>Ga0272441_10009390_pt1 | contig 15138 bp, 24 predicted proteins | sample SSMProp6N_FD_193582 | JGI IMG/M metagenome (GOLD analysis project Ga0272441, IMG submission 193582) | Marine sediment archaeal communities from Little Sippewissett salt marsh, Falmouth, MA, United States - SSM-Prop-6N | ecosystem: Environmental > Aquatic > Marine > Wetlands > Sediment ... | reverse complement strand
TACATATGGTAGATATAAGGTAAAAGTAGAATCAACCTCTGCATCAGGTCAAGTAGGTATATATAAAGAAGAGTTCTATGTTATGCCTTGGAATCTAACAAAGGATGTAAGGCAGATAACAGGAGCATCTGAAACGAAGGATATTGATGATGATAATCTTGCTGATATATGCTGGAAGGCATATCTTGAAGCACTTCGTGATGTGCATGAACATCATTATAAGGAAATACCAAATTGTGACCCGAAAAACGGTTATGGTTTCAATGGTACAAATACTTCTTTCCAAACACATCATTTTCCAGTAGCTGACATCAATGGTGATGGAACAGTAACTGGTAATAATACAAGCTGTGCTACAGATGTTAAATGCTGGTGGATTGATGAAGATGGTAGTTGGAATCATGGTGTAGTTGTAATGGATGAAAGCCGTAATGGTGAGATATATATATATCAGAATGATGCTGCTACTGCTATTCCAGATGATAATGAAGGTGTTTATCTTGATTACTGGAGTGAGTATGAAACATTTGATGAAGATATGTTCCATAATGCAGTTGCGCATCTAGCTGCTGATATGCTTGTAAGAAGATTCAAAGAGGCTGACCGTGTTACAATGGCTGATTTATCAAGCAATATACCTATTTTGATAAAAGATGATAGACGTTTCTATCGTAAATATAAACAGATAATTAATCATATTAGAAGACCACGAGTGGGTGGTGTGTGATTTGAGTTATACGGCGTTCAACCCTATATCTGATATAGTTGAAACGATAGGAGACCATTGGGATGTAGATGGTGATGGAACAAACGAGAGTGTCATAAGCTTTGATTATCCAGATGGAGATTATAAGGGAAGCAGATGCAGTGTTCCAATGTTTACAACAGCAGAAACAAGGACAGGTGAACTACCATATATGCCTTTTATCGAGGTAACACTTGTGGATTCACCAGGTGCTGTTCATAACATATCTGGTAGTGTCAGACGTGATGAGGCATATGTTGATTTGAATATCTATGCAACCAATACAGACGAGATAAACAGTATGGATACATGGATGCAGGCTTGTAAAGACCAGATAATCAACAGGATTATGAACTTTCGTAATAGCGTTTCAAATTGTACTTGGGTTGAACCGATTGATGTAGGAAGGGAAATCATTGAAACAACAGGAAAGAAAACAATCTTTCATCATGTGGTTTCTCTTTATGCTATGAATTATATGAATGGATAAAAAAAATAAATAATAAAGGAGTGATAAATAAATGACTGATATAGGAAGACCTTTTCAAGGCGAATGTTGGTGGGCTGTAGAAACACAGTATAGTGCTGGATGGACTGACAGTAGTACATCATATCTCCCATCTGATAAGGTTATTGATTGTAGAATAGAAACTGGTGAAATACAGACACCATTAAGAGGTATAAGCAGTCCAAGTGTTTGTGGTTGGACAAAGAATAATTTTGACCCAACACTTCATGTTGAGTGGATTCTTCAACCAGATACTGATAGTCTTGCAACTTATTGTTGTATTAGAGATACAAGTACTGGTAGTGTTCGTTCTTTGCATTTCAAAGTAGGAGCAAATACTGATGATACTTCAAAGGACAGTTGGTGGAATCTTGATGGTTGTGTATGTAAGACATTCACGATTTCAAGTAGCCGTGGTGAGCCATATACTTGTACAGCTGATTTCAGTGTAGCAACCATTAGTAAAGCAAGTAATTGTAGTGCATCAGACAAACCATCTGCGTTAAGTGGAAAGTATGCATCTTTCAACTATGCAGGTAGTATTACGTTCACTGGAACACAGGATACAGTTCACATTACTGATAGTTTTGATATAACAGTTGAAAACAATGTAACTGATTATTATACTGTTGGTAGTCATAATAAACTAGCTGCGATTGCTGGTGCTGTTGATGTAACAGGTTCTTGTGATATAAGCCTTGATAACGGTGGAGAAGCGATGTGGGATGATGTCATCCGAAACCAGGATATAAGTTCGATTGTCATTGATACTGGTGTTGCTACTGGTGCTGATGATGTTTGGACACTCACAAATGGTAAGTTTACCAGTTTAGGTGTTGATATAAATATATCTGGTGAAGGTATGATGTCAAGCATACCGTTCAGGTTTAAACACATCACAGTTGCGTAAACATAATCAGGGGTATTCTTACCCCTACATTTTCTACTTTTTAGTAGAATTTGTTAATTTGTAAGGGTAACATTCCATTATGATGCAAAAATTTTTAATCTTTTTTGCATGAGATTGGAATTTACAGGAAATGTGAGAAAAAAATGGGCGAAAAAATAAGTTTGTCATTTGTAAATAATGGTAAAGAATTTGAAATACCACGGATGACAGTAAAGAGGCAAGAGAAAGTTCTTGAAATGTTAGCAGAATTTGATAAAAAGAAGGATTTGACAGAACAGCAAAAAAACAATGAAGTAAATAAAATGTTAGTGGTTGATGTTTTAAAATCAATTGATGAAAAAGTTTCAATTGATAATATAAACAATATGCATCCAGAGGATTTTATTTACTTGTTTTCAGAAATAATGAGTTCAGGAAGGGAACTTGGTGATGAACGTAAGGGTTTTCGGAAAACGAAATAAAGCTTTCCAATTCGGAAACACTTGAGAACTTTCGAGAAGCTAAATATTCCATGTATCTTGAATGTGGGAATATGGAAGATATAAACAATATGTCTCTTACTGATTTCTATGGTATTTTAAGATTTTCAAAAAAGAGACAAGATAAGAGAGAAGGAAAACCGATTCCTCTAAAAGAGAGTCAGAAGGAAATGATTAGAAGAACAAGAGAAAAAAATAGGAAGGAAAAATAATGCCGAGTGGTGGAGTATGCATACCTCTGAGTATGCCAGGCTGGGATAAAGCTGGAAATCAATTAAACGGTCTTGCTGCAAGATTTGTAGGTTTACAGGCTGCTATTGGTTATGTTCAACAAGGCTTGCAGATGATGTTAAAATATATGGGAGAATCGGTACAAAAATTCCGAGAGTTTCAAAAACGTATTGCTGAAGTTGGCACTATATTAGGAAATGATGTTTATCCACAAATTGAAAGGCTATCAAGTGGTGTGGAAATACTTGCTATTCAATTTGGACAAGCTACATCTGATATGGCTAAAGGTCTTTATGATATTCTCTCTGCTGCATTTGAAGCAGAAGATGCTTTAAATCTTCTTTCTGTTGCTACTAAAGCATCAATAGCTGGTTTATCTACTGTAAGAGATTCAGTAGATATTTTTACAACTGTCATGAATTCATATGGCATGAGTGTAACTGAAGCGACTCATGTTAGTGATACTCTTTTCCAATCTGTAGTTCGTGGTAAATTTCAATTTAGGGATTTAGAATCATCACTTGGTTATGTAGTTCCAATTGCTGCACAGGCTGGTATAGAATTTGATGAACTTATGGCTGCTCTTTCTACAGCTACTCGTCATGGGTTACATCTTGATATGACTTCTCGTGGTCTTGCTCTTGCAATCCAGAATATAATTAATCCAACTGAAAAAGCACAAAAAGCGGCTCAACAATATGGTATTGATATGAGTAGTCTTTCTTTACGTATTCATGGATTACAAGGTTTTTTTGCTAATTTGAATGAAGCTACTAAAGAATTTGGAAGTACCATTATTTCTGAACTTATACCAAATATGCGTAGCCTTCGTGTTGCTATGGTTCTTGCTGGAGAAGAAGGTCTTGAAGGGTTTGAAGAAGACCTTAATCTTGTTCGTGATGCAGCTGGTCGTACAAATGAAGCATTGAATAAAATAGCTTCAACTGATGAATTTGTTGCAAATCGTATGCAACAATCGCATGAAAGGATAGACCGTGCTATCGGTAAAACAACAAGTAAATGGGATTTGGCACTTAAAGGTCTTGATGCCTGGGGAAAAGCAAATCTCGAATCTGTTTTTAGTGGAAAAGCAAATGTTGAAATTTTTAATAACTGGGAAAAAATATTTGGAACATTAGACAATACTATTGAAAAAAATGTTGTAAGTCTTTCAAAGATGGAACAAGCTTCTATTTATGCAAAGACAGTTATTGAGGCTGAGACACTTTCGGAAAAAAAGCATAAAGCTGCATTAGAAGAAAATTGGAACGCTGTTGAAAAATATGGAACAGAAATTGATATTTTGAATAGAAAAATTTCAGCTTCATCCAATGCATTTAATGAGATAGTTTCACCTATAGATAAAGCACAACGTAAATTAGAATCACTTGAAATCACACTTGGTGATATTGACAATGATTTAGAAAGGCTTAATGATGAACTTACAAAGAGTATTAAATATGGATGGGGAGATTATCAAAAAACAATTGAGGGAACTCTTAATTATGAACTTGAACTTTTAAAAGCAGAGCAGAAACATACTGATATTATTCATGATGTAAATATGGGTATGGAAGATGCTGGTTATATATGGAAAACAAATAATCAAACTTTGCAGAATCATGTTGCAATTCTTCGTGACTGGGAAAAAATGCAAGAAAGGAATAGAAAACAAACAGAACTTATGAATGTTGCATTAAGAGAAAACAATCTTCAAATTATGATATTACAGTTAAAAGGTATGAAAAGAAGAAGAGGATTAACTCGTTCAGAAGAAAGGCAGATTAAAAAACTTCAGATTGCAAATATGGAGATTAGGATAGATACACAACAAACACAGGAAGCTATAACCAAAGCAAAAGTAGATTCATATTGGACATCAAAAGAATATGTTGATAAATCAATTCGTGATGCAAATGAAGTTGTTTATCAGATGAAATATAATTATGACCAACAGATTTATGATTTGGAACAAACAATTATTTCTGAATCAGACCTTCTTGCACAACGAAAGGATGAATGGACTGATACATGGAATGATATAAATAAAACAGCTTATGATAAAATAGCACTTCTTTCTAAAATTATTACAGAAAATCCAGTTTTAGCAAAATTTATTGATGCCAGCGGCATGAAAACAGCTTTGTCAAATTGGCTTAATAAATTCCAAAATGAAACAATGTCAACATTATCATCATATACTGGTAGTAATATGGCTCAAGGTAGTTATTATTGGCAAGAAGGTGGAACATATTATGGTAACAAGAGAGTTGGTGGGTATGATTTAAGGGTTGTTTCTCCAACGAGAGGTGGTATGGAGGATTTATTGAGTCGTCAACGTGGCGGTATGATACCCAGTACGGGTTTATACGTTATGCATAAAGGCGAAAACGTGTCACCTAGAGGGTCAGAATCTCATGGTGGTAATATAACAATAAATGTCAATACTCATGTTGCCAATGTGAGTAGTGATGTTGATGTAAATAAGATAGCCAGGACAAATGCTCGTATTATTGCAGCAGAGCTTGGTGGAAGATACGGGATGCGATAGTTATGCCTGAACTTATAGAGAAGATATGGCAGAATAGGAATAGCAGTGCAAGCTATGGAAGCTGGCGTATGGTAGTTAATGATAATGATGATGTTGTCTTTCAAAGATATGAAGGTAGAACATGGACAACTAAAAAAACAATTAGTGGGTGATAAAATATGAGCCAAGATGAGAGAGCTTATTACACGTTTTATGGAATTGATATTAATACATGGGAAGAAAATTTTGGTACTTTGCTTGAGCATAATAAATTACTCGTAAAACAATATTTAAGTGAAGATGCTAGTACTACATCATCTACTCAGTGGACATCATCTGGAACTGTTTTTTTATATCCTCATCATATTAAGAAAAAGTATTATATTGAGGGTGTTGTTGAAGGACAAATCACATTTACTGCTGACCCATATGGTAATGACCCTGATGGTACTGGTGCTTCATATGTTTCCGATTTTCGTGTAACTCTTATAAAATATGGTAATGATGCATCAGAGGAAGAATTTGCATCAACTGGTGTTATAAATATTAGTGATTATGATGATTACAAGATAGATGGTAATGGTTATAAAGTATATCATTTTTGGATTGATGTTTATACTGAACCAATAGAATTTACTGAAAATGAAAGATTTGGAATAAAGATAGATTGGGATATAGATAATAGTTCTACCCCATCATGTTATCTCAGCCATGAAAACTGGCAACAAGGAGAAGATATAAAAATAACAATACCGCTTTTATTATGAGGTTTAAATGAGTAATACATTTACAATAACACAAATACCGAAATCAAAAAATATTTTTTTATATCCAAACGGTAGTAGTGCAACAGAACTTACTGCATATGGTGAAACAGAAAACTGGGAATGTGTTGATGAAGATTATAAAATTCTTGATGAGGATACATATGTGTATTCATCTGCGACATCTGTTGTGAGTGATTTATATACTGTTGAAAATCATACTACTGAAACATATGATATAAACTATGTTTCTATTTACACAAAAGCAAAGTCTGTTACTTATGCACAATCAAGTAATGGCGTATTTGATATATTATATGGTGATGGATTTGGCAATACTGTAAAATCTAGTGATGCTACATATGGAAAAAATATTAATTTGAATACTGTATATTCTACTAATTATATTGTTCATAAAAGCAGACCAACTGATGGTGTAGAATGGAGTTGGACTGATATAGATAATATGCTCATAGGTGTTAGATGTAGTAGTCCTACTGTATCAGCTAAAAAGGTTTTAATTACTTATCGACCAAACAATACTACAACTTTTAACAACCATAAATTGCATTATGGAAGAAATGTTGGAGCTCCAGCTGTTACAAATTATACATACATTAATGATGAAGTACCAAATGATTATATTGAATGGGTTGGAACAAGCGGAACAACAGGTGCTTTGGATTTACATGATATTACAACTAGCACTACAACTCTTTCTGGTTCTACAATAGATAAAGTAACTGTTTTTATAAAAGCTGGATTGAGTATGAATGAAGGTTCAGTAAAAATTGCCATAGGTGTTGATGGTAATACACATCTTAGTGATGGTTTTAGCATACCTTGTGAATCATGGAAAAATTTTTCACATAGCTGGACAACTAATCCTGAAACAGGTAATCCTTGGAAATGGCATGAGATAGAAGCTTTAAAAGCTGGTTATAAATGTTTTAGAGGCTGGGGTTCATATGAAGGTTATGCTGGTGTTACACAAATGTATGTAATAGTACATACAAGTGTTGATGTAAATCCAGAGATACGAACTACACAATGTTTTGCAAAAATAAACTATCAAGAACCATATTCAACTGTTACATTAAATAATCCAAGTAGTTATACACTTGGTCATAGTCGTGAAATTAAAAAACTTAATTTCTGGAATGATGATAGGGTAGTATATGACTTGCAGCGTAGTAGTAAATATCTTACAATGAACGGCATGGAATGGGATACAACAGAAAGTGAGGCTACTGATAAAATGAATGATTTACGTGACTTTGTAGAATCAGGAACATCAATTGCAATTGAAGGAATGGATGATGGCAATCTGAATAAAGACTGGTATATAGTTGATTTTAATTGGAATAGAGATGAAAACAATACAAACATATGTAATTGGTCTTTAACATTTGAGGAGGCTTAAAAATGGTATTGCCTGTTCCATATCCTGTATATGGTTATATTATTTCAACATCTGGTGCATCTTTATCTGGTGCAAATGTATCTGCAACTGATATTACAAATCCACAAGGAACGGGAAATGATACAAGTGATGCAAATGGTAGTTATTCAATTAACCTTATGGATTATGCAGATGATGGTGACACAATACAGGTTACTGCAACATCTGGCGTTAATACGGACACAGAGACTTTTACTCTTAATCTTAGTGATGGAGCATATCGTTTAGATTTAACACCTTCTTCAATGTGTGATACCTTTACGATAACTGGAACAACAGATAGTATAACATTATTGCAGCCTTATTCTTTACAATTAAGTGATTCAAGAGGTATTAAACAAATTCATTTCTTTACAGGTGCTGATACTGTTTTTGATATTGGTAAAGAAACAGAGAGTTTAACTATTAGTGGTATGGAAACATCTAATGTTTCATCTCTTTTTAGCACACTTGATGGAATAATCAGTAATGGTGAAGAAGTAACAATATCTGATATGGGTATAAATGATATAGATACGACATGGTATATAAGTGACTATAATTATACAGTAGTGGGTGGTATGGAAGATGAATGTGAATATAATATTACATTGGAGAAATCATAATGTGTTTTAGATATTTTTTTGAAAAGAAATATGGTATCAGCCCACCAGTTGATACTGAAGCTGTTGATATGGCAGAGATTGTAAGCATTGTAGATGCACAGTTTCCAAAGGCTGAAAAATGGTTCAGCGATGGAGAATACAAGCTTGCACCATTCAACGAGTATCAAAGGTTTCTTCATTGGAATCAAGTAGATAAACGATTGTATATAAAGGAATTTTACGACTGCGATGATTTCAGTTTTCAACTAATGGGTGATATACAGATACCAGGTTGGAGTGCATTGGCATTTGGAATATTGTGGACTGATGTACCAGGTGGTGGACATGCAGTTAATTTCTTTATTGATACAAATAGGGATGTATGGATAGTTGAACCACAGAGTGATTCTATCTTTCGCATGCCGAAGGATTGGACAGAATATTTAGTGATAATATGAAAAGAACAAAATGTGAGGTTTATAGCAGAGTAGTTGGTTATATGAGACCAACTTCTCAATGGAATCTTGGCAAACGCCAGGAATTTAAAGATAGAAAGAATTTTAAAATAGAAAAGGAGGAAATAGAATAATATGGCTTATAATTGGTATAGTGACCAGCTTAATAGAGTAGTAAGTATGGAATATGCACATGCATTGTCGCATAATGGTAATATATTTTTTGCATCAACCACTACATTAATTGCTTCTGATAGTACGTTTGGTTTCTGTATAGCAACAGGAAGTGATACACCGGATGGACAGTTCACAATTGATGCAGGTGCAAAATGTGAATTTAAGCTTATAGAGATGGTGTCTTCTGGCACAGCACAGGTGTCACCAGGAACGACATTAGATTCAATTAATCAGAATCGTTGTTCAAGCAATACAGCAAAAATAACAATATATAAAGACCCAATTGTAAATGACCTATCACCAGGTACCGTACTTGAATATGGTAGTATGGGTGGAACAGGATTACATATTGGAGCAGGTGGAGAAGCAAATACTGGTGGATACTGGAATTTTACATCGGATGCAACTTACGTATTATGGATATATAATGTATCTGGTAGTGATGCTACATTCAGTGTAAGATATAACTGGCATAATGATTAGACGGGATGCATATGGCTAGAAACATACGGAAAGCTGTTAAAGAATTCAAAGAGGAAAATGGTAATGATAATTTTTCAACGAAAGACCTATTGATGTATATTGTTCATAGAGTGGATAACTTGCCTTGTGAACCCCATGTAGCAAGAATAACTGGTGTTGAATCAACATTGAAAAGCATGAAATGGGCAATTGGTTTACTACTGACGGTTATCTTATCATTATTGATATTTTCAATAGGATTACATATTAGTTAAATGGAGGTGAAATATGGTGGATATGACAAAAGCGTTTGGTTTGCCTAGTGGAAGCATCAGGGCAATACTGATGATGATTGTTATTATACCTGTTGTGTATCTACTCATAATGGGTAGAATAGCAGAAGTACCAGAATGGTATTATTTACTTGTAGGTATGATAGTCGGTTTCTACTTTGCAAAAAAAGATACTACAACCAAAGAAGAAGTTGACCAAATACTTGATGAATATTGTGAGGAGGAATAGAATGGCAACTTTAAAACCATGGTATTATTCTAAAACATTATGGGTTAACATTGTTTTTTTGTTTGGGTTGTTTGCTGGTAAGATTTTTGGTTATAATATAACCACTGAAGAGCAGATGGCTGTAATCATTATTGTTAACTTGGTTTTGAGAATGTTTACTGGAACTGGTTTAACAAAGGATAAAGAAACAGCTGAAATGTTAAGCAGTTAAAATTGTAGTTGTTCTTGCTCCGCCTTTTCTATCTCTTCATCAACTACATATTTATTTTTTAAACTATTCATCAATTTAGTATCCCAGTCTATGATTCTTTTCATAGTGCCATTGACATGTTTTCTTTTTGTTTTTATTTTTAGTATCTTTAGGTGTCTTCCTATTCCTTGTGAAGATATTGGATGACCATCTTTATTTATACCAAAATTGTCAAAAAGTTCTTGAGCAATATCACCAGAACCAAATACATCGAAACCATTGTTTTTAAGATTAAAGATTGAGTTAACTATCTTCCCATCAAATGTTTCACTTATCTCTTCTTTTCTAATCTGTGAATATTCTTTGATGAAGTTCATAAATATGCTCATAGCATTTTTGTCAAAACTGAATACGGCTGCAAAACTACTAAATGCCTGTTTAAGCCTACGACTTATACCTTTTGGAAATTCTATATCTTGTATGGCTTTTAAATCAATGTCATAAAGATGATACAGTCTGAAATAAAGAAGTTTGTTTCTAAGTTCGTTCTGCTTCTCTACAAATTCAGGTGGTAGATATGCAGGGATGTCTTCACGGTCTGTCTCTGTAACTGTTTCTGTGAGGCAACGGGATTCAAGTGCCTCATCTTTGAATTGTTTACGGCTACTTATAAGTTTAGCACCAAAAACATCAAAATACCGCATCTTAAATGTATCTTTTTCTGTACGAGCTACTGGTATTCCACGTTCAAAACCACAGTTTAACACTTGCATCAATGGGTCACTTTCATTAACAGCTGTATTTGGTGTGAACTCATCAAGAACAAGACTGCCTTTCCACATATCTATTGTACGAAAAACGACTGGAGCAGTGGGATTGACCATAAACATTGGTTTATACAGGAGGCGACCCACGGTCTTAAGAAAACGGCTTTTCCCACTACCCCAATCACCCAGCACACGGAGATAAGGAGTTGTATGAATATTGTCCAAGACCCAACTGAACAATACGTACCATGTGCTAAATTTCTCGTATCCAGCTGATACATCAACATAGGTATGTATAAATGTTTGTATCTCGGCAACAAGTGATTCAAAGCTTTCGTATGGTTCTGCTTTTGTTGGTAATCGTATAGCACCTGATTCTACTGCTTTGAATGTTATCTCCGGTGGTATATGTTTTATACCGTTTTTCATTACATGGTCACAGTATTCGACTTTGTCTTTTTTTTTGTCTATATAAGCATATTTTGATATGTTTGTTTCAGGATTAAAGACTTGTTCATAGACTGTTTTGTCTACGATTATGAGAGATGTTGTGTTCACTGGTTCTTTATCGTTTTTTTTTGCTTTATTGTTTTTTGTTCCTAGTTCTTTTTTTATCTCGATTTCTGCATTTTCAACTATCTCTTTAATGTCTTTGTCGATTTCATCGGTCATTCCAATCCTCGTTTTTGTCGTAGTCTTTTCATCTGGAAACATTCCCATCTGCTTTCATACCAGCAGTCCTCATCTGGATTGTTGAAATATGGACAGTTACGGTATGAAGAATATTTACATAACATTTTGAAGTTACCAGTTTTTAATCTCTGTTCACTGCAACTCGTATATCGTAGCCTTTCCCACCGCTTGCTGTTTCGTACATCCCGTTAAAAGTTATTCTTATTTCATCCCCTATTTCTACTGGTACGACCTGTTGGTCATCACCATATCCTAGTTCTCGTGTTAGAGAAACATTTGCCCATACGAAGATTTCTTCTTCAATGTCTTTGGCTTTAAGTTTAATGCTTCTCAGTTTTTTCCCATCGTTTTCCCATCGTAAATCAGTTACTACACCTTCAACATTCTCTCCTTCTTTTATGATAAGGGTGTTTTCCTTATCATGTCCGGTTTTTAGTTTACCCCAATCTATAAATTTAAGATTGGGTTTTGTCTGTTCTATCCAACCCATAATTTCTACCTCTCACGTTTTTTATATTCTACAAAGACATCAACTATCAATCGTTCTGGATGATGCTTTGCATATTCTTTTATCGCACTTGAATACTTATGAGCCATGCAAGTAAACGGCTCATTGAACCATTCGTATTTTCTCCAGCCTACCTTTCTTTGGTTTCTAAATATTATACACCATTTTTTCTCCATCTTTACCCCCTTCATTTTTATTCAAAGGTTAATGTTTTTCCGTTTTAATACATTTTCTTTATATAGTATTATCATTTTAATGAAATTTATTTACTCCTTTTAACCTTGTATTTTTAATTTAAGACAGGAGAAAGGGCTTTGAAGCCCTGACCAAAGTATCTTTACCACGTGGTTTAAATCCATAGCGGTCTTAATCTCCTGATAGTTTTAATTTATTATTTTTGATTGTTTTATTCTATAAGCACAATCAAATATATGCTTACCAAGTTCAGGTTCTATGCAATTTCTTATTACAGTTCGTTTATCTACATTAACACCATTTAAATCATTTGTATCTATATCAAAACCAAATGCTTCATTCAATTCGCTAAATGTTTTTCTCATAATGTTTTTATTCTTTATTTTTATTTCTGGAATATGAAAATTACTCCAAAAATAATGCCTATCAACTTCCAATGGTTTAATTAATGGTTCATAATATGATTTTACATTCTCAACTACCCATTTACCATTGAAATAATATTTTAAGAAAAAAATCTCCTCGTACAATTTCATATCAGGATAAACAGGCTCAACACATTCTTCATGTTCATAAACAATCTGTTTTCTAAACATTGAATGACTTGGGCATGGTGGACTACTCCAGATAAAATCATATTCTTTGAAATGTCTTAAAAGATATTCGTGTGCATCAGATATTATTACATTATCATTTGGATATTGTTTAGTATATACATTTGCAATTATATCATTTATTTCTACTGCTGTAACATCAACATCTTCCCAGAGTTTACGATTGCCACCGATACCTGCATACAAATTCAATACTTTCATCTTTTTCACCTTGTATTTTTAATTTATATTCTCCATACTTACACATATTGCCAAACTCAATTCATAAGGTATCAAACTTCTAAGAGCAGGTCTATTCTTAGATGGTGGTAACTTCCATTTACCATAAACAGGTTTACAATCAAATATAGGAAACTCACCCCAAAAATACCTGCTACCTACCTTCTTTTTATATTCACCTAATATAGGTTTAAAGAACTTTCTTGCACCACAAACATTTTCAATAATCCAATACTTAGGTTTAACTCTTTTAATAATCTCTATCGTTCTTTCAGTAAGTTTAGTATCAGGATTAACCGTTCTGTTTTTATTCCAACTATCAGGCATCATAGATTTACTAAATTCTGTGCATGGTGGACTTGCCAATATAACATCATAGTTCCATAACATATTAATATCCATAGTTAATATATCAGCAAGTATATCAGGATTAAACTCAGGATTATTATCAATAGTAACAACATCATGTCCTCTATCCTTAAATGCTTGGGAAAAACCACCAAGCCCTGAAAACAAGTCCAAGACCACTAATTTCCTTTTCATTTTAATTTAGAATTTTCATATCTAATATTTTTGCCACCGCCTACAAAACAATGTGGACATAAACCATCAAAACGATAATGGTCTAAATCAGAATAGGTCTTACCACAGGTTGAACACTTATACATTTATCTACCTCCTTGAAGTTTTAATTTATTAATCATATCCCCACCTATTTATAAATAATTTATCAATACAACAACCAAGACACAGACCATCATGATTAACAAACAACGCCTGCTTATAACAATTCTTACAAACCTTCTTTTTCATTCCCACTCACCGACATCAGCATTAATACCAAGCACTTTATCAATCTCAACTGCAACCTCAAATGTAAGTTTTCTAAACTCAAAGAACATATCATCAGCCTCTTCCTGTGATTTAACACCATCATAACGATATAAAAATGACTCACTTCTCAAGTATTTAATCTTTTCACGTACAACATCCCATTCTTTTCCATCAGGAACTTCAATCTCATAAAGATGGTCAGATGCTCCACTAATCCACATACACCATAATGTATCATAATGTTTATCAATATTCATAATTTTATATCTTTCTTTCATCTCAAGATAACGGTCAAGATGTGCAGCCCATTTTACAAGACAAGTAACCATCCCCTTTCCAAATTCAGATGCCATATAACTCACGTTCCTCATTGAATTTTTTATAATTGTTCTCATTCTGTATATAACGCAAGAACATCTTACATGATTTTTTTGTGCTGTTATATACCATTTTCCATTCATCACCATCAACACTCTTGAACAAACCATATACCTTTTGCCCAAGTTTGTCAGGTGATTTCAATTTTTTAATCTTATATTCCTCTTTAACCATAAAATATCACTCCATATCATAATAATCAGCAACCTCTACCAATAAAGTGGATTTATCACTATAAAATGCCTCTTTATATGCAGGTAGTATCATCTGTGGATTCAAAAGTTTAACCACTTTTATATTCTGCAACAATATCTTATATTCATCTGTGTAATCACTACAATGTTGTAATCCTGGATACAACGGTTTAGTGCTACCAACTACAGTACGGATAATAACCTTTGGTTTATACCGACCAACACTAATCTCCTCTATTTTATCTAAATGATTTACTAACTGATTTGTCGCAAGGATAAGAAAATCAAAACGAGGATAAATACTAATAGGAATGAAACCATTCAGGCTTAGACCAATACTCATACCCATCTGCACATCCTCAATCAACGGCAGTTCAATCTTCTTATCATCAGGAATATCTTTGCATGTGCTGTATATCGCACTACCTGTATATGCTACACTTTGTCCAAGGAATACACTTCTCTGGTCTTCAGCAAGCCATTTCATAGCCTTGGTTATCTCGTCTTTATACGTCATTAGAAAGTCACCCATTCCCCGCATCCATGATGAGGATACTTCCTTGTATAGTAATATACTATTTTGTTAGGGTCTCCACCGAATTTACCCCATACCTCACGAGTTGGTGTATCAACACTCATACCATTATCCTCAACTACAAAAGTAATAGGAAGATTATGACCATTAGCATATTTCATACATTCATATGCAACACCCAT
>Ga0272441_10009389_pt1 | contig 15138 bp, 15 predicted proteins | sample SSMProp6N_FD_193582 | JGI IMG/M metagenome (GOLD analysis project Ga0272441, IMG submission 193582) | Marine sediment archaeal communities from Little Sippewissett salt marsh, Falmouth, MA, United States - SSM-Prop-6N | ecosystem: Environmental > Aquatic > Marine > Wetlands > Sediment ... | reverse complement strand
GCGATGATGATGAAGGTGATTATGAAGATGAAGCTCCTAAGAAAAAGAAAAAGGCTAAGCCTGTTGTAGAAGATGATGAAGATGAAGATGAAGCTCCTAAGAAAAAGAAAAAGGCTAAGCCTGTTGTAGAAGATGATGAAGATGATGATGAAGATGAAGATGAAGCTCCTAAGAAAAAGAAAAAGAAACTTCCTGAAGGTTTTGGCAAAAAGGTAGAGACAAGCCCTGATAAAACAGATAATCCTTTTGCAGATAATTCTGCTGGGCATTATGTTTTTAAGGCACTTAAAAAGGGCGGTTCCATGGAACGTATTGCGGAACGTGCTGATGCTATGTTTGAAAAATATAGTGTGAAGCCTCCTAAAGATACTAAAGCAAAAGCTAAAATTATTATTCAGGTAATTAATAGTGGGAAAAAAGGTAATTGGGGTAAGTTTATTGTAGATAGCAGTAAAGTTACTTATGATGAGCCTTAATATTTGAAACCAGCTGAGTGAAATGGGGATTGGGTAGGGTTTCACAACCTTACCCTTCTTCCATTTTTAGAAAGGACAAATTTGTGTTATATCTTGTAGAAGGTCTGAATTGTGCAGGTAAGACTACATATATAGAAAATTTGAAAAAACATATTATTTATATTAAGACACACTGGTGTAATCCACTAAGATGGAGTGATAAGAAAAAAGATATAGTATATGCTTCTCATGATTATTCATTAGGGGCATATGAAACTGTATTAAGATTATATAAGAATTGGCCAGAGGCTATATTTTGGGATAGAACATTTATATCAGCTTACATATATGATTCTATTAGTAAAAGATATTTTGATTATTTAGTTGATATATGTTTAGAGAATCAAGTTTCTACACCTCATATTATATTTGTTGATACTAAAATAGATACTTGTCTTTCAAGACTGAAAAGTTTAAGAGAGTCAGACCCAAAATATAAAGATTATATATGGTGTGATACTTTTGTAACTATGATAGATAAAAGAAACTTTTTTATAGATGTAATTGATAAACTTTCTAAAAAAGGATTTGTAACTCAATATATAAAAGGAGTGTATAATGAAAGAACGACCAGCCATAGTTAGTACAGGGTATCCTTTAACAGTAAGATTAATTGATGCTCCTAAGTATCCTGAGAGACTTATTGCACATACTTATTTGGAGTGCATAGAGGATGCAAAAATAAATTGTCTTGAAGATATACATCCAGATAGAGCCAGAGAAATTACATACCATGTTTTACTTGGTGGACATACACCTTCTCTTGAATGTGTTCATCTTACTTTTGCAGTAAGAAATATAAGCCGTATATTGAGCCATCAAATTGTGCGCCATAGAATAGGTGTTTCTATAGGCCAAAGAACACAGAGGGCTAATTGTGAAGAGTATCTTGGAAAATTTTGGGATAATCATCATTATGTATTGCCACCTTCTATACAGAAACTTAATGATAGAGATGATATGGCTGCTAATCACTTAAAGAATCATTTGCTTGGGTCTCAACAATTATATGATTATCTTATTGGTAAAGGTATATCTCAAGATGAAGCTCGATACATTATACCACATTGTTCTACTACTTCTATGGATATAACTATTTCTTATAAATCATTAATGCATATATGTTCTGTAAGATTGTGCAAACTTATGCAGGGTGAAATGGTAGAATTAGCAAAAGCATTAAAAGGAGCAACTGTAATGTGGAATTCTTATTTGGGTAAAGAATTAAAACCCATATGCCATATTACTGGAAAATGTAATAGAAATGAGAACAATCCTAATGAGAATAATCCTAAAGGTGTTTGTGAATACACTATTAATGGAACTGTTCCACCAAGAACTGTTAAGACTATATTTGATTTAACAAAATATAGCAAGAGTTCATAAATGAGTAAGATACTTATTTTAGGTGCTGGCCCCAGTGGGCTTATAATAGCAAACTATCTTAAACAAAGAGATTATGATTTTAAGATAGTGTCTTCTGGTAATCATGGATTTATACCAGAAGATATGAATGGTATAAAATTTTCTTTGGGTCAAAGAACATTATTTGATAATGAAGAACTTTATGGATTTCTTTGCTCTACAGTAGGTGACCCGATTTTACAAATGCAGAATTTGAATGAGAAGATTGGAGTATTATATAAAGGAAAAGAATACAATTATCCTATTCAGAATAATTTGGAGAAATTTAGGCTCTTTGAACAAATGAAAATTTTATTCAGCTATTATTGTAGAAATAGAAAGTTATCTATTTCTAAAATATATGCAAATTGGGTAAGAGGAAATTATGGCAATTGGTTAGCAGATAATATAATTCTTCCTCATACTAACAAAACTTTAAAAGAAGATTTGTTTACAATATACAGTTCTTATTATGGTAAGAAAGTTGTTAAGTTGAGTAGAAAGAAAAAATTTGTAAGAGAGTTTATTTATCCTCAAGAAATAATGGAATGTTTATTTAATAATATTAAAGAACATTTTATTGAAAAGCATATAGGTATGATACATTTAGATAATAGATTTATTGTAGATGAAGATGAAACATTAAATGGTAATGAATGGAAATATGATGTTCTTATTAATACTATAGCTTTGCCGAAATTTTTGGAATTAATCCATACCACTTCTAAAGAGTATACTGATATGTTATCTGTAGCTAAAGATACTTTAAGATGGAATAATATGTTGATAGTAGCTTTATTGGTACCAACAGATTTTATTTCTACTCATAGAAGTATAGTATATTTTCCTGAAAGAGATTATCTTTTTTCTAAGGTATATTTTCAAAGGCTGAATGGATATACAGTAATTACTTGCGAAGTATCATATAGAGAAAATGATAAGCGTGTTAAGAATAAAGCATTTTTGAATAAAATATATGAGATTGTTGAGAGTGATTTGAAAAAATCTGGATTAATTATTAATAATGACTTTATAAGTTATTTTCGTAAATCTCATTTAATACAACCTTCATATATTATATGTGATAAAGATTATGAGTGCAATAATATATTTATACAACATTATTTACAGCATCATGGAATATATAATGTTGGAAGATTTGCTGAATGGAAACCTAATTTGAGGGTAGAGGATTCTGTAATAAGAGCAAGGAAGTTAGTAGAAAAAGGTATATTTGAATATGATACAGATTAATATATAAAAGAAAGGGAAAGGTTAAATGTTAATTGATGTATTTTTATTTTGTAAAGAATTTGATATTTTAGAAATAAGACTTCAAGAACTTTCTGAAATTGTAGATAAGTTTGTTCTTGTAGAAGCAGGTCATACTTTTTCTGATAAAAGTAAACCTTATTATTGGGATACTTGTAAAGATGAAAGATTTGATATTTTCCGTAAGAAAATATTGAGTATTAAAATACCAAATTCTTATCATAATACTCTAAGTGATGTTAATAGGAAAGATACTCACTGGATAGAAAGAGTGGATAGAAATTATGCTATGGGTTATCTTAAAAAAATTATAAAGCCTGAAGATATTATTTTACTTGCTGATGTAGATGAAATACCTTCAAAGGAATATCTTACATCTATAAAAGAAACTAATGATGTTAAACCAATTAACATAAAGACTAAATTATTCAGATACTATCTTAATTTATATTTTCAAGAATGGAGATGTACTCAAGTGATGAGTGTTAAATATCTTCAAAAATTAAATTGGGATTGGGATAATATTAGGAGGCATAAGCATAGAAATATACCAGTTACTCAATCTTCTCATGGTTGGCATTTTACACATGTAGGTTCTCCTGAAGAAATATTTGAGAAAACAAGACAAAATTGTTCTCATAAAACTTGGGAAAGAGAAAAGTTTGATACTGTTAAATCTATAAGTGATTTGATAAAGAATAGATACCATAGACCTCATGTTGGAGATGAGAAGAAAAGAGGACAATTTATATCTATATCAGAGTTACCTATTTATGTACAAAGTAATACATCGAGATTTTCACATATTTTAGGTAAGATAAAAGTTTAAATTAAACAGTTAGAATTAGCTTTATTTAAACGATTAAAATTTAATTATAATATATTAGTAGTATAAGAGACTAACGGTATATTCAATAGGGCTTAAAACGGCTAAAAACTGTGTTAAAATAAAGGGATGATAATGAGTAATACTATGAGAACCAGAGTATGGATTGGGCCATGGGTAGGAGAATTTGGTTGGGAACTTATGATGTGGCAAGGACACGCACGCACTTATGCTAAAAATTTTAAAGAGGTTTATGTATCATCTCGACCAGAAATGGAATATTTATATAGAGATTTTGCAACTAAGTTTATTCCTCATGATATAAGAGGGGAAACTGACTGTGATGGTTGTAATGGTAAAAGATATACTAATTATTTAAATAATAAAATTGATGCAAGAACTGATATACTTTTCCCTCCAAGAAAGTATCCTGTAGAATGGGTACATAAAACTTTAGGTAGGGAGATTTTTAAGAAACAGACTTTTATCAAGTATGGCAAAAAAACTGGTAAATATAATTTTGATATATTAATACATGCAAGGTGTACAAATAAAAAGAAGTCATCTAATAGGAATTATAAAAGTTGGAATGAGTTAATTCATAAGTTAAGTAAATATAAAGTTGCTTGTATAGGTTCTAAGGATGCTTCTAAACATATTCAAGGTACTATAGATATGAGGGGAGTATCTTTAGAAAAATTATGTAATATGATGGCAGATTCAAAATTAGTAATTGGGCCAAGTTCAGGGCCAATGCATCTTGCTTCTCTATGTGGTACAACTCATATTGTGTTTACTTATGAGAAAAATAAGATAAGATATGAAAAATGCTGGAATCCTTTTGATACTAAAGCTATAGTTCTTGTAGATGAGAATTGGCAACCAAAAGTAAGTACTGTTATGAAAGCAATAAAGGAGAATATATAATGTCAGGCAAAGGTGACAAAAACCGCACATCTAATTATAAACAATTTCGTGAAAATTTCGATAGGTGGAAGAAAAATGAAGCAAAGCGAAAAAATGAAATGGCATCCGTGGTGGGCGTGGTATCCGATAAAGTTAAGAGATAGAGAATGGGTTTGGTTATCTTGGATAGCCAGAAGATTATATGAAGGTAATTCTTATTTTGGTTATGAAGAATACTATGAGTATGAAGATATTAGATATTTGAGAAAGGAGAAAATGAATAAATGGTAATAAAATTAGGTATTTATCCTAAACCTAAAATTGGTGAAGAGTGTATATTTGCATTTTGGTATTATGATGTGATACATTCTGAAGGAATTGTTAAAACTGGTATCTTAGAAAGAATAGAAGCTAAGAAGCATGAACCTATTGCAAAATGGGATAAACAGCATGAAGATGTTAAATATTTTAAGAAGAATGATGAGCATAAATATAGCTATGATATATGTATACCTTTGAGATTTGCTAAAAATAAGATATGCCCCAAAGGTTTGGAAATGGTAATAGATGAACCGTATCCTATTGATATTGATAAATTGAAAAAATTAATCATAGATAATTTGGAGAAAATTAAATATGTCAGATAAATTTGTTCACTTACATAATCATACAGAATACTCTTTCTTAGATGGATTTAGTAGAGTATGGGATACTGCTGCCAAAGAACCAGGAGCATTGATAAAACGTCTTAAAGAAATTGAACAAGAATATTGTGCCATTACAGACCACGGTTCAACTGCTGGATGGGTAAGGTTTGATAAATCTTGTAATAAAAATGATATCAAACCTATATTTGGAGTAGAGGGGTATTATTGTAATGATAGACATATTAAGGGTTTGGATGAAGAACAAAAATTGAAAGCTGTTAGAGGAATTGTAGGAGCAAAGGAAAAAAGAGCAGCAGTAAGAAAAAGAGAAAATGAATTAGGACTTTCTCAAAGGTCACATTTTGTTGCTCTTGCTATGAATGGAGAAGGGCTGAAAGAAATAAATAAAACTTTAACAATTGCTTCTACAGAAGGATTTTATTTCCGTCCAAGATGGGATTGGGAATTAACTTCTTCTATGAAAAATTGTATAATGACTTCTGGATGTGCTGGTGGAATTATTAATTTTCATCTTAAAGTAGATGACCTTAAAAATGGAAATAAAGAAAGGGCTTGGGAAGAAGCTAAGAAATGGAAGAAAGAATTTGGTGATAGGTTTTATATAGAACTTATGGCAATAGATTGGGACAAACAAGGATGGATAGATAAAATTTCATATGAGATTGCTAAGGATTTAAAAATACCGATGATAATAACTAATGATAATCATTATGTTTATCCACAGGATTGTGAAACACATGATATAATGCTTGCTCTACAATCTACGCATTGGAAAGAATTAGAAACTAAAGATGTTCTTAATGACCCAAATCGAATGCGATATGATATGCAAGATTTATATGTTAAAACTCGAAAAGAAATGTTTAAGAGTTTTAGAACACATCACAAGTGGATTCCTAAAGAAGAAGTATCTGAAATGTTATCTCGAACTGTAGAGATAGCTAAAAGATGTCATCATACTGTTAATAAAAAGAAAATGATAATGCCAAAAATTAAAGTACCTAATGTAAAAGGTTTATCTAAAAAATATGATGACTGGTCTGATATAGAAAGGTATTTCATATTTTTAATTTTTAAAGGTTGGAAGGATAAAATAATTCCTCATATACCAAAAGAGAAATTAAATACATATAGAAAAAGATTAGCATATGAGATCAAACATATTAAAAATCTTGGATTCACTCCTTATTTCATACTAACTAATAGGCTTATGAAATGGGTAGATGAACAAGGTATTTTACGTGGGCCAGCAAGAGGTAGTTCTGCTGGTTCATTAATAGCTTATTTATTAGATATAACTATGATTGACCCTATTCCTCATAAGTTATTGTTTAGTAGGTTTATTGACCCAAATAGAACTGACTTTCCTGATGTTGATATGGACTTTGAAGATACAAGACGTAGAGAAGTGGTTCAATATTTTATAGATACTTATGGTGCTGATAAAGTAGGTATTCTTGGAAATAATATGATGTTTAAACCAAAAGCAGCACTCAAAGATGTGGCAAGACTTTTTAAATACGAATATCATAATATGAGTATTAGTGAGATTCAAGAAGTATGTAATCTTGTGGTAACAAGATCTGGAGCAGATAGTCGATTATCTTTCTGTCTTGAAGATACTTTCAATCAGCAAGAATTTGCTCAAAAATTTAGAAAGAATTATCCTAAAGTTTGTCATTTTGCTCAAGAGTTAGAAGGATCTGTGAGTAGACAAGGAGTCCATGCTGCTGGTGTAGTAATATCAGATGTAGATATTAATACTTATACTGCTTTGAGGAGAGACAAAAGACAGCCTGACTTTTTAGTAACTTTTATGGACAAACATGATGCAGAAGATATTGGTATTCTAAAAATGGATGTATTAGGTCTTAATACTATGGGTATAATATCTGAAACAATTAAATTAATAGAGAAAAGATATGGCAAGAAAATAAATATTGAAGATTTATGTAGAGATGTATCTTATACAGGTGGAGATAAGAAAGTATATGAAGCATTTGCTAAGGCAAGGACTGAAGGAGTATTTCAGTTCATGTCACCTGGTTTAACTCGATTAGCTAAACAAGTACATATAGATAATTTTGGAGAGATAAGTGATGCAACCGCTCTTCATAGGCCCGGCCCAATTCATAGTGGTGCTATGAATAATTATCCTGCTTTTAAAAGAGGTAAAACAAAAGAAACTAAGAAAGAATTGCATCCTATTATAACTAAACATACAAAAGATACTTATGGGCTTATTATATATCAAGAACAAGTTATGATGATAGTTAGAGAATTAGGGAACTTTAACTGGGAACAAACTAATACTGTCCGTAAAGTAATGAGTAAATCTGGTGGTGCAGAATATTTTATGCGTACATTTTGGCCAACTTGGAAAGAGAGTTGTGCAGAAAAAGGATTAGATGAAAAGACTGCTTTGAAAGCATTTCATAAAATAATGAGCTTCGGTTCATGGGCTTTTAACAAGTGTATTTCTGGCAGTTCTGTCATTTTGAATACTAATCCTAATCAATATGCTCCTAAATGGATAACTGTTAAACAGCTTTATGAAAATAATGGATATGCAACTAAAAAAGCTATGAGTAATCCTTCTTGTTATGTAAAAATGAATACACTTTCTATAGATAGTGATGGTAAATTAAGACCTGGAAAAATTAAAAATGTTTTCTATCAAGGTAAAAATGAATTATGGGGAATAAAAACTGAAAGTAATAAGATTATTAAAATAACAAGTAATCATAGATTATTGGGATTAGAAGATGGAGAAGAAACTTTTATTTATGGTAGAGATATTGATAAAGGAACTGTATTATGTATGAATGGTGGTTATCAACAAAAGGAATATAAAAAGACAGGAGAAGGACACAGTTGGGTTTCTAATTATGTAAATCATAAAACTAAAGATACACAGAAACCATTTAAAGATGGAAGGTCAATAGAAGTTAAAAAATTTAAAATAAAAATGTTAGGAAAGCCTTGTCAGAGATGTGGTAGACCTTATTATGAATTCTGTAGATTTGAAGTACATCATAATAATAGAAAACCACCAAATTCCAAATTAAGATGGTTGTGTAATTCTTGCCATAAAATTGAAGATTATGAATTAGGTAATAGAGTTAATCAATGGAACAAAGGTTTTCCTATCCATTATGAAAAAGTAATTGATAAAGTTTATTTGGGTTTAGAAGATACTTATGACATAGAAATGGAAGATAGTTCAAGACCTACTTTTGTAGCTAATGGTTTTATAAGTCATAACTCACATTCAGTATCTTATGCTATGGTATCTTATATATGTATGTGGTTTAAAGTAAATTATCCTATAGAATTTGTTACTGCATATCTGAATAGAGTAACAGATAGCACAGGTGAAAAGATTCCTGCTATGATAATGGAAGCTCAAAAGATGGGTATAGAGATTCAAGAACCTAATGTAAATTATAGTAGTGAAAAATTTGTTATACATGATGATACTATTATAGCTGGATTATCTGATATTAAACATGTTGGTAAAAATGCAGTTTTAGAGATAGTGAATAATCAGCCATATAAAGGTTTGTATTCTTTTATAAGGAAAACAGCAAGTAGAGCAGTTAATAAACGTACAATAGAGAATCTTATAAAAGCTGGAGCATTTGATAATTTTGGATATGATAAAAAGAAGTTATTAGTTAATGTTGAAAAAATTAATAAATTAATGAAGAACAAATCAGAGAAGAAGAAAATAGAGGCAAAAGAACTTATTAAATCTTGTAAGGGTAAAGAACATTTTACAGAGCAAGAAGAAGCTGAAATGAAAAATAGTGTTTCTCCTATTATGGTAGGGAAGCATATTGTAGAATATTATAATGATATAACTGATAAATTTGCGCCTCATATTAAACTAACTAAATTGATAGATATAGAACTTGATGAAGGTAAACAGCAAGAAACAGATAGAAAGAAAATTAAGAGAAAGGAAATGTTTGTAATAGGTCAGTTAACTAAGGTTGACTTAAAACGCCTGTCACAAGAAGTAAAAGAAGTTATTGATGTTAAGAAAGAAAAAAGATATGCTCTTGCTAACTTTGTAGATGGGACAGATTTTATAGTATTATCTTTTAAAGATTATGTTTATCAAAGGTATGAACAAAAATTATTCTCTTGGGTGAATAAAGTATTATTAGTTCAAGCAGAATGTAATGTAGGTTGGAAAAAGTTATACATTAATAAAGTTTGGGAATTAGAGGAGTTAAGGAAATATATTGGTAATAATAGAAAACCATATAAATTCTTTAATGATTATCTTTTTCAACATCCGCTCCAGAGATTATTCGGGAAACGGCTTAAAGAGATAAGAGAAAAATTTAATGCAAAACCTTTGATAAAAATTATGTTATCTAATAAGAATCCAAGTACATGGGCATTAGGAGTAATATCTGATATACAAGAAAGAATAATTAAGAAAGAAAAATATAAAGGCCAAAAGATGTATATAGTCTACTTTGAAGATGAAACATACAAAGCAAGTTTTATGATATATCCTTCTGATGACAGGTATCCTATGATGGAGCATATGGCTCTTCAAATGTATAAAGAAAAAAGACCTTTCTTATTGTACTGTCAGAGAGACTATAAGCTAAAGCCTGAAGATTCAGAATTTAAACATATAACTCTTTCTATTGATAAAAGAATGAGATGGAAAGATGTTTATAAAACACCATTCATTTTCAAAGGAGAAAAACATGGCTAAGAGAACATTACCAGAAAGAGAATTAGTATTGATTGAAATTACCGGTGCTGACAGTAAAGATAAAGATTGTTGGTACAAAGATATGGTAGGTAATCCTATGAAAGCATTCATCTTTAGAGATAGGACAAGAAATGCTATCTGTCTTTCTATGCTTGATCATGGATTAGAAATGGATATAAAAGCAGAACATTATAAAATTAAGGAAGGCAGGGATATTAGGACTAAAATTGTATAAAAAAGTATTAGTTTTGGGGTTAGATATATAGTATATTATATATTAAGAAAGGAGATTAATGAACATAGAGGTAATCAAAAAAGTTCAAAGACAAATTAATACTGATTTTGTAGATAATTATAAAGGTGAAACTGATATTTTAAAAGTTTTAGATTTAAGCCACTTAAAAGATGATATTGATGCTCTAATTATAGAGATGGTAAGACAACCTTCTGTCTACACATATTGGGCTAATTTAAGACGTATATCTGAAGACAAATATAATAAAGTTATTCAGAAGTTTGAAATATTTAAAGCCAGAAAGATAAAGGTAATAACAGAAAGTCTTAAATCTTCTGGTGTTAAGACACCTACTGGTAAAATGATTGAATCTGAATTCCATAAAGAATACAGAGATGAGGAAACTTATAAGAAATATATGATGTCTATTGATAATTGGAAAGAAAGGAAAGAAGCTCTTGTTATTATTGAAAAAGCAGTTAATAGCAGAGAAAATCAGTTTAGGTCACTTTCCTATTTGTTAAGTAATATGATGAACAACGGTTTATTACCAGTTGCAAGTAAACGTAAACGCCAAACCCAGTAAAGGAGTAAAAGACTGCTATGGCAAAAAAGACCTTTGGTGAAACACTACAAGGTAAACCAGCTGAAATATTATCTTTTGCTTTAAATCAAAAGGTCTATTTGAAGTTGGTTGGAGAATATGTTGATACTGTTGAAGAATGGCAAGAAATATGGCCAGTAGTAGAAGCTAATGATGGTAATCTTATTCGTAGAAGATTTGTTTCTGATGGATCTAATATTCAGCCTTTGATAGCTGCTAAGAAATTTGCCAACTTTCCTAAAAATGAGGAACGTAATTGGAATGCCAGAACGCATCGTGCTGTATTAGTTATAGTTGGTACACCTCAGAAAGTTACAAAAGATGGGAAGAAAAGAACAAAAATTGTTTGGGATAAATCTTCTGTAAAGATTTGGACTTTTGGTGTAAAAGCTATGCGAAAACTTCAGTCTATTAGGGATAATGAAGAGTTGAGAGAAGAAGCTGAAGAAAAAGGTTATGAAAATTTTGATAGTAATCTACAAGTATATGGTATTTGTGTTGAGAAAGTTCCTATTGGTGGGGATACTCGAACTAATGTTGATTATGAGATAAATGCTACTAAGCGTATTGATATTGATGTAGATGAACTTGCAGATTATAAAGATATTGAAAAGAAGCTTGAGCAATATGCTTCTCCTTCTTCTGAAGTTGAAATACAATCTTTTATTGACACTTTTATTACAGGTTCAATTTCTGAATCAGGTAATGAAGCTGATTCAGAAGATGATGAAGATGAAATTCCTAAGAAGAAAAAGAAATCTAAAAAGCCTGTTGATGAAGATGATGACGATGAAGATGAAAAGCCTTCAAAGAAGAAGAAAAAGAAGGTTGCAGATGACGATGATGATGACGAAGATGAGGATGATGATATCGAAGATGAAAAGCCTTCAAAGAAATCTAAATCTAAAAAGTCAGATGATGAAGATGATGATGAAGATATAGAAATTGAAGATGTTGATATTGATGAAGATGATGACGAAGATGAAAAGCCTTCAAAGAAGAAGAAAAAGAAGGTTGCAGATGACGATGATGATGACGAAGATGATTAATAGTTGTAATAAGTGTGACCTGTATAAAAGCAGGTCACACATTTCAAAGGATATTGGCAAAAATGATGCCAGTGTACTATTTGTTTTTGATAGAGATTGGAATACAGATAGTATGCATAATAGACAAGACCTTTTTATTAAAAGGTTGAATGAGCTTTTAGAATGGGATTGGTACCAAACTTATGCTATACGTTGCTGTACAGATAGTAAGATAACCTATGAGCATATAAAGTCTTGTAGAAAATATTTAGGTATGGTAATAAAGAAAGTTAATCCATATCTGATAATACTTTTCGGTAAAGTATCTGTTAAAATGATATTTGGAGAAAAATATAGAAATATTCCAAGAAATATATTTTATTCTAAGACAAATAAATTTGGTAAGAAAAGAATATATTTTGTGGCACCAAGAATGACTTCTCCTATCTCTGCATTGGAGAAAAGTTTTGTAAAACTATACAATTATATACAGGAGAATTATAAATAATGGCCAAAAAAAAAGCCAGACAAACTGAATTTGCTTCAATAGATGCTCTCATAGCAAATGTGAGTAAAGATTTTAAAGGTGCTGTTGATGAAGATGTTAAAGATGAAGATGTTGAGTTTCAGACTACTAATATAGTTGGATTAGATGCTATACTTGGTGGTGGCAGACCTAAAGGAAGAATTATTGAAGTGCTGGGCCCTGAATCATCAGGAAAAACTGGAATGGCACTTCATATGATGGGAGTTTGTCAAAGGTTAGGTGGAACTGTTGCTTTAATAGATGCTGAATTTGCATATGACCCTAAGTATTGTAAGGCTCATCATATAAATATTGATAAACTTATTTTAATACATCCTGATTGTGGTGAAGATGCTCTCAATATAGTAGAGAGATTTGTTGAATCAAATAAGGTAGATATTGTAGTAGTAGATTCAGTTTCAGCTTTAACTCCTAAAGCAGAGATACAAGGAGAAACTGGAGATTCACATGTTGGATTGCAAGCTCGAATGATGTCACAAGCCTTGAGAAAATTAGCAGGTAAAGTATATAAAAGTAAATGTACTGTTATTTTTATTAATCAAATAAGAATAAAGATAGGAGTGATGTTTGGTAATCCTGAAACTACTTCAGGTGGTCAGGCTTTGAAATTTTATTCTTCTATTAGATTAGATGTAAGGAGAAAAGAATGGTTAGGTGGTAAAGACAACCCTTATGGTATAGGTCAGAAGATTAAATGTATTAAAAATAAAGTTGCTCCACCTTTTAGAAGTATTATGTTGAATATGTATTTTGATAAAGGTTATTCTGTTATAGAAGATTTATGGGAACAATGTGAGAATTTTGGCATTATACAAAATAGAACTTATGAAGGTGAAAGAATTACTAAAAGCATTATAGCCAAAGATAAAGCTCTGAGAAAGAAGTTGAAGAAAGAGGTTAAGGAATGCTATGCAGGACAAGAAAGAGGAGATGAATGAAAATCCTTTTGACTTCAGACTGGCACCTTAAACCACGTCATCCTTATACAAAAATGGTAGAAGGAAAACTATGGGATGAATTGTGCCAAAAGAAAATTGGTGTTCTTAGATTATTACCTAAAATTGCAGAACAAAAAGATGTTAGTATAGTAGTAATTGCTGGTGATATATTTGACACTTCTAATCCTCCTGAGGCACTTAAAGCTGAGTTTGCTAAAATTCTTAATAAGTTTCCTGACAATATTATTGTTTATGTTATAACTGGTAGAGCAGGTGAACATGATTATATAAATGAAAATAATTTTGTAATGATGGATTTAAAGGAAGCATTTAAACACAAAAGTAATATCAATATATATGACAAACCTTTTTGCGAAGTAGATAGAGGTATAGGAGCATTCCATCTTATGTTAAGAGGTATATCTCCTATGTATGATAAACATGCAGTAGAATTATCTGATGAAATATTTAGAGATTATGATACTATATTATTGGGAGATTATCATGGATTTTATAAAAAGACATATGGTAAGAAAACATTTATATATGCTGGAAACCCATATCCTACTCGTTATGGAGAGGTACCAAATGGAGTAGCTATTATTGATATTGATAATAAATACAAAATAAAGAAAATTAGTAGAGTTAAAATATCAAGTTTTACTTTGGAAGAAATTTTTGATATAAATGCTATTGAAAATTTTGACCCAGATAATAATGGTCAGGATTATGTTTTAAAAGCTATACTTAGCAATGTAAAACCTAAAGAAATTAATGGCACAATAAATAAGTTGAATCACTTAAAGCATAATCTACCTAATGGTTGTATGGATTTAATATGGGAAATTAAAACTGGTAAAATTGATGATGAAAAAGTTATTGGCAAATCTGGATTGAGAGAAACTTGTTTTGAATATATTGAGAAAAAATCAGAATATCCAAAATCTTGTAAGAAAATATTCACTCGAATAGAAAGTGAGTGTTAGTGTGATAGTACCAGCCATAGCAGTCAAAGATGAACTTAATAAGATTCGTGTTCAAAAAATATTAAATTCTGAATATGATTATGCTGATAATTATGGATATACAATATATGAAATTGAATTTAAGAAAGATATTTGGCACAATCATCAAATAGCTATTATTGAACCTGCTTCAAAGAAAAAAGAAATGAGAATATTAGGTTATGCTGATTTTACAATTGAACATCCAGGTGAAATTATTTCTCAAGTATTTCTTATGGCATTTGAAGCTGATGCAAAAGCTAAAGTTATTATTGGGTGTGATTTACAAACATATGTAAAAGATTTGTTTTTTAGATATAATGTGAGCAAAATGAAATGGTCAGTTTTGGTAGGTAATCCTATTGAAAAGTATTATGATAGAATATGTAAAATGTGTGGTGGTAGAATTGTTGGAACTTTTAGAAAAGATACTTATACTCGGACATATGTATG
>Ga0272441_10009388_pt1 | contig 15138 bp, 13 predicted proteins | sample SSMProp6N_FD_193582 | JGI IMG/M metagenome (GOLD analysis project Ga0272441, IMG submission 193582) | Marine sediment archaeal communities from Little Sippewissett salt marsh, Falmouth, MA, United States - SSM-Prop-6N | ecosystem: Environmental > Aquatic > Marine > Wetlands > Sediment ... | reverse complement strand
GAAATAGCCATGAAAACCTCCTGGTTTCAGGGTAAACTGGCTTTTCTGCCGATCTGGCGGATCAACCCGGAAAAGATCAATGCATGCAGCGGGTACAGGCTGTACCAGTAAAGAAATCCAAACAATCCCCGGGGTGCAAAGAAAGCTGTCTGCACAAAGCGAGTGCTGTTCTCGCCGACAGGCCAGGCCTGGAACTGAAGCCAGGCCTCTCCGGGCAGTTTCATTTCAGCACGCAGGCGTAGCATTCTTCCGGGCTCGACCGCTTCCACCCGCCAGAAGTCGATCGCATCACCCAGGCGCACTTCCTGCGGATCACGCCGGCCTCGGCGAAGCCCCACGCCACCCAAGACCCGGTCCAGGGCACCGCGCAGCTCCCAGGCCAGGTTGAGGTAGAGCCATCCGGTCTCTCCCCCAAGCCGGATGAAGGTGTCGTAGACACGGCTGGAAGGTGCTTCCACGATCTGCTCCCGGCGCTCCAGGATCATGCCTTCGCGGGTTGTCAGGATCAGGGGAGGCCGGTCGCCCAGACTGGATACGAGCGCATCCGTCCAACGCGTTTCAACCGTTTCGGCCTGCAGGTTGTCAAGTGCTTTGTAAACGGCAGCCCTGTAGCCCATGGGCATGATCCCGGGGAAGATGCTTTTTGCAGCTTCGTCCTTCACGATCACCTCATTGCGCAGTCCCTCAACCAAAGGACGGGTGATGGCGGCAGGTACAGGGGTCATCCAATGCACCCAGTAGGACGATAGGCGTGGCGTGAGCACCGGGACGGGGATCATCCTTCGTTTCAGGCCGCGCACATCGGCATAGCCCATCATCATGTCGCCGTAAGTGAGCACATCGGCGCCGCCGATTTCAATCACCCGGCCGCTGCAGGCTTCATTTTCCAGCGCCTGGCTGAGGTAATCCAGCACATCCTTGATGGCGATCGGCTGCACGCGGGTGTACACCCACCGGGGACAAACCATGACAGGAATGCGTTCTGTCAGGTAGCGGATCATCTCAAACGAGATGCTGCCTGAGCCGACAATGATGGCTGCCCGGAATTCGGTGACCGGAACGCCGCCGCGGGCCAGCTGCCTGCCGGTTTCCTGCCGTGAATGCAGGTGCTCCGAGAGATCACTGGTTGGGTCACCGAGGCCGCCCAGATAGATTATCTGCTTTATCTGCTGCGCCTTTGCAGCGGCGGCAAAGTTTTCAGCTGCATCCAGATCCCTTTGGTGGAAGTCGGCGGAACTGGTCATGCTGTGGATGAGGTAATAGGCGGCGCGCACATCCTGCATGGCGGGAGAAAGGGTTTCAGGTTTGAGGACATCTCCCTGCACAATATCTACCTGTTCCAGCCAGGCGCGTCCCTGCAGCCGACCGGGATCGCGCACCAGCACGCGCACAGGATAACCGGATTCCAGAAGATGGGGAACCAGCCGGCCGCCGATATAGCCCGTTGCACCGGTTACAAGTATGATTTTTGCGTCCATACGGACCCTCCTGAATCATTGGAGGCGCGTGTTTCAGGATTCCTGCTGGAGAAAAGCGCGTAGTTCAGCAGCTTTTTCAGAAGTGTATGAACCTCGCGTACGCCACAGGATGGTTCCATCACTTCCAACCAGCAGGAGATGGATTTCTTCTTCGGTATCGATTTGAACGGCTTCCTTGAACATGTCCTTGTTTAGATAGAGGGTGATGGTACGTTCACGGGCGGTTGCATCAGGGATTCCGGCGCGCATACCTTCGTTGATGAAGGTCCTGGAAAATCGGGGTTGGGCGCTGATGGTGGGCAGTTCGTAGTAGATAAAGCTTTCTGTCTCCGCTTCTATCTGCTGAAGTTCAGGAATCCAGGTATTGACTTCCAGCTGCTGGCTCTGCAGAAAGGGAATGATGAGCAGATTGTTTTCAGCGCCGAAATCCTGGGGGAAGGTGAATTCAACCCGGTTGAGGTTGTACCCGGATACAAGTGGAAACCGGCCTGCCCGATCCTCGATCAGGAGCCTGCTTTTTTCGGGTGCGATGCGGAAGAAGAGAAAAACGACAGCTGCCAGTGCGGCAAGTATAAGTATAGCTTTCAGCAACAATGTGATCCCTCCCGTTCTGCTGTGTTAATTGTACTTTGTCTGGACGGGTTTCCGAGAATCAGATTCAGGCTTTGTAGGAAGGTGAATGGTACTGTTGAGGATAATGATATAGAAAAAATACCGTGACCTGACCCGGTGTGATCGGAGGGTGACCTCATGTCGCCGCTACAGGGTCCTGTCAATTCGTAATTCATACAAATTCATGGTGGGAAACCATACTGACAGATTTTCGGACCGATGACAATCGCATACAAGGTTTCAGTTTGTACTTGTGCAGGGAATCTCTGGCTGCACAGATGATGCCAATAAACAAAGGTCACTCTCTGAACCCGTCTGCATACCGGTGACCGGAATCTGCGGCCTGCTGCCGAAGGGCACTGTCACTGATTATTCTGTCGGCGCTGTCTGTGCCAGTCCTTCAATTTCATTATGAGGGAAGGTGGCAATTCTGGCGGATAATTCTTAATGGAGCTGGGCGGATTCCACGGATTACATCCAAAGAAGCATGGATCAGGAACCGGATCAATCCTGCTGTAGTGGCAATCTGTCGAACCCGCCTGTACGGGGTGCATTGTGACTGGAACACGCTCTTATGGGAAAGTTGATGGGCAGAGGGGGAATCAGACCCGGGGTGGAATACAATATATGTCATGAAAAGTTTCCACCAGCTCCTGCGCCTGAATTTGCAGATCTGCTGCGCTAGCTGCTGTATCAGCTGAATACCCTTTCTGGATTATGCAGCGGACTTCGAGGACCTGAGTTTATGTGGTTTCCCTCAGGTATTCTGTCACTTGGATCGATTAAATGAAGTTGTTATGATAAGTTGTCTGTACCGCAGGCAAGAACCGTAAAAAATCCTGTTCAGGAGGCATGCTTACGTGCAAGCGTTATTCACTCCCAAAGGTGTAGTTGTTGTTGGCGCTTCATCCACTCCCGGAAAATTGGGTTATTCGGTGGCGCAAAACATGCTTGAATCCGGTTACCAGGGCAAGGTCCACTACGTAAACCCCAAGGGCGGCGAGTTGTTCGGGCAGCAGATCCATACAAGTGTGATGGATGTGCCTGACCCGGCTGACCTTGCAGTTATCCTGATTCCTGCCCACTATGTGCCCGCATCGCTGGAGGAATGCGGCAAGCGAGGAATTCCCTTTGTTATTATCGGCTCCGGGGGATTTAGCGAAAGTGGTCCTGAAGGGGAGGAACTGGAAGGCCAGGCTCTGGCGATAGCCAGGGAATACGGTATCCGCGTGATTGGGCCGAACTGTGTGGGCTATATCGATACCCATCTTCCCATTAATACGAGTTTCCTTCCTGTTGAAAGCCCGAATCCCGGGAATATTGCGTTTATTTCCCAATCCGGTGCGATTTGCGACATCATAATCGACCTCACACGCGGGCAGGGTTACGGCCTCTCCCGGCTGCTCAGTATCGGCAACCAGATGGATATCAAGGAAGCCGAGCTGCTGGCGCCAACAGCGGCCGATCCTCATACCCGGGTGATCGCGGTGTATCTGGAAGGCGTACATGACGGCGCTCATTTTATCCGCGAAGCTTCTGCGGTCTCCGCTGAGAAGCCGGTTGTCGTCATGAAGGTCGGAAGGTCTGAAAGCGGACGGGCTGCAGTAGCTTCCCATACCGGCGCACTTGCCGGCAGTGATAATGCGTACGAAGCAGCTTTCCGGCGTGCAGGTGTGCTGCGTGCCATGCGTTCGGAGGAACTGTTTGACTGGTCGCGGGTGCTGGCATGGGCGCCGCTTCCGCGCGGGCGACGTATGGCGATACTCACCAATGCCGGCGGCTGCGGCGCGATTACTACCGACACGCTTGTTGACCACGGGCTTGAACTCGCCCAGTTCAGCGCCGATACGAGGAAAAGTATACAGAGCAGGCTGCCCGATGCGGCGAACACAAGCAACCCGGTGGATATGCTTGCACAGGCCGGGCCGGGTGAGTTCAGCCTGAATCTGAAGGACCTGCTGGCAGATGACGGGGTGGACGGGGTGATGGTCCTTCTGCCTCCTCCGCCGGTTTCTTCACCGGAAGAGATTGCAAAAGCTCTGATCCCTGTGATAAGGGAAGCGAAAAAACCTGTTCTCGCCACATTCATGGGTGAGGAACTGATCATCGATGCGGTCAGGGTATTCATGAGCGAGCAGATTCCATGCTTCCGCTACCCGGAGCAGGCAGCTTCGGCAATGGCAGCGCTGTATACGCGCAGCCAGTATTTACAGAGGCCGGCTCCTGAATGGGTGAAACTGACGGACGTCGACAAGAAGAAAGCCCGGGAAATGCTGGAACAAGCGGTAATCGGCGGAGATTGTTTCCTGGATCCGGGCAGTGTAAGCAAGATCGCTGAGGCTTATGGAATACCGCTGCCTCCGGAAAAAGTCGTTCGAAGTGAAAAGGAAGCTGTCGAAGAAGCGGAAAAGATGGGCTTCCCGGTTGTGTTGAAGGTGGTTTCAGCTGATATTCCCCACAAGTCGGATGTGGGCGGGATCGCACTGAATATCCAGGATGAAGCCGGGGTGAAAGAAGCTTACAACAGAGTGACCACGCTACCTCTTGAGAAGGTGCCAGAGGCGAAAATCGAAGGCGCCCTGCTGCAGAAGATGCTTCCGGAAGGCCAGGAAGTTATTGTTGGTGCTGTGAGGGATCCCCAGTTCGGGCCGCTGCTGATGTTCGGCTCCGGCGGTGTTGAAGTCGAAGCGCTGGGAGATGTTGCCTTTGGCCTGACTCCTGTTGACCGCCTTGAAGTGCTCGATATGCTGGACCAGACCTGGGCAGGAAGAAGGCTCAAGGGGTATCGGGGTTTCCCGGCCTGCGATCGTGAAGCGGTGGTGGATGTGCTGGCACGGATAGGAAAACTTATGGAGGATTTCCCGGAAATCAGCGAACTCGAAATCAATCCTCTGAGAGTATTCCCCGGCGAGGATGGGGCGGTCGCCCCGGATTTGCGGGCGAGGGTGACACGGTCAGGTTCTGATTAGCCCCCGTAATTGATTACAGACAAACGATACCTGCCAGGAACGAGTCGATTTTTCCGACACCTGGCAGGTTTGTTCATCTTATCTTTGCGACCCGGCGTCTTTGCGTTTGGCCTTAAACCTCCAATATCCTCTGATGAAAGTTTAAAAAAAACATTAGTCCCTATGTTTTCTCGATCCGTGCTGGATGTAGTTAACGGTCGTGTCCGTTCACTTCCGGGGTGACAGGGAAAACCACAGGCCCAGGATAACACCTGCTGCCCGAGTATCAGCATTATCGACCAGGTATCTGGTCAATAGAATCTCATCATCGTATCATTGAGATTAATCGATAAATTGCCCTACCAGATTACACATGATTCTATCTCCCATTTTATCTGCCCCCCTGTCTGTCCCCCCAAATCATTGGGGGGACTCGTGGGGGCTATTTCATGCCCCCACGCCCCCACGAATGGCGTTATGGTTTGTCAAGTCTCATTTGAATTAAATACATCATGGCTGACGGATCGTACTGTTCCACCAAGAAGCGCCATCACATACGGGATGGCTGCTTTTTATCCACCGGAACGCGTAGGGCGCGGGGTTCACGGGCGTTTCAACCTGAAATAAAAATCGCTATATGTGCACCATCACGGACCGGGACCATCGACGGCAAACCCGCCCGCCCAGGTACTCCCGGAATGGCTGGGATGGCCATAGGGAGAAGATAACACCTGCTGACCGAGAAGCAGCAATATTGAGCAGGTATCTGGTCAATAGAATCTCATCATCGTATCATTGAGATTAATCGATAAATTGCTGAATATGATGGTCCAAGCTGTTATCTTTCCTTTTTTTACCCCCCATTGCCCCCCGTGTATAGACCGAGGACATCGTGAACACCCGGACGGAGACATGGTGAACACTTCAAACTTGATGCATGATTAGTCCAAAAAGGAGGACGATCATGCCCCCACACCCCCGCGAATGGCGTTATGCATGTCCCGAGCACAGCGAGAGCGCCAATTATGTTTGTTTTAAGAACATTATTTCTACAGTATTGTACTGCTCCTCTGTGATGTGCTATCGAATCCGTTATGCACGTTTTTCATCAACCACGACATATAAGGTGCGGGTTGGCAGGCGTTCCATCCCCGGAGAGATATATGCTGGACGGGAAAGGTCGCGACCGTTTACTGTATCACGCGCGAAGAAAAAATTTCCATTACTGTTGGATAGAGAAGAGGTATTCTGCCAGAGAATCTCAGTTCAAATCGTAATAAGTGCCGAAGCGATCTTTGCCGCTGTGCGTGCATTCTCCAGCAGCAAGGCGAGGTTAGCCTTCATCGTGCGCCCATCGGTAAGTTCGGCCAATCGCGAGAGGAGGAAAGGTGTTACAGCCTTTCCCGTAATACCGGCTTGACGGGCCTCTGCCTCCGCCTGCTTCAGGGCTTTTTCCACCGGACCAGCATCCATCGCCTCATCAGCCGGGCAGGGATCTGTTACCAGAGCCCCCTTCAAACCAAGGCTCCAATGGTGGTGCAGGATGGACGCAGCTTCCTCGGCAGTATCCACCCTGGTGTGCACCGGAAGCCCTGAAGAAGCAGTGAAAAACGCCGGGAAGGTATCGGTTTGCCAACCGAGTACGGGCACACCGGCAGTTTCCAGCCACTCCACAGTGCGGGGCAGGTCGAGAATCGCTTTCGCGCCTGAACACACTACGGCAACCGGTGTTTCCTGGAGTTCGGGAAGGTCGGCTGAAATATCACCGCTGCTTCCGCGGTGTACACCGCCAATACCGCCTGTGGCGAAAACCCGGATGCCTGCGCGATAAGCAATGTACATTGTGGCTGAAACGGTTGTTCCCCCGGACTGATTCCTGCTGCAGAGCAATCCCAGATCTCTTTTACCGGCTTTAAAAACATCCTGTGACGTTGACAGGAATTCAAGCTCATCACGAGTCAACCCTACTTTAAGCTTGCCCTCCAGAACCGCGATAGTGGCTGGTATTACGCCGGCAGTCCGGATTTCGTCCTCCATCTGGCATGCGAGTTCGAAGTTAACCGGAGCGGGCAAGCCGTGTGTAATCACCGTTGTTTCAAGGGCAACTACAGGCCGTCCGCTTCTGAGGGCCAGGTGGACTTCTGGATGGATAGTCAGGTCGCTCTGGTTCATAACAGGTTCCTTTTATAGGATAACTTGCTGCATTGTCTATTTTGGTTAAAGGAGCTGGTCATACAAAAGTTCCAGCGACAGGTCCGGCACCACGCTGCCGGGTGTGCGAAGCGTCAGGGACGCAGCTGCGGCTCCCAATCGGGCAGCTTCGTCAACAGGGATTCCATTAAGCAGCGAAAACAGCATGGCTGCTGTAAGCGCATCACTTGCGCCGGTCGGGTCGAGGATTTCTGTTTTTACAGCCGGGACATGCCCGCTCTGTGCGACTGTGGCATAACCCAGGCCAAATTCAGCCATCGTGATGATGACGATTTCCACACCGGATGAGACCAGCGATTTTGCTGTAGCGATAACTTGTGAAGAATCTTTCTCCGGGTCAGGCATGGGGCACAGGATTTCGGCTTCTGCAATATTGGGCGTGATGAGCCATAGGTCTTTCAGCAGCGGCTTCAACTGGGGTGCAAGAACCGTAGATGTTGGATCAGCAGCAATGGGAGTGTTATACCGGCGGGCAAGCTTGACAGCTGATCGCAGTGCCTTTGGAGAGAGGTTGGCATCCAGAAAAACGGCGGACGCCTTTTTGAATGTTTGATGGAATTTCTGCAGATAGGCGGGTGTGATAGCAGAAGCTGCACTCATGCTGTCGATTGCGATGTGGAGGGAGCCGTTCTGGTCGAGAACAGCCAGATAGGCACCGGTTTTTGCTTCGGGTTCTATCAGGCATGGTGAGATGTCCACGCCGCTTTCAGCGGTTTTCTCAAGAAGGTTCCTTCCTTCCGGATCATCCCCTACAGCTGAAAAAAGAACAGCCTCCATACCGAGCCTGGCAAGATTTTCGGCAACATTCCGGGCTACCCCTCCAGATGCAAAACGCAGGGTTCCGGGGCTGGAGGAACCCTGGAGGAGCTCGTGATGGGGACGGCCGATGATATCCATACCGCTGGAACCCAATACAAGTACAGGCCCTTCTCTGACAGGCATATCATTCATAAAAACCCCTCCTCCAATTGGCAGACCGTTCTGCTCCAGTTTTACAGAATTTGGGCGGAAGCTGCTCGTCATAAGTGCCCGTATCTGTGTGATCCGGCGTTGATCATCTGGATCAGAATCAAACAAAAGGTCTGACCGGCCTCAAGTATCGTATCAGGATTATCCAGGACAGGAGAAGAGTCCTGAGGTAAATGCGGATATACTGCATCTGTATTGTACATGGAAGTAACCATGAAATCGAGGGAACCTGACCGAATCCGGTGAGAATGGGTTCTGTTTCCAGGATTTCCATTATGCAGACTTGTTCCCAATCCACATAAAGTGTAAATTGACTGGGAGAACCTTTTTTCAAATCCTTGCGAAGATCGGAAATTAAGATTAACCTTGGAGGAGTACAGGGAGATAAACAATGGCGACACGACAGGATGAGTTAGATCGGGTTCTCCACCGCATCAATCAAGAAGTACCTGATCCGGACTGGGTTGCACTGGTTGATGGTGATGGTTTGATTGTTGCATGTGTACCGGATTTGCCTTCAGTTGATATCGACGCTATATCAGCCATGACTGCAGCATCTACCACTTTGGGCCAGCGTGTGCTGAAAGAGGTGGATGGAGGCGAATTGCGCTACATAATTGCAGCAGGCTCCAATCGACAGCATATCTGCGTAAGTATGCGGGATGGCTACCAGCTCTCGATAAGCCTCAAACCTGAAATCCCCGCGCATGCGACATTCCGCCCTCTCAGCCGATGGCTGCCAAATCTTCTTGGTGTCCTCCAGATGAATTTTTCCGAACCATAGCAGCCATTTTCTGATAAGATGTACTTCTCAATCAGGAGAGGTTTTTTACTGGAAAAAAGGCATCTTTTGAGATGGCTTGTTCCAGGTAGTATGCTTTGGTCAGAAGTACCGTAAATTCACCCCGACTTGAACACGAAGAGGGTGAAAAAGCGGGGAAGGAATACCAGATAGGCAGCGCGGTATAAAAATGTTCCATTGTGAGGAAGCGGGATGGATCAGAGCCTGAACCAGAAATCTCCACGGACTCATACTACGATCGAATTTCGATCAGGCCATGTTTTTTGGGTGACGGGAATACTGTTGTTTTCGCTTTTTCTGAACTCGTGTTCCATTCTGGATTTGGGGGAACCTCTTGAAGGGACTCCCCTGGCTTCTCCTCTGCCTCCTACGCTTGCACAAGTAGCCTCAGATCCAACACCAACGGAATCTTTAACCCAGACACCTTCGATGGATCCCAATGTGTTTGTATTCCAGGATGGCATGGTTAAGATTGTGGATTGGAGTGGGGAGGTGCTGAACAGCTGGGCTGCAGATGGTTTAAATCCGGAAGAAACGTTGTGGTACCAGGTAGTCGGGGATTCTCTGTATTACCTTCATGAAGAGACGGGAAAGATTTTCCTGACTCGTCCGGGGAGTGTGGTTTCACTGGAATTTCCGGGCGAAGAAGCCATACAGGGTTTCGTTATTTCAGAGGATGGGTCACGAATTGCGTGGAGCATCCATGGAACTGGAAGGAATGAACTCTGGATCGCAAACACCAACGGCCTTGGCAGGATCCGGGTTGTAGATGAGCCGCCGGATGGCGTTTCCATGAATGAAGTGGTGCTGGAGCCTGCAGGCTGGATCAACAACTCGGATGTGGTTTATTCCTGGCAGTATCTGGCCATGGGGCAGGAGGTTTGGCCGGATGTTTACGGAAGCTTTTATGTGTATTCCCCAGCTGCAGGCCAGATCACAACAGCAGCAGCGCTTCCAGAGGAACCTGCTTCCCCCTGTTGGAGGGGCATGACTCTGGATGGAGCGTTCCTGGCAGGTATCTGCGGTTCGGATTCACAGATAGAACAGCTGAAGGTTGTTGATGTCAACAGCGATGTTGAGGAGTTGATCCCGGTCCTGCCGGAACAGAGCTATGTCGGTGCAGTTGTGTTTTCGGATCCGCAGCGGCAGATTGCCTATGCGGTGGCAGACAGTGTACTGGAAGACAGGACTTCCAGAGTGGTACTGCGGTCTTTCCCGGGTGATGTGCCGGCGGTACTGATGACACTGGAAGGTGAGTTGGCACGTTCCATCTCCTGGATCGATGAAAGCCGGATGCTGGTGGAAGTAGAGACACGTACAGATTTTTATGTCTCTGCACTGAGTGTCCAGGGTGAGCAGAGGGTGCTTGCGGAAGGCCGGCTGCTTGGTTGGAGTTTCCCGGCTGAAGGAGAATAATTCCAGATCAGCTGGCAGGTTTTTATGTATTTGTAGTAAAGCTGCTGTTGATCTGGTGTCGTTTTATACCTTTCAAGGCTCTCTTTTCTATTTATAATCGTTTGATAGTTATAACAACCGGGCTGTGTTTGTGAGCCTTGTAGACACCCTGTTTTACGGGTGTGGGAGTAAAGCGTTTGGGTATGATAACCGCAAAAAATCCGGAAGGATTGACTGGTAAAAGAATCTTCACCGTCTGGTGGCCGCTGGCGGCAAGCTGGATGCTGATGGCACTTGAGCTTCCGGCATTGAGCGCAGTTGTTACGCGGATGGCTGATCCGCAGATCCACCTCGCTGCCTGGGGCGGTGTGATTTTCCCGATCTGCCTGATCGTGGAATCGCCGATTATCATGCTGCTGGCGGCTTCAACGGCCTTGAGCAAGGATTGGGCTTCCTTTAGAAAAATCCGCCGGTTTATGGTTATCACGAGTGTGATTATTACCGCCGTGCATATCCTGATAGCATTTACTCCGCTTTATTACTTTGTAGTAGGAACCCTGATCGGCGCTCCTGAGGAAGTGATCGAGCCTGCCAGGCCCGGGCTGATGTTCATGACGGTATGGTCTGCAGCGATCGCCTACAGGCGTATGAACCAGGGCCTCCTGATCCGTTTCGGCCATTCGCAATCGGTCAGTGTGGGGACAATGATCCGCCTTTTTACGGATGTAATTATCCTGGTTGCAGGCTTGCTGGCTGGAGGGGTTCCCGGAGCAACACTGGCTGGAATGGCGGTTGCAAGCGGAGTGACAGCTGAGGCTGTCTATACAGGTTTTCGTATCCGCCCTGTTGTTCGTGATGAACTGAAGAAAGCTGAACCGGTTGAGCCCGCGCTTGATTTTCGGACTTTCCTGGCGTTTTATATCCCGCTTGCACTGACTTCTATTCTAAATCTTTTGATTCAGCCGCTGGGGAGTGCAGCTTTGAGCAGGATGCCTGAAGCATTGACTTCTCTGGCTCTGTGGTCTGTTGTTTCGGGCTTTGTATTTATCCTGCGCAGCTCCGGCATGGCCTTCAATGAGGTTGTTGTTGCTCTTCTAGACAGAGGGCAGTCGTATTATCAACTGCGACGTTTCGGCTTGATCATGGCAGCTGTTGTGACTGTGCTCCTTGTCCTTGTCAGCGCGACGCCTGTGGGTGTTTTCTGGTTCAGGACCATCTCGGGTCTATCTATGGACCTTGCCCTGCTGGCACAGAAGGCTGCCTGGTTTGCGCTGCCAATGCCGGCTTTTAATGTCTTTATCAGTTTCTTCCAGGGGACGCTTGTTGCAGAACGAAAAACGAAAGGCATTACCGAATCCATGGCGGTATTTCTCTTTTCAGCCATTGCCCTTCTGGGTGTAGGTATTGCTGTCCAGAAATGGATGGGATTGTATGTTGGATGGATTGCATTCTCTGTTGGAGTTATCGCACAGGTAGTCTGGTTGTGGTACCGGACAAAACCCATACAATCAGACTTTCGCGAGGAGATGGAGGAAGCCAGGCAGCCTTTGAGCGCGGCTTGAATCAGTAAGGTTTCTCATCTTAACAACAGAAAATCCTCATTCACATTTTTCCTTTCTTCGAAAAACAGGGTAGGCTATAAATGAAGTGCATGGATTTTCCTTATCAGGTCGAAGTTGAGGAGGTAACAAATGGCGGAAACAAAAGGATCTGATCGTCTCGAGCTGTATTACTCACTGGCTGCAGCCCAGCTGGAAGAAGTGTTCACTTCCCAGAAGGAGGGCATGATTCGACTGGCAGAGCTTTGGGCGGACGCGATCGAAGGGGATCACATGCTGTATTCCTTCGGCAGCGGGCACTCCCGTTTTATCGCCGGGGAGCTGTACTGGCGGGCCGGCGGCCTGGCAGCCGCATTGAGCATCGACGATCCGGCGCTTGGTGCAGCAGAACGTGTGGAAGGATATGCCGAAACGTTCATGAAAATGTATGAACTGGAGGCGGGAGATCTGCTGGTTGTGATCTCCAACTCGGGGATCAACCCGGTCCCGCTGGAAGTGGCGCTATACGCAAAAGAATATGGTGTAACTGTGATTGCGCTGACCAATCTCACACATTCCAGCAAGGCTGAATCACGCCATTCCTCCGGAAAGAAGCTGTTCGAGGTGGCGGATCTTGTGATCGATACGGGCGGCCAGCGCGGCGATGCGGTGGTGCCGCTCGAAGGTGTCGACTGGCGGGTTGGCCCGACGTCGACGATGATCAGTGTTGCGCTGCTGAACGCTGTCGTTGCGCAGACGGCACAGAATCTTCTCGAGCGAGGTATTACGCCGCCTGCGCTGATCAGCGCCAATGTGGCGGAAGGTGATGAGCACAACGAGCAAGTGGGTGAACGCTACTGGCGCCGCCTGACTCATTTCCCGCGCAAGCCGCTTTAACGCTGAATTCGCTGGAACGCTGAGTACGCTGAGTACGCACAGCAACACTTGGGCTCGACAATACCTCATTCTGCTGAAGAGCGCGAAAAATTCCTGGAGGGGGGCATAGGATGGCGAAAGCCGGCCATGCCGGTTTGGGTTTTCCACCGCAGATTCAGGGCGGACACATGGGTCCGCCCCTACATTTCGGTCTTTACCTCTGTGCTTTTGCGCCTGTCCTGAGCGAAGCGAGGGATACGGGGGCCCGGACAAAGTTCGCCCGCTCCCACCTCGAATGGCGTTCTGCCTGTCCCGAGCGAGTCGAGGTATCACCGATTCAAAACCAGCTCTCTGCAGCTCGGATGAAAGGATTCAGGAGGATTTGTTCTGTCATGTCATCTTGAGACGGGGTGTGGTGCGGGTCGGGGTGGTGGAGCGCTGCATCCCTGGCTGAAAGATATGTTGTTGGAACGGTTGCGACCGTTCCCTGGAATGGCTGGGAAGGCCATAAGGAAAAGATAACACCTGCTGACCGAGTATCAGCACTATTGAGAAGGTGTCTGGTCAATACGATCTCGCGCACTTTTACAGGCGATCGGCCGGTAATCAGGAGACCCGGTCTGGACACAGAACATTCATCCATTCTCAATGTTGATACAGTGTCCAGACCGGGTCTCAATGGCTAACTATTGACGAAATGTTGATAGTTGGGCTAGAATGTTCCCATCGTATTCGACAAGGTGGTGGAGACAGGCAATGCGGCAGCGAGGAAAGCACGGAAAACAATGCAGGTTGGTCCGTTTTATGGAAGCGGTGCTGCTGCTGCTCCTTCATCACGGTGAAGCACATGGATACAGCCTTCTCGACCAGATGGGGGATTTCGGATTTCAGGATGTAAGCTCGAGTGTGGTGTACCGGGCTCTGAGAGAGATGGAAGAGCGAGGCTGGGTATCCTCCCGATTGGAAGACGAACAGACTCAGGGCCCTCCAAGGCGGATGTACAGCCTTTCACCCGCCGGTGAGGAAGGCCTGAGCAGTTTTGTAAAAGACCTGCATGAAAACCAGACCCAGATCCAGCATTTCCTGGCGCGGTATGAAGCAAAAACAACCGCCGCCGTCGATGCTGGCAGGGTCGTAAAAAGGAGAACAAAGGCAATGCGAGTGGCAATTTCATCAACAGGGAATACGCTGGAATCAGAATCAAGCTCGATGTTCGGGCGCTGTCCGTACTATCTTGTGGTAGATACGGAAACCATGGAATTTGAAGCGCTGAGCAACCCCGCTGTGAACGCATCCGGCGGTGCAGGCGTGAGGGCGAGCCAGTTTGTCCTCGAACAGGAAGTAGGGGCGGTTTTGACAGGACGTGTCGGCCCGAACGCAATGAAAGTGTTCAATTCTGCAGATACTGAAATTTATAAAACAGAAGGCGGCTCTGTAGAAGAAGAAGTTAACAAGTACAAGGCAGGGAAGCTTGAGCAGCTGACCAGCGCAGGCAGAAGCCACGCCGGTATGGGCGGCAAGATGCGAGCGCCGGCTGCAGCGGAAAAGCCCGACCGCGATACGGAAATAGCCGTTCTCACCGAGCGGGCGAAAAGGCTGCGCGGCGAGCTGGCAGAACTGCTTGAAGAAATCGATCGCTTGAAGGCGAAGGAGTAAACCAATGATTATTGCGGTATCTTCTGAAGGTGACCAGGGGTTGGACAGCGTAGTAAGCGCGCACTTCGGCCGCTGCCCGTTTTTTATCCTGGCTGAGGTGGAAGACGAAGAGATCAAGGATGTAAAGTCGGTGCAGAACCCGTTTTACGGGCAGCACCAGCCGGGCCAGGTTCCCGGCTTTATCCACGAGCAGGGTGCGAATGTGATGCTGACCGGCGGGATGGGGCATCGTGCCATTCAGTTTTTCGAACAGTTTGGTATCCAGGCGGCGACCGGAGCACACGGGACAGTACGCCATGCGCTGCAGATGTTTTTCGACGCCGAGCTGCGCGAGGCTGAGCCCTGTGCGACAAGCACTGCACATGATCATGGCGATCACGATGACCACGGCCAGGTCTATGAGAAAGATGAACTCGGCCGGCTGGAAGAGGAAGCCGAAGCACTGAAGGACCAGCTGGACGACATCGATGACCGGTTGAAGGACCTGTAGCAGGGCGGGTGTTTTTATAATAATGCATAGAAACAGAATCCACGGAGCCGCTCTTTCCGGATAACGGGAGGAACCGGCGCCGGGGATTCTGTTTGTTTTTAACTGTGGGATTAAGGGCTGACGCATTTCAGATGCGGTATTTCCTGCTTGCTGCGTTGGCAAT
>Ga0272441_10009387_pt1 | contig 15138 bp, 10 predicted proteins | sample SSMProp6N_FD_193582 | JGI IMG/M metagenome (GOLD analysis project Ga0272441, IMG submission 193582) | Marine sediment archaeal communities from Little Sippewissett salt marsh, Falmouth, MA, United States - SSM-Prop-6N | ecosystem: Environmental > Aquatic > Marine > Wetlands > Sediment ... | reverse complement strand
CGTCGACGACGGCGACGTTCACCATCGAGGACACGACGCCTCCGACGATAGGCGCGATCGTCGTGCCGCAGGTCCTGATCACCGATGACTACATCTGCGGCGCCACGGTGCTGTTCTCGACCACTGTCGTCTCTGATGTCTGCTGCATTGACGAAGGAGGCATCGGCGTTGCGGCCACGATCACCTCGGGGACCGCGGAGTTGGACCCGGTCCAGCTGACGACGAACGAAACGGTGGAGGATCGGAGCGTCGAAGTGGCGGCATGGGTGCTTCTCTCTGACCTGTCGACCTGTGCGGCAGACGTGACCTTCACGGTGACGGCTGTTGATTGCTGCGGGAATTCCACGACGCGCTCAGGTACGGGCACGGTCCACGATCGTTGCCCTCCGCACTTCACGGAGGACCCACCAGCGCAGAACACGATCAAGCTTCCCCCAGACGCCGGGAGCTCGAACGACCCCGGTGGCTACTCGGTTGACGGGGCGACCGTCTTCGAGTGCGACGGTAGCTACAACGTTGCGGAGATCAACGCGTGGCTTGCTCTGGCAGCGGCCCTGGATTCCTGCAACGGCCCGGCAACGTGGGGCCCGACGAGTGTTGACCTTTTCGTCGCCGGCCCGCTCGGCTGGCTCAACTGGTACGGGCAGGAATGCATCGGCGTCAACCCGGATGGCACGTTCACAGATGTCGGGGAGTTCTGCGGCGGGTTTGGCGCCGACGGCTACTCCTCGACCGGCCGCGGGGAAGTGGTCTTCGAGGCCGTGGATGCCTGCGGGAATCGCATCACGACGGATGACGCACACGATCCGGCATGGAGCAGTCCCAGCTTCGTCATCCTCGATACCATCCCACCCGTGGCAGTCGATGACCCGCAGCTGGGATTCAGCTACGATCTTGTCCGTTCCGATGTGCTCTGCTTCGTGGAGTCGATCGACGGCCTCCTGCGGTTCGTGCTCCGCGAGGACACGCCGGTCTACCTCGATGTGCTCAGCAACGATTCCGACATCTGCCGGACTGGGCTGCACATCGCGGAAACGACGCGTCCTTCCTACGGCAGCGCGGCGATCATGGACGCATCCTTCACCCTGGTTGGCGGGTGTGCTGGAACCTACGTGCGCTACGCTGCCGCGGCGGACTACCAGGGGGCCGATGCCTTCGATTACGTTGCGCGCGATTGCAGCGGGAACACCACGACCGCGCACGTCGACGTGTATGTATTCCAGAAGAACGTGGTCCTCGACAGCTACCTCACCGGGCCGCTGGATCTCCCCCTGCGCCTTCGGCTGGAGACGATGGACGACATGCTCCTCCGGGTCGCGAATCCCGGCGCGTTCCACTACGGCTTCACGTTTGCCGGACCGCCTACGCATGGCGTGATCGTCGGGGACCTGATGTCGGTGGGCTACGAAGGAGCCCACGCGAGTGTTGCGCTGACCTACGTGCCCGCCGATGGTTTCGTCGGGCGGGAGCTGTTGGAATGGCGGGTGCAGGACCCGTTCGGCCTCGTTCAAAGCGCCGTTCTCGACATCCAGATCGTGCCGACAGCAGGTCCTCTGCCATTCCCGGATGTGGTGCCGACGTTCCATCGCGGCCAGCTAGTGAGCCTGTTCGTGCCGGTGTCGTTCCACGATGCGGGGGGGATCGATGGGGTACGCCTCGAGGAGGTGGAGCCGCCGGGTGTCGTGGTGCGCACCCTCGCGGGCGCGGAGCTTCGGGGACTTCTGGGCGGCCCCAACGCTGACGCCAGCATCCCGATTCTCACCCTGAGGACGGAACGCCTGACAGCGGGGACGTACCGGATCCTTGTCCCGGTGGGACCGGCCGATACAGTCCGCGTGGGTCTGCGTGTGACGGAGGAAGGCGAGTGACGCCCAAACGCTGTGCGCAGCTGCTGGTACGCCTCGGCATCACCCTCTCCTTTGGATGGCTTGTCGTGGCGAGCGGGGCACCTCAGCTGGAGGACCTTGCGATCAGCACCTGGCAGGGCCGCGTGGTCGCGTTCCATCTCGTCGCCCGGGATGCGGATCTCGATACGTCGACGCCCGGCGCTCATCCGCTGGTGTTCTCCGTCCTGGACGGGCCCATGCATGGGGTCCTTGCGGGCGATCTCAATGCCGTGCTGTATCGGCCTGAGCAGGAGGCCGTTGTCTCCCTGACGTACACGCCTGCCGACGGCTTTGTGGGGACGGAGCGCCTTCGATTCGCGGTCAGTGATCCGCTGGGCGAAACCGCGACAGCCGACGTGGACATCGAGGTCCGGCCGCGCGACGCCCTGGGGATGCTCTCCGGTGACCTCGCGCTCTCCTTGACCATGGACCCGCAGACGCCTGCTTGGACGGCCTTCTCCATGGATCTCGGCGGGACGTATCGGATTGGCGTGTCCACGCTCACGGCACGAGCGGAGTGGAAGCGGCCGTTCGCCGGCGTGGATATGGCCCTCGAGGATCTGCGCTTCGGTGGGACCTGCATCGTGGCCGGCACAGGCATGTTGTCCATGGTGGCCGACTTCGACCCCGACGTTGCGCCGATTCCCGAGTTCGAGAGCTTGCGGCTTGAGGTTTCTCTGGGTCACGACGGCGTGCAGCTTGGCGGAGTGGTCTTTGTGACGCCGTCCCAGACGGACTCCTATGCCGTGTTGACGGCCAGTGGCACCACGGGCTGTGGCCCGAAGGCAGGCTCAGTCAGCGCCACGGTTCGCCTCGGCTCGGGGACAGGCTGCGGTGGGATCCTCGGAAGCGCGACCTTCTCGGCGAGGCTGCCATGGGTGTCCTGTGATCTGGTCACTGCGGCGTCTATCGCCTTCTCGTGCGGCAGCTTCGACGGCCTCGTCCTGGAGGTTGACGGCTTGAGGCTCGCAGGTTTTCTCGAGGGGCAGCTCTCCGTCGATGTGTCCGTGGCCTACGCGGTGGATGCAAAACGCGTCATGCTGGCGGCGAGCTGGTCCTCAGACCGGCTGGACTGCGTCAGGCTCCTGGCGGATCTCGCGGGAAGCGGCGTTCTGTTCGGTGGATTCGACGTGTACGGCCTGATGGCCGAGCACCGGTTCGGCAACGGAATCGGCTTCGAGTCCCGCAGCTCGCTTCACCCGACCGATCATGCCATCAACACGCGGGTCACTGGCCTGTCCGACTACTGGGAAGTGGGCACCCTCTTCGGGGGATTCGACCTGTGCTGCGGCTTGCGCCTCAACTGGAAGATCGCGACGTACTTCGGCGTGACCCAGAGCAGGCTGTTTGACTGGGGGATGACACGTGCCGCGGTCTCCTTCGCGAGGGCCGCGAACCTGGAGATCGAAGCTCTGTGTATCCTGCGCTCGGGGGACCTCGGAGATCCAACGGCGGAGTGGACATTCCGCCTGAAGACCCACTGGTAGCTTCTCCCCGATGGCGCCGTTCATGCTGCGAGCAGTCCGTGGCCGGAATTGCGCCTCGCAGGGTTGCGCGCTCGCTCTGCTCTACGTGAAGACAGCTGGGATAGCGCCACCTGTTTCTCCGTTCATCGCGCACCGGGTAGCATGCGTGTGACATCCATCCGGAGCGATGAGGAGGCGAACCCGTGAAGGTACTCAATTGGTGCTTCACCCTGGCGGTTGCGGCAGTCGTGGCGATCGGTGTTGTGGTTTTCGCTGAGGAGGGTGATGCGTCCTACTGGGTGAATGTCCTGCGGGAGATGGATGCTGAGGCGCGCAAGGCGGGCCGAGAGGCGCTGATTGCCATGGGCGCCGAGGCGGTGCCGGTGCTCGCCGAGGCCTGCGCCGACGAGAACGACTGGATCCGTTGGGAGGCAGTCAACGCGCTCGGGGCCATCGCCCATCAGGATCCCGGCTCGGCCGCCGCGGCAATCCCCGCGATCGCAGTGGTGGCGCTCACCGATGGCAATCCGCATCCGCGATGGCGGAGCCTGTATGCTCTGGCCTGCTTCCCGCGGGATCTTGGCGAGGCTGAGGTGGTGCCCCTCCTGTTGGCGGGGCTCGAGGATCCGGATCCGCATCATCAGTGGTACGCTGCAGTGGCGCTTGCGTACTTCGCGCAGGATGTAGCCGTGCCGCTGCTCCACGAAGGATTAGACCGCGACGATGCGTACGAGCGATGGGAGGCTGTCTACTGCCTCGGCTTCGTCCACGACGCGGCGTCTGTCGCCCTTCTGGCTGGGCTTGTCGTGGATGTCGAGGGGCAGGAGGTGCGGATCCGCCAGGAAGCCGCGCTCGTCCTCGGGCGGGTTGGGGATGTGGCCGCGCTTCCCGCGCTTGTCGAGGCGCTGGGAGATCCTGAGGCCGCGGTGCGTTGGCGGGCCGCATCGAGCCTCGCGAGACTCGGCGACGCGAGCATTCTACCGGCCCTCGAGGCGGCACTTGCGCGCGAGGTCGACGCGTTTGCCGTGGAGCAGATCGGTTCGGCGATTGACCAGCTCAGGGTCGAGGGATCCTAGGTGGCGTTGCGCCGTACTGCCTTGGGGGCGCGATGGCTGTCGCGGACTCCTGCGGGTCTTCCCTCCCGCCATTCCGATCAGTTCGGCAAGATCTCGGCAGCGTCCCGTGTCACATCCCACCTTGGGGCGGCTGGGGTCTCTAACGGCACAGTCGCGTCTAGAAGAGGCCTACCACCAGGGCGCTGCGTGGAGTGCCGCCCTTACAGACACGCAAGGGACCATCGGCGTCCCACGCACGCCGATGGCCACGTCGAGCGGGACATCGAGCGTGGCAAGGCCGAAGCCGACCCCGACTCGAGACACTGCCGAGGCGGTGCCAAACGCGATCCCCCAGCGGAGCACGATCCCGAGGATCTCGGTCTGCGCACCGACCGACATCTCGTGTTCTCGGTCGCGCAGGCGGAAGCCGGCGAACAGCCAGAGGCTTTCGGTCGCGCAGAGCCTCGCTGCGAGGTGGAGTTCCAGAGGCTGGCCTTCGCCGAGCCACTCGGAGGCCAGGTGTCGGGCGCTGAGTCCAATCTGTAGACGAAGCCAATCCAGGCGGGCTCCGGCGTCCAGCGAGAAGCCGCGATGGATCTCACCCGTGGTGTACACCGCGAGCGAGCCAACGGTGACCCGCCGGAGAAGCGCGAGCGATCCGCCGGCACTTACCGTGAGCTGTCGGCCGTCGCCGAGCAGGGACCACAGCACCGCCCCCGGGAAATCTCCGGCGATTGATGCGGCAAAGCCATAGACCAATCTCCCTCCGAGTACCTGCCCCGCGAATCCCGCGATCCCGAGGCCGGGCACGGCGTGGATCGCACTGTTAATCGTCCCCAGGGAGATATCGGAAGACACTGCGGCCAAGGCACCGGCCGTGCCCAGCGATAGGGGGTGGAGGTCGAATGCAGTGAGCGGCTCTGCAAGTCCCGCCAAGGAGGAGGCGCAAAGGATCATGACGAGAGCCGAGCGCAACGCGCCGGCGCGACGTTCGCGGCTCAGGCAGCCGGGTCGCCCACGGGGCGCCGAAGCAGCCTTGCCGATTGCAGTCGCCCGTCTGCCGCGCACATCCCGCTGCTTCACGACTGGCAGTATAACGCCGATCCGGCGTCCACGGCAGCTTGCGCCTAGGCGGGCGAGGCTGCGCGATCGATGAACCAGAGGAGCCTGCCTTCCTCGGGCCGGATACGAGCCGCCGGAAGGTCCTCTCCGGCGTCGAGGCGCCGCAGGACGGAGCGCTTCTCCTTCCCTGTCACCAGGAACAGAAGCTCGTGAGCCCACCGCAGTGCGGCCAGGGTCAGCGTGACGCGCGGCGGTTCCGGTGGAGGGCGGTGCACGGCGACCGCAAGCTGCTCCACCGTGTCGAGCGCGTCATCCCCGGGGAACAGCGAGGCGGTGTGGCCATCCACTCCGACGCCGAGAAGCACGAGGTCGAAGCCGCGGCGATTCCCAAGGACGCTCCGGATCTCCGCGGCGTAGGCGCGAGCGGCGGCCTCCGGGGCATCCTCTCCGTGTATGCGATGGATGTTCCCTGTCGGGATCGGGACGCGCTCGAGAAGTTCCTCGGCCGCCATACGGTAGTTGCTCCGGGGGTCATCCGGAGGGACGCAGCGCTCATCCGTCCAGAACAGCTGCAGACGCCCCCAGTTGATCCGCGTTGTGTACGGGGATTCGGCAAGGAGGCGGAAGAGGCCACGGGGCGTGCTCCCGCCGGGAAGCGCGATGGTGAAGGATTCCAGCTCATCGCCGGGGCGCCCGACACGACGCGCGATCAGATCGGCTGTCTGCTCCGCGAGTGCCTCGGGGGTGGGAAACACCACGCGCTGCATCACGTGGGCCGATGCGTGCACGTGCACTCCGAGAGCCAAGCCCTCCCATCGGCTTCGATCAGTGCATCCGCGGCTTCGGGTCCCCAGCTGCCGTCTGCGTACTCCGCCAACAGGAACTGCGGATTTTCATGCAGGGAAAGCAACGGCTCGACGACCGACCAGCAGGCCTCGATCTCGTCGTCACGGAGGAACAACGACGGGTCTCCTTGCAGGGCATCGAGGAGCAGGCGCTCGTAGGCATCGGGCAGCGCCCGAGCTCCGAAGTGGTCAGCGTAGTGGAACACCAGATCCGTGGGCTTGGTGACCAGTCCGGCTCCTGGGACCTTGGTCTCCACCTGCAGCTGCAGGCCTTCGCAGGGGTCTAGCTGCACCATGAGCCGATTGGGGTGCAGTGGCGACGTGAGGGGGAACGGGGAGTTGGGTGTCTTGAACTGGACAGTAATCTCTGTGGTCTTGGTCGGTAGGCGCTTGCCGCTGCGGACGTACACTGGGACGCCTCGCCAGCGCCACGTGTCGACGTGCAGGCGCACGGCGACGTAGGTCGGGGTGCGGGATGCCTCCTGGACACCCGCTTCGTCTCGGTACGCTGCGTACTGCCCGAGCACAACATCATCGAGTGATGGCGTCCGGATCGCCTGCAAGACGTCCCGCTTCGCGTCGCGTAGCGAGCGGGCATCGAGGCCGTCTGGTGGCTCCATCATTGCCAAGGCGAGGAGCTGTAGCCCATGGTTCTGCAGGATGTCCCGCACCACGCCCGTTCGGTCGTAAGTTTGCGCGCGCTTGCCGACGCCGTCCGACTCAGCGAGGGTGATCTGCAGGTGGTCGACGTGCTCCCGGCACCAGAGCGGTGCGAAAGCGGTGTTGGCGAACCTCAGGGAGAGCAGGTTCTGTACGGTCTCTTTTCCCAGGTAGTGGTCGATGCGATACACTTGCGGCTCTCGGAACAGGGTTCGCGTTAGCTGATTCAGCTCGGCGGCGCTCTGCCGATCGGTGCCAAACGGCTTCTCGAACACCACGCGCCGCCAGGCACGGGGGGAGCGGTGCAGTCCCGCCTCCGCGATCCTCTGGACCACCGTGGGAACGCCCTGAGGTGGAATCGCAAGGTAGAAGAGCACGGGAATGTCTCCCTCGGAGCCACCCCCGGCCTTGGCGAGTCGCTGCCTGAGGCGCGCGTAGGTCTGGGGGTCGTCGAGAGCACCTGCGAGGTAGCTGAATCGATCCTCGAACGACGGCCACTGGTTGCATAGCATGGGGTCGGGTTTCAGACGCGCGTAGTCTTCGACACCCTGGTACAGTCGATCCCGGAATGCGGCATCCGAGAGCACGCTCCGTGATACGCCGATGATCTGCGTCGAGGACGGTAGCTGTCCCGTGCAAGCGAGGCTGTGCAGTGCAGGCCCTAGCTTGCGTTGGGTGAGATCCCCGGAAGCGCCGAACACCACAACGACCACTGCACAGGGCATCAGCCGTCACCCATCCGCCCACCGCGTGTGTGTGAGGTGCGCTCCCGAGCGGCCGTGATGTGACGCAAACCCGTGGTGGACGCGACGATTAGGTCGGTGGCGAGGCCGAGGAATAGCCCGTGGGCAACGACTCCAGTGCGTGCCGCGAGGGCGCCGGCGAGCTTCTCGGGATCGTGGATCGGTCCGAACGCTGCATCGAGCAGGTAGTTCCCTTGATCTGTGCAGTGGGGTGCTCCGCCCACCTCGCGGCGGCACACGGTATGGGCGCCGAGCCTCTCGAGGTACGCCACGTGGGTGTGCCACCCAAACCGAACGACCTCGACGGGCACCGGCCAGTGTGCCCCGAGTGTGGGCGACAGTTTGCTGCTGTCGACGATGATGATCTCGCGCAGGCTGGCTTCGGCCACCATCTTCTCTCGCAGCAGTGCGCCACCGCCGCCCTTGATCAGCCTCAGTTGGGGATCCACCTCATCGGCGCCATCGATGGTGAGATCCACGCGTGGATGTTCATTGAGAGAGGACAGGTTGATCCCGAGGCGACGCGCGTGTTCATCCACGACCTCTGAGCACGGGACCGCGGTGATGCCCGCCAGCTTCCCCTCGGCGAGAAGCTGGGCCACTCGCTCGACCGCGTGCGCTGCCGTGGAACCGTGCCCGAGGCCGAGGACCATTCCGGAGCGAACGTGGGTCACCGCCTCATACGCCGCACGGCGCTTCAGATCATCCGTCGACATTCTTCCCCCCGATCGCGTGAGGCACGCGGAGCTCCGTGAGCAGTCTGATCAACTGCTCCTGGGGAGCGCGCCCGAGCCGTACCCGGAGGACCGGGCGCCCGGCGTTGCGCAGCGCCTGGGCGTCGCCAAGCGCCTGGGCGGCCTTGAGAACGCCGAAGCTGATCGACGAGCGAGATGATCCGGCTTCGTCAGGGATCGCAAGGTCGCACGTGGTGTCGCACGTGAGCTGAATGAACCGCCCTCTCCCCGCATCGCCCTTGTGGAGCTGCCCTGTGGAATGGAGGAAACGGGGTCCAAACCCGAATGTCGTCGCGCACCGGGTCCTGCCGCGGACCCAGGAACACAGATCACGCAGCAACCGGGCGAACGTAGCGCTCGGGGGCACGTAGGCGTGGAGCGACACGTAACCCCCAGGCTGGGCCCCGTCCACGAACTCGCGGAGGGTTTGCGGCGACGCTTCGACGTTCTCGCACGCGGGCAGTGCCCCCGTGCGCCTGTAGGCGGCGACCATCTCGCGGGCCTGTCGCTTGCTCTCCTCCACATCGGGTTGGTCGAAGGGGTTGATCCCGAGCAGGGCTCCGAGGATGGCGACCGCGAACTCCCACACGAAGAGCTGCCCACCAAGCTCGTAGCGATCATCGAGGCTCAACTGCAGGACAGGGTGGCCGTGGCGCCTCAGGGCTGCGACGCCCGCGGTGTCCTCAGGGTCGTCGGACGACCGGAGGCGAACGAACAGGCGATCCGTACCGTAGGCTACGGGGCTTCCCACAGGTTCCGACACGACGGGGAGAATCCCAGTCCCCTCTTTGCCTGTGCTTTCGGCGATGAGCTGCTCGACCCAATCTCCGAACGCCTGCAGTCTCTCGGGTAGGAGAAAGGTGAGCTTGTCGCGACCCTGCCGGGCGTGCGTCGCGATCTGCGCCCCGAGACGTGCACCGGGGTGAGCATGGGTGGGCACCTCCGGCGCACTGCGATGCTGGGCGCGGGCAGCGGACTCGAGCAAGCGCCCGACGTCTATGCCGAGAAGCGCGGCGGGCACGAGTCCGAAGTGCGATAACGCGGAGTAGCGCCCGCCGAGGTTGGGGGCATTGAGGAACGTCTCACGGAAGCGATGCCGTCTCGCGACGTCCACCAACGGGCTCCCGGGATCGGTGATGGCGACGAAACGGTTTCCGACGGCGTCCAAGGAAGCCCCGTGGGAGACCGTCGTGAACACGTGGCGGAACAGCGCTAGCGTCTCTGTCGTGGTGCCCGACTTCGTCGCGACCACGTACAATGAGCGATCCGGCTGGAGCGAGCCTGTGAGCGCCGCGATTGCCGTGGGATCGGTGGTATCGAGAACGGTGAGCCGCGGATGCCCCTCCGCGGGGCCGAACACCCGGGCATACATCTCCGCTGCGAGGCTCGATCCACCCATCCCAAGAAGAAGGATTCGCTCCACACCCTCCGAGCGAACGCTCTTGGCGAACGCCTCAAGGCGAGGGATCTCCGGGACCATGGTTTCCGGAAGATCGAGCCATCCCAAGCGGTCGCTGATCTCGGACGGGTCCGGCTTCCAGACCGTGTAGTCGTGCTCCCAGATGCGCTGTACGACGCGCGCTTCGCGTAGCTCGTCGAGAACACACTGGACGCCGTCTTCTGCTTCGCTCACCAAAGTCACCTCTTTGGGTTCGCGGCACGCTGGCGGCCTGCTGGGTGGCCTCCATGGCTCGGGCGCCGTAGGCCTCTTCGCTGCTGCGTGCTGCACCCTGCGCTGCATCCAGAGCGTCTTCGCCGTCGATGCGCTGAAGCGATCACCGTCGCGAAGACCGTCAGATTGGATAGTACACCTCCGAGCCCGTCGGCGTCCCAGGACGTCAGGTTCTCGGAGGTGACCCACGATCGGCGAGGACGTCGAGCCAGATCGTCTGTCCGAGCCCTGTGAACTGCATCGGTCGTGCCATGCCCGCGCTCTGAGTGCGAGAGCCTAGTCCATGGCCAACAGCCACCTGCCGTATGATCGCGAAGGAGCTTGCCGTCGGCAACGTCGACTGCGTAGCATACCGTGGGATCGTGAAACGGACGGGACGTGCGATGAGAGAAACAGATAGCGGGAGGGCACTGCACTTCGACGCGGTGATCTTCGATCTCGATGGTGTGGTGACGCTGACGGCTGGTGTACACGCGGCGGCGTGGAAGCGGCTGTTCGACGGGGTTCTTGAGGAGCACGCGCGGGAGGCCGGCGAGCCGTTCGTCCCCTTCGCCCTGGAGAGCGACTACCTCGAGTATGTTGACGGGAAGCCGCGCATCGAAGGCGTGAAGAGCTTCCTCGCGTCCCGTGGGATCTCCCTTCCCCGAGGGGCAGCGGGCGATCCCCCGGGAAACGACAGCGCGTTTGCCCTGGGCAACCTGAAGAACGTGTTCTTCCGTGACGCGCTGGAGGAGCGAGGTGTGGACGTTGACGAGGCGACGGTTTCCCTGATCCAGGCTCTGAGGAAGCGAGGCGCGCGGGTGGCGGTTGCGTCCTCGAGCAAGAACTGCGGTCCCATTTTGCGGCGCGCGGGCCTTGAGCCGCTGTTCGAGACGCGCGTGGACGGCGTGGTCTCTGAGGAACTCGGTCTCCGAGGCAAACCGGATCCAGACATCTTCCTGGAAGCGGCGCGCCGTGTCGGCGCCGTGCCGTCTCAATCGATCGTGGTGGAGGACGCGCAGTCCGGTGTCGCGGCAGGCCGCGCCGGAGCGTTCGGCCTCGTGATCGGGATCGAGCGCGGGGCGGCGGGGGCGCTGCGGCAACATGGAGCGGATCTGGTTGTGACGGATCTCGGGGAGGTCACGGTCGACCTCCTTGACGAGTGGTTCACCCATCGGGAGGATCGTCTGCCCTCGGCGCTTGTCCGGAGCGAGAGCCTGGACCATCTGCTGATGAGCGGTCGACCGGCGGTGTTCCTCGACTACGACGGGACACTGACGCCGATCGTTAGCCGTCCCGAGTTGGCGACGTTGCCCGAGCCGACACGGGACGTTCTGCGGCATCTCGCTCGGGTTTGCCCGACGGCCATCGTCAGCGGGAGGGGACGAGAGGACGTCGCCGCGCTCGTGGGAATCCCTGAGCTCATCGTCGCCGGGAGTCACGGGTTCGACATTTCAGGACCGGACGGCTCCGTGGAGCTCGAGATTGCCCGTGAGGTCGTTCCATTGATCGAGGAACTCGTCGACCGCTTGCGAGCGGAGACTGCCGGGGTGGCTGGGGTCATCATCGAAGACAAGAGATTCTCTCTGGCACTCCACTTCCGGCTTGCGCCCGAGGGCGCAGTGCCCGAGCTCGAGCATCTGGTGGACGATGCCGTCGCTCGGCACCCGCAGCTTCGCAAGAGCCACGGGAAGAAGGTGTTCGAGATCCGCCCGAACCTCGAATGGGACAAAGGGAAGGCGCTGCTGTGGCTTCTCGACGCTCTCGGTCTCAATGCCGAGAATGTCGTGCCGTTGTACATCGGCGATGACACCACGGACGAAGACGCGTTCGCTGCGATCGCCGAACGAGGGATCGGGATCTTGGTCAGCGAGGCGCCGCGGCCCACCGCTGCGCGTTACTGGTTGCAGAATCCGCAGGAGGTTCGGCGGTTTCTCGAGGATCTCGTCACGCGGTGCGGGGAGCGTGTGTAATGGGTGGGGAGTGGTCCTTGGTGTACGAGGGCTTCTCGCCGAACGAGGAGCCGCTTCGAGAGGCGCTTTGCACTCTGGGTAACGGTGTTTTTGCCACTCGCGGTGCGGCCGAGGAGAGCCGCGCAAGCGACGAGCACTACCCTGGCACGTACCTTGCGGGTGGGTACAACCGGCGAGCCAGCCTTGTCGCCGGCCGAGAGATCGTCAACGAGGATCTCGTCAACTTCCCGAACTGGCTGCCGCTGACATTCCGCATCGATGGTGGGGCGTGGTTCTTGCCGTCCAGCTCATCGCTTCTCGAGTACCGCCAGAGGCTTGATTTGCGTCGGGGTGTGTTGCAGCGCGTCCTGCGCGCTCGTCTGGACGAGGAGCGCGTCGTCGCGGTGGAGAGCCGTCGGATCGTTCACATGGGCGATCCTCATCTGGCGGCGATCGAGTACCGCATCGAAATGGAGTCTGGAGGGGGGCGCGTGGAGGTCCGCAGCGGTCTTGATGGCGCCGTCACCAACTGCGGCGTGGCGCGGTACCGGCCACTCGACGGGAAGCACCTGGAGGTGCTCGACGTGGCGGCACTCTCCGGCGAGAGCGTTGGTCTGCGGGTACGTACGAACCAGTCGCGCGTGGAGATGGCGCAGGTCGCGAGAACCCGCCTTTGGCTGAACGGCGTCCGCGTTGCGCTCGAAGGGGCGATGCACACCGCCGCGGAGGCGGTGGAGGGACGTTTCGCTCTGGACCTTGAGCCGGGCGACGAACTGCTGGTCGAGAAGACGGTGGCTGTGTACACGTCGCGAGATCCGGCGATCTCGGAACCGCTCGAGGACGCGGCGGCCGCTGCCGGCCGAGCGGGCCGCTTCGCGACGCTGGAGGCCACCCATGCTCGGGCATGGGATCACCTCTGGCGGCGGTTCGATGTGGAAGTGGAAACGGCCGAGCCCATCGCCGTCGGCGGATGGCCCCTACAGCTCGCTGTACGGGTGCACACGTTCCATTCGCTGCAAACCGCATCCGCCAACACGATCGGGCGGGACGTCAGTGTCCCCGCTCGCGGGCTCCACGGCGAGGCGTATCGGGGCCACATCTTCTGGGATGAGATGTACATCTTCCCCTTCTACACGTTGCGCGACCCGGAGATCGTTCGCGATCTGCTCCTCTATCGCGTGCACCGCCTTCCGGAGGCGAGGCTCCGCGCGCGCGAAGAGGGGTACCGCGGCGCAATGTTTCCGTGGCAGAGCGGGAGCAATGGGCGGGAGGAAACGCAGGTGCTTCACCTCAATCCGCAGTCGGGCGTCTGGGGCCCCGATCGAAGCCAGCTGCAAAGGCACGTGGGGGCGGCAATCGCGTGGAATGCCTGGTCGTACATCCAGGCGACCGGGGACCGGGCCTTCGTGCGCGACCACCTCGCAGAGCTACTGGTGGAGATCGCCCGCTTCTGGTCCAGCTTGGCGCGCTGGGACAGCGATGCGGAACGGTACATCCTCGACGGTGTCATGGGACCGGACGAGTTTCACGAGGCGTATCCGGACGCCGTCGACACCGATCGCGGTGGGTTGCGCAACAATGTGTACACCAATGTGGTGGCCGTGTGGTGCATCCAGCGCGCTGTCGACGCGTTGGCAATGCTCGATGAGGTGTCCCGCGAGCAGCTTCGTGCCATCGTGGGCTTGAACGATGCGGAACTGGAGCGCTGGCGCGACGTGCAGGACAAGATGGCGCTCCCGCGTCTTGACGACGGAACCCTTGAGCAGTTCGAGGGCTACGGGAAGCTTGAGGATCTCGATTGGGAGGGGTATCGCAGGGAATACGGCAACATCGGGCGTCTGGATCGGATCCTGAAGGCGGAAGGCGACTCCCCCGATCGGTACAAGGTGTCCAAGCAGGCCGATCTGTGCATGCTGTTCTTCGTCCTTGCTCCGGACGAGCTGCGGGATCTCCTATCGCGTCTCGGCTACGACATGAATGTCGAGCGCGCCCGGGACACGATCGAGTACTACCGGAAGCGGACGACGCACGGCTCGACGTTGAGCCATGTGGTGTTCGCGTCGATCCTCCATCAGCTCGATCCACGTGCTTCTTGGGCGCACTTCCTCGCGGCGATGGCCAGTGATCTCGTGGACACGCAGGGCGGCACGACACCCGAGGGGATCCACGCTGCGGTGATGGCGTCGACGGTGGTCATCCTGCTGCGGGATTACCTCGGTCTCGTACTCGATGACGAGGGTGTCCATCTCCGCCCGCAGCTTCCCGAGATGCTGTCCCGCATCCGCTGCACAGCGGAATACCGAGGGGCGCGGCTGTTGTTGGACGCCGAGCGCGATGCGGTCTCGGTGACAGTCGAGGCAGGGAGCGCGACAGCGGTTCCCGTGATCCTTGGGGACACCGTGCGGCGAATCGCGCCGGGGGAGACGGAAACATTGCGCTACGTCGTGTGAGCCTCGGGGCGCGCACACGGGATGCTCTCGGATCCCCCGCCCCGGCGACGCCACTGCAGGGAACGACAGCCGGATCCGCGAACGGCCGCGAGCGCGTCCGTCCCCGAATCGGCTGGTGCCTTGCTTGGTCGCTCCCTAGATGTTCAACGCATCGAGAACGATGCGGACGATGAGCAGAACCCACCCCACAATAATGCCGATCCAGATGATCTTGCGAGCGAAGTCGAGGATCCCGAACAGCAGCAGGATGACGGTGATCAGCGCGAGGTAGCCGATCGGCTTCTCCAGACCGCCCGAGACCCTGTCGTTCGTGATCAGGTTCAACACGTACAGCACGCCCTGCCCGAGGTAGTTCGCCGCGCTGTCGATGTAGGTAAGGATCTGCTCAACGGCGGTCTGCGACGTCTCCGCTACCTGCTGGACGGCGGTCTTCTCATCCTGCGCCATGGCGGCATACGGCAGCGCCATCGCGACGATGAGAAGGCATGCGACCAGTGCCACCCGATGCTTGGTCATGAACTCCTCCCCCTTGCGGATCTGGCTTCGACTCTACCACACGTCGTGGAGCTTCCGTATGGCGCATGAGGGTGCACGGCCCGCTCCGTGCGACTGCAGCCGCGAGGGGACACGTGTC
>Ga0272441_10009385_pt1 | contig 15140 bp, 7 predicted proteins | sample SSMProp6N_FD_193582 | JGI IMG/M metagenome (GOLD analysis project Ga0272441, IMG submission 193582) | Marine sediment archaeal communities from Little Sippewissett salt marsh, Falmouth, MA, United States - SSM-Prop-6N | ecosystem: Environmental > Aquatic > Marine > Wetlands > Sediment ... | reverse complement strand
GCCCCGGCCTGTGCAGGGATCACGGCCAGCGCTGTCGGTTCGGGGATCACCGCGCCGTCGGCTTTGTAGCCGCGTAGCACTGTCGCCAGCGCGCCCGTCCCGCCGTCTTCCTCGCCGATGACGCTTTCGACCATCAGGCGTCCCTTGAGGCGCACGCCCGCGTCCTTCAGGGCCTTGGCAGCGAAGAGCGCGCAGCAGAGCCCGCCCTTCATGTCCAGCGACCCGCGTCCGTAGATGGATCCTTCTCTCACGCGGCTCTCGAACGGGGGCGTCTCCCAGTTGGCGTCATCGCCTGGGGGAACCACGTCGATATGCCCGTTGAAGATCAAACTGCGCCCGCCCCGGTCCTCACCTAGCGTGCCAACGACGCCCAGTCCTTCTGTGCGCTCGACCTCGTAGCTGAAAGCGGGGTGCTTGCCCAGTTCTTCGAAATCCAGCTCCCAGACGTCGACATCCAGGCCGATGTCCTCCATCTTTCCGGCCATGTTCTCCTGCGCGGGGGTTTCCTGCCCCCCCAGGCTTGGGATGGCGATCAATTCGGAGAGATATGCCAGCATCCCGGTGATATCCAGAGCGTCCAAAACGTGTTTTTCTACGGTTTTCATCCTTGCTCCTCCTGGCTTAACTTTTCTTTTCAGTCGATAAAGCGCGGGTTGTTGTAGAACCCCGCCATTTGTATTTCGGTGTGGACCGAGCCAAATGCCGCTCCTAATTCTTCGGCGGTGATCTCCGCTGATCCCTGGCGGCCCAGCAGGACGACCTCATCCCCGGGCCGTGTCTCAGGCGGCGCGGCCACCGTGATGACGTTCAACGAGATGCGCCCGACGACCGGACAGCGCTGCCCGCGGATCAGGACGACGCTCTTGTTGCTCAATTGGCGCGGGTAGCCGTCGCCGTACCCCATCGGCAGCGTCGCGATGTGCATGGGTTGGGGCGCAGTGTAGAGCGCCCCGTAGCCAATCGGCGTTCCGGCGGCGACCTTGGCCACGCGGACTACCTTGGTCTGCCAGCTCATCACCGGCAGAATACCTTCCGGCATCGGCACGTGCTCCGAAGTGCGGCAGCCATAGAGCAGCGCGCCGAAGCGCACCATATCCAGGTGTGCCTCCGGGCAGCGCAGGCCCATCGCGGACGAGGCGCAGTGCACCAGGGCGTGCCGGTAAGCGCGATATTCTGCTTTGAGCTTCTGTGCGGTCTCCTGAAACGCCTGGAACACCTCGCGTGTTGGTGTAAGATCTTCGGCATCGGCGCAGGGGAAGTGCGTCATGATTCCCGCGATTTCGATGCCGGTAAGGGCTCCCAGCTTTCGCAGTTCTGCTTTTGCATTCTCATCCTGGTAGTAAAAGCCCGCGCGCCCCATGCCGGAATCCAGATTGACGTGCACACGGATGCGGCGGCTCAGCTTCTTCCCCAGGACATGCAGAGCAGCAGCTTCCTGCCACGAGCCTACCATCTCCTCGACGGACAGGCCCTGCCGCTGCAAGGCTTCGACTTCCTCCGGCAGGGGGGGCCTGAGACGCAGGAGACCGGCGCTAAGTTGGGCGGTCCTCAAGCTGGCCGCGGCGATTTCCGCCTCTCTGTTCGTGCAGATGCCGATATAGGCGGCGCCGTTGGCGACGGCGAGCGGGGCCAAGACTTGCAGCCCGTGCCCGTAAGCGTTGCCCTTGAGCGAGGCGCAGAGTTTGGTGCCCGGCTGGAGGTGCGTACGAGCTATTTTGACGTTGTTGACGAAAGCGCTTTTGGAGATGATCAGTTCAGAATGCATGCATGATCCTTGCTTTTTAGCGAAAAGAGCGCCTGTCGGCGCTCCCAAACATTATAGGCGCGTTGGTGCAGAAAGCAAAAATGAAAGAGATGCCTTGGTGAGTTTACCACAAAAAACTTGTATTATTTTTTTGGAGAGTATATACTGTTTGTGGAGGGATTTATGGGGACACTAGAGAATTACCTCAAACAATTTGCAAAACTTCGCGTCGATTCAAGCCGTGCCCGTTGGTCGCCGATTACGAAATACTGTGCACCTCATAAACCACTTCTTTTGTTGGCTGTTCTGGATCTCTTTTCGCAAGGAAGCATTGCATCCAATTTGATTGAGATTTCACCTGATTTGGGTGAGCTGTTTAATATTTATTGGTCAAAAGTTGTGCCACCAGGACACCGGGCTAATCTTGCGTTACCTTTCTTTCACTTGAAAAGCGAGGGCTTTTGGCATTTGTTACCCATCCCAGGGAGGGAATCTTTTCTCGCTGCTGTGCGCCAGATTCGTTCTGTGAACCAGTTGCATAAGACAGTCCTTGGGGCCAAACTTGATTCCGATCTTTATGATTTGTTTTGTGATAAGGATGCACGTGAAGCTTTGCGTGTTGTGTTGGTAGAGATTTATTTTGCAGATGGGGTCCAGAAGGAACTTATAGAACAGGGATTTGTTAATTTTGAGTCCTTTAGATATGCACAAACTTTATTAGGAGACTTGGAAAAATCGAGTGCTAAAGATATTCTGGGTGGTGCGGATATGTACGCTTCTCCCATCCGTGATCAAGGTTTTCGTCGGGCTATTATCACGGCGTATAATCACCGCTGTGCTTTTTGTGGTATACGCATGCTTACCCCTGATGGACATACTGTTTTGGAAGCCGCGCATATTGTCCCTTGGAGCATCAGTCACAATGATGATCCTTGTAATGGACTGGGGCTTTGCCGTCTTTGTCACTGGGCTTTTGATGAAGGGTTGCTTGGAGTTTCATCAGAGTATGCTGTTACGATTTCTCCTGAGTTGAACAACAACGATAATATTCCAGGACAAGTTTTAGCTTTAGCTGAGCGGCCGATTCTTGGCCCTTCTAATAAGGTCTATTGGCCTGATTTGGACGCGTTGCGTTGGCATCGCCAGAATGTGTTTCGGAGGCTCTGAGGGCTTCGTTTTGTGCTTATGTACAACAAGACCGATCTGTTTTAGATTGGTCTTGTTGATTGCTGATAATAGTATTCTTTACCGCTGGTCGGTGAAGTTTATCTCGTTGTCCCGCAGGTCGTTGTCCCCGATCTCGGGGTTGGCGGTTTCTTTGACGAAGATGCCCCACTGGTTCTCCGTGCAGGCATTGCCCACCGCGCTGCCGCCTGATTCACCGAAGTAGGCGATGCCCGCCTCCAGGTTGCTGCTGCAGAGGTTGCCCTCAATCAGCGGCGTGGCTTGATCGCTGGCGCTGATGCCGTTCAGAATGTTTTCGGTGCAGGTGTTCCCACCGGCGACGCCGCCCGCGGTGCCGAAGTAGGCGATGCCGTTTTCCTGGTTGCCCATGCAGCGGTTCTCCTCAAGCGTCGGCTGGGCTTCGGCGCGTACCACGATGCCGGAGAGCCCGTTGTTGTTGCATTCGTTGTTTTGGGCGATGCCGGTGGCGCTGTCGGAAAAGCGGATCCCCACCTGTTCGTTTTCAGCGCAGACGTTATCCTCGAGTGTCGGCTGTGCCTCGCCGTTGAGGCTGATGCCGTGGAGCCCATTGCCTGTGCTGCGGTTGCCCCTTGCTTTGCCGCCTGCATTTTGGAAATAGGCGATGCCGCTCTCCGTGTTGAGCGTGGAGAGGTTGTCCTCCAGGAGTGGGGCTGCTGCCTCTGTGACAAGGAACCCGGAGAGCAGGTTGCCGGTGCACTCGTTGCCCCGGGCCTCGCCGCCGGCGCTGCCGCCGTAGCGGATGCCTATTTTCTCGTTCTCCTCACAGAAGTTGTTTTCCACCAGCGGCTGGGCTTGTTCGTTGACCGCGATGCCGTTCAGCCCGTTCTGCGCGCAGTGATTTTTCCGGGCGACACCGTGTGCATCTCCAAAATAGCCGATCCCGTTTTCCGTATTGTTGTCGCAGTTGTTCTCTTCCAGCGTGGGGAAGGCTGCGCCCGTCACGATGATCCCGGATAGGCCGTTCTTCAGGCACTTGTTCTGGCGTGCGGTACCGCTGCTTTCATCCACGTAGTGGATGCCCGCGGTGGTGTTGTCGGTCGCGATGTTTTGCTCCAGGGTGGGTTGGGCTTGTCCTGTCACCGTGATGCCGCTGCGGTCGTTGCGCGCGCACTCGTTTTGGCGGGCTATCCCGCCGCTGTTGTCCCGGTAGTGGATGCCAGCCTGTACGTTGTCGTTGCAGGTGTTGTTGATCAGCTCGACCTGCGCATCGTCCTCCAGCCGGATGCCGTCCATGTCATTCTCTACGGCGACGCAGTCCTGGACTTTCCCCCTTGTTCCTCCGGTAATTTTCAGACCGGCGCTGGGGTTTTGCCCTTCTTCACTGACCGCGCCGGTGAACCAGACGTGCACGAAGCTGATCTCGCCGCCCTCAATGCGCACGACATCTGCCGGGGTTTGGCCTTCGTGGCGGAAGGTTAGCTCTTCGGCGCTGAACAGGCCGTCCCCGTGGAACGTCAGCACGGATCCCTTATCTTTGGCGACCACGACGGTCTCGGCCATTCCCGCGCCGACAAGCTGGAGGGGCTTCTTGATAGTGAGGGCCCGTTCTAGTTCGTAGGTGCCTGGCTCGAGGCGCAAGGTGCTGCCCGGTGCCGCAAGCTCGATGGCGACCGCTAGGTCCTCGCCCACCGTGACGCGGATGACCTCTTGAGGAGGCGGCGCTTGCTCGCGTGTGGGGGGCTCGGTGATTTCTTCGGTAGGGGGTTCGATAATTTCTTCCGTCGGCGGGGGCTCAACGGTCTGCTGATTCCGGTTCCGTATGGCCCGCAGAACGATCCCGCTGCCCACTGCGGAGACCAGGCAGAAGGCGATCGCGGCAGCGACGATGAGCCATACTTTCTTGCTGCGCGTCCCGTTTGGCGCCGCCGGAGAGACTTCAGGGAGCGCGGTTGTTTTCGGCGGCAGTGCTGCGTTATCCGGGATGGGCGCCTGGGATGGTGTCTCCGGGAGCACCGCCGTTTTCTGCGGCGGCGGCATCTTCATCTCGGACTTTGTAGGCGTGGAAAGTCCCAGGGCCTGGGCCATCTCCTCGGCTTTTTGGAAGCGCCGATCCATAGGCACTTCCATCGCTTTCAGGATGGCGGCTTCGACGGCGGCGCTCAAGGCGGTGTTGATGTGGCGCGGCGGTGCGAACTCGTCGGGGCTCGCCATGCGTTGGGTGGCGGAGGGGGGCATCTGTCCGGTGACGGCGTGGTAGAGGGTAGCACCCAGGCTATAGATGTCGCTGCGCGGGTCGGTGTGTCCCCAATCGCCGTCGTATTGTTCCGGCGGCGCGTAGGCCGGTGTGCCCGCGCCGCGCATGACCGTCCGTGTGTGGGGATCGTTGGGGTCCCACAGCTTGACCAATCCGAAGTCTACCAGGATTGCGTTCCCGTCGGGCGTGATGATGATGTTCTGAGGTTTGATGTCCCGGTGGATGATGCCGCGTTTGTGGCAGTGGGCCAGCGCTTTGAGCAGTTGTGTGGCCCAACGGATGACGTTGGATTCTGCCTGCGGTCCCTGTTCCTGGATGCGTTCCGCCAGGCTCTGTCCCTCGACGAAATCCATCACCAGGTATTGGTTCTCTTCCCAGAAGAAGTAATCGTTGACGCGCACCAGGTTGGCGTGGTTGAGGGTCGCCAACACGCGCGCCTCGTGCTCGAATTGTTGGCGCAGTTGCTCCAGGAGATCCGGCTCCAGATCCGGTTGGGGGATCAATTCCTTGAGCGCGATGGGGCGGTCCAGTCTTGTGTCCCAGGCTCGGTAGACCGAGCCCATGCCGCCTTTGCCCAGGATATGGCCCACACGATATCGGTTGTCTACAAGTTGACCGGCTTCCAGGGACATGATGCCTCCTCACCTATACCTTCTACTTACGAATGCTGCTCTTTTTTTCTGATGCTGCCCGGTCTGTGTTGTCGAGAATGTCAGGGACTGCGCGATTTGAACTTTTGGCTACTTAATGTCTTTACTCCGCAAGACGAGCGCTGTCGCGACGCCGAAGAAGAGACTGAATCCACCCAGCAGCGCCCAACTGAAGAAGAGGTGCAGGATGGAGCGCTTGTAGCTGATCTGGAATTCCTGTTCGCTGTAGATATCCATGGGGTCCGGCTCGACGGTGACGTCTTCGGTGACCGTTTCCGTGATCGTCACCATTTCATTGACGGTCACTTCCGGAACCGAGATCGGGACCGTCTGGACGATGCCCGGCTGCACGGGGACCTCGATCTCCTGCGTTGTGGTCACGACCGTCACGGGTTCCCAGTCGTCGGCCGGTCGTTCGATCTCTGTCGAGACCGCTTCGGTGATCGGGTCAGGCTGAAAGCGCGTGCGCGTCAGGCTGTCCAGTTGTTCGATGTCCGTCGAGGTGCCCAGTGCCTCCATCGACCAGCGCGTCAGCGTGAGCATGGAGGCCGGTTTGGTGATGCCGGGCAGGTCGAAGAGCACGCCGGCGAAGATCAACTGGAAGAAGAGCACCAGGAAGACGATATAGATAACGGTGTTGGTGTTCGGCACGATCGCGGAGACCAGCAGCCCCATGGTGATCGCCGCAAGGGTCCCCAGCACCAGCGTGATATAAATCTCGAGCGGGGCCGGGAGGAGGACGCCCGCTTTGGGCAGGTCCACCTTAAAGCTGACGACGAAGAGCAGGAGGAAGCACTGGATCAGCGCGAAGATGCCCAGGACCACCACCTTGGAGGCCAGGTAGGGCACGATGCGCAGGGTGACCATGCGCTCCCGCTGGTAGACCGACCACTCCTTGATGATCTCGTAGACGGAGGCAAAGAGCCCCAGCAGCACGGAGGCCAGGGACAGGATAAAGAGCATCACCTGGCTGTCGTAGATCACGCTGTAGGTGGCGCTGCTATTGCCGGCAGCGAGTTCTTCTGCCAACTGGCGCTCGATCTCGGCCAGCGGATTGCCCACCAGCCAGTTGGATTGGGAGACCAGGAGCACCAGCATGCCGATGATGGGCATGACGGCCATCAGGACCGTGAGCAGCAGCTTGTCGTGCAGCACCAGATCCATGTAGCGCTGTGTGAGGACGAAGAACTGCTTTAGGATGTTGACCTTGGGGCCGCGTTGGTCGCCGACGGCGTTCGCCTGTCTCTGGACCTGCGGCAGCTTTTGTTGGCGCTCCGCTACATATTTGCTGTAATAGGGCGACTTCTTGAACTTCTCTTCCCACATCGCCGATTTTTGCTTTGCCACCTTGGGGTCAGCGTCATCCAACTGCCCGTAGATGTCTGCGAAGTCGCCGCTGGTCACGCCGAAGAACTTCAGCGCCTCCTGCGGCGGCCCGAAGTAGACCATGCGCCCCTGCGAGAGGAAGCAGACATGGTCGCACTGGACGATATTGGCCGTCGCGTGGGTGACCAGGACGATGGTCCGGCCCCCGTCGGCCAGATGGCGCAGCGTGAGCATCATCTTCTTCTCCAGGCCCGGGTCCAGCCCCGAGGTCGGTTCATCCAGGAAGAAGAGCCGCGGTTCGGCCAGCAGCTCGGCTGCGATGCTGACGCGCTTGCGCTGCCCGCCGCTCAGGCTGGTGACGACCTGCTGCTTCTGCCCGATCATCTCGACTTGATCGAGCACCTCGTTGATGCGCTGCTCGATCTCTGCCTCGGTGGTGTCGGGCGGCAGCCGCAGTTTGGCCGCATAGCGCAGGGCGCGTTCGACGGTGAGATCCCGGTGGATGATATCGTCCTGCGGCACGTAGCCGACCATTGTGCGGTAGAGATCAAAGTGCTGGTAGAGATCGTCGCCGTTGACCAGGACCAGCCCGTCGGCGCGCGCGAAGCCGTTGAGCGCCATCATCAGGGTGGATTTCCCCGCCCCGCTGGTTCCGACCAACGAGATGAACTCGCGGGGCTCCACGGCGATGTTAATGTTGTTGAGGATGCGCTTTTTATGGTCCCCTCTGCCGACCTCGCGGATCAACTGCACGCCGTCCAGGCGCACGCCGCCTGTCGCGGCATATTGGAGCAGTTGTCCGGCCTGGTAGAGGAGGGTGAACGGGCCGATTTGGACGATGTCTCCCTCCTGGATGGGGGTGGCCCCTGTCAGCCGCTGCCCGTTGACGAAGGTGCCGTTGGTGCTGTTTAGATCCCGGAGCATGTAGCCCTGGGGCGTCTGGTCCAGGCGGGCATGCTCCCAGGAGATCACGGAGGCCGGCAGGCTTAAATCTGCCTGCGGATTTCTGCCGATGAGGAAGGTGGGCTGCATCTTGAGGGCGGTGCTGCCCATGTGCTGGGTGCCGGCGCCGCCGAGGACTGGGGCTGCTGCGGTTTCGGTGGCGTGGAACGTCAGGCTCGCGGAGTTCCCGTAAGGATCGCCGATGCGGAGAATGTCCCCATTGTGCAAGACGGTGCTTTGCACGCGCTGCCCGTTGACGAAGGTGCCGTTGGTGCTCTCTAGATCGGTGTAGTGCCACGTGCTGCCCTGCTGTTCGAAGCGCCCGTGGTGGCTGGAGACGTAGGCGAGCGCTAGGATGCCGTCATTGTCCTGGCTGCGCCCGATGGTGAAGGTGCCGTGGGTGAGCAGGGCTTCCCAGGGGGATTCACCTGTCACCCGTACAAGCAGGCGCGCTGGTTGGGCCTTGGGTTCGTCTGGGGATTCAGGCATGACGGGGCGCCCACATTCGGGGCAGAAGCGTGCGTCAGGTCGTAACGATGTACCGCAAATAGGACAGTGGGCCATGAACGTGACCTCCTCCGGGTTAGCAAGTAGACGTTGCGAGGGTGATGCATCTCGCCCAGCACTGCTTATTGTGAATAGTTTACCACGGTCATTTTTTGGGGTCAAGAAAAATAAAGGGCTGTGTATTATAGAAGCGCAATCAGCGCGCTTAGCACTCCCACCAGCGCCAGCGCAGCCCCATCCATAAGCTGCATCCGCAGCACCACCATCGAGGTACGCCCTTTGCCGCCCGCGTACCCCCGCGCTTCCATGGCCAGCGTCAGGTTCTCCGCGCGCCGCAGGCTGGTGAGAAAGAGCGGCACCAGGAGCGGCAGTGCTTGCCGGACCCGCCGCAGCAGGCCGCCGCGCCCTGTTCCCCAATCTGCTCCCCGCGACGCCTGTGCTTTGGCGATCCGCTCCGCCTCCTGTGCCAAAAGCGGCAGGAAGCGCAGCGCGACCTGCACCATTAGGATAAAATCGTGCGTGGGGAGCCCGATCGCGGTGAGCGGCCGCAGCAGTGCCTCCAGCCCCTCGATCAATTCCCGCGTTGTGACGCAGAAGGAGAAGAGGCTGATGGTGAGCACCAGCGCTGCGAAGCGCACCAGGAGCATGGTTGCGTTCAGCAGGTCACCGGTCGAGAGCCGCACGGGCCCTACCACCAGCAGGATGCTCCCCGTGTCAGCCTGCGGGCCGAAGAGGATCTGCAGGACTGCCAGGAAGGCGATGAAGGGCAGGGGCGGCAGCAGGCCCCTGAGCGCGTAGGCGAAGGGGATGCGCGCCACTTTGACCAGCACCAGGAGCGCGAGCAGGCCGGTGAGTAGCCCCGGCAGGTGCCCGGCGACCGTGATCGCGGCCAGCAGGAGCGCGCCGCTCACCAGGCGGGTGCGCGGGTCCAGCCGGTGGATCGGGGACCCGGTGGGCAGGTACTGCCCGATCGTGACGAAGCGCAGAAATTCGAACTCACCCATGGCGTATCACCGCCTCCAGCGCGTTGACCAGGGGGTCGAAGGAGACCAGCCCTGCGGGCAGCGGCCACCCGCGCGCGCGTAGCCCTTCCGTGACCTTTGCGATGACCGGCAGGCCCAAGCCCAGCGCTCGGAGGGATGCCCCCTGTGCGAAGACCTGCGGCGTGCTGCCGGAGAGCGCGTCTTTTCCCTTGGCGAGGACCGTCAGGTGCTCTGCCAGCAGGGCCAGGTCTTCCATCTGGTGTGAGGAGAGGATCAGCGTCGTGCCGCTGCGTTTGAGCCCTGCCAGTCTCGAAAGCAGGTCGTGGCGCGAGAGCGGGTCGAGCCCGGCGGTGGGTTCGTCCAGCAGCAAGATGCGCGGCTGCAGCGCCAGGACGGAGGCCAGGGCGACTTTGCGCTGTTCCCCGCCGCTGAGGGTGAAGGTGAGCCGGTCTTTGTAGGCTTCGAAGTCCAGTCCGACCATCGTCATGGCTTCGCGGACGCGTGCCCGCAGCGCGGCACGGTCGAGGCCCATCAGTCTCGGCCCGTAGGCGATTTCGTCGCCCACATACTGCTCAAAGATCTGCAGCTCCGGCATCTGGAAGGCCAGTCCCACAGACCTGCGGACCTTGCGGACGTCGACGCCGGGATCGCCCAGGTCGAAGCCTGCGACATGCACGCTCCCTGCCTGCGGGCGCAGCAGGCCGTTGAGGTGCTGCATGAGCGTCGATTTCCCGGAGCCTGTGGCGCCCAGCAGCCCGTGCGCGCCCTCGGCAGCCACGGAGAGCGAGACGCCGTCCAGCGCGCGGTGCGCCAGCGGGGTGCCCTCCATGTAGGTATGCGCCAGATCGCGGACCTCGATGAGGGCGGCGGGTGCCGTCGCGGATGGTGCGGGTGTCCCGGTCGCGGGTGTGGTTGTGCTGTGCGGGAGCCGGTCGAGCGCCGCGATCAGATCCGAAGTGGTCAGAAGCCCGGTTGGCAGCGCGGGGAAGCGCCGCTGCAGCCGGTTCCCGAGATCTGCCGCGGGCGGCAGGTCCAGACCCAGCGCGTGCAGCGGGGCCACAGCGGAGAAGATCGCTTGCGGCGTGTCATCTAGGGCGACCTCGCCCTGCGACAGCACGATGACACGCTCGGCGTCGAGCGCTTCCTCCATGAAGTGCGTGATGGTGATGATGGTGATCCCCTCGCGGTGGAGGCGCGCCATCAGGGCGCGGACTGCCTGGCGGCCGTTGGGGTCCAGCATGGCGGTAGCTTCGTCGAAGACAATACAGCGTGGCGCGAGTGCCAGGACGCCTGCGAGCGCCACGCGCTGCATCTGTCCTGCCGAGAGCAGGTGCGGCGGGCGGGTGCGGGCGTCCCAGAGCTCGACGGTCTCTAACGCTGCGCGCACCCGGCTCTGGATCTCCTCCGGCGGCAGCCCCAGGTTTTCCGGCCCGAAGGCCACATCCTCTTCCACGACTGTCGCTACCATCTGGTCATCGGGGTGCTGGAAGACCATGCCGACGGTCCGGCGGATCTCACGGTGGTGGTGCGGGTCGCCTGTATCCAGCCCGGCGACTCGCACGTGCCCGCTCTCGGGGATCAGCAGCGCGTTGAGGTGGCGGGCTAAGGTTGACTTGCCTGAGCCGTTTGCGCCGGCGATCGCGACGTACTCGCCGGCCCCGATGCGCAGGGAAATGCCTTTGAGCGCCGGCGGTAGGGTCGCCCCGGATAGGGCGTATCTGTATGTGACGTTTTCTAGCTCAATTAACGTGTTCATGCTTCTGTGTCTTTTTGAGATCGATCATCAATTCCTAGGCTGGTGCTAAGTATAACACAAGCGGGATTTTGCTACTTGCAGGGTACTTGCATCTCCATAGGAAAGACACGCACTATAAGGCAGAAAGATCTCAAATAGGCATAGTGTATGTTCTTTTTAATGGCACTAATGGCACACTTGGGACGCCTAGATAAGCCTGGGACTTCGCTCTCTTGGCCAGATGCGTATGCTCTGTTGTGCCTTGTGGTTGTTGCTCCGCTTCCGTGAGGGTATAATAAATCGATGTGCTGGTTTGCACGGGGTCTTCGTGCAGGGCGAACGCGTTTGAGCTTTATTGTATCAAAGCACGGTCAGACCTCCGGGGTTTCAGCCGTGGGAATGGTTGTCAGTGTTAATTTTAGGCTGGCGAACCTGTTTTTAGGGACCAAATTGTGTAAACCCCGGAGGTCTTTCAGCTTAGATGCGATTGCCCTGGATCTCTGTGATTTTGCAGGAAGGAGATTTCTGGCACTGGTATCGCAGTTAAACTAAGCGAGGTGAGGTATGTCTGAAGACAGAATACGCAAAATTGTGATTGCGGGTGTGATGGGGGCTATTTCGGCTTTGTTGGGGTGGACACACTGGGGCTTTATCCCTTGGATCGCGGGTGCGGCGCTCACGATCATGCATGTCCCTGTCATTATCGGCGCTGTTTTGGAAGGCCCGGTGGTCGGCGCGGCGATTGGACTGATTTTCGGCGGGTTCAGCATGCTGCAGGCGGCCATTGCGCCCACTGGTCCTACTGATGTCTGGTTCACGAATCCTTTGCTGGCTGTGCTGCCGAGATTGGCGATTGGGCCCTTGGCCTGGCTGGCCTGGAAGGCGCTGGATCGCTGGCCGGTGGTGGGCTTGATTGGCGCGGGCATCGCCGGCAGCTTGACCAACACCATCCTGGTCATGGGTGTCATCGGCCTGATCGGCTATTTGCCCTGGGAGGCACTGCCGCCCATTATTGTGGCCAATGGGATCCCTGAGGCGGCTGCCTCGGCGATTATCACGCTGGTCGTGGTGGCGGCTTGGCGGCGCATCGAGATCGGGCGGCGCGGCGGCGCAGATCTGTAAGGAAAAAGCTCGTAGTGCGCGATTTATCGCGTTTTTGTCCGGCCCCGAGACGGGGCCGGGAGCGTGTATAGCAAAGTTCCACGCCCCCGTCGTCCACGGGGGCGTCTTTCTTGCAGGTTGGAGTCCTCGACTTGTCGAGGCTGAGTGTACTCTTTGCTTGTCCAGAACAAGTTCAGAGCTCCTCTTGCCTGAACAAGTTCAGGACTCCTTTTACATATTGATAACAAAACCTTGACTCTCCCTTAATGTTTGGCTAATCTTATCTTAATCCCCATAGGGCATACTTGTATCGGAATGTCATGTCTGCGTATCCTTTATCGTTAGAGAATGCGCTTAAGGAACAGATCACGGTACGGAAAAGTACCCGACATCGGAAATCCATACCATCTTAGCCGACATCATAGCAAGGGATTAGTGTGTTTTCGAGACTTTTAGCCATTATCTATAAGCGTTTTCAGATCCACTCGCTCAGGGGGAAGCTGCTCCTGCCCGTTGTAGGATTGATGCTGATCTCCCTCCTGGGCGGGACGTTGGCCTTTGTCGTGGGTACGGCACTTACCCAGAATCAACTGCTCGAGCAGCAGAGCGCCTCCGAATCCCAGCATATCGCCGAGGCTCTGCGCACGCGCCTTTCCTCCATGGGGACGGCTGCCACGATGCTGGCCAGCGATCCGCAGGTCCTGACTGCTCTGGAGCACGTGGGGGCGGAGGACCTGCCGGTGCTTAACAGCCGGACTGTGGTCGTGCGTGACCGCTTCAAGTTGGATCTGATTCAGGTCTACAATCGCTTGGGGGAGCCGCGCACCAATTTGGTGGTCTCCGATCTCTACCGTGAGTCCGCGCTGCTGGACCTGGTGGGGCAGGAGACGACAAGCGTTGTCTCCGTGGACGGTCACCTCTTGCTGCTGGGCCAGGCCCCTATCGACGGGAACATGGGGACTGTGCTGGTTGGTATCGATCTTGGCCTGGAGCTCGACCGCATTGTTACCTCGCTGCGCCTCGACTCCGAACTGGGCATGCGTTTCGCGGATACCCGTGTCGCCACGCAGGAGGATTTCCCTTTTGACGCGCCCCCCGGACGCAGTCGTGAGCTCTACACCCGGCATATTTCCCTGGTTCTGGGCAGCACCCCGGTCGCGCTGCAGTTGGTGCAGCAGACGACCGATATCACCCAGGTGACTTCTACCGGCTTGACGGTGATGGTCGCCAGCATGCTCCTCACGACGGGGCTCCTGATCGCCCTGAGCGTCTTTATGACCCGCGCGGTTGCTGAACCTGTTCAACAGCTCTCCGCCTCCGCGGCCCTGGTCGCAAAAGGGAACTTGAGCACAGACGTGGAGATCGCGGATTTCCCCGGCGGGCTGGACATCGGCAATGATGATGAGCTCAGCTTGCTGGCGCAGAACTTCAACGGCATGGTCGCCGAGCTGCGCGGGCTTTACGCCAATCTGGAATCCAAGGTCGCCGCCCGCACGCATGAGTTGGCCACCAGCGCGGAGGTCATCAGGACAGTCTCGTCCAGCCTGGACCTAGATGTGGTCCTGCAGAAATCCGCGCATCTGATCCAGCAGCGTCTGGATATTCAGCACGTTGCTGTCTTTCTTGCTGATCCTAGTTCGAATTTTGTGGTGTTGCGCGGTGCGATAGGACGCGGGATGGATGTGCTTAAGGCGGAGGCCTTCAAGCTGCCGGTTGGCTCCCGGTCCATGGTGGGCATCGCGGCGGCCACGGGCAAGCCCCGCATCGCGCAGGATGTGACCGCGGAGACCGCTTTCCTACGAACGGCCAAGCTGCCGGATTCCGGCGCGGCGGCTGCTATCCCTTTGATGGCTGGCGATACCGTGATCGGCGTGCTCTATGTGCAGCGTGAGTCCCCTGATGCCCTCACCCCAGAGATCGTCAATCTGCTGGTCACTCTGGCGGATCAGATTGCGGTGGGGGTGAAGAACGCGCAGCTCTACGCTGTGCAGCGCGATCTCGCAGAGAACCTGGCGGAGATGGACCGCATCAAGACGGAGTTCCTGGCCAACATGAGCCACGAACTGCGCACCCCGCTCAATTCCATCATCGGCTTTTCCAAGGTCATGCTCAAGGGGTTGGAGGGGCCGCTGACTGATATGCAGGCACAGGAGTTGCAGATTATCCATGATTCAGGCCAGCACCTGTTGGCGTTGATCAACGATATCCTGGATGTCTCCAAGCTCAACGCCGGGAAGATGCAACTGCAGTTCGAGGAGGTGGACCTAGGTGATCTTATCGAGCGCTCGCTGTTTACCACCTCTGCGCTGGTGAAGGAGAAGCCGATCACCCTGCGCTCGGAGGTCAATCCGGCGATGCGACCGCTCTACGTTGACCGGCGGCGCGTGCGCCAGATTTTGCTCAATCTTCTCTCCAACGCTGCCAAATTCACGAAGTCGGGTGAGATCATCGTCTCTGCACGGCAGGTCGAGGCATTGAACCCGCACACCGAGCGCCTGGAGCCCTTTGTCGAGGTGAGCGTCAGGGATACCGGGATGGGCATTCCCAAAGATAGGCTGCTGGACATCTTCAAAGAATTTACCCAGGTAGATGGCTCCAGTACGCGCCGCGCTGGGGGAACAGGGCTGGGGCTTTCGATTACCAAGGCCTTGGTCGAGCTGCACGGCGGACGAATTTGGGCAGAAAGCCGTCTGGGGGAGGGCTCGACTTTCTCATTTACCCTGCCGGTTGGTACCCAGGATCCCGCCGATCT
>Ga0272441_10009384_pt1 | contig 15140 bp, 15 predicted proteins | sample SSMProp6N_FD_193582 | JGI IMG/M metagenome (GOLD analysis project Ga0272441, IMG submission 193582) | Marine sediment archaeal communities from Little Sippewissett salt marsh, Falmouth, MA, United States - SSM-Prop-6N | ecosystem: Environmental > Aquatic > Marine > Wetlands > Sediment ... | reverse complement strand
GGGAAGCTGCGAAACATTCATAGCCACAGGATCTTGCTTCAGATACTTGTGAATGGCATTTCTAGCTGCTGCAGCTGACTTGGCAGAACGATTGGCGTTGGCGTTCTTTACTGACTTCTTACCTGGTTTCGAACCAGGCTTGGCGCCAGGATTCTTAGGAGGCCGACCGGGACCCCTCTTAACCTGCTGTTTCGGGGCTTCAGTTTTGGCGGTCTCGGACATAACGATCTCCACGCTCAAACAACACTCTCACATCCACGTATTCAGGTGTTAGCTCGGAGAAACGAAAGAACCGTTCCCCCTCACGATAGACAGTACCCTTCTTGACCGTCCGCCCAGCTCGACGACCTCTCTTGTAGGTGTGCTTTCTAGCGAACACATGTTTCTCAGAAGGGGTTAACTCCTCTTCCACCACTCGTTCTTCGTAGAAGTCCCAGAACCTAGCGGCTGATCTGGAAATGATGAAAGCATCCGCTTCATTATGGTTCCATTTCTTGATCCCCGTGTCTGCCTTGGATGCCTCCACCATGTCAGCCTTATCCATCTGCCCTTTGCGGATGGACGGATCCATCTTGGCCAACAACTTGACTGTCAGAGGATCGAAGAAAACTACGTTCTTACGTCTCTGGAAAACAGCCTCGATGACCATGATAAACAAGCCATACAACCCCTCGGAGAACTGCTCTCCAAAAGGAGGTGACTCCACCCCCAAAGCCTCCACTTCCGGGTAGGCATCGAGCAGCTTAAACACGGCCTGACGCAAGAAGATGTACCTCCAAATGAAAGGTCTCTTGGAAGAGGTCTCGAACACCCCCTTGCCGATGACACGCTTGGCACCGATGACCGATCCGTTGTGCACGCACCAGCCAAACCCTGTCAACGAAGGGTCGATGCCAAGCGTAATCACCTACCAAGACCTAGACGTTGCCCAGCATGCCGGACCAGTCTTCTTCATCGACAGACTCTCCGACATCACCGTCACTGATCCCAAGCTTGATGCGTACGTCTGCCGTACTCATCTCCCGGAAAGGATTCATCTTGGAGTACAGCTTCAAAGCGGCTTCCAGAACCTTGGACCTGAACTTGGGACTCTGCAGCCAAATGGCCTTCCCAGCCGGGTCAAGATCGAAGTTCTGGTACTCCGAATTTGTACACTTCATGGTCAGGTCCTGAGCAGCCAAAGACAAGTCGTTGTTCCTCAGCGACTTGCCCAGACTCATGACCCTTTCAGCCACCTTTCCAGAGAACCTCCAAGGGTTGACTACCCACCCCTTGCCTTTGGACAGCTCTGCCTTGTCCACGTCACCATCTCGGTCAGTCGGGTAGATCAACAAGAGGGTAGAAAAGTAGTCACGTGGCTCTCCCAGTTGTTCCCAGATGCGGTCGGCGTCCTTGCCGTCCTTGCCCAATCTGGAAACCACGTAACCGAAGCCTTCTTTGAAGTGAGCTCTGATACGCTTGAACTGAACTCTCCTCAGGTCGAGCTTCTCGTGATCCGCCAGTTGATCGACAGGCTTCCCAACCTCTTCGGCCCGCTTGGACAGAACCTTCTGAACCAACTTTTCGATCTCTTCGTCAGTGATCTCAGGATTCTTCTTCTTGGCAGCCATGACAGCTACCACATCCAACGGATGGAAGTAGACGAAGGCGACTCGATAGGTACGTCCTTTGTCTCCTTTGAACCAATCCTGGTTACCACTCTTGATGAATTTCTTGTCCTCGTCAGAGTCGAGACCGATATCGTCCTCGTACTCCTCGTATTCCGAGTAATCAGGCACTAGATTGTCTCCTTGTAGGGTCACGCCACCCCACAAAGCGACTAGAAGGTGGGGCAGCTATGAACGAAAGGTGCTCCCCTTATACCGTATCTTCGTCTTCGAGTCCCTCAAAAAGGTCTTCGTAACCACCTTCTTTTAGGAACTCGTCTATGTCGGTATCTTCCGGGTCCTCACCCCCAACATCTTGTGGGGTCTCCTCAGACTCGTTTGCATCAGAAACCTCAGGCTCCGACAAAACGCTTTTTTCGGACGCCTCCCCGTCACCAGACCCAGACTCTTCCTCGTCCTCGAATAGCCCTTCAAACTCAGAATCAGAACTCTCGGATTTGGACTCCGAAAACCGCACTACCTCAGAATCATCCTCGAAGAGATCCCCAAAGTCCTCCTCATCCTCCGAGTGTTTGAGAGGCTCTTCTTCGACAGGCTCCCCCTCCCCCTCTTCCTCTAAGTCCTCTTCAGGCTCCTCCTCTGAAGCGTCTTCTTCGACTACCTCTTCCAGATCCCCCTCGGACTCGTCTTCTGACTTTTCCGAATCTTCCTCAGACTCATCCTCCCCAAAGGCGTCTTCTAACAGATCCCTGAAATCCTCTTCCTGCCCAAAGCCATCCAAGGACCCCTCTTTCAAGAGTTGCTGGTTCCTAGACTCACGAGACTCGTCCCCATAGAAGGACCCTGTATCCAGCTCGTCTCGAATGAGAGATCTTTGGAGTCTAATGGCGCTCATAGTGTCCGAGAGCTCCTTACTCCTGTGACGCACAGCTTTGTCAACGAACCCTAGGTCCCGCAGCTCGTTTTCTGCCTCGTCGATCTGGTCACGTTCCTTGCACAGAATCGTGTTGATCGATGCCTTCCGATCATCAATGGAAGGTAGGTTTTTCACCCGCCGGTCCCCCGACAACAGCTCATCCGAAGATACCTGGAAAGAAGCTTTCAAGCTCCAGAGCTTCGACTCCAAAGCATGCTTCTCCCGATGAACCTCGTGCAAGATGAGACTCACGGCATTCTGGTAGCCTCGACACTTGGCAATAAGATCCTGCAGATAGGCGGGGCCACGGGTCACAGGATCTGGATCCAACTCGATGATGTACCCCCCGATCTCGTCGTAAATCTCTTGGACTCGCTTAGCCTTCATGTCTCTTTACTACCCGAGACCCTTTCTTTTTCCAACCGTTTACGGATGTCCTCGTCGTAAGCTTTCAGAATCTCTACCAGTTCTTTCTTGGCCTGTGAGGCAGACATAACTCTTTGTCTCACGGCGTTCTGATAGGTGATGAAGACGACCTCTTTGCTCAGCAAGTGGGTCACCAAACGACAATCGTCTAACCCCCAGCCTTGATCTGTAGGCCCCTCGTTAGAAAGGTGCCCACGAGAGGCAGTAGAAGCGAAAAACGCTGAAACCTTGCGCCCATCAAAAGTTCGGTTTTCGATCGAGAAGGAGACCGTGACCTTGTCAACCTGGATCTCCTGCTGAAGCCTTTTCAACCGCTCTCTGGCTTGCTCAGGAAGGTCTTTCAGGGACACAGACTCTCCACCACTGAAGAAATGGTTTTCGCCAACACAGTGTTCCTGCGGACCACCTTATCATTGGCGATGGCCCTTTGAACAGCCGCTTCCTCCCCCACCAACCAAACATGCTCCCGGGCCCGGGTGACAGCTGTGTAGAGCAAGTTGCGTTGCAACATACGTCCTTGGCTACGAACCACAGGCATCACAATGGTATCGAACTCAGAGCCTTGGCTCTTGTGGGCCGTCACACAGTAGGCCAAACGAAGCTTATCTGGAACCGACCCAATCGGAAACTCAACTTCTGAGTCTACGCCTTCCCCGTGGACTCTCACCAGGAGATGGTCAGATCCAATCTTGACCAGCTTCCCCACATCCCCATTGTAAACGTCCAGTTCGTAGTCATTCTTGACCACCATCAACCGGTCCCCTAACCGAAAGTTCAACCCATGTCCGTTCCACTCAGGAGGGCCTTTGGGGTTGAGAGCATCACGCAACCTTTCGTTGAGGGAGTCTACACCTACCTCACCAGCGTACTTAGGAGAAAGCACCTGGAAATTGGCATCCTTGCTCTTGAGCTTAGTAGCCAACTGCACGATAAAGTCTGCGATCTTCTCCTCATCCCGGATCCGAACCAGCTTGAACTCTGAGGGAAGCCTGGGGTTAGGAAGGTCGAGCATCTCCCCCCGATTGATCTTGTGACTGTTGGAGACGATGTCCCCTTTCTCGTCTTGTCGGTAGATCTGAGTTAGCTTGATGTGAGGCACACTCCTGCAAGACACCAACTGCTGCAACACATTGCCAGGGCCTACCGAGGGAAGCTGGGCATCATCCCCTACCAGGACCAACATCGTGTCAGAACGAAGAGCGGACAGGAGTCGATAGAACAACTCCTGATCCATCATACTCACCTCATCCACGATGGCAGCGTCCACTAAAAAACGGTTGTTCTGGTTGTGCCCCCAGGAACTCCCATCATACCTGAGAGTACGATGCACGGTCGCAGCAGGATGACCCGTAACAGCAGCCAACCGTTTGGCCGCCACCCCGGTAGGAGCCATCAACACAAAGGAGGTTCTAGCCTCTTCAAACAATCGAACTAGTGCCCTGAGCGCCGTTGTTTTACCAGTCCCCGGGAGCCCTGTAAGGACGAGAACCCGATGCTCTGCCAAAGATGAAACAGCCTCCCGCTGAGCCTCTGACAACGTGATTCGATTTGAGCGCTCATACTCTTCCAAAAAAGGCTTCAGATCTACCTCGATAGGAGAGGGCTTCAACAACTCCCCAAACATCTTAGCCGACGTTCTCTCGTACTCATAGAACTCAGGCAAGTAGACCCCTGTACCAGAGTCCACCACTACTACTCGACGCCCCTCCAATTCAGCCACTACCCGAGCATAGGTGTCAGAAGCACAGTCATCAAGATCCGGTCCCGCCGTCGAATTCCGATCCAACAGCTCGGTCACATGTTGGGAGATGTCTCCTCTTCGAAGATACAGATGCCCATCCAAGGCAGCTGCTTGGAGAGCCCACAAGACAAGTCCCTCCAATCGACAAGGAGCGTTCCGGTCAAACCCTAGGTATTTGGCCAGCAAGTCTACTTTGGAAAAGTCGTACCCCGAGATCTCCATGAGACGGTAAGGATTCTTCTTGATGACGGTCCCCGCCTCCAAACCAAAACGAGCCATAGCCGAAGCTACTTCAGCTGACTTCAGACCCCCGCTACGAAGAAGGACAGTCACATCTCTAGTGGACAAGGCTACCTTCCAACTGAGAAGGGCTGGCCCTATCCCGTCCTTCTTGACCTTTGACAAGACCTCGGACGCCTTGTGCGTCAGAGCCTCGAAAACTTCGGAACCATACTCCTGAACCACCGCTTGGGCTGGCCCTATCCCAAAGTCCTGGATGCAGAGACTCAGAAAGTGAACTCTCTCGTTATCATTCCTAGCCCAAGGTTCCCACGAGCTCACGTGAAACTGACGACCGTACTTTGGATGAGTTCTCCAAGTACCAATCACTTTGATAGGCATGCCATGAGCCACCTGCAGCAATCCGTAGAAGTGGCCTTTGACGGTGATCAAAGAAGACGCTAAAGGCGCTGCTTCAGCGACTCTCAGCTCACAGACGCAAAAACTATCCGAAGTGAACTTGACTGACGTAACACGTCCCGCAACCCAAGCCATTTAGCCGCCAATCAACTGAAGAAACTCTTCCACGGTGAGAGTTTGCGTCTTGTGTTTCTGAGCAGCAGCGATTTTCTTCTGCCCAACATTGTCCCCCACTACCAAAAGAGTAAGACCCTTTCCCACCGTGTTCTTTACAGAAGCCCCTTGCTCCTGCGCCATTCTTTCCATCTCTGCCCGCTTGTAGGCCATCTTGCCCGTGAAGCAGATACTCTTGCCAGTCAACACTCCGACTGGACGATCCTTGATCTTGACCCCAGCCTCCTGCAGGTCAGAGAGAAGGTCTTCATGACGCCGGAGCCACCCACAGATAGCCGAGGCTCTCCGGGGACCCACCCCAGCGATCTGCTGAAGATCCTGCTCGGAAGCCTCCTGTATTTTGGCCAACGAGTCAAATCCCGCATCCACGATGATCCGAACCGTGGTAGTGGCACAGAAGGGAATGGATAGAGCTCCCAAAAACTGCTCCAGAGGCATCGGTACGACCTCCCAGAGCGTCCTCAAGACGTTTTCTGCCGAAGTGATGCCCATCCGGTCCAAAGAGGCGATCTGCTCTCTGGAGAGCTTGTAGAGGTCCGGAACCGAGGTCACCAATTTCTCGGAAACCAGTCTCTCAATGAGAACGTCCCCCCACCCAAGGATGTTCAACTCTCGAATCCACTGTTTGATCCGACCCTCAGTCTGGGCCGGACACTCATAGATGTTTGGACAGATCAGGAACTTTCCGTCCCATTCTGTGGGGGTACCGCATTCCGGACAATGGGTCGGAGGTTTAGAGATCGTTCCAGTGGGCTGCAACACAGAGACCACCCTGGGGATCACATCATTGGCTCGGGCCACCAAGATCTTGGCCCCCACATCGAAACCGATCTGCTTGATGTAGTCCTGGTTGTAGAGACTGGCTCTGGAGACCTCTGCCCCCAACAAACGGACGGGTCGGAACTCAGCCACTGGGGTGATACGCCCTGTTCCCCCCACCTGGTCGATCCTCCGAACGGCAACCGTTTCCCGAGTCACCGCAGAAAACTTGAAGGCTCGGGCCCCCTTGGGACGGTTGTCGCTTCCTATCCCCAACTCCAAAAGATACCCAAGGTCGTTGACCTCCACTACCAGGCCATCAATGTCGTAAGGTAACTGCTCCCGAACGGTCTGCTGATACTCAACCCACAAATCGTGAGGGGTCTTGGCCCCAGGCACCATAGCCGTCACATACCAGTTGGGGATAGGTAGCCCCAACTGATCCATAAACTCGAACTGATCAGAACGCTTCTCGCAGTCAAACCCCTCGGCCACCTCGAAGAATCGCACGCTCAAATGCTCGCACCCTCTACCATCCAGCCTTTGAATGATGCCAGAGGCTGCGTTTCGAGTGTTCTTGTAGTTTGATTGGAAACGCTCTTCAAACACCCCTCGGTAGAGCACTATCTCAGCTCTCAAAGTCAGGTCAAGCGGCTTAGGTAGCTTGTTGGGAACGTCTGGAATACGAGCGATGTTGGGAGTGACGTCCGAACCAACTAGACCATCCCCACGAGTCACTCCCTGGGTAAGAACACCCTCTACATAAGTGATCGAAGTGCTCAACCCATCCAGCTTGTCTGTGACAATCAGCTCTTCATAGGGGATTTCCTTCGTGGGAGGACGACTGACCTCGTGAACCCAAGAAGTGAGCTCCTCCAAAGAGTTGATCTTCCCCAAGGATCCCATGGGAATGACATGGCGAGTCTTAGGCCACGCTTCAGAAACCGGGGCTCCTACAGCCAGGACCTGAGGGCTGTCCTTCTTCAGCTCCTCTAGCTCGTCCATCCAAGCGTCGTACAGCTCGTCTGAAACGGTAGCCACCCCGTTGAAGTAGGATTTGCGAGCCTCGGAAATTTTCTTTTCCAGCTCGGCAATACGAGCCTCATCCATCTGGTCGAAGAAGTCCACGACTCCGTTCTACACTAGATGGTCCTATTTGCGAAGCAGATCCGACCCTACACCCGTCACCTGGCCCCCTCCTCCCTGACTCTCTACCAGAGCAGCCAGTTTGGCCAGGTTCTCCAAAGAAGCCAAGGTAAGCCGAACAGGCTTTCCCCGGTACCTCTCCAACAACTCACTCAAATCCACTGAGACGTGACGCCCGTCCGAGTCCACCGTACGAATTTGATAATGATCCGTAAGAGGGTCCTGCTCCACCACCCCTTCCAGAAGGTGGCCTAAGGCACGAATGTCCGTCATCGAATCGGACAAGCCCCACTGGAACACGAATCGGCTACCTCGATCTCGCCGCCCCCTACTAGAGGATGCTCGTTGTTGATGTAGCCAGCCATACGCCGGTAGGTGATCTCGTCGATCGGCTCGTAAGGAGGTTGCTCGTAGCCGTGGGCCCGGGGCATACAGCTGGTGCTCTTGAGACGTGGAACGAATTCTTTGAGACACGAAGCTAGTTCTTCCCGCTCCGTATCCGCATTGAAATTGAGAGTGGCCGAAACAGCATTGTCAGACCACCATTCCTGCACCGCCGCCTGCCGCTCGAACTGCTCTAGCAAAGTTTCAGTGCTTCGAGTGAACTTGGTATGAGGAGCCTTCATCGGGAAAGAAAACACCCAAGTGTTCCCTGACTTGTCGTACACATCCTCCTCGAAGGGAACACCCGCCTCCATCATGGCGTAAGACATCGGATCGTTCTTAGCGATCCGGGTTCTCCGAAGGTAGTAAGGAGCCTCGGGAGCATGCATCCCTGGACTCGATCCATTGAGCAAACTGACAGTCCCCGAAGGCTTGACAGTGGTGACGGTTGTAGGTCGATTGACCCCTAGCTCGTCAGCATAGCTGTCAGCCTCTTTCCGGCACACCATGAACCAGTTGGCCAACATCTCAGGGGTCCAATCGAAATCGCAGATCCCTCCAAGACCAACTCCAATCCGCATGTTTTGGGTACCCACCGCTTGGCTTTGAGAATCCAAAAGAGGGGTCATCCTCTGCCTGAGGCAGTAACGGGTCACGAGCCTAAACGCCACTACAGGATCAAGATCTTTTTCAAACTTTGCCGGGAACACCTCCCCCAAGTTGCATGCCTCTCGATCGTGCAAAAGCTGCTCACCACAAGGGTTCACTCCCTTGGCCCCGGGATCCGTCTGCCATCCTAAAGGCAGGTTCAGAATGCCAGGCTCTCCATAGACTGAGTTGTCCTCCACCAAAGAACGCCAATCGAAATCCTCGATCTCCTTCCACGACTGGAACGCAATCGAGTTGTTGCTGGTGTGCCGATGAGAAGCGACTGCCTCCCAATCCTTCTTGGCGTCCCGGAAGGCTTGGTCGTAGGCACTTCCCAGAGTGATCATGGCCGAACGCCGAACGTTACCGCTCTTGATGCACAGCCCAATGTGGTTGGTCACATCCAGGACCTCGACAGAGGTCAACTTCCGGCCCTGGCCCCCTCGTATGATCTTCCAAGCCGACCGAAGAAGGTGAGCCAAAGGACCTGGTCCACAAGCGATTCCGCCAAAGGTCTTAAGAGGCTGCCCCCGGGGACGGATCTTGCTCACATCCATGATCAGGTCCACGCCATTGAAAGCGTGTTCCAGCATCATACCAATGCCTTCCACCCAACCTTCCCGGGAGTCGGGAATCACGAACACCTGCGTGCTCCCGTTAAGGGGATCGTTGTCATCAGGTTTGACTTCGTCTCGGTTCGGGTGAGACGACGCACACCGTAGAACCAGGCGAGCGTTGCTTTTCAGAACCACAGGCATCTTATCGATCTCTAGCAACCCAACTCCGACGCCCCCTCCCAACATGAGCTGATTGGCAATCCAGCACCAATCGTCAATACCGTAGAGGGTTGTATACCAGCAGTTGTACCTGGCATCAGAAGGGATACCCGGAACGCCCCCGACCCAAAGACCACGGCCAGGGGGCAGCGACTGGCCCGTCCAAAACAGATGAAAGAGCAACTCTGCTTCCGTGTGGCTGCTTCCCATCACCAAGGACAAATTCCCCTCCACTACACGCCGGACAGTATCCGTCCAAGTCTCTCCGTCTCGGCAGTACTTTGTCAGATAGGTAGAGCGAGCCAAGAGACTAGTGAACGGGTCCCCTTTCTGCCGGTAAGGAGCCAAGAAGTCTTCACGAAGTCGAAATTCAATGGGTTGGGAAACGGTGACGATCTCCATTGGAGTTCCTCATGAGGTGATGGACAACACTGCCAGCTCGACCAAGGACCTTTTCGAGTGAGCCGGTCCCTTTACCTTCACATCTAGTTCGCATAGAAATTTCATCTGCTTCAAGAGAGAAACGGCAGTTCGCTTCTGCACACTAGGCAGCACATCTCTCTTGAAGAAAAACTCTCGACTACCCCCCATCCCAAACCGATGGGCCACTATCCCTACGGTGTCCCCAGAATCAAGCATCCTACGAGCAACATAGTAGCGCTCTGCCTGCTTCATCAAAGCAGAGACGATAGGCACAGAAACCCCTTCCCCCTGATGCTTGTACAACGAAGACGCCTTCTTCATGGCCGTGTTGACCTTGAAACTAAAGGCTGCTTCAGCTAGTTGAGTCGCCTGGTAACTGTCTACCGAAGGTATCGCAGACAACACCAGCTTCAGGTGTTCTTTTTTGACAATGCCTCGGGGTCCTACCAACACCGCAAGCTTACCGAGCTCGTTGCAGATGCGCCCGGAGTTGTTCCCTAGGGATCTCCAAAGGATCCCCGGTACTTCCACACTCAACTTGATCCCCAAACGCTCTGCTTCCTCTGCCATCAGTTTTTTGGCCGGCTCCTCCGACCACGGCTTCAACTCCTGAAAGCAAACCGTTTGACCTTTGGAGCCAAGCTTAGACCACGGATCAGGGAGTGACTTGGCTCGGACCACAGCCACCAGAATCGTAGCTAGATCCTTACGCTCCTTCTCCTCGATGTACCGAGAGAGTTCCTTGCCTTTCACCTTCTGGGCGTTGTCCAAAACAACTACCCGATCTTGACCCCCAAGTGAAAAGGACTCACAGGCAGAAACCAGTTCCTCTTCACCAACAACAGCCCCGTCCAGCTGAATTATGTCTCGGTTCCGGAAAGACCTTCCGAACGCCAGGTGACGCCCCAACATGAAGGTGTCTTCTCCATAGGCCACGTGGAACGGGAAGGGCTTAGCCATCAACCGCCCTCCAACACGTCAGCCAAAAACGTCTTGGTATGAAAGGGCAACGTCGTCAGGTAGGTCTTACCCAACAAAGACTTCAAACCCTCTCGAAGCTTCCTCAAACGAGCGTCCCCCATTTGAGCCCTTAGATCCGTCAGAGAATCGACGACATCTAGGTTGGTCAAACGCTCTGAACAGTAGGGAAGCATCAGCAGATCTTGAACTACGTGTTCTAGAAAACGAAGACCCAACGGGAGTTCTGACTGTAGCCCATCCACAGTCGAAAAGAGAGAAGACGTATCGCCTGATAACCCTGTTTTTAAGAGCCCCAAGACTTGATCTCGTAAAGTGAGACGACCGGAGCCCCATAGGGAAACAGCTCTTCCTATAGAGCCTTCTGCTAAGCGAGCGTAGACAAGTGCTTTAGTGCCGTCCTTCTCGAAACGACTAAGGTGACTCATCACCAACGACTCAGACAACTGACGGTACTGAACAACGCCGCAACGAGACCGAATCGTTGGCAAAACTCGGTCAGCAGACTGCACCAAAAGAAAGAAGCGACACGTGCTTGGCGGCTCCTCCAACGTCTTCAGCAAAGCGTTAGACGCTGCTGGAGTCATTCGGTCAGCCTCATCGATAACGAAAAACTTCTTGGGAGCGTCAACGGGAAAGAAGATCGTCTCCCTCAACAGCCCTCGAACAGCATCCACTCCCAGATCCTTGCCAGATTCTGGAACCAGCACCTTCAAATCAGGGTGCTTCCCTTCGTCGATCAAAAGATCGTGATGCTCGCCTCCTCCAAACATCTCTCTAGCAGCTTCAAGAACGGATAACCTGCGGCCGGTACCCTCCGGCCCCACTAGCATGAGAGGAGTGGTCAGGTTACCGTCAACTACCCTACGCAGGAAGCGAACGCCTTCAGCTTGTTCCTTCACCCGATCCAGCAACAGACTCTCCTGGAAGTTGGGGTGACTCCTGATTCGAAGCCACAGGCACAAGCTTCATCACAGCCATGAAGTTCTGCCCACAATCGGAGCACACGTAGCGGTAAGGCTCCCTCCCACTCATTTCTAGTCTGCCCCTGCAGCTCGTGCAGAACATCAAGCTCTTAGACTTCGTAGAGGAAGGCATAGGGGCAGTTAGGACGTCTGATAAACGAAGTAGCTAACCGGCGGGCTGGACAACGAAAACAGCCTAAAAACCAGGGTCTCCACCCAGGTTCAAGTTCCAAACGTTGCCACACTCCACGCACTCATAGGCTCGTAGTGGGACTCCGTCTGCTCCCAAAAGTTCGTAATGCAACATCGAATCGCACTTAGGCATTCGACAACGAATCTGCACCGTCTTTCGAGGGGGTTGTTCGGAGTCTTTAGGAGTCTTCTCTACAGCTTCTGAAGCAGGCAAAACAGCCTCGACAGCTTCTGCCTTTTCGGACATAGCAACCTCACAGACTGGCCGTCGGATACTCTTCAGTAAAGACCCCCTGCAGAGTTCCGAGTACTCTCTTGTAGAACGTATTAGCGTTCAAGTCCACAACAGACTGACTCAAAAAGTCGTTGGGGCTCAAAGTCACCACAGTAGGACCAGGGAACCGAAGCGGATCGAACGTCCCGTCATCGATGAAGGGTTGGATCAGCTTCCAATCATCTAGCGAAACGAACACATCAAAGCTGTTCCCATGCAGCCTCACGTAAGGGGACCCGTTGTCCACAAAATTGATCTTCCCCTGCTTATAGACAACCGAAACGATAGCTCTAGCAAGCTCAGGCAGGTCTCGTCTTCTGAGATGGGTGATTCGGAGACCTCCAGGCCGTCGCAAACGATTGTCCACGCCAATGCCGTAACACAAATAGAAGAAGGGCCGGAGTCTCCTCCAGCCCTTCAAAGCTGTCCAACTATGCCCTACATGCGAGGCATAGGGGTAGCCGGCTCAGGCTTTTCTGGCTTCAGCACCACAGCTTCCGCAGTGAGCATCGTACCGGCCACAGAGACGGCGTTAGCCAGCGCACACCTGACTACCTTCAAAGGATCTAGGATGCCAGCTTCGATGAGATTCTTCATCTTCAAGTCGGTGGCATCCACACCCACGAACTTATCCTCCTGCTCCAGCGTCTTCATGACCAGGTAGTCCCCACTTCCACCAGCGTTTGTCACGATCTTTCGCATGGGAGTCTGACAAGCCTGCAGGACCAAACGATACCCTGCCAACTCATCCGTGTTCGAAGGGGGAGTCCGAGTAGAGGAAACCTCCTGAGTAGCCCTCAAAAGAGCCAGGCCCCCTCCAGGCACGATACCCTCGTCAATAGAAGCCCGAGTGGCATACAAGGCATCCTCCATCCGGGCTTTCAGCTCTTTCATGACGAGCTCACTCGAAGCCCCTACCTTGATGACACAGATCCCTCCAAGAAGCTTGCCTAGCCGCTCCCGAAGCTTGTCAGCATCGTACTCCGAAACCGCTCTCTCGACCTCGGTTTTGATCTGCTCCACCCGGGCGTCGATTTCCTCTTGGTCACCCTCAGCATCCATGATCGTGGTTTCCTTGGCCGTGATCTTGACCCTAGAAGCTGATCCCAAGAAGTCCAAAGGACTGGCCTCTGACTGAGGATTCTTGAAACACCCGTCGAAATTCATCCCCTTGTCCTTGCTGATGAACTCAGCTCCCACGAGGGTAGCGATGTCCTCCAACATCTCCTTCTGCCGCTGACCGAACCCAGGAGCCTTGACCAACACAGACCGTAGTCTAGGCAAGTTCTGGACGAACAAAGCCATGCTGGCACCTTGGAAATCCGGAGCGATGATCAGGAGAGGACGGCTCTCCCCCATCACAGCTTCGAGCAACGGAATCAATCCCTCCACGGCCGAAACAGACAAGTCCGTCACCATGATATAAGGGTTGTCCAAGAGAATCTCAGGGCCTTGGTCCATGCAAAAGGCCGGATGCACATAGCCCCGGTCAAATTGCATCCCATCCACAGCTTCCATCTGGGTATGCATCCCCTGACCCTCTTCGATGTTGACCACCCCATCTCGACCAACCTTGGCCACGGCTTCCGCAACGATCTTTCCTAGATCTCGGTCCCCGTTAGCACTGATGGTGGCAACATTCTCGATGTCGTCCTGGCTCTTGATAGGCAGAGAAATCCCCTGCAGCTCCTCAACCAGAAAAGCTGTGGCCTTGTCCATCCCTCGCTTGAGATAGACCGGCGCCAGACCCGCTTCCACCAGCTGAAGGCCCTTACCGAAGAGCTCCTGAGCCAGAATGGTAGCCGTGGTCGTCCCGTCCCCAGCGTCGTCACTGGTCTTCGAAGCCACTCCTCGAACCAGCAGAACCCCCTGGTTTTCCCACTTGTCTTCGACTTCAATCTCCTTGGCTACGCTTACCCCATCCTTCGTGATGAGGGGGTCCCCGAACGCCTTCTGAAGGGTCACGTTCCTACCCCGAGGACCTAAGGTGACGGAAACCGCATTCGCCAACTTGTTCACTCCGTCAAGCATACTTTTTCTGGCATCTGATCCGAATTTGATTGGCATCTCATCACTCCTGGTTGCGTATCTTGTATAGCGAAGCAACCGCCTTCGGATCAAGATCCTCTGGATCGGAAGCCTCCCTTAAGTTGGTAGCCACACGCTGGGTGACAGCTTCCTTCGTCAACTCCCCCCTGCGAAGCCTCCAGGCACTGTTCTGTCCCGAGGGCTCTTGCTTGATCCAGAGCCAGCCGTAAACATCGAACAGCAACAACCGCTCATCGATGTTATCCCCCTCCCACATCACGAGAGGCTTCTTTTCGTCTCGTAGATCTACTACCAAGGCTTTCCAAAGACCGCTAGGCTTTCGTATGTGACGAAATAGCCAGCCTTCTGGCAGTAGCCTCTCCAGTTCTGCCAAGATCTCCTCGACAGACCATAGATTCATCTCTTCAATTGTGGGCATGCCTGAGTCGAGTCAGTCCGTTCCCTTGAGGTTCGCCACAGGGTAAAGACGATGAGCGACTCTTGCAATACCTGTCTGCTGCAAAACGACAAGCACCTCGTCCAGATCCTTGTAGACCTCTCCACACTCGTCCAAAGGCGTGTGCTTGCTATTGCCTACGATGCCCTCTACTTCGACGCCCCCCAACCGACGTTTGACCGTACGCATCTGGTCGTCGATTCGTTGCTGCTTGTGATGAAGCTTCCTTTTGGCCTGCCCCCGAGCGAGCACCCGGCCAGACCCATGGTTGACCGAACAAGCCGACTGATGGGCCTGAGGTTCGGCAAAGAGAATGGCAGCCCCTGATAACATCGACCCCGGAATCAAACACGGGTGCCCCGTCGGCTCCCACTTGGTACCTACCAAATCAGGATGCCCGGCCGGAAAGGCTCGGGTGGCCCCTTTCCGATGCACGAACCCTCGCTTTGTAGTTCCGTCGGGAAGGACCAGAGTTTCCTCTTGTACGAGGTTGTGACTGATTTCGTAGTAGACCTCCGCCTCAGCCCCAAAAACCTCTCCTAGGGCCTCCTGGACGCCGGAAACGATGGTGTGGCGGTTGGCGATGGCATAGTTGGCTGCCGAATTG
>Ga0272441_10009383_pt1 | contig 15141 bp, 21 predicted proteins | sample SSMProp6N_FD_193582 | JGI IMG/M metagenome (GOLD analysis project Ga0272441, IMG submission 193582) | Marine sediment archaeal communities from Little Sippewissett salt marsh, Falmouth, MA, United States - SSM-Prop-6N | ecosystem: Environmental > Aquatic > Marine > Wetlands > Sediment ... | reverse complement strand
GGTTCTTCGCCCGGCTTCGATGGAATTCCCTCATAGCCGGGAGTGGCCGGTAGAGGAGAATCGCCTTGCCAATACTTCTGATTTGCCTATCCGTTAGCATTCTTGAGCAATGCCTCCCTGATTTGCTCGCATTCCTCATCGCTGAGGGTGTTTTCGTTCTCAATAACTAAGTGCTCGACCGCTTTGCCTTCCTCCCGGTCGAATACATGCCGGGCCAGCCGCTCGGAGCCGGAGTATTTGCCGTCTTTGGCGTTCTCCACGAGTTTCAGGGCGACCTGTTGAGCCTGGGTGAGTTTCGAGCGGCCCAGCTTTTTAAGCTCGGTGTCCGTCATCGTCATGTATGTACAGAAGTACACCCATAGCTGAGTACGCCGAACGGGAGGGCCTTTGGGATTGCCGGACTCCCCCGGTTTGAATTGATGATCCTTCGGCGGTTGCTTATACCCGGCTTTTGATTTTCCCTGTTTGGCAGGGACTTTCTTGCTCTTTATTGTCTTCTTAGCCATTTATTTTTCCTCCTTGATATGCGTTTGGGTAAGCGCCTTAATTGCAGCCTTAATATGCTCCGGCAGTTCCGGCCAGACGGCGATTATATGAGCAAGGTCTAAGGGTAGTTCAGATGTGTCAATTTCAGCTTGTTCTCTGGCTGTTTTTGGATTTTCTTTGTAAGCTGGTTTGTAAGCGCCTGATCCGCGAGTCTCTAACTCTTGGTCTTTCAAGAGCTTATCATTTTGCTGCAACGGATTTCTAATCCGTAGGTCGCAGGTTCGAGTCCTGCCGGGCGTGTTTTTGCAAGTTACTGTAAACAAATAAGTTGTGCTTCGAACGATCCATATTGTCGACATCAAAACACCTCGAAAATGACGAATAGTGTCAAAAAAGTGTCAATTGCATTTCGCCTTGGCCAGAAGCTTATTCAACAATTTGCTCGCGGACGCTAGATCTTCGGATCGTACAGCAAGGTAATACTTCCTGGTTGTGGAGATGTCTGAATGTCCCGCAAGCTGTTGTACTACTTGAATCGGCAGCTTCTTTGCCCAATTAGTGATAGCGGAGCGACGAAGGTCGTGCAACACGCATTCATCGACGCCTGCCTTATTCCGGAGAAGCCGAAAATTCCTGTCTAGGTTGTTGACTATCTGTGATCTTGGTGTCCATGTTCCCACCTTCTGACGTTCACGAATTCTCTTAAGTCGTTGTGGCGAAACAAAGATGTATGGAAAACCCTCTTTTGCTCTGAGCTGCAAATCCGCTAGGAATTGAGTGCTCTCGTCAGACATTGGGACAATGCGATTTCTGCGACTCTTGGGATCCCATTGTATAAGTTTCTTAGATTCCTTCTTTGCTGCAACAGTAATGAGCTGATTCTCAAAATCAATATTCTTCCATGTTAGATTCAGTATCTCGTTACGTCTGAGTCCACTCCCATATGCGATGGAAAGGAATCCACGCCACCATAGGTTTTTTGCTTTGTTCATCAAGGCCAGATATTCCGCAATTTCAACGTACCTTATTTCGTTCTCAGTTGTTTTACGTTCTTTGATTTTTGCAAACGGATTTTGGCCTTCTGCCAGATATCCTCTTGGTTCTATGGCCGAATTGAAAACGCTTCGTAAGGTGCGAATGTCCTTATTCACCGTAGCAATGCTCGGCACAGTCGATAACCGATGTGCAATGAACGCTTCTGCATGCCGAGGCTTGATCTTCGACAGTATAATTGACCCACCTATGAAGTTTTCAAAGAACTGCAGTGCTCGCCTTTGATCATCTAATGTAGCATATGCAACTTGACCCTTCATGACCTTCTCGTGTTCAAGTCTGAATTCGTGTAGACTAATCTTCTCAGGTCTATCGATTCTTCCTTGAGCCAGGCGGTTCTGCAATGCTAATGCGTACTTTTCAGCCTCCTTCTTGTCCGAAAGACTTTACCATGCTTTTTGTTGGTACCGTACCACCTCACTATCCAGTGATGCCGACGTTTTTTCGGCCACTGAGACTTTGAAATTGGCTTTCCATTATCTCCTTTTGGTACAGGTTCCAACCACTTACGATAAATACCAACCTTTTCTACTGCCATTGGTAACCTCCTTTCCGTCCAGGATAAGTGGCTGCCAATAGCGACTGACGGGTTGGCATTCTATCCGTGGGCATCGAAAAGCGCAAGTAGTTTCTGAAAAAATATTCACACTCATGGAATTCCTCATTCTTCTGTTTTGTTTCGCAAGAATTTCTCCAGTTCTTCTTTTAGAAACCACACACGGCGAGCATATTTTGTCGCTTGCAATTCGCCTCGATCCCGCCAGTAATTGAGGGTGCGTTGTGCGGATTCTGGGGTGAGATTTGTCTCATTGAGACGTAAGAACATCGCGGCTTCAACAGGCGTCATCAGGTCCGGAAAGACCTTTGGTCTTTCTGGCCAGCCCATAGTAGCGTGTCTCGAATCATTCTTCTTCATTGTTCAAAGTCATGGAGTTCATTGGCTACTGTGTTGGTTTTCTTCATCCGGAGAACGCAACCTCAGATATCTATAAGCCTCATTCGCCACCAAAACCACTTTTGGCAGGTCTTCCGCCGCGAATGAGGTGGTGTGTTTCCAATCGTCTCCATCTTTGTAGGCCTTATCAATGTTTATCGAATAGAATTTGACCATTTCACCTTCTACGCTCTTGCTCTTGGCCCAAATACTGGCTGAAATGAAGCCACAGTGGAATCTCTTTTCTGGTTTATTCATGGTGACATTCTCCAAACATATTCTCTATCTTGTCCATATTGAAAATAAATGAGTCAAAAATATCGGAGCCCTCACCTGACACTGCCCGAACTTCGTGCACTGAAATCCACTGTTCCTGATTGTCTTGCAGTTTGCCGGACTATATCCCCTACTCTGCACTCTTTCTATCAACCTCTGAGTCTGCTGATAGTCGTAGCGAGACGTATCCAACCGTGAGATTTCATGGATGAGTTCAGGGCCACCTTTGAGATGAGCAAGGTTAGTGATCATGGCAAACCAGAGTGGTTCTGAGACATCGCGTGGATGCTTTCGGCACCACTTTATGAATTCACACATTTCGATTTCGGTTAAGTCACATTCGATTTCGTTAGTTTGGACTACGGATACGTTGTCAGGAGTGGAAATTTCCGTGTTAAGAATCATGTGATGCAATGCCATGGACTTTGCCGGTATCGGTTCACTGACGAAATGTGCTCTACGATGAGGTCTCACGCTCGAGGATTGTCCTTTACCATTGACAGTTCCCATAAGCCGCATAACTCGGCTCAGGTTATAGACCGGGTCAATTTTCACTCCATCAACCTGGTGAGCTAATCCTTGAGCCAGCTGATAGCATAATTGTCTGAATTTCTTAGCAATATCATTACTATCAACTGGTATAGGAACGATAGGCGCCAGAACATAATGACCATTCCCACTGCAACAGATGGTCGAGCTTAAAGCCAAACCGTTCTCCCGACTGAGCAGAGTTACTGCTTTCAAGCTTTGTTGCAACTCTTTTTCAGTTGCTGGACAGCCCTTCATCCACCCTGTGGACACAACGTCAATATCGAAGAAGCAGGCAGTTATGAATTCTATATCCCTGTCGCAAGCACAATTGGTTTGGGGATTTGAAACAGCCGGCTTCCAACAATTTGGAGCTTTATCGAAGAGGTCCAACGGACGGGGCTGAACGCCGATGTAGATGCCGGATGTTTTTCCATCCATCTCCCGGCATAATCTGACGACAACTTCAACACTGTCGGCATACGCTACTAAAGGCTTGGGTTCGAATACTCTTAGTTCAGTCACGCCATGATCTTCGTGGCCAAGCAAAAGTACATGGTAGCGAATGCTCGCATTAATACTGCTCAAGTCTAAGCTTTTGTCTTCCGCCAAATAAGTGTTTGGAAAACTCATCGTCAATACATTTCATCAAGAAGGAAAAGGCGTTTGTGCGGTTGAAGTCTCTTCATCTATCACGAAATCCTCGAATACGGTTGGAGCTTCTTCTTTCATGATTCGAAGCATCGTTAAACAACAACACCGTATTTCATACTGTGCCCGCTTATGGCATCTGACGCAGAAAACATGCCTTAGTTCACGGAAGTTTGCAGACAATACAATCTCAGTCTGCACTGCATTCGGTAATACGAATCGGGCATCCTCGTTCTTGATACTAAGCTGTTGCAGCTTTCGGTGAACATCCTTAGCCTCGGACATGAATTTCTCAAACAATCTATATGTCTGAGGATTATCAGCGATGGGTTGAGGCATCACATAATTAAAGCTCGCTTCATTCACATATCGCTGAGACCGCTGAGAGAATGAACATAATCTGTGACGAACTAACTGGTGAGTAAGGGTTCTTGACACTCCGGTGATCCGAAAGGTGACATAGGCATGCTCCAAAACACTGTGATGACCATTTGTAATGATTCTGCGAATGAAATTACTTTCGGAGTCACGCGTAGCACTTGCATAAGACTGGTAGCATGTCCTGCCTGCCTGTTCGATTATTTTCTCCGGATTCGGTGTTATGGCCAAGAGTCGTACTTGCATTCGATATTACCTTCTGGGAATTCTACAAAACTTCATTTATTACTCTCCGGGATACACCACGAAACCATGTCACCCACACTTGTCATAACCACAGTTATCGCAAATCCTGCATCCCGAATCTCTTCGTAGAGGGTGTCCACAATGTGGACATTTATGAGGAGAAGGGATAATTACAGGCTCGCCATTCGATCCCAGGGCTTGCTCCAGCGCCCTGGCGATAGCATCCGGACACGAAACAACAATATCGTCATCTCCTTTTTTCCGTGAAATCGCCGAGAGACACCGAATACCTTTGAGTTGCTCGATGAGCACTTCGGGTTTAACACCGCAACGAAGGGCCACAGAGACAGCCCTGCAAGTGGCTTCAGATTGTGCAGGACAACCACCTGCTTTTCCCAAGTTAGCGAAAACTTCACAAAGACCCCGCTCATCGTTGTTGACGGTGACAAAGAGTGTTCCACACCCCATACGAAACTTCGTGGTGGATCCTTCTGTTGTGCGGACTCGGGGCCTTACATCTAGCCCAGGTATCGAGGGCACAGCGGTTTTATGTGCTGTAGATATCGCTTGATTTTCACGGCAGTTGTCCCTGTATACCGTGGTACCTTTGCACCCAGATTCGAATGCGAGCCTATAGGTTTTACTGACGTCGTCGACTGTTGCCGTCGACGGAAGATTGACTGTTTTAGAGACTGCGTTATCCGTGTATTTCTGGAAAGCCGCCTGGATTTTGACGTGCCACTCCGGTGCGATTTCGTGTGCTGTAACGAGAACCTCGGCTAATTCTCTGGGGATTTCTGGGATTTCACGAGGCGGTGCGCCCTCGGCAAGTTGATCCCGGACCTTGTCGTTAAGCCAGCCTTCTTCGGTTCCTAATCTCTCGATAAGGGGATGTATTTGGATGAATTCCTGGCCGTCTAAAACGCGACGTTTGGCAGCAAAGGCATAAACGGGTTCGATGCCGCTGCTGCACCCGGCAATTATGCTGATCGAGCCTGTCGGTGCTATGGTCGTGCAGGCAGCATTTCTCATTGGCCTTTGATGCTTAGTATCCCAGACGCTTCCTTTCCAATTGGGAAAGCAACCTCGCTCTTTCGCGAGTTTTTCACTCGCTGCATGAGCGTGTTCTTGAATGAACGACGCAAGTTTTTCTGCGAACTCAGCAGCCTCTTCACTTTCGTATTGGATTCCCAAGAGAAACAGGGCATCAGCAAAGCCCATGATCCCCAGGCCGATTTTACGATTGCCAAGGGTGATTTTCTCAATTTCAGAGATAGGATAATGATTAGCGTCTATCACATCGTCTAAGAATCTAACCGCAAGTCCAACTGTCTTGGCGAGCAAGTCCCAGTCCAAATCACGTTTGTCTTTCACGATAAATTTGGAAATGTTGATCGAGCCCAAGGTACAGGCTTCGTAGGGCAAAAGCGGCTGCTCACCGCACGGATTTGTAGCCTCGATTTGACCTTTATGAGGTGTCGGATTATCCTCGTTGATACGGTCGATGAAGCAAATACCGGGCTCACCCGTTGCATGGGCGTTATTATTAATCATTTCCCAGATTTCTTTGACCGTACAGCAATCGTCATCTGCTTGTTCTTTTGGTAGCAAGTCATCGATAGAATAAGAGCTCGCGTTCAGTGAGTGTGGTATGACATAATTTTTCCTGGTTCGGGGATTGACTACAACATGTGGAGTATCAGGATTTTCATCGAGCTGCTTCATGAAAGCATCAGAGACTTTGACTGAGAGATTGAAGTTTGTAAAAGCTGTTGTATTGTTTTTGGCGTTAATGAAGTTAAAAATATCAGGATGCTCAATCGACATCATGCCCATGTTTGCGCCACGTCGAAAAGCTCCTTGTTGTATGGCGTTTGTTGCCTCTGAGAACACCTTCATGAAGCTAATGGGCCCGGAAGTCTTGCCACCGCTGGATTTTACATTGTCGCCTGTAGGACGAAGCCGGTCAAAGGAGAATCCAGTACCCCCACCCACTTTCTGGATAAGCGCTGCCCACTTGATCCCGTCAAAGATACCGTCGATGCTATCTTCAATGGGAAGAGTGAAGCAGGCACTCAGCATCTGATTGTCTCGACCGGCGTTCATGAGCGTGGGACTGTTGGGCAAGAACGCTCGATTGACCATGAGTTCGTAGAATCTATCTTCAAAAGCCTTTTGCTGGGCGTCAGTGGCTCCATATTTGGACTCGCTTGCCGCTATGGCGTTGGCGACACGGCGGAGCATCTGCTCCGGGGTCTCGATGATCTCACCACGAGTGTTTTTACGGAGGTATCTTCCGCGAAGAACTTCATTGCACATTACTGTATTATCGCTTTTTCTCGTCATGCCTATTCCCTGCAAGACTGATTCTGTTCATAACTCAATATGGTATCTCAAGCTTTCTCTATTTGAGTTGCCTTACGTCTACAAATCACCGACTTCCGAACGATGCTTAGCTATTGGAGTTCCCCAAGTCCTCGCCCGCCGTTACCTTAACGTACATGGATTCGTGGAAAACTATGCCGGATACCCCTTCATCTCGTTAGTATTGGTTCATCTCTAATAACTCGGTCGTCGTAGCAGCAGGGCCATGTCATCTGCAAGACATAAGAACCCACAAGACAAGATGCCGTATAAGAAACGCCCCCAAAATTACAATTAGCCAAGAGATCCACTCGGAAACGTTTCTGCCTTTGGATCCAACAATCTTTCGGTGTAAGGTCTGCGGGATAGGATCAGTCAGGGATTTCAGGCCTTGACATAACCCGTTCCCGCAAACGCTTTTCAGTTGTCCGGCAATGAGACGCACAGAGATGAGCAACAGATACGCATCAATAGCCCAAACAACTATGACTAACGGAAATGTCAAAATATTCGTTGCATAGATAATCATGGTCCAGAGTTTCCTTAAGCGCACGTTGCTGTCTTATTTGAAAGTTGGGTGAAAGTCTCGAAGAGTGTCTTCTGGTCTTTAATAAACCAATACCGGAGTTCTCCTTCAATAACCGAGGCGACCTTCTTGAGCAGTTTTTCATCTACATTTGAGGGACAATCTCCAACACCTATCACCTCTATTACAACGCCACGAGACTTCAGGTCCTCGGCGGTCCTAATTGGATGGCCACCGTGCCCATCCGTAAGAAGTACTATTCGGCGCACCACATCATTTCGGCTCCAATCAAACATGTCGCGCGCGGCTTTCAATCCCTCGTTGATATCAGTGCCTCCTCCACTTCTTATTGATTGGAGAGCCTGGATGATCTGGGTCTTGTGCGAATGCAATGGACAAAGACCTAGAATGACCTGAGCATTGCTTTCGAAAGTAACGATGCCAACCTCGTCATTGGGATCTATCCGATATTTATTGAGCACCATAGTTATGCCTGCTCGAGAAGCTGCTTCGATTTTGCGGAGGCGACCGTCGTACCTCGCACTCATGCTACCTGATTTGTCCGTAACAAATCCTGTTTGTTCTCTTTGATTTAGTCTGGATCTTGTCATTTGATTCATTCCAGTGGTAATTGGAGCATTTCCAAAGGCTTGCTGTGCCCGCTGGACGGCAGTATTAACCAGTTTATCTGGCACGGGAGTTGAGGGAAGAGGTGCCACCACAGTCCGACCTTGCATTACTGTGGCACCGAGTGTAGAGCCACAGTTCTGGCAATAACTTGCTGTCATAGGATTGACAGCTTGGCATTTTTGACAATTTTGATTCATTTTCAGTCTCCTTTTACTTATGACTATAGGTTCCAGTATTTCCTGCGATACAAACTTCACAGTTGGTTATTAGCATGATTTGGTGGTCCGCGATCTGGCCTGCCACTAACGTCTTATTGGTGCTACCGGAGTCCTCAAAGGCTACAGAACCATCAACGCAGGCTACGTTAAGGTGGCGGCGGGAAATCATGTGATCTCTCGGTGAAAGCTCATTGCGGCCTATCTGAAAAATACCCTCTGGTATACGGAAAGTCATACCGGTAAGGGTGCCCTTGGAAAACGTCAATCGGTGGTCGGAGTGACTAAAGGATCGACCACAGCCTGGGCATTGAGGCCCTTCTCCGGACTGTGCACCACAGGCAAAACACTTGGCTGTTTGGTCTTTCAAACTGTCAATTTGGGCACCGCAGTTTTGGCAGTAATTCGATCCCGCTTGGATTGCTAATCCACATGATATACACGCTGGCCCTGCTACCGACCGAGGTCCTCCGGTGATAACTTGAACAAACGCCTCGACTGTTTGAAATCGCGCTTCCCGCTCCTTGGCAAGCAGTCGCATACAAGCTTCATCGACATGCACTGGAATGGAAGGGTCGAGTTGACGAGGCGAGGGTGGTACGTACTGGCAGATACTTAAGATAATGGACTGGGCATCGTTGCCACGTATCGGTGGAGAACCGGTGAGCATGAAGTAAAAAATGGCCCCGAGTGAATAAATATCGGAGCGAAAATCCTCAGATCCGGGATAAAGAACCTGTTCCGGTGACATCCACAGCAGTGATCCCATCAAACCTGATCCCTTTGTGATCGTCTTCTCATTCGTATTTTTGCAGATACCAAGATCGATGATGTGAGGATGATTGTCAGGATCGACTATTATGTTGCTTGGCTTCAGGTCGCGGTCTACAATGCCTTGTTGATGTATTGCAGAAAGACCACTCGCAATCTCGGTAATAATCTGAAGAGCCTCATGGAAAGGCAATCTCCCACCCCGCTTGAATATATAGTTGTCCAGAGTGTCTCCTTCGATAAAGGGCATGACAATGTAGTGGTCACCCTTTTCCTCATGGTAGTCTAGTGGATCCACAACATTCGGGTGGCTGATACGGATTTGAGCAGCTCGTTGGAAACGTGCACATTCTTCATTATAATTTGGATCCTTCGGAAATGCAGATAGCTGTTTGATAACAACTATGCAGTTCGTCTGTTTATCGAGAGCTTTTGCCAGTCTCGCCTGGCCGCCTTCCATAAGCAAGTCCTCGATTTCGTACCGATTCAGAATGGTCTCACCAATGTTCATCAGTCTTCCTTCCAGTAGCCATTATCTGCTTATTCAAGCCGGATTAAGTAAGTGCCAACGAGGAATTCATCGCCAGGACTCAATGGCACAGGGTTTCGGACTCGCAGAAAGGTCCCGTTTGAACTGTTTAGGTCCTCGAGTACAACTTGCCCATCTGCCTGGATGAGTCGAGCGTGATGACGGGATACATAGTCGTCGTTTGAAATGACAAGGGTACAATCGGAGGATTTGCCGATGATGAGTTCTTTTTGTGAAAGATCCACGATCTCGGCTGCTCCACTCATGCCTTTACAAACGAGCCTACGCTGCTGAGCTTGTCCGACTTGAGTGCCGCATCGGTTGCAGAACTGGGCGTCCGGAGGCAAATACTGACCACAACTGCACTGGGTCAATGATTTCGGTGTAGTGGATCGGGCAAGCACAGAAGGTTTAGCTTCGGGTGACGCGGCGGATTCTTGAACAGGCGCTTCCGGTTGAGTCTCGCTGGCAGGCTCTTCCTGGAAAGCAGCCGGGCTATGTGCTAAAGAAATGTCTGCTTGAGCATTTCCGGTGTCATTTTCCCTGAACACTCTGCGGCCGCACTGGGGGCAAAACTTAGCGCCTGTGCTCATTGCAACCGAACAAGCTAAACATGGTGGATTGGCGTGCTGAGCAAGCTCCTTTGGAAGCAGTTGATTTTCTTGTAGTGTTTTTTCGTTTAGATCGCACATCTTGAGTCTCCTTATTGAGGTTTCGTAGTACTTTTGGGAATTCAGCGGGATACGTACCCGTTAAAGTGGATTCGAAAAGATTGTGGATAGGGACTTGTTTCGGAGCGTACTCACAGCACAACACCGTAATGTTGTCAGTGCTCCCGGCAGCCAGAGCAGACTCGACAAGGTAACTGGGCAGTCGCTTAAATGAAAAATTTCCTTCCTGATACTTTCGAACTAAAGAGGCAATTTCTTTGTCGGTGAGAGCATCAGTTAGTCCGTCAGTTGTCAAAAGAATGATGTCCCCTGGGTATAAAGTGGCGGTGGCTGTTTCGGGCTCAAAATCGTTCGCTTTGCCGATGTACTGATTAATCATGTGAGACAACGGATGAAATTGAGCATATTGTGTATCTAACAGGCCTTTGTCTACGAGCAACTGAGCCTCAGTGTGGTCTTTCGTCAGTAGCTTTAATCTTTTGCGTCTATAAAGATAGCATCTTGAGTCTCCGGCCCAGCCAACATGTAAGGTTCCATCGGCAATTACAGCACATACAACAGTCGTTGACATGCCTTTTAATGTGGGATCATTATCAACCAAACTCAAGATAAGATCGTTCGTGGCTATCAGATGCTGCCGAAGCAAATTCCTGAGGGTATGTGGTGTGATGGATCTGTCGGGTGTTTGTGCTGCGAGCGATGAGGCCATTAGGTGCTCAATAGTGTTGACAACTTCATTGCTTGCTATTTCGCCATAATTATTTCCCCCCACTCCATCTGCCACAATCGCGATTGCTATGTCACTCTTTGGGGATAGAAGATGTCCAATGCTCAGAGCGCCAAGTGCATCTTCAAGGTTATCTCGGTGTCCTTGCTCGCGACAGGATGTGACTTGAATATCATTCATTTTACTTTTTTCCTTTCTTGCTGTCTTTCAGGACTCTCGCAACCGCGCAGACCGCACATGCCAGAATTCCCAGCACAAATAAGGATGTGAAACGCGGCTTATTGTGGATCCCTATCGCGTCAAGAAAATCTTCCCAGCTCCCCGAAGGCTCAATTCCTCGCACAAACCATATTACCCCGATGATCACTGCCGGTAGCACAAGTAACTCCCAGCGCACGTGCTTCTTACGACGAGACCGTGCCGGTTGCATTATGATCGGCGGCCTTCTTTGGAACCGATTGTTGCTGTACTGTTCATTCATATCAGTAACTCCTTTCTATTTTTCCAGTTTAAGGCACCGGGTGCATAAACCTCCTTGCGCACGCCTGATTTGCGAATATTTTTTGGATGTCCATGTGACTTACCATCTGATTGCGCCATGTATCCACGCCCTGTAACGGCCTGTAGGTTCTCCAGGCTCAAGTGTGAGCTGCTCATGGTTTTGCATGTTTTCCGTGTGCTGCCGCGCCTCAGTAATCTTGACTGTCGTCCTCATAGCCATCCGTGTCAGCATCGTCGCGCCGAGGAGGTTCCTTTTCGTCGTCTCCGAGCCTGCTAACTCGAACGATGCCCCACAGACAGAGGAACATAAGCGAGGCGCCCCCGACAAGGTCGTACCAGAACGAGGGCTCATTGCCTGAACAAAACGGCAACACCTTGGCGATGTGACCGAAGTCAAAATCGCTTCGGGCCCATGCGATGATCGAGAACGTGACCACAAGGATGAGAACAATCTGTAATACTTTCATGACCATAACCTTTCCATGTATACCTCAACCAGTTCGTATCGTATTCTGTGCTCATAGGGAGCGAGTGACATCTCTTCGTGTACCAGCTTCTTAACTTGATCAAGTACGCGCTTTTGTGGAGCTACAATGTTTACAAAAGCAACGGCATCAGATTGGATGAACGATGCAGTCAAATGACTGACGATGTTCTGGTGACATTTGCTTATGACTTCAAAGGCCCATAGTTCCTCTCCAACCCACCACACGACATCTGACAGATGCTTCGTGCCCTGAATGAGGGCTTCCATCTTGGTTCTGTAACCCTCGGCTTGCCCGACCATGTTGATCCAGTTACAGTAATGTGTATGTTCGATGTCCCCATGTCCCTTCCGTGTCGGAGGGGAGTGACCAAAGAGCTCGTAAGCAGCGTCCTTTGGATGGATCAGCAGGACCTTTCGACGGGAGAGACGTGGACTAACGAAACTGGCGAGTCCAGCGGTTTCGAGTTCGTTGCGCACCTTGGCCTGGGTCGCCGCGCGAATGTTCGCGCCGACGTCCGCCCAGAGCTTGGCGACGGGCTTGAAGGGATGGAGGACCGCTGCGTTCAGGAATTTGCGGGCATATTTGGAAGCGGCGCTGTCGCGGCGTAGATTGCCACGGACGCGCTCAGCGAGGAGTCCTTTGAGGAAGCTCTGCAGCTCGGGCAATTCGTCAAGGCACTTGGACGCCATAAAGGGATGCGAGTCATATTCAATGGGACCTCTATTACGGTCGGGTGCTACATAATCTACCTCGCACCACATGGGATGAGACCATCCAAGCTGCGTCTGCTGCACAATGCACTTGCCTGGCTCAAGATCTCGGAGCATGGCCTCTCCGCCGTATGGTAGCAGCAGGTTGCGTTTAGCCTGCAACATCTGGTCTCCCTCGGAGATATTGAAGAAGAACTTGTACTGAAAGCTGCTGCTGATGAACTTGGACATGCCGCCCAAGGTGCCCGTACCGATAACAACCATAATCCCGTACTCGCGCCCCATGCGCAGTAACTGGGCCAGGACACTGTATGCATCCGCATAGGCGGCATCCGAGGAGATGAAGCTGACGTCCGCATCGGCCTCGTCCAGATAGACGATCACCTCGGTGGTATCGACCTTGTGCCTGCGATGGACCCGGCTATACAGGATCTGGGCGATGAGCAGATCAATGACAAACAGCCTTAGCCAGGCTGGATAGAGAGTGGGTATCTCTATTACGCAGCTCTTGCCTTGTGATATGACGTCGCGATCCACATCCAGACCGGAAAAAGCGCGAAAATACGGGCAGTTGTCGGCGATGGCAGCCAGAACCTGGATAAGGCTCTTGAGATACTCAAGTTTACCTGCCCACAAGTTATGCGGAACAAACTCAGCGACCTCTTTGAGGAGTCGGAAATCCGGAAAGATAATTGGCTCGTCGCTCCTGTTTCTGTTCAGAAATCCAACGACGGTGCGCATCATGCTGGTCAGCGTCGAGGCGCTGGCAATAAGGTTGCCTCGAACCGCAATCAGTGTACAGATGATATGAATCCAGACATAGACGATGACACCGCGAGGCGGCTGTAGACCCAGCAATACCTTGAAGATGTTGAAATGAAGCCATCTACCTTCCTTACCGCGGCCGGGAATGTCACCGTAGTCAAGCTTTTTATCAATCACGATCTGGCTGATTGGTCTGTTGTTCTCGTTCATTGTTAAGGTCCTCCACGGCGAGCATCATGCCTCGGAATAGCGTCGTCTTGCCGCCGCCGGTGGCGCCAGTGGCTAGTAGGTGGAGAGGTTTTTTGACCTTAAGGTAGTATGGTAGCTGTTCGCCCTCTACCAGTTTTGCAACCCGGATATCTGGCTTGCCGTGGACATAGAGCTGCTCTTCAGTGGGAGGCCTGTGGAGGCGACAAGGGAAATCCTTGTAGTGTTCGATCAATTCCTGGATGTGGATGAGTACGGCCTTGGCTGTACTCTGCGACAGTTGTCCTAGCTGGGCCAGCATTACGTAAGTGGCCAACTCAGGATGCCGATCGCATAGACCATACTCCGCTAGTTCGTGTAGCAGCATGGAAACGTAGTTCGGCACAATTACTCCTCCTCGAATCTGAACAGGATATGGGATGCCAGTTCTTTAGCTCTCGCCCAGATGCTGCATGTAGGGCAGTACGTGCATCCTGAGATCGTAATGGTGTGTCGAGGACATAGGCGCCGACCGCATCGTCTTCCTTTGCACAGGGCAGAGTGTTTCAGGCTAGTTAGCCCGTGTCGCGGTCGGTCTCGGAAGGGAAACCGGTATGGTGGATGACGACACACCTCACAGACCACCAGGGGTTGAGCTTTGGGCCCTGGAGAGTAGACCTGGCCGCACATGAGCTGGATACGATGGTTCGCATGTTGGATTGTCATTGACCCATCGGGCTCATGGACGATGTACTGTCCGGCCGAGATGTCGAGGACCGGCCTGCCTCTGTCGTCCCAGTAGAGCGTCTGCCACGATTGGTTGACACCCGCCATGTTGAATGTTGGCCGGGCCATGATCAACTGACTCCAATAGCGCTAAGGGCCAGTCTCACCAGCCAATAGATGGTTGCCAACGAGACCACTGCCACAGCAATACACGCTGCGCCCACGACAGCCCAGAACAAGACGACTATTGCGCATCTGATCGAGTCGGCGATGCGTCGGGCGAGTTGTTGTGGCGTGCTCCCAGCAGGTGGACTAGGAAACAACGGTGGTTGATTGGGATTCGGATCTTTCGTCATGATGGGTCTCCTGTTTCAAAGGGGTGAACATCACCGGTTCGGGTTCGCCAGTGTCCAGGTTGGGAGCAAAGATTACGGCGATGGCTCTGCCGATCACTCGTTGAGGCCTGAGCTTTGCATTAACGTGCACGTCCATGCCGCAGGCTGCAAAAAACTGGGCTGTGGGATGGTCTGAGCCCCGGATCGTAACCGGAAGATGCAGATGGCGTAACTGCCCGAGGTACGGCTGCTTGCGGTGTTGTAGTGTCACTACCATAGTCTTGTCTTTGCCGGGGCCCTTCTCGATCTGCAGGATGCGCATAGGGTAGACGACTCCCGGTTTTTCTTTCAGGGGGGGCTGTACGGTTAATTCCCATTCTTTTACCATGATGAGTTCCTTTCGATAGAACATAAAACCTATGTAAGCTATTATTGCTGATGAGGT
>Ga0272441_10009382_pt1 | contig 15142 bp, 13 predicted proteins | sample SSMProp6N_FD_193582 | JGI IMG/M metagenome (GOLD analysis project Ga0272441, IMG submission 193582) | Marine sediment archaeal communities from Little Sippewissett salt marsh, Falmouth, MA, United States - SSM-Prop-6N | ecosystem: Environmental > Aquatic > Marine > Wetlands > Sediment ... | reverse complement strand
GGAAAACATGGTTTCAGATGAAGCCGGGAAAAGAAGCCTTTCTGAAGCTGAACTTTCAGCCGCGGATTCTGTGCCCTTTCTCGGCAGAATACCAGTCTGCCCGGACCTGGAAAAAGCCATCGGCAAGCCTGAAGAACTGCTGAAAACATCTTTTGTAAAAAAAACCGGACAGATAATATCCGGAATTATTTAACTTTTCGGAAGAGTGATTTTAAAACTGCATCCCCCTTCAGGGTTGTTGTATGCTTCTATCTGGCCGCTGTATTTTTTTATAATGCCGTAGCTGACAGATAATCCTAATCCGAGGTTATAGGTCTCTCCGCTTTTTGTAGAGTAAAACGGAAGAAAGATATCGTGGATATGAATATCGTCTATACCGTGACCTGAATCCTGAAATAAGATTTCTACTTCTGCGTGAGAATTCTTCTGTAACAGACTGGTCTGAATAAAAAGCTGACCGCCTTCCGGCATTGCTTCAAAACTGTTTTTCAGCAGATTCAGAATCACCTGTTTTAATTCAGTTTTGTTTATTTTCAAATCGAGCCGGGCTGTCTCCTGTTTAAACACTATTTCTATATTCTTATAATTAGCATTGTGGCCTATGAGTTCGATGATACTGGCAATCGTTTCATTGATGTCGACATCTTCTATATGGGCTTTTGTTGTGTCTGAAAAGGTAATGAGATTTCCGACTATTTGAGAAATTGACGTGATTTCTTCAAGTATATTGTTTAGGATTTTAATTGTTTCCGGTTTGTCAGCCTCGTATTTTAAAAATTGCGTGTAATTGGAAATAATTTCCAGAGGGTTATTGATTTCATGGGCAACCCCTGCTGAAAGAAGTCCGACGGAGGCGAGTTTTTCCGAAAGCATAACCTGTTCCCGGAGTTTTTCCTGTTCAGTAATATCTTCAATAATAATTGTGTGGCCGATAAGAAAGGTTTCATCAAAAACCGGGTGGACTTTAATATTTGTAATCAACACGGAATCCCCTTTTACAATTGATACATTGTAAAAAGTCTTTGGGTGCTGGTCTTTCATCCCGTCATAGATAAGATCAAGGACTCTCTGGTTTTTTTCCGTAAATAGTGTTTCAAGGAACTGGTTAAAGAGAGGGGTCCTGTGAACATCAAAAAAGTTTTTTACATTTTCATTCAGTATTTTTATTCTTGTGTCTTTGTCCACAACAATCAGGTTTACAGGAAGTTTCCTGAGTATGGCTTCGTTGTATTTTAAAAATTGGTAAAATTCTTTATTTATATTTGAGAAATCATCACTGTTTGCAATCTGGGTGTACGCAAGGCGGATAAGATTTATCTTATCGATATTTTTAATTGAGTCGGTTATTAGAATTTCACCGTTTTTGAGAATTGAAACTTTATCGGCAAAATTATAAATATCATCGATTCTATGGGTAACAATAACAACTGCACATCCTGATTTTTTAAGGTCGTTTATAATTGGAACAAGTTTATTAAGATTTATCGAAGATATTTTTTGTATTGCTTCATCGAGAATCAAGAGTTTCGGCTTTGCTGCAATATGCTTAATAATGTCAATAAGGACCCGGTCGGAGAGTTTAAGGTTTGAGAGCATTTCACCGGGATCAAGATTAAATCCGTAATAATCCAGGATTTCCTCTGCCTGGGTGATTATTTTTTTCCTGTTGTGAAAAAAGGGCAGAGGGCGTTTTGATTTGATATTGAAGATATTGTCCGCAATAGTGAATTTTGTAAAAAGAGGATTCTGCTGGGTTACCATCTCAATACCGAAGCTTCGTGCCCGGGGTATGGTTAGTGCGTCATAGGAGTGATTCCGGATATATATTTTTCCGGACGTCGGTTTTGCAATTCCGCTTATTATATTGCAGATAGATGTTTTCCCTGCACCGTGCTCGCCGACAATGGCTAAGGTTTCGCTGCCTTTTATTGAGATATTAATATTTTTAAGAGCGTCAACCTGATTGAATTTCAGATTGATATTTTTCAGGTTAATGAAATAATCGGTATTTTTATTTTTCTTGTAAAAGGCCATATTTCTGCATTTTATTATACAGGGTTTTTCTGCTCATTTTCAGGAGGTCTGCGGCTTTTGTTTTATTATTGTTTACGTCCTTTAATGCTGAAATGATTAAATTCCTCTCAATATTTTCTCTGATATTTTCCGGCTCCGGATGATTTTTCTGATCAGAAAAAATGGGAGGAAGATCCTTTATTGTTATAGATGAGGTTATGCAGAGAGACGCCGCATAATTAATTACATTCTTTAATTCCCGGATATTACCGGGCCAGGTATAGTTTGAAAGGATTTCCACAGTGGTCTTATCGATAGTCAGGGTTTTTTCCCGGGTCCTGTTTATCTGCCGGAGAAAAAAATCTATGAGGAGAGGGATGTCATCCTTTCTCTCCCTGAGGGGCGGCAGGATAAGAGGAGCGGCATTGAGCCGGTAAAATAGATCTTCTCTGAAAAGATTTTGCTCCAGTAAAATATCCAGAGCCTTATTTGTTGCCGCGATAAACCGGACATCTACAGTAATGGTTGTGTCTCCTCCCAGCCGCCGGATCTCTTTGTTTTGAAGGGACCTGAGGATTTTTGCCTGGATTGACAGAGGCATATCTCCGATTTCATCGAGAAAGAGAGTCCCCTTGTGTGCACGTTCGAACACACCGCGGAAAAGTTTCTGCGCTCCGGTATATGCGCCCTTTTCATGGCCGAAGAGCTCATTATCAAGAAGGGATTCCGCAAAGGCGGCGCAGTTTATTTTTATAAAATGATTTTCTTTCCTGTTTGAATTCGAATGGATAAAGTCTGCTAGAAATTCTTTTCCTGTTCCGCTTTCCCCCTGTATAAGCACAGGAAGATCAGTTAGAGCGAACCTTTTTGATTTGCTGATAGTATCAAGCATAAATTCATTTTTTGTTTCAAATGTACAGTCAATATTTTCCAGAGGCGTATCAATGCTTTCCCTTGCTCGAGTATTTTTTATATGACCGACCGCAGTCTCCACTATTTTTAAAAGGTTTTCAAAATTAATCGGTTTTTGTATATAATCAAAAGCCCCTATCCGCATAGATTCCACAGCAGTTTCTATAGTAGCAAAACCTGTAATCATGATAACGGGTACATCATTATAGATGCGACGTATTTCCTGAAGAACATCTATGCCGTTATCTGTACCAAGTTTTATATCCAGCAGCACGACACAAAAATGTTTTTTCAGAAGAAGGTTGAGAGCGTCGGTTTTATTTCCTGCTGAATAACAGGTATATCCGAAGCGGGTGAAATTTTTAGAAAGGCTTTCATAGATACGTTCCTTATCATCAACTATGAGAATAGATGCTTTCAAAAAATGGTTCCTTTCTACACGTCTGTTTTGCCGGCCGTGTAAAAATTATACAAATATAAAAGGAAATTGTAAACATATTTTACAGCGATGGATTGTAATTAATTATCCAGTAAGTAATTAGTAGATGTTGTCCGGCTTGGCATGTATTTTGCTTTATTGAAGATGGTGAAGTATATGCTGAATAATTGGAAGATACAGGAACTTGAAAAAAGGGTACAGGAAATACGCTGCGGGATTATATCTATGTTTTCCTACGGGAAAGCCCATCATTTCGGGGGCTCTCTGTCCTGCGTTGAACTGGTAACCTGCGTTTATTTTTATAAAATGAATTTTTCGAAAGAAAATATGCATGATCCGAACCGTGATAGATTTATCATGAGTAAAGGGCATTCAGTACCGACCCAGTATGCTGTGCTTTCTCTTCTCGGAATCATCCCCCAAAAAGAACTTGCCACAATAAAGCAAATAGGGACCCGGCTCCAGGGACACCCGGATATTCTTAAGACTCCGGGACTTGAAGCGCCTACAGGTTCCCTCGGCCAGGGATTATCCTTTGCCAATGGTATAGCCCTTTCATGCAGGAAAGACGGAAATGCTCCCCGTATATTCGTCCTTTTAGGGGATGGTGAAGTCCAGGAGGGCCAGGTATGGGAAGCAGCAATGACAACAAGTCATTACAGCCTCTCAAATATATGCGTAATCGTCGACAGAAATAAATTCCAAAGCCAGGGAAGTGTGAGCGGGATGATGGAAGTTGAACCTCTGGAAGACAAGTTCACTGCCTTCGGCTGGAAATCATTCAGAGTAGACGGGCATGATATTTCAGATATCTGCAAGACTCTTGATCTCGTTGACCGGGAGGAAAATAAGCCCTGTGCGGTAATTGCTGATACTGTAAAAGGGAAGGGTATCAGCTTTTTAGAAAATACCTATAAATACCACAATTATAAACTCAGTGAAGATGAATATCTCCGGGCAGTGAAGGAATTGGGTTGTTAAAAATGTACACAATAGACAAAGAAGCGGCCAGAGACAGGTACGGTAAGACCCTTATTGAAATTGCAAGGCAGGATGAAAATGTTTTTGCCATGGACTGTGATCTGGGCAGGTCTACAAGGGCGTTTCGAATCACAGAGGCTGACCCGGAACGCTTTATTGAAATGGGCATTGCCGAACAGGATATGATTTCTACTGCAGCCGGAATGGCTGTGGAAGGACGAACCGTATTTGTTAATTCCTTTGCGATATTTATTACAGGAAGGTCCTTTGATCAGATTCGTCAGCAGGTCTGCCTGCCGAACCTTAATGTGAAAGTGTGCGGATCAAGCTCCGGTATAACCCAGGGGCCCGACGGAGCAACCCATCAGTCCATCCTTGACTGCTCTCTGATGCGGTCTCTGCCGAATATGACAGTGCTTGTCCCTGCTGATGGAAATCAAACGGAACAGGCTGTAATGGCCGCATATGAAAATCCCGGCCCCTTTTACCTGCGTTTGTCCAGGTATGAAACAGAGCCCCTTATTCCGGAAGATATAAAATATGAACTGGGAAAAGCCCAGATTCTGAAAAAAGGATCGGATATTCTTTTTATCTCTTCCGGACCGGTGCTGAAACATGTTCTTGAAGCATCGGAAGAATTGGATAACAAAGGAATAAGCACCGGCATTGTAAATGTCCATACCTTGAAACCCTTTGACAATGAACGTATCATTTCATTGTCGGAAAACTATCCCCTGATAATCACCGTCGAGGAACACAGTATTATCGGCGGTTTAGGGAGTGCGGCTGCAGAGGCAATTGCTGAAGGCAGCGGAAAAGCCCGGGCACAGCTGTTCCGCCTGGGAGTAATGGATACCTTCGGAGAATCCGGAACAGCGGAAGAACTTCTGAAAAAACACTCTCTTGATTCCGGGGGAATAGTTCAATTCGCACAAAAAATTCAAAGGGAGTTGTAAACAGTATGGATCAGAATGTATTGGCAAAGAAATTTTCAACAACCGGAAAAAAGGTCCTTGTAACCGGGGGCGGCAGGGGAATCGGCAAAGGGATTGCCATGGCCTTTGCCCAAACCGGTGCTGACATCATCATCCTGGATATTAATGAAGAAAATATTCAGGCGACAGCACAGGAGATCAGTGAAAAAACCGGGGTAACAGTTTACTCGAAAACAGCGAACCTCCTTCAGAAGGAACAAATTCCGGTATACATCGATGAAATTATCAAGGAATGCGGGGGAGTGGATGTTCTGGTAAATAACGCGGGCATCCAGTATAGAATCCCTGCTTTGGATTTCCCACTGGATAAATGGGAAAGGCTTTTTTCTCTTCATGTAACTGCAACGTTTTTACTTTCCCAGGCGGTTGTTCCCTTTATGAAGGAACAGGGAGGCGGCGCGATTATTAATTTAGCTTCCCTCTGCAGTATCGTCCCCTTTCAGAACATCATTGCCTATAATGCGGCAAAGCACGCTGTAGCAGGCTTGACCAAATCAATGGCCCTGGAATGGGGAAAATACAATATCAGAACAAATGCCATCGGTCCCGGTCACATTTTAACGGACCAGACAAAGGAAAAGTTCAAGGACAAAGATCTTCTGGATAAAATTCTGAATGATATACCCCTCGGCAGGCTCGGTGAGCCCCGGGATGATCTCGGATTTGCTGCTGTGTTTTTAGCAACTGAAGCAGCACAGTATATAAATGGGCAGATTCTCTATATTGACGGAGGATGGCTGGTAACGTAGTCTGAAGAATACATATTTTGTTTCAAAGGAGAAGCTATGAACATTGAATCTACAATCACAAAATGGACAAAAGAAGAACTTCAGCAGAAAGCCTATGATCTGGGGCATGCCTATGAAAAGAATTGCGCCTATTGCCCGCAAGCCTCCATTGCAGCCCTGATGGACGTTTTTCAAATCAAAGATGATGTCCTTTTCCGGGCAGCTTACGGTTTTCACGGCGGCGGCGGCGACCGGGGAATAGGTACTTGCGGGGCATTGTGCGGCGGTATCCTGATTATCAGTTACTTTTATGGAAGACAGCGGTTTGAGTTCAATTTCGGCAGGGAAAACAGAAAAGCTACACACCTTTCAGGGATGCTTGTTGATGAATTTAAAAAGGAATTCGACGGGATAAGCTGTGACGATGTGCAGAAAAAAATGTTCGGCCGTTCATTTAACAATGCCAACGAGGAAGAGCTGAAACTGTTTCTGGAAATGGGCGGACACACGGAAAAATGCCCCAAAGTTGTAGGCCGGGGAGCCGCATTGGCAGCCGGAATAATCTGGGACGAAATAAATAAGCTTCATAAGGCCTAATAGTAATCGGGAGAGAAGACAAGGAGTAAAGATTAATGAATATTAATGTTGAAGGGACTATTGAAGAAGAAAAGAAAAGTACATTTTTTCAAAACTTTTTCAAAAAGAAGGAATCCTCAATTCTTATTGCTTTTATCGTCCTTTGCGTTTTTCTGTCAATTGCAAGCCCGTACTTCTTAAAAATTCAAAATATATTTAATGTGCTTCGGCAGATTTCAGTTATTGCGATTATGGCTGTAGGTGAAGCCCTGGTAATTATTACTGCAGGTATTGACCTCTCTGTAGGCTCTATCCTGGGTCTGATGGGAGTCCTGACAAGTCTCTTCGCAGGGACCGGAATGAATCCTATCCTTATCTTTCTCCTGACAATAATATGCGGAATTCTTGTAGGATCTGTGAACGGATTTTTAGTTACAAAAGCACGTATAAATCCGTTTATCGTTACTCTCGGAATGCTGAGTATTGCCCGCGGGGTATCTCTGCTGATTACCGGAGGAATGCCTATTCATATCGATAATAAAATCAATTTTATCGGGGACGGCTACATCGGTGTTGTGCCGTTTCCGGTAATTGTCATGTTTATCATAATAATCCTCGGCCATGTGTTTGCCACCCGAACTTTGCCGGGGAGAAATGTTTATGCTGTCGGAAATAATGACAGGGCAGCCAAGCTGTCCGGTATCCGGGTGGATGCTGTTAAAATTATGGTATTCATGATTATGGGTGCTCTGTGTGCTATTTCAGGGATGATTATTGCAGGCACCTTGAATTCCGCAGATCCGAACAGCGGCCAGGGCCTGGAACTGGATGTTATCGCTGCTGTTATTCTCGGGGGCGCGAGCCTTTCCGGAGGAGAAGGAACAATTATCGGCGTACTCATCGGTGCGGCCCTCATGGGCGTGCTGAATAATGCCTTTGTTCTTCTCGGAGTATCAGCCTACATACAGATTGTCGCAATCGGAGTTGTGATTATTACTGCTGTCGGAATAGACAGTGTGAAATCAGCCCGGCAGAACCGTTAAGTGCCGGTATAAGCAAGGTTACCATATAAGCCTGCAGGAAAATCCCGCAGAGTTTATATAAAAAATATTTAACGGAGGTCGTTATGACTAGAGCTAAGAGAGTAGTAATGATTTTTGCACTTCTTCTTGTCAGCCTAACTTTTGTATGGGCAGGCGGACAGCAGGAAGCAGCAGGTCCGACCGGTGAAGCGCCGTCTATACCTCTGCCGAAAGGCGGGCACGTGGAAGCTGTAAATCAGATGCCGGAAAGGGAACTTCGGATAGCTTTCCTTACGTTCCAGAACAATCCTTTCTGGTTTCCTGTTCGGGATGGAGCTGAGGCTGCTAAAAAGTACCTTGCCAACTTCAACACGAAAGTAGACAGAATTGTAATGGGAGATGACCTTACTGCGGACAGAGTAATCAGCGCCATGGAAGCAGCGATAACAAAAGAGTATGATGCTATTGCAGTTGTTCCTATTTTTGACGGTACTGAAATTGTTATTAACAAAGCTGTTGATGCCGGAATTGTTGTTTCAACTTACTGCGCTGAAGGGGCCAAACCAAGCGAGAGACTTTTCTTCATGGGACAGCAGGCTTATGATGCAGGCCAGCAGTGCGGTATGGAAATTGAAAAGTTTACCGGAGGCACCGGAAAAGTCGCGCCTATCACCGGATTTTTCGGAGCTGTCCAGCATGAACTCCGTTTAAACGGCGGGCTGGATTATTTACGGGATAATTGCCCGGGAATCACACTGCTTGAAACCCTGGAAAACAGAGACAAAGGTGAAAAAGCTTATGAACAGACCCGGGACCTTCTTACCGCCCATTCTGATATTAAAGCTATTTATGTAACCGCAGGCGGTCCTTTCGGAGCGGCGAAAGCAGTACAGGACCTTGGATTAACCGGCAAAGTCGGGGTTGTCTGTTATGATCATATTCCTGAGAATATTCAGTATGTACGATCCGGCGAAGTTGTCGGCTGTATCGATCAGGACCCCTTTGGTATGGGCTTTGATTCATGTGTTATTCTCCATAATTATCTGATCACCGGTAAAGAACCTGAGCTTCTGAATGGAAAGACAACCTATGAAAATAGAAAGCTTCCGGTAGACTGTACAATGCTCACCCCGGAAAATGTAGATGAATTATATCCGGAGTAAAAAATCCGGTATTCATTAATCTTATACTGCAGGAACAGCTTGCCTGTTCCTGCAGTTCATAATTTTTTCGCAGGGAGAATATTTTGACGGATTCTAATTACTTGCTCAAAGTAGAACATGTTACGAAACACTTTCCCGGTGTTGTAGCCCTCGATGATGTAAGTGTTAATGTGAAAAAAGGCGAGATCCATGCAGTTGTCGGAGAGAACGGTGCAGGAAAATCAACCCTCATGAATATTCTTTCCGGGGTATATACTGCGGATGCCGGGCAGATAACCTTTCAGGGGGAAACCATCTCCTTCCGTGATCCAAGGGAAGCCCAGGAAAACGGCATTGGCATGATCCATCAGGAATTGTCCGTTGCCTTGAGTTTAAGCGTGATGGAAAATATGTTTATTGGACGATTAAACAGCAACAAACTGGGTTTTGTGGATTACAAAGGATTGTATAAGAAATGCAGGGAACAGCTTGATCGTCTGGGCCTTAACAGGATTGACCCGACAACCCTTATCAGAAATTTAAGTATTTCAAATATGCAGCTCGTTGAAATCTCCAAAGCACTTTCTCTCAACAGCAGCCTTATGATTATGGATGAGCCGACATCATCATTGACCACTAGAGAAACTGAAATGCTGTTTTCCATTATCAGGAATTTAAAAGAACGGGGAGTATCTGTTCTTTTCATATCCCACCGTATGGACGAGATTTTTGAAATAGCTGATATCATAACAGTTCTCAGGGACGGAAAGTTAATCAGCACAACACCGAAAAAGGCAATCACCAGGATGGAAGTGATTTCCAACATGGTCGGAAGGGAGTTTAGTAAGGCATTTCACCGGGAATATACAACAGTAAATGAATCGGAAAAACCGATCCTCGAAGTGAAAAATCTCAGCCTGAAAGGAAAGTTTCATAATATCAGTTTTAATTTATATCCCGGCCAGATCATCGGACTTACCGGGCTTGTAGGTGCGGGAAGGTCGGAACTGGTTCAAAGTATTTTCGGTATGGATCGGAAGGATTCCGGAGCCATCGTGCTGAACGGAAAGGAAATTGAAATACATTCTCCCGCAGACGCGATTCAGTACGGCATAGGTTTGATGCCCGAAGACAGGAAAGGCCAGGGCCTTTTTCTTGAAATGAGCGCCAAAGAAAATATTACCATCGCAAATCTGCCAAAGATGACAGCAGGTATTTTTATTAAAAATCCTGAGGAGAAAAAGCAGGCAAAATCCTTTATTTCAAAATTGAAAATTAAGACCCCGAGTCTTGATCAAAAAGTAAAGTTCCTAAGCGGCGGAAATCAGCAGAAGACAATTCTCGCCCGCTGGCTCCTCAACAAACCGAAAGTTCTCTTTTTAGATGAACCGACCCACGGTATTGATGTGGGGGCGAAAGCTGAAATCTATGCCTTAATGAATGAACTTGCTAATCAGGGAGTTGCGATACTTCTTATCTCTTCCGAGCTTCCTGAAATTATTACCATGGCTGACCGGGTTATTGTCATGCACAATGGAGAAATTACCGGAAAGCTTGATCATTTTGAAGCAAATCAGGAAGAGATCATGAAACTGGCAACAAAACAGATCGAATCAGTACTGTAATAAACGTATATATTATTTGTCTCCGTTAAACTCTTTTACAGCCTCAATCATCGCGGCAAAGTTTTTCACAGGCGTTTTCGCCTGAACATTGTGGATTGAATTCAGAACAAATCCGCCTTTTTGGGAGAATATTTCACATCTTGTTAATACTTCCTTCTTTACCTCTTCAGGTGTTCCGAAAGGAAGGGTCTTCTGGGTATCAACACAGCCTCCCCAGAATACAACCTTGTCTCCGTATTTGTTTTTCAGCATGGAAGCATCCATACCTGCTGCAGAGAGCTGAACAGGATTCATAATATCAAATCCCGCATCAATAAAACGCTGCATAAAACTTACAACCGAACCGCAGGAGTGTTTGAAGATTTTCCAGGAAGTATTTTCATGGATCCACTCATTTAACTGTTTGTAGTAGGGAAAATATAGATCGTTGAAGGTGTCTATGGAACAGAAGGTTGAGCTTTGGGTTCCGAAGTCTGTACCGCAGGTAAATATCACATCTATTGAATCGCCTAATATTCCGTGTATTTTTGCTAGATTTTTTATTGCAATGTCCATCTGCTCGGCAAAAACCGTGTGAATATAATCTCTCCTGGACACAGTAGAAATGTACCATTCGGTAACGTCCCTTATCCCTTTTGGATATTTCATGAAAGGGGCCGGTACACAGGCTATATCTCCAAGGCCCGTATTGCCGAAGTTCGCAATAAAACCGGAGCTTGACTGATCGATCGATCTTTTCAGGTCTGAGTAATATTTCAGGTCATCTTCTGAGATCGGACCGAATTCTTCAAGATTGTCTTTGGGGTCGAGATTTTCTTCTACAATCGGTTCCTGGCGGATAATGGCATCAAAAAAGTAACCATTCGAGGGCATCCTGCCGCTGGGAGGAGCCTCTCTGTCTCCTTCAGGATAAATGAGGGTGTCTTCCCCGTCTTTGATTACCTCAAAGCCTCCGGGCACAAGCACATCCTGACCCCAGGGGGTCCGCCATTCTTTCCAGTTTTCATTTCTAAAACCGAAAAACGTTCCAGGGGCAAATACTCCTTCCACGTCAATACCGATGGCTTCTCTAAGGTCTGCGTCAACAAATCCGAGCATTTGAAAGGGTTCATGTATTTTAACCGGTTTTTTTTCAAGACCGTAGTACTCTCTCAGTTCCGCGACAACACTGGCATGAATACCGGTAACAGCGCTTGATCCGAAATCCACCGGGATAGGGCCGTCCTGATGATTCAGGGCTTTCTTTAATTTTTCTCTGCCGGTCATGATTATCTCCTTATTATTTCAAGTTTTCTATCTCTGTTTTAATACTATTATACTCATTTTGGGATTCGATAATACCCATTTCTATTGTAAAATCTTTCGACTCCTGCCCTTCCAGGAACGGAAGACCGTTCCGCTCTTTTTCAACAGCCCTTCCCATGGGAAGGCAATTGCTCGGTTCAAGGCCGAGCTGATAATCACTCTGTCCCATCATTTTAAATTCGAAAAACTCGGGAAGCTGTCTGCGGTTAAACCTGATATACAATCCTTGTATGTCCTGATCAAGTTTTTCATTGATCACAGCGCATAAAGTGTTCCCCTCAGAATCCTCCTTTAAAGTATGAAGAAAAACCTGCCGGAAATATTCATGGGTCGGTTTTTGAAATACCGTCATTGCATCCTTACCCATTTCCGCAGCTTCATCGAAAAAATCAGTAGCAGAGGTATTGATCAGAAGCCTGGTGTTTTCATCAAGCAGAGGAAATCCAATGTTGATATGATAGAGAAGCATTGCCGGTACAGGAGAATATCCCTGATTTTCCACCGTATCGTGAATTGCAAAAGATTTTCCTCCAAGTTTTGTGGTGATTTTTCGGGTAAGAAGCAGATTTTCATCATAAAAGGAAGATTCCCGCACATTGCCCTTTACACTGATATGGTATTCGTCTCCCTGCCACTCTTCTTCTATAGCAACCCTCTCCGCCGGAGTATTGGAGATTCTGCCGTGAAGGCCGTAATGAACACCCTCCACGTCACATGATGCTCCGGTATTCGAAAGTCCGCATGTAGTTAAAAGGCCCCCGAAATAGGACCGGAACCAGTTGTCTCCTCTTGATTCGTAGTATTTGCTTCCTACAATTCCGTTTTTAGTGATGAGGGATAGGGGTTTTCCCTTGAATGACGCCCAGCTGATGTCCATCCCTCTGTCAGGAAGCACTGTGAATTCCAGGCCGGACCCGGTTTTGACATCAATTCCCCGGACTCCGAAAGCTTTGCCGTCTTTTAATTCATACATCTTTGCTCCGGCTATCTGGGAAATGCTTCCCGCATACTGGCAGATATCGTTTTTTGAATAATTTTTATTCCATAGTGTAGCCATACTCCTCTCCTATATTGTCAGCTGTTCGGATATCAAGGCCCGAATATTCGAAATTCCGGGGAATTTCATTAAACATGATATACTCATTGAGGATTTTCAGTGCCTGATATCCTTCGGAAAAGGGATCCTGATCAATAATGATATCGATGATCCCCTTTCTGCAGTATTGAATGTGGTCTTCCGTAAGGTCATAGCAGATGATTTTTATCATACTGCCGAGATTTCCTGATTCAATGACCCGGCAGACACCTTCAACGCCGGCACCGGCAATAAAAATTCCACGAATGTCAGGATGTTCACTGAGAATCTGCTTTGTTATATTTTCAGAAATAGCAGAATCATCATCATTCTCATAAATGTCAGCAATGGAACCTTCGGGATGATTTTTGTGAAAACGGTCGATGAAACCTTCAAGTCTTCTTCGATGGGCGCTGTATTGCTTTGATCCGATTACACATGCCGCTTTCTGCCCCCGCTGAAGCATAAGGGACATGATACCCCCGGCAACCTTCCCGCTTTGCTTATTATCCTGCCCCACAAAACAGAGCCTCCGGGTCTCCAATATATCCGTCACGATAGTAATAAATTGCGTGCCTGCAGCTATGCCTGCGTTTACCGCCTTCCGCACCTCTTCCGTATCTATGGGAATAAAGGCTATACCCTTGTAGCCCTCTTTAACAAACTCGTTTATCAATTCAATCTGTTTTTCAGCACTGATTCTTTCCATAAAACGGACATCAATTTTAACCCCGTAGTCGCTTATTTCATTTTTGGCGGCATTTACTCCTTTCAGTACTTCCTGATAAAAAGGATTATTCATGGAACTGAAAATTACCCCATAGCGGATGTCCTGCTGACGCATTACCAGGGCCCTGGCGGTTTTATTCGGTGTGTAGCCGAGGGATTCTGCAATTTCAAGTACGCGGCGTTTTGTTTCGGAAGCAATATTGGGGTTTCCGCTTAAGGCTCTCTGTACGGTACTTCGTGAAACCCCTGCCATTTCAGCGATTTTCTTAGCATTTACCATCAGTTATACCTGTATAGGGTAACTCCCGTATTCATGCCCTGCGTCAAAAAGGGCAAGAATATTCTCCGGAGGAACATCTGCCTGAATATTGTGACCCCCGGAAAGAATATATCCGCCTCCGGGGGCTAAATCGCGGATTTTATTTTTTACGTCCTCACGAACATCTTCGGGGGTTCCGTGGGGGATGGTGGACTGATTTTTAAGGTTTGAATAAAAAGCGAGCCTGTCTCCGAAGCGGGCTTTTATCTCCTTCGGGTTTTTCATCTCTTCCGCATCTCCCTGAAGAGGGTGGACGATTTCAAATCCGGCTTCAATGAGATCTTCCAGTACCCAGAGAACAGATCCGCAGGTATGAAGAGCTATTTTTGCATTGGTTTTTGATTTTATAAATCGTGTAAGTTCCCTGTATCGGGGCTTAAATATTTCTCTGAAAGTTTTTGGATTCATGATAGGACCGATCTGCGTGCCCCAGTCATCACCCATCCATACAACTTCAGTAATATCACCGATTTCATCCAGATATTTGTCATAAAATTCTATCTGCCACTTCAGAACGATATCAATGAGGGCTTCAATCATTTCTCTTTCAGTAATTATTTTTTCCATATATTCCTGAAAACCGGTGAATTCCGAGGATAGAAAAAAAAGTGATGCCGGATTGCCCCCGATTACTGCATAATCGGTTTCCTTCTGGAGTTTCAGTGCTTTTTCCCGGAGTCCTTTAAAGCGGGCAGGATCAGATGGATTTGGGACTTTAAAATTCCTGATCTTTTCCATAGTGCAGTTTTTTAAAGGCGGGTCGACATTTTCGTCGTAATAACCGCAGGTTCTTCTCCTCACCCCCCATTCATCCAGCCAGCTTGTGTCGTCTTCAATGATAAGCTCAAATCCTTCAGCAGGCCCGGAGAAAATGTATCTGGTATCGGCCCTCAGGCGCTTAAGGATGCTTTCTTTGCAGACAACAAGATGCTGCATCTGGTCGTAAATAACAATTTCATCGGTTTCCCCAAGATGGTTCAGAAGATTTTTATACGCAGCTTCGTGGATACCGTTATGAAAATCCTGGCCTACATCAATAGGGACTCTATCCGGTTCTTCATGATTGATAGCTGCATGGTAGCGTTCTCGAGATGTCATGTTACCCTCCTGTTGGGCACGTGCCCAATACGTCAACTATATCATATTTTAAGGGCCTGTCAAGCATTTTCCCCTCATTATAGGCAAAATTAGAACTTGATGTATTTTTAATGCTATGGTACTATGTTTCGAATATAATTATGTGTGAGTTGATCTTTTAATCGCTTATGTTTGTTTTTGATT
>Ga0272441_10009381_pt1 | contig 15142 bp, 14 predicted proteins | sample SSMProp6N_FD_193582 | JGI IMG/M metagenome (GOLD analysis project Ga0272441, IMG submission 193582) | Marine sediment archaeal communities from Little Sippewissett salt marsh, Falmouth, MA, United States - SSM-Prop-6N | ecosystem: Environmental > Aquatic > Marine > Wetlands > Sediment ... | reverse complement strand
TATTCTATGATCCATCGTAAATAGTCCTCTTTATAATTGTAACTATCGTAATAGACACCGAATAATAAAAGCTGTTTCCCGGGACCCCTCCCTGCTTTTTTCCATGGACACCAACGTAACATTTTCAAAATACGCAAGTGCCTTTAACTCCAGCATAAATTCACTGATCAATCTTGTATTAAAAGACAACCCCTTCATCTGACAGATTTTTTTGTCATAATGGAAGGAAAGATCAGTTAACCAAACCTTATCAGCGGTTGCATTGCCGATGACTTTCAAAAGATAGGATAAGGAAGAATTTTTCGCAAAAACTTCGATAATCTCCTTGTTGGCCATGACTAATTCTTTCATTTTGGTTTCTACTGCATCTATTTTGTCTTTGAGTTGGCTGATTTCATCTGTCTCTTTTAACGCTAGAGGTTTTGTGGCAATATCTTCCAAATTCTTTACACAAAAATTCAGTCCAAAATGTACAAGTAAAACAAAAGCAACCGAAAGTCCCACGGTAAGCAAAAAAGAATTCCGGACAATCCGCCACTCTTCCTGCTTTTTAAGTCTTTCCGGCAACAAATTAATCTGTCTCATCAAACACCCCCCCAAAAGCCGCCGTTAACTTCGGAATTATTTCATCCCCATCAGATGAATCAAGCTGTGTTTTACCTATATACGTATTCTTAAAAGAATTCATGACTTCAACTCTCAAATTTAATTTCTTGGACAAAAAGTCCTTTAAACCCTTAAAGTTCGCCCCTCCTCCGCAAAGCACGATCCTCTTTATATTCTCAATTGCCAAACTGCTTTCACAATAAGCCAAAGAACGATCGATTTGTTCAGCCAGTTCAGATAAAGGTTCTTGGATATAAGAAAAATATTCTTTTTCTGTAGTAGAATTATCATTTTCTTCAGGGAAAAAAAGAATTCCTTTCTTCATGTTTTCAGCTTCTTCTTCTGAAATATGCAATCCATTTTGAAGACAACGAGTAATGCGACTCCCTCCCGAATCAATATTTCTTACTAGGAACAACGATTCTCCTCGCATGACTATGATAGATGTCCGCTTGTGACCAATGTCAACAACAGGAATAATTTCATCTTTGTCAATATCCATCGCCTTCAGAACCGCTTTTGTAACCGAAAAAGAAGAAATATTAATAACAATTGGCTTTAAGCCGCATTGTTCAAGGATATCTATATACCGATCAATCGTTTTTTGCTCTGCCGCCACAAGAACGATGTCCATTTGATTTTCATCCTTTTTAATGGAAGAATCCAAGAGTTGAAAATCAACAACCGCATTTTCTACAGCAAAGGGAGCATATTTCTCCGCCTGCCATTTGATTGCATTTTTCAATTCTTCTTCGGCAACAGTAGGAACACTGATATGCCGTGTATAAAGAGCCTCATCCGAAAGAGTCAGCCTGACTCTTTTTGTTTTGATGGAGTGGTTTTTCCATAACTCCCGGATCGCCTGCACGATTTTGCCGTCATTTGTTTCTTCGTTCTCTTCGGACAATCTTTCTATTTCCCTATATCCCATTTTTTGCAAGCACCACCCTTTGGCCGTTCTTTTCATGACAACAGCCTTAACCGCGAAAGCACCGATGTCGAGACCTGCCCGCACCTTATCTTCGAACAGCTTCTCAAGAAAACTATATTTTTTAAATAACGCCATTTTTTTCACATTGTCCCAAAAATTATTTAGATTCATTGATAACACCTTTTCGTACCGGCAATTGAATGATAAAGGTCGTCCCTTTGCCAAGAGTGCTTTCCACTTTGATAGTGCCTTTATGCCGTTCAATAATATCCTGGCTAATGGAAAGCCCCAAGCCCGTTCCTTTTCCCTCTTCTTTGGATGTATAAAGGGGCTTAAAGATTTCCTCCATTCTATCATCGGGGATACCGCATCCTGTATCCGAAAATTTTATTTCTATAAAATCCTCTTTTGTTTTGCATGTGGAAATATTTATTTTTCCGCCCTTCTCCATAGCATCCCTGGCATTAACGATCAAATTCAAAAATACCTGCTGCAGCTGATTGGCATCACCTAAGATTTCGGGAAGACCATCTTTTAAGTCGAGCTTAATCTCAATAGGGACTTTTTTAATATGAAACTTTGCGATGATGAGTGCTGCCTCGATGGACTTGTTGACATCAACAGGGGCCATCTCGTCCTTCTGCCGCCTGGAAAATTGCAATAAGCTTTGTGCAATACGCTTGCAATGATGCGCTTCATCCCGGACAATCTTTAAAAATTCAATACATTCTTTCTTTTGTTTCTCATCCAGCTGGCCTTTGGATAGCTGCTCGGAAGAAAGTTCAGAATACCCTAAAATACTCGTTAAGGGATTATTGATCTCGTGGGCCACACCACTTGCCAGTTTCCCGATGGCAGAGAGCTTTTCAGCCTCAATCAGTTGCTTCTGCTGCATCTTCAGTTCCACATTCGCCTCTTTTAAATCCTCAAAAAGCTTCGCATTGGCAATAGTGATCGCCGCCTGCCCGCAAATAGCTGTCAAAAGTTCCAAGTCTTCTTTGCTGAAGCTCACCTCTTGTCCTTTAGAGTCAACGCCCATAATCCCCAGGATTTCGTCTTTGAACTTCAAAGGAACACACATCGAAGAACGGATGCCATGAAAGACAATGCTTTCAGCCCCTTTAAAACGATCATCCTGCATCGCATCCGAGGTTAAAATAGATTTCCCCGTCTGCATGATTTGGTTAATGATCGTCTTGGATACGGCAATTTCTTCTGTCCCTTCTTTTTCCTTAACTAAAGAAACCTGTGGCACGAGCTCTTTAGTTTCATCATCCACAAGCATAATAAATCCTCTATCCGCTTTCATAATATCCAAAACCATCCTTAGAATTTTATTGAGCGCTTCCTGCAAATTGACAATGCTTCCTAATTCATGGCTGACCCGATAAAGCGTTATCAGATGTAAATATGCTTTGTGAAGTGCAGCTGTGTCTTCTTTTTTGATTTCATGGCTGACAGCGCTTGAATCTTCTGCCGAAACCTTATGTTCAACGGTTAATTCTTTAGACTCCTTTTCTTTGGGAATAATACTGATCTGGGATACCGAACTGGCATCCTCGTCTAAAACTTCAGGAGACCGAAGAGGAAGAAAACTGATGCGTGTGGAACCCAATTTAAGCTCATCGCCTGCTTTAAGAACGGTATCCTCTTCAATGATCTTATTATTCACATGCGTTCCATTGACCGAACCCAGATCTTTAATAACATATTGTTCTGCCTGAGGAACAATGCTTGCATGCGATCGGGATACCCTGCTATCCGATAAAACAATTGTGTTTGTAGGAGCACGGCCAATCAACACCTCCTGATCAGTCAAACGAAAAACAAATCCCTTTTTCTCTCCTGTTTTGATTAATAACTTAGGCATAAAATTATTCTTTCATTTGAATATTGAACCCTAAAATCAGATTTTTAAATTTAAAACAAATTACATTGCTCAAATATCAATCTTTAAAATGAAGTGTTTTATAAAAGTTTTTCTGCTCAAACAGTCCTCGCTAGACAGTCCCTCTCTAGAAGTTTAGTTTATTATCACAGAGCGAGTTAGGAGCGTTAGCGAGTTGTTTGAGCAAATGATAATAAACTAAACAAAAATAGAAGTTCTGTCGATTGCGAAACTCGCTAAAAACTTTCATAAAACCCTATGAACCCGCTAATTTTTCAGCCTTTCCATATGCCTAATGGCTCCTTCGGCAAAAGATCCCGACCGGTCATTTTTCAACAATTCATTAAGAGCTTCGACTGCTTTTGCAGGATTCCCCTGTTTTTCATAAGCCAATGCCAAATCTCGATAATACGCCCCGTAATCTTTTCTTAAACTGATCGCTTTCTTATATTCAGAAATCGCATTCTCAAAATCTCCGCTCTTATAATATTTCAACCCCATATGGTAATGTTTATCGGCAATATTAATCCGATTAAGGTCATGCTTTGTTTCCTTAATGAGATCGTCTCCCTCTTTCAAAAAAGGCAAATGGATATTAGAGCTTACGGTCAAAAAGAATTCATAAACCTCGGCTCTTTTGATAATTCCCAGAATACATAAAGCGATAACCCCTAAAAAAATTAACCCGGAAATGATTTCCTTGATAACTTTCGATTTATCCACCCCCTCAGAAAAGGCGGCTTTCTCTTTGGGTTCTTCCTGAGATTTAACTCCTTTGAATTTATGAATGTCATCAATTAATTCTTGTACTTTCTGATAACGGGTAGAGACATTCTTGCTCAAGGCCTTCATGACGATACGTTCAATCTCCTCAGGTATCTGAGGATTGATATTGCGAAGCGGTGGCGGGGGTTCATATTTATGCTTCATGAGTGTTGCCTGAAGCGTATCTGCCTTAAAAGGAACTTCTCCTGTAAGCATCTCATATATAGTGACTCCCAAAGAATAGATATCGCTTCGTGTATCTATTTCCTCGCCATAAATCTGCTCAGGAGACATATATTCGGCGGTCCCCACCGTTGAGCCAGATCCTGTCACCTTTGTGACTCCCGGAATCTTAACAAGACCAAAATCCATGAGCTTAACCAAGCCTTCCTTGGTAACCATGATATTTCCTGGTTTGACATCTCTATGGATAATCCCTTCGCCATGCGTATAATTTAAGGCATCGGCTGTTTTAAGAATAATTTTTAAAGCAACATCTAACGAAAGGGCCCCTTTCTCTTTGATTAAAGACCGCACCGTTTCTCCATCGATAAATTCCATCACATAGTAATGCTGCCCTTCGGTCATACCCATGTCCAGGACAGCCACGAGATTTGGATGACGCAATCGGGCCATAGCCTGCGCTTCTCTGGTAAATCTTTCAACCGTAGAGCGATCCACCATGTTCGCCGGAAGAACCTTTATGGCATAGGTTTTTTGTGTCTCAATATTAAGCGCTTTATAGACGATCCCCATACCGCCTTTGCCGATTTCCCTTAAAATCTTATAATTTTTTATAAACCGTTCCATCTTTTTCCTATAACATTTTTCTCAAGTTGACTTATTCTGGCGTCTTGTGCCCCTTCCAGCCAATCACTTGTACGGAACCCTTTGCGCACCCGCCGCCCCCGCCATAAAAATAGGGAGGGTTGACCGCATCCAGATCGAACTCCGGTTGCCAAATCCTGACCTGGGTAAAACTCAAGTCCCAGAGGCTCACCAATGGGCCCCCAAGGTCAGGCCCCCAGGAAATAACGGAAAATGTCATGTTCGACCCGGAATAAATCAGCCCATCAAAAGTCGGTGAATCTAAATTTTGAAAAAGCGCACTGCCGGAAGTTGCAATAGCCGGCAGATTTCCCAAAGCGGTTCCTTTGGGAGGATTGATGGTCAAGCTGCCTCCGGAGATCGGCCCGACCGTAAGATTCCCATCAACGATAATCGATCCGTTGATGACGATATCCCCCGGTGGGGATGCCGTTTCGATTGAACAATCGCCGGTAATAAAATGCACATCCACGTCATAGTCTGTCAGATCCATGCAATCGGAATGCGTATGATAAGTAAGGCCGTAAGGCACAAAATTATCTTCGCTTCCATATCCGCTTAAACCCATATCTGGCATCGGAACAGTCAGCGAAGTAACATCGCTAGCCACACTATAGGTATCTTCATCCACCAAATTATAGATATTAGGATGCATCGTTCCTTTGACATCGATATGCCCTTCAATGGTGCCTGTTGCGGCACTCACGGTGGGAATATTTCCGAACACCTGAATAGCACCCGTAAAATTTCGTTCCTTTATGGTAGCTTCTATCGTACTTACAGGCTCTATGCTTTCTCTCCATCCTTCGGATGTAAGAATATTTGTATCCCAATTGTATGATGTCATAAAGTCCGTCATGGCATCCCCGTCAACATCGCCAAAAGTCTCCCTGCTTCCTCCATTCCTTAAACTTGCTATAGAAGCCTCAACTCCTGAGTCAGCATAATAATGATACTGCAAGGCATCCATTTCGCTCTTTGAAATCAGCATTTCCTGGCGGACTTCCTTCAAGGAGGCAATGGCTATTCCAATAAGGATGACCATGATGGCCAATGCCGAGGCGAAAACAATCCCCTTTTTTCCCTTTATTTTCTCATGCATAAAATCAATCTCTTTTTTACGCGTCGCCTTTTCTGTTCTCCCTAATTGAAAATAATAAAATTATAAATTTCTCATGCCCGCCAATGAACTAAGAGTAATGTTATGGCCTTTACCATCCGCCACCGTCATATCGATCTTGACAGCAACTGCCAGACTCCAGGGATCCGCCGGCCTCACAAGAGGAGTCAAATTGTTGTTCCCATCCAGTTTCATAGCCGTAAAAAGACAATGGGTCACCAGGATATCACTAGGATATCCGGCAAGTATAGGATATTGCCCTTCACTGCCATCAACCTGCCTGTACAAAAGGTCAAAGGACTTATTGTATAAATAAAGAATAACCTCCTCATCTGGATTTTCATCTTCGAGAACGGTTGTCTTGAATTCCAAATAACCACAGGTGATATCTTCCTCTGCCCGGATCAGCTCTGTCGCATATTTAAGTTCTGTGGTCATGCGATACATGGCATTGCGTGCATGAGGCATGATAGAATTTTTTTGGACGCGTTCTTGCCATTTTTTTGAAGAAATCTGCATGGCCATGGCAAGGGATGTTAGTATGATCGCGCCCAAAAGTAACGATAAAGCCGTCTCAATCAATGTAAATGCTTTTTCATGGTTTTTGCCCAACAAAGCTTCCCTGCCTTTTATTAATAGTCTGCCTTAAGAAAAGATACCTCTTCTTGTCTTTGCGTGCCCTTAAAACTGTTCCAGGTGGCTGTCACTTCAATTTTTTTTAAAAAAGGATTTCCTTCCCATTCATTTATCTGCTCTACGGTAAAAACATAATCCTCAAAGCCCGTAGAACTTGTTCCGCTTACATCCGTCACATCCTCTTTAAAGGGCTTAAACTTCAGTTCTTCGACTTTCTGCCGCATAAGATTAACCACGGCCAAAGAGTCTTCTCTGAGAACGCTTGTAAAGGCATCCATAGCAAACATCTGCATAACACCGATAATGGCAAGCCCAACAATAACAAAAGAAGCTACCACTTCAACCAATGAAAATCCATTTTTCTTCATGGCAAATTTAACTTTCCATCCCTCTTTATAGCGTATGCAATCGGATAGCGCCATTCGGATTCATCTGAATATATTTACGCGTTATTTGACCTTGCTCGATGTATCGCATTTGAAAAAACGCAAAATCATTAACAGATCCCGTATGATTTTCCGGGATACCCAAATGATTAAAGTAAACAGTATACGGCGGGGACAAATACCCATTCCCCTCAACTTCCGCATATTGAAAGCAAGTCGTCTCAGAAGGAACAAAACTGGCTCCATTCCACTGGCCGACACTATAACAATCGTTTGCATTGTCTACTTCCATACCATAATTTTTATGTTCTGTAATGGCTTTCTGTTGCATCCACTTCAAGTTGGAAAACATCTCCCTGATTTCATTATCAAAATTATGCAAGTTCAAAGAGTTAACAATTTTGGGGGCTATGATCATGCTTGTGATGCCGATGATGACCATGATCATAATCAACTCAATAAACGTAAAACTTCTGTTTTCCTTTTTTTGCCTCATCAAAATCCAAAAAATATTTTTCCCTGATATAACACAAAGATCAATACGTATTAAACAGCTGATTATTGGCATCGTTCCCCGCTAAATTAGGAAGCAGGGTGTAGTTTTGGTTGGAATAGTCCCAATACCAACCACCATACGGAGTACTTGGACCCGACGCATTCTTTACTGCATTATTTGGTAACACAGGTGCCCCGTCAGGATCATAGGTTCGTGTCGAAGGAATACCTCTCATATAAACGGCTCCCGTTATCTTGCCTCCTTGTGTCAATTCCGTCAAATCCGCCGAAGGCCAGTCCTCTTCCTGCGCATAATACAAAGCAATGGCTGTCCTTAAGTTTTCCAGATTGGCTTTAGTTGCGGCTATTCCCGCCTGGTCTTTTTGCGACGTGAACTTAGGCACGATGATGGCTGCCAAGAGCCCGATGATCACCATGACCATAACCAGTTCCACAAGTGTGAAACCTTTGACACTCCGTAAGCATTTTTTAATCATAGTCCCTTCCTTTCTTTAAAAAAATCGATGATCGCTGAAAGGTGCGAATCGCTCCCGCGTTATCTCTGTAAACTTCCTTAGAGGAAAACGCTATGCGTGCAGCCCAAACAACGTTTGGACTTTACGCCGCTTGCTAAATCTGATCCAGCAAGTAGGAGTTACCACTTACCACTTACCTCTTACCACTTATAACTCGACGAACGAAGTGAGTCGCACCCGGAGGGTGTTTCCCCCCCCCATCACATATGCATTCCCTGCATCAGATCGGCCATAGGCAAAAATATCGATACAGCGATAAAACCGATGACTGCTGTCATAATAACAATCAAGCACGGCTCGATCAGTTTGGTAAATGTATAAATAGCGCTCTAAACCTCCCTGTTATAAAATTCCGATATCTTGATGAGCATCTCTTCCAGAGATCCTGTTTCCTCCCCCACACGAATCATGCTGACGACCATCTCGGGAAAAATTTTGCTTTCCTCCAAAGGTTTGGCAATCGATTTTCCTTCGCCAACCATCGCAGAAACCTTATTCATGACCTTGACCACAACCGAGTTATCAATCACATCCGTCACAACCTCCAGGCACGTTAGAATGGGGATGCCTCCGCTTACAAGAATCGAAAGCGTCTGGGCAAATCGTGCCGCCGTTGTTTTTGTTATCAACTCCCCTATGATGGGGGCTTTCAGCTTGATGGTATCTATACGGTATTTCCCGCTTTTGGTTTTGGTATAAACCTTGGCAAGCAAATACAATCCCAATCCTGCAACAATCAACATAAGCCAATTGCCTCTTAAGAAAGCACTTAAAGAAAGCAAGAAACGCGTTGACCAGGGAATCACAAGGCCCATTTCATCAAAAATGAGCTTAAACCTCGGCAAAACGAATGTAACTAAAAAGAACACGACCGAAACAGCAATGATAATTAAAAACATCGGATAAATCATCGCCAGCTTTACTTTTGATCGAATTTTTGCCTGCTCTTCATAATAAACCGCCATCCGCCTTAGCATTTCATCCAAAACGCCTCCGACCTCACCGGCAGCCACCATCTGCACATAGAGCCTTGAAAATACTTTCGGATGCTCCCGCAAGGCCTCAGAAAAAGACATCCCTTCCTGCACACGACGGCCAACCGTATTAAAAACATCTTTTAAATATTGCTTCTTTGTCTGGTTGGCAATGATGCTCAAAGTATTCGTTAAAGTCAAGCCGGAATTAAGCATGGTATAAAGCTGCCAGCTAAAGATAGAGATATCCTCCAAACTTGTTTTTTTCGAAACAGAAAATAGTTCATTGAGAATAAGGTCCTTGCCTGATGATTTTTCTGAATATTCAAGAATAAAATAACCGTTCTCATCCAGTTTTTTTCTAAGCGTACGGGCATCGGAGGCCTCCATCTTTCCTTCGAGAACCTTTCCTTCTTTGTCTTTGACTTTGTATTTGAATATTGGCATATCTTATCTTTCTGTAAAGTAAGAAGTAGGTAGTATGCAGTATGCAGACAACTCCTCTCCTTACTGTTTACTCCTTACTTCTTACGCCTCACTTCCTACTCCTTACTTCTTACTTCTTACTTCTTACTACCTACTCTCTAACTAATCCTGTTCCACAAACGTAACTCTTTTTATTTCCTCAAAAGTTGTGACCCCTTTGAGAACTTTATCGATACCATCTTCCCACAATGTCTTCATGCCCGCTTTTTGGGCGGCTTCCCGGATCACATCTGTTGACTTGCCGCTATGAATCAAATTGCGCAATTCTTTATCTACTACCATAAGCTCAAAAAGGCCGACCCTCCCGAAAAACCCGGAATCATTGCATTCGCTACAGCCTTTGCCTCTATAAAAAAGAGGGTCGACATCCCTATCTTTCATTTTTGCCTCTTCCAATTCTTTCTCGGAAGGTTTGTAGGCTTCTTTGCATTGAGGGCATAGGGTTCTTACCAGTCTCTGGGCCAAAATACAGCAAACAGAGGAAGTCACCAGATAAGGAGGCACTCCCATATCGACCATCCGCGCCACCGCACTGGGAGCATCATTGGTGTGCAAAGTGCTAAAGACCAAATGGCCCGTTAAAGCCGCACGCACAGCAATGTCCGCCGTTTCAAGGTCTCTCATCTCCCCAACCATGATGACGTCCGGATCTTGCCTAAGAATCGATTTTAACCCATTGGCAAAAGTAACACCAGCCTTGACGTTAACGGCAATTTGATTGATCCCTTCCAAATCATATTCCACAGGCTCTTCGATGGTAATGATATTTTTATCTGGAGAGTTGATCATTTGTAAGGCTAAATAGAGAGTTGTCGTTTTCCCGCTTCCTGTTGGCCCGGTAACCAAAATAATGCCGTAAGGACGTTCGATCATTTCTTTAAAAAGCTGTAAGCCTTCTTTACTAACACCGGAGTCGGCTAAGCCAATCTTGATGCTTGTTTGGTCCAAAAGGCGCATCACGACTTTTTCTCCGTAAATGGTAGGAACAGTAGAAATACGCACATCAAAATCCCCGCCATTATCTGCCCTTAAACGAAAACGGCCGTCCTGCGGAGCCCTCTTGATAGAAATGTCCATCCCTGCCATAATCTTGATACGCGAAGTGATCGGCGCCTGCAGGCGTTTGGGAGGAGACATGGTTTCCCGAAGGATGCCATCAACACGATAACGGATACGCAAACTTTTATCATCGGGCTCGACATGGACATCGCTCGCCCTTTCTTTGATCGCCTGAGAAATGATGGTGTTTACCAAACGAATGACCGGGGCATCAACGATCCCGACTTCCCCCTCTTTAAGCGGCTCATCCCCCTTATTTTCATCAATAACCTCCAAGTCATCCTTTTCTTCCTTGGCCATATCCTTAACGAGTTTCTCTAATCCGCCCCCTTCTTCTTCATAAAAAATTTGAAGGGTATTGAGAATTTCCGTACGTGTGCTTAAGACAGGCTGAACTTTGCATTCAGCAATCTTCTCCAGGTCATCCAACACAAAAACATCCAACGGGTCAACCATGGCGACCGTAAGGACATTGTTCTTTTTCTGCAGGGGAATAACCGTATGCTGCCGGCAAATTTTTTCTGGAATGATTGAAATAATGTCAGGATTTTCGATTTTACCGAATAATTCTCTGTAGACAGGGATATCAAATGATTTACCGACAAAATCCATCATCTTCTGTTCATTGACAATCCCCATATCCACAAGAACCTGTCTGAGAGATACCTGTGTTTGTGCATGCTTCTCCATGGCCGTCTCGTACTGCTCTTGCGTGATGAGCTCGGACTCTATCATCTTTTGACCTAAATTTTTCCGCCTGAATTCCGGCATGCTTTTTCCTACTGCTTCCAGTTACCTTCTTTTCCCAATTTGAGTTCCTTGATCGCCGCAACGAATAAATCAATACTCTCAGGCTTATCCAAGTACCTGGATGCCCCAGCCGCTAAACTTTTTTCCTTATACTCCCCAAACCCCGAATAAGAATACGCAATAATAGGAACGTTTGAAAGCACCTCGTTGTATTTTATCCTTTTGATCAGATCCTCCCCGCTGATATCCTTTTGCATATATTCAAGAAGAATAAAACTTGGTTTTTGTGTCTCTCCTAGGTTTTGAAATTCCATCGCCCCGTCAATCACAACAACATCGTAACGTTCTTCTTTAAGAACAGATGCAATTTCTTTTGCTTTGGGGTTCGTGGGGCAATCAAATAAAAAAATGACCGGATTGGTGTGCCCGGAAATGATACGATCAATCTCATTCATCAGGTCTTCTATCTCAAAAGGCTTGGCGAGAAAACCGTCTGCCTCAATATCGCGGCAGATGCCTTCCAAGTCCGCACGCGAGGTTAAAAACAGAACGGGATATTTGGGTTTACCGTATTTGGTGGATATATTCTTGAAAAACTCCATGCCCCCCATTTTGGGCATGTTAACATCCAAGACAATTAAAATAGGATCAATCTTTTTGAGTTTTGATAAAGCCTCAATGCCGTCAGAGGCAATAACAACATAAAATCCTTTATCTTCGAGCCGATATTTGATTAAATTGGTGAGTTCGATCGTGTCATCTACGATGAGGATGGTTTTGGTTTGGATGTCCTGTTTCTTTTTTCTCCAGGCAAGAAATTTTCCGATCACCCAGTCAACAAAGCGGATATACAAATTAGAAAAGAACTTAAAAAAGGTGCTTTTTCTTTCATTCATATGCCCTCTCTCTTTTTCGTTGATTCGAATCTATTTTATCAAATTTTATATAAAAATTAATATAAATATTAGTTTTTAATAAGAAGAAGAATTTTGATATACTTTGGGACAAAAAGATTTTTAAGCTTTTGTGGTTAACGAATAAGCGAGTTAGGTAGCTAACGAGTTTAAACCCATTAACTCGCAAACTCGTAAACTCAATAACTTCTATAGCATAGAATGGTATGTTTCAACGAGATTTTGAATGGCTTTTGTGATTTTGTCAAATTGGCCATTTGCAAGCCATTCGAACCTAAAGATGCTGCCGCCAAAGGCCGCAGCCGAAGCGCCGCAAGCAAAGTATTCCTGGATATTGTCGGCATTGACCCCTCCGCAGGCAAGGAGTTGGATATCTGAAAAAGGGCCTCTCAATTCTTTAAAGTAGGATGGACCAAAGACCTTGGCAGGAAAAACTTTGACCATGGTGGCCCCTGCCTGCCAAGCATTGAAAATTTCTTGAGGCGTCAAGGCCCCGGGGAAAACAGGAATGGTATTTTTGACACAATGCTCCATGACCTCTTTAACGAGAGTAGGCATGACGATAAAAGTCGCGCCTGCATCCAAAGCGTTTTTCGCATCGTCTAGTGAAAGCACGGTCCCCGCGCCAATGGCAATACGGCCATCCGCCTCCTGAACCATCTGGCGAATCAAGTCAGAAGCATTCTCTGTGTTCATCGTGATTTCAATGGATTTTAGACCGGAGTCAACAACAGCCTCAAGAAGTGACTTGACCTGCTGAGGCTTGATCCCTCGAAGGATACCGATGATGGGAAGGGTTTTAAATTGGGATAAATTCATAAAATGTCACAAAGTCACAAGGTCACAAAGACACAATGTCACAAAAACACAAAAACACAAAGAAACAGAAAAACAAAAAACATTTATAGCTTTCTGTCATTTTGTTCCTTTTATATTCTTGTGACATGGTGACATGGTGACTTTGTGTCTTTTACTCCAGTTCCGTATCCGCCAGGCTATTGTAGAATTCGCGGTAATTTTCTTTTTGTTCGCTTTTTCGAAGCGCCATGGCCAAACGCGGGTGCTCGTTCATCATCCCGGCAATCGCATAGGGAATGATGTATCCCCATTCGATTTTTTCCCGAAGAGGAATGAATTCCTTTGAGATTAGATCCAGAATAGGACGGATATCGAATTTGGGGTTTTTTAAGAACCCTATCAAGAGTTCCAGCGTGCAATTTCCTGCCGCACGTCCAATGCCAAACACAGTTCCATCCAGATAATTAGCGCCATGAATAATCGCCTCAATGGTGTTGGAAAACGCAAGCTGCTGGTTATTATGCCCATGAAAACCAACTTCTTTTGTTTTTAAAATATCTTTAAATATTTTTACCAAATATTCTGTCGTCTCTTGATAAAGCGCCCCAAAACTATCCACAATATAGGCTGTCTTAATGCTGCTTTCCTCTTCGATTTGATGCAAGGCTTCCAGGAGTTCAGGCCCCTGATCGCGGGATATGGCCATAACATTGATAGTCGTTTCATATCCTTTTTGGTCAAAATGATTCGTCATGGCGATCGCTTTATCGATGTCTTTGACATACGATGCCACCCGAATCATATCGACGGGGCTTTCTTTGGCAGGTTTGACATCTTCCACGTTGACGCGCCCGATATCCACCATAACCGAGATCTTGGAGTGAGACTCGATTCCTTCAATAACTTTTTTGATATCATCGTCTTCGCAGAATTTCCACGGGCCGTATTCTTCCGGGGAAAAAAGCTCTTTGGAATTTTTGTAACCCAGTTCGATATAATCCACTCCGGCCTCAGATAAAGCCTTATAAACTTCTCGAACAAACCTCAGTTCAAAATCATGGTTATTGATAAGGCCGCCATCACGTATGGTACAGTCCAAAACTTTTATTTGGGGTCGAAACATGTTTGCCTCCAATAATTCTTAAGTTAATGAGTTAGCGAGTTAACAGGTTTGCGAGTTAACTAACACCAATAATTCGAAAACTCGCTAACTGGCAAACCCGCAAACTTGAAACCATAAATATTTTGCTATCTTACTAAAGAATTGCTGTATCTGCAACCAATATTTTCGATGAGTCCCAACCTGTCGGGACGAATCGCTTCCGAAGGAAGCTCCCTTTATTAAGAATATTATTACAAAGAAAATTCCACCTTACAGGACGGAATATCTTCTTTACGATGAAGAAATGGATAGCATTTCTCCATCGAAAAAAGGAGAGGCCGGTTCCACACCCTGAATGTAAAACCGGCCTTGCATTATGGCGATGAGCGCCCTAAGGCGCGAATCGCACTGCGAGTGCTTTTAAGCCAAAGGCTTAAACGAGCAAGCGTTACCAATCTTAAAAAACACCAAGCACGAAATCCTAAATACTAGACAAAATCCAAATTCAAATGATCAAATTCCAAACAAAATGCATTTTTCTTTCATTTACTATTTTAAACATTAGGATTTCGAATTTGTTTAGTGTTTAGAAATTCGAATTTCGAATTTCTAACTACACCAGCACATCTTCTGTAAAAACTTCTTCCTTGATACAAAAATCTTCTTTTAAGATCTCCTCAAATGGCGAAATTTGTTTATGGCTCAATTGGCCACTTGCACCACTCGTACCTTCATCCTCTGTATCTGTAAAACCTAAAAGAAGGTTCATATTCGTAACAGGCACAACATTAATGATAATAGGAACAAATCCGTTGATATTGATATTGTATATCGGCTGCTGATTGACTGGAAGCGGAACGCCATTACC
>Ga0272441_10009380_pt1 | contig 15144 bp, 13 predicted proteins | sample SSMProp6N_FD_193582 | JGI IMG/M metagenome (GOLD analysis project Ga0272441, IMG submission 193582) | Marine sediment archaeal communities from Little Sippewissett salt marsh, Falmouth, MA, United States - SSM-Prop-6N | ecosystem: Environmental > Aquatic > Marine > Wetlands > Sediment ... | reverse complement strand
CTGGGTTAAGTACATTTTTTCGTCAAAGCCCCCTATATATGGAGGGTGATTGTGATTCGCCCGAGGCCGGAGGGTTGCCAAAAGTGACAAGAAATGTCATTCTGAGCGGAGCGCAGCGCAGCGAAGAATCTCGCCGTGAAAGCCCGAGACCCTTCGCTTCGCTCAGGGTGACAGACTGCCGGGTGGCCCAGGTACTTGTACCTGGGCGCGAAGCGCTGGAAACCTCTCCGGTGCCCCCGCCCTCTCCGCCCGGAGGGCCGCCCCAGTCGCGCCTTGCGGAACGCGCTCCATGTCTGTCGGCACCCGCCGACCGCGCCGAATGCCCGCTGGGGCTCCCCAGCCTTGCCGAGCGCGCTCCTGCCCCGGCGGCGGACGCCACCGTCGAGGCGGCGCTTATTGAAAGCGCGCTTCGCGGCTCGATCCGCGCGCAGGTTTTCTGGCTCGTGAACCGCGCGCCGTATAAATGGCGGCCGGTGTGGCGGATTCGCGTCGCGCCGCGGCTGCCGTCGCTGGCTGCGTTATTGAACGTGTCGGAGCCGCGGCTGCGCGAGTGGGCGGACCGTGCGCGCTCGCTTTCGGCGCGCCGGCGGCCTGCCATCAACACGGAGACACGGAGCGCACGGAGAAACCCAACCTCCGGGGCTATGATAAAGCCCCTTCGGCCCTCTGTGTTCCAAACGGTTCCGCCCGGAATGACCGGCGAGAGAAAGGAGCTCTATCGTGTCCCCGTCCGTTCGCCTCATCCTTTCTCTGTGTCCTCCATGCCTCTGTGTTTGGAGAGACCCCCGTGGCATCCGCCAGATCGGTCCCGGTCCTTTGCAGTAGGGGAGGGCTTTTCACATCGACACGCGGAGCAGATGGAGAGGCGCGTTTCTTTCTGGGCCTTCTCTTACCCCAATCCCCCTCCGTGTCCTCTGTGTCTCCGTGTTTTGAGATTCGCTTTACCGGAGGCTTCGGAAAAGTTCGAGCGGGCCGCCCGCGGCCCGCTCCTCTATGCGATATTCGCGTCCAGGGAGGCGCGCGCCCTAGCCCAGCGCGCGGCCGAGCCGGCTCAGCTCCTCCTGGATCGCGTCGCGCCCGACCTCGAGGATGACGCGCTCGGATACCTCGGCGCTCGTGAGGCGGCGCTCCACCTCCCGGAGCGTCGTGCCCAGGCGCCGGATCTTGCGCAGGAGGTCCGCGTGGCGTCGTCTCGGCAGTGGACTCATGGTCTCTCTTCTCCCGGTTGCTCTTCCGTCCTTCTGTATTATCGGCTCCCGCTCAGCGCCGCTTAAGCGGCGACGCGTCCGCACAGCTTTTTCTTTCGGGTTTTCACGGCACCCCGCCGCTCTGCACATGTGCACAAGGCGTCTGTCGGTTCGGACGACGATCTCTTCCTCCGACGGTGTACATAGACGCAGGAGCGGCTTGACACTTCAAATGCGCTGGTGATAGAATCGTCCGCGCCTGGGGGATCGCGCGTGCCGAAGGTCGTCATCCGCAAGGGTCGCCACGAGGGCCGCGAATACGCGGTCGGGGACGAGCGCCTGGTACTCGGCCGGCGCCGCACGTGCGGGGTGCCTATCGCCGACCCCCAGGCCTCGCGCGAGCACGCGGAGATCGTCCGCGAGGGCTCGCGGTACTACGTGCGCGATCTCGGCAGCCGCAACGGCACCTTCCACAACGACCGGCGCATCGAGGGCGAGATCGAGCTCAAGAGCGGCGGGCGCATCCGCATCGGCGGGACGGTGATCGAGTTCGTCGACGAGGAGGAGGGCGCCGCCTTCCCGGAGATCTCGGGGTACGAGCTCCTCGAGCGGATCGGCCGCGGCGGGATGGGCACGGTCTACCGCGCGCGGCAGGTCTCGATGGACCGGGTCGTCGCGCTTAAGGTGCTGGGGGACAAGTTCGCCCGCAACGGCGAGTTCATCGACCGGTTCATCCGCGAGGCGCGCAGCGCCGGGCGGCTCAACCACCCGAACGTCATCCACGTGCACGACGTCTCACACGCGGGCGGGATCTACTTCTTCTCGATGGAGTACATCGACGGCAAGACCGTCAAGGACCTCCTGCGCGAGCGGGGACGGCTGCCCGTCCAGCAGGCTTGCGACATCACGCTCCAGGCGGCGAAGGCCCTCGAGTTCTCGCACGAGAACGGCATCATCCACCGCGACATCAAGCCCGACAACATCATGCTTACCAGCGAGGGCATCGTCAAGATTGCCGACCTCGGCATCGCCAAGCGCTTCGACGATCGCGAGGAGGCGGCCCTCGCGCCGGGCAAGCGGCGGGTGCTCGGCACGCCGCACTACATGTCACCCGAACAGGCCCTCGGCCAGAAGCTCGACGGGCGCGCGGACCTCTACTCCCTCGGCGCGACCTTCTACCACATGCTCACCGGCGCGACGCCCTTCGCCGGCACGAAGATCACCGACATCCTGCACAAGCACGTGCACGAGCGGCTCCAGCCCATCCAGAGCCTCAACGCCGACGTGCCCGACCAGGTCTGCTTCATCGTCGAGCGCATGATGGCCAAGCGCCCGGACAAGCGGTACGAGTCGATGACGCGCCTGATCGAAGACCTCTCCCGCGCCCGCGCGGGCGAGGAGGCGCCCATCGAACGCATCGCGGCCGAGGACTCCACGATCATGCACGTGATCGAGGCGAACGCGCTCGAGCGCCGCCGGGTCCAGCACGACGCCGGCGAGGAAGGAACGCCCGCGCGGCGCGCGGTCCTCGTCGTGCTCGGCGTCCTCGCGCTCGTCGCCGTGGCCGTCGCCGCATATCTGGTCCTCGCCTGGGCCCTCGCCGGAGGGCACGGCGGGGGCGGGGAAGACGCCGGCGGGACCGAAGGGACCGGAAGCACCGAGCCGGCGGCGAGCGCCGCAGCCGAGCTTCTCGATCAGGCGAAGGTCCAGCGGGCCCGAGGCCTCCAGAGCGAGTGCGTGGCGACGCTCAACGATCTCCTGGCCCGGTTCGGCGAATCGCCCGAGGCCGGCGAGGCCCGCGCCATTCTCGCGGACATCGAGCGCCTCCGCCGGGAGGGGCGCGAGAGGGAGGCCGACGCGCAGCGGGCGCTTGTCGCCGCGTGGGTCCGGGAGCATCCCGACGACCCGAAGGGGGCCCGCGTCCGGTGGGCGCAGATCGTCCGCGACTTCGCGGGAACGAAGGCGGCCGAGCGCGCGACGAGCGAGGTCGCGGCGATCGACGCGACGTTCGCCGAGCACGCCGCGGCCGAGGCGCGCGAGGCCTGGAACACCTACGCCTCGACCGCGCGCACGGCGCTCCGGTCGAAGGACTACGACAAGGCGATTGGGGCCTACAGGGGGTTCGTCGCCGCGTACGAGGCGCCGCGCTTCGCCGCCGACGCGCTCGTGGAAAAGGCCCGCGCCGAGATCGCGCGCCTGGAGGCGGAGATCGGCGCGATCTTCGACGAGACCCTGCGCAAGGCCGACCGTCTCAAGGACCAGGAGCAGTGGGCCGAGGCGGTCGCCACCGTCCAGTCGTTCATCGACACCTACGCGGCCGCGACCCGCGCCGCGAAGGCGAAGGCCAGGATCGCCGAAATCGAGAAGGCCTGCGCCGACCTCCTCGCCGAGGGGCTCAAACCGATCGAGGCGGGGATCGCCTCCGGCCGGCACGAGGAGGCCGAGCGCCTCGCGCGCGCTCTCCTGCGGCGCTTCCGGAGGACGGCGCACGAGGCGAAGATCCGCGCCGCGATCGAGCGCATCGGCCGGCTGCGCATGATGCTTCCCACGGCCGTGGACGCAATCCAGCGCGGCGGGTCGCGCCCGCTGAACTTCGCACCGGAAGTGAAACTGCCGGGAAAGGGCAAGTGGCGCGTGAAGAACGCGAACGCCGAGACCGTCTCGCTCACGATGGAGACGATCGGCGGCGTAACGCTCGGGCACACCTCCCGGTGGGAGAAGCTCTCGCCGAAGGACACCTACCGCCTCTGGCGGCTCTACCTGACCGAGCCCGACCGGGAGACGCATCTCATGCTCGCGGAGTGGTGCGCGCTCAAGGGCCTCGCCGCCGAGGCCGAGACGCACCGGAAGGCCGCAGCCGAGATCAAGGAGTAGGCCGCGCCTCGGGGCGCGCCGGGAACATGAAACGGGGAGAAGGGGGGACGGGATATGTCCAGGAAGAGGAAGCTCGCGGCCGCGCTCGCGGCCCTCGCAGCGCTTGCGTGTCTCGCCGGTGCGGTCTCGTGCCGGCCGTCGGACTCGGCCACGGCGCCGGTGGTGGACGTGCCCGGTGCGCGCTCGGCCTTCAAGTCCGCCCCGGTCGTGACCCGGCGCGGACGCGCCGTGCTCATCCGCTTCGAGGCGGCGGGGCCGACGGACGCCACGGTCGAGGTCCTCGGCCCGGACGGCCGGGTGGTGCGGCACCTGGCCTCGGGCGTCCTCGGGGAGAATGCGCCCGCGCCCTTCAAGAAGGGCTCGCTCGAGCAGGTCGTTGCGTGGCTCGGCGACGACGACGCGGGCAAGCCCGCGCCCGCCGGCTGCCGGGTGCGCGTGGCGCTCGGGCTCGCCGCCGCCTTCGACCGGACCATCGAGTGGGAGCCGCCGAGCGTCCTGCGCCGCGGGATCCTCGGCATGGCCGCGGACGAGAAGGGCGACGTTTACTTCCTGCAGGGCCACACCTGGGTCGCGCAGTGCCGCGCCCCCAATCTCGTCGCCTTCTCGCGCGATGGCGAGTATCTGCGCACGCTCATTCCCGGCTCGGTCGAGGTGCTGCGCGACATGCCCGGCGTGAAGCTCACGCGCTCGCCGCTCACGGGCGGACTCCTGCCCGAGAGCGAATACCCCAACCTCGTGCCCGGACTCGAGCGCGTGCGGCGGCAGGTCATGCTCGTGCGCAGGGGGCGCCTCCTCATCGTCCCCTTCAAGGCCTTCCCCCGCCCGGGCGACGAGAAGGCCCGCCGCCGTATCCTGAGCCTGGGGCGCGACGGGCGGCTTGTTCCTCAGGCGAACCGGGAGCCACTCCTTTGGGCGGGCCCCGCGCTGCCCGGATTCACGACGCGCTCGCCGGCGATTTATCTCGCCGCGGACGCCGCGGGCGAGGTGCTCTACGTCTCGGGCTTGAAGCATGACAAGAAGGGCCTCTTCCATGCGGTCTATCGCGCGCGCTGGGGCGACGACGAGTTCAAGCCGTTCTTTGGCGAGCCGATGAAGGCGGGCAAGGACGCGGCGCATCTGAGCGACCCGCGGGGTCTCGCCGTGGACGCGGCCGGGCGCCTCTTGATCTGCGACCTGCGCAACAACCGGATCCAGGTCGTCTCGCCCGAGGGAAAGCTCGTGAAGTCCCTCCCCGTGACGGGGCCCGAACAGGTGCTCGTCCATCCGAAGACCGACGCGGTCTACGTGTTAAGCGTGCGCGGCAAGAAGGGCCGCAGCACCTACGGCAAGGGTGGCTTCGGGTGGGATGACTACCTGGACAAGGCGATCGAGAAGTACGCGGGCGTGGACGACTGGAGGAAGGTCGCCTCCATCGACCTGCCCAAGCGCAAGAAGCACATGCACGACCCGGGCCCCATCCTCGCGCTCGACGCCTCGCGCAAGCCGGCGCGCATCTGGGCGAGCTGCGTCGGCCGCGGCGAGGCGACGGACTACCTCTGGCTCGTTGAGGACCGCGGGAAGGAGCTCCGCCGCCTGGCGACCCCGATCCCGCGCTACCGCTGGCCGTTCGGCACCTCGGTCGGATTCATGGCCGTGGACCGCGCGCGCGAGGAACTCTACCTCGCCGGCCGCGCCGTGCCCGCGGTCATGCGCGTGGACGGCCGCACCGGGCGGTACCTGTGTCTCAAATCGGTCACGGCCGACGTCCAGCGAAAGCCCGACGGCGGGGTGCCGAACATTCCCACCGACCATCTCCAGGTCGCCGGGCTCGCGTTCGGCCGGGACGGGTTCCTCTACGTGCGGCTCATGAAGGCATGGAGCGGAATGGAGAACTGGATCCGCCGCTACGACCGCGCCGGCCGGCGCGTGGCCTTCACTGTCGCGGGCGGCGAGATCGCGCTCACCCAGCCCTCGCACGGGTACCACCCCGGCGGGTTCGCGGTCGCGCCGGACGGGTCGATCCACGTGATCAACCTCGTGCCCGGGGCGAAGCACCGCGGCAAGGGCGAGCACAACGTGCTCGACGTGTACGGTCCCGACGGGAAGATGCGCGAGGCGAAGCGCATGCCCTTCCTCACGAGCTAGGCCTGGGGCCCGCGCTTCGGCCCGGACGGCTCGATGTACCTCACTGAGGCCGTGCGCTCGCGGGGCCTCCAGAAGCCGGACGAGCTGGCCGGATCGCTCCTCAAGCTGCGCCGGGCCGGCCCGGGCGAGGCCGCGCCGCGGCTGCGCTACGGCGAGAAGGCCGACCCGCGAAAGGCGAAGTACGAGTTGCGCTACGCCGAGAAGAAGTTCGTCCCGACCGAGATCGACGGCCTCGAGTGGGCGTACTACGGCGTGAGCCCCGTGCCCTTCGGGCACTGCGTCTGCCCGGCCGCGGTCTTCGACGTGGACGGCCACGGCCGCGCGTGCGTGCCCGACTCGCGCGCGCACGGCGTGCGGCTCCTCGACGCGGCCGGGAACCTCGTCCTCGCCTACGGCGGGTACGGCAACCGGGACACCCGCGGCCTGCGCGGCCCCACCGCGGTCGCACTCTCGGACGAGGCCGCCTACATCTACGACGGACCGAACCGGCGGGTCCTGCGCGTGCGCTGGACCTACGCGAAGGAGAAGGTGCTGCGGCTCCCGTAGCGCGGCCACGGAAAGGAAGGTCAAATGCGTTCGAGATGGCTGTCGCTCCTCTGGGTGCTTCTGACGCTCCCGCTCGCCGCGCGCGCGGTCGAGCTGGGCGAGTTCGAGGACGAGTTCGGCGAGGGCCGGCTGCGGCCGATGCCCCGGGCGGTCGACACGCGTGCGATCCTGGTCGAGCGGCGCGCGGCGAAGGGGCGGGGCCTGGAGCCCCGGGGGGCCGTGCCACGCGGCATGCGTCCGCGCACGGCCGTCGAGCAGATGCGCCACCGCGGCCTCGGCTCGCCCTTCCTCAAGGTCATGGAGGAACGGCAGCGCAAGGTCATGCTGGCGATGGGGCTCATCGGGCCGGACTTCCGTCCCGCCAAGCGGCGCGCCAAGGCCTTCGAGCAGGCCGTCGCCGGGCTTTACAACCGCCAGCACCGGCACTTCGTGATCGTCGTGCCCGACCCGCTGCCGAAGAAGTACCGGCTCGACGAGGTCACGCACGCGCACGAGTTCACGCACGCGCTTCAGGACCAGCACTTCGACCTCGCGGTCGTCCGCGGCAACGTCGAGGGCGACGCGGCCCAGGCCGTCCTGGGTCTCGTCGAGGGCGACGCGGTCTACTCGCAGCTCGTCTACCTCGCGGGCATGGGGTACCTCCGGAGCCTGCGGGGCCGGCGCGTGGGCTTCGTGCCCGACATCGGGCGGCGCTACGGCGAGGGCTTCCGGCGGGGCAACCTCGCCCACTGGAAGACACAGCCGCCCGGCGAGCGGATCGCCCGCGCGGATCTGGAGGGCATGATCTTCCCCTACGTCTACGGGCCGCAGTTCATCCAGTACCTCGTGGAGAACTCGCCCGGCTGGGGGGCCGTGCGCGGCCAGCTCCTCGATGGCCTCGAGCCGACGAAGGTCCAGGCCGCCTGGGCGCTCGTGAACCGCGCCTTCTCCGACCGGCCCCAGTCGACCGAGCAGATCCTGCACCCGGAGAAGTACCTCACGAACCGCGACCATCCCCACCGCATCGGCGAGCCGAACCTCGCCGGCGTGCTCGACGGCTGGAAGCGGCTCGACTCGAGCGAGATGGGCGAGTTCGGCGTGCGCGTCTGGCTCGACGAGTTCCTGCCCGAGAGGGACGCGGTGCGCGCGGCCGCGGGCTGGGACGGCGACCGGACTCTCGTTTTCGAGCGCGCCGGCGGCGGCGAGGACGCGGACGGGCCCTTCCTCGTGGCCTCGGTCTCGATCTGGGACTCGGAGAACGACGCGAAGGAGTTCTTCCAGTCGGCCGCGGTCATGCTCACGATGCGCACGGACGCGACGCCCGCGCGCCTCTCGATCGGCGACCCGCGCCTCCTGCGCTGGCGGGCGCCGGAGAACCCCACGGGCGCGCGGCTTGAGCGGTGGGGCCGCCTCGTCGCGCTCGTCCACGGCGCGGACGAAGCGACCGCCGCGGCGGTCGCGCAGCGCCTCTTCGACGCCGAGCGGCACGTCGATTACGGCGACAGGGGGAAAGCGAAGCAATAGGGCGCGGCGAAGGGAAAAGGCTCGACCGCGTGCGATCCCCGACCCATTCTCGGCTTGGCATGGGCATTGCGGTCGCGCTCGCCGTGCTCACGCAGGGCGGCGGGTGCCGGCAGCCGAGGAGGACCGGACCGGCCGGTAGCCGGCAGGCCCTGACAGTCGAGGTCGCGCTTCCGGAATGCGACACCGGGACGATGCACTACGCCGAGCGCGTCGAGATCGGCGGCGGCGGGCGCCGGCCGCTGGTTCTCCGGACGGACGTGGAAAAGGGTGTGTCGGCGCCTCTTATCGATCGGCAGATCGAACTTGATGCGACGCGCCATCTCCTCCTGGGCTGGTCCTCCCGGGGAGGGGGGATGCAGACGATTCATGCGTTGCTGGTGGAGAGGGGGCCCGCCGCCTTCGTGCTTCGGGACCACCTCCGGATTACCACCGGCCGCGGGTCCGCCGGCGTCCTGGTGGTCAACCGGGGCGCGGAGGTCCGCATCGGCATCCCCGAGCCGCCCAGGGAGGTCCACAACCCGGAGGGCTGGCGTCTCGCGTTCGCCGGCCGGGAACTCGACCTCAAGGCAATGCGGGCCCTGCCATTTTCCGGGGGAGCGCACCCGCGCGGCCGTGCGTCCTCCTACTGTCCGCCCTTCGGGGAGATCGGCCGACACGTCCCTCCGACCGCTCGAATCGCCTGGTTTGCCGTGGGCCGGTCCGGGTTCGTGCGGCCGGAAAGTCGACCGGAAGGATAAGAGGGATATCCGCCCGTCATCGCCCAACGCTCGCTCAAGGCTCCTATCGCACCGCTTCTCTCACCTGCTTCGAGGTATCGACCGCGCCCGACCGCACGAGGCCGCACCAAGGGTTCGGCTCCGTGAGGACCAACCCGCAGTTGTCAGGATAGATTCCAAACTGGTACGTCGCCTCGATGCGGAATGATTCCTTCTCGAACCGGAGGCCGCTAAAGCGCATCTTCCGGTCAAGGGATTGCCCCGGCCGGAGCAGCGAGAACGACGCAGCCGGGGGTGTCGCGGCCGTGGTCGGCAGCCATGTGCGATGCTTCACATTGTGGAGGAGGGTCAGGACTATGAATTGCGAGTCGTGGATCGCAATCGTTTCCGCGGACTTGTTTGTAAAGCGCAACGTGACGATCAGCGTGAACCTGTCGTTCTCCTCCGGCACCGCCTTCACGCGCGCGATGGAAAGAACGAGTTTCGGCACGGGAAGTTCCGCATGGATGTCTCCCGCGTCGGCTTGGCGCTCACACATCCTTGCGGTGTACTCGACGAGTGCGTCGAGTTCCGTGCCCTTTGTCGTGAACCGGCTGCCGGAGGTGACGTACCGCCAGCCTACGGTCCGGCGTACCTCCTCGGGGATCCGGATCCTCGTACCGGTCCCCGCCTTCAGGAAAACGATGATTCTCGCGTCCTGTTTGTATGCTTCGTAGCGATCGCAGAATCTCACCGTTCTGACTTCCGGATCGCCCTTGAGCACACGCTCCACGCGCAAGGTGAAGATGTATCCCTTCGATATCTGCGGCCGCCCGAGACCGTTAAACGAGGGATATTCGAATGCGGTGACCTCCTCGACCTGGCCTACAGCAATAAGTCCGGCGTCTCGGACGAGATAGCGCATGGGACTGGCCGACTCGCAATAGCCCGCGGCCGCCCGACGCCCCGAAGTCGTTGAAAGCAGCGCCGCTGCTATGAGAACCTTGAATTTCTTCATGCCAGGACCGCCCTTCTGAAGGTCTCAACGATATCGTCATCGGCCCGGTTCACTGAAATCCGAGAATCTCGGGCGGAATCGCCCGCTATTCCCGCCCCCGCGCCTTGACAGCCCTTCCGGCCGTGCTACAATCGTGCGCCGGGAAGGGGCAACGGTGATCGAGCTTCACACGCACACCTTTCTTTCCGACGGCGACCTCGGGCCGGCCGAGCTCCTGCGCCGGGCCGAGGCGACCGGCGCGCGCGGCGTCGCCCTCACCGACCACGCGGATTTTGCGTCCGTGGACCGGGTCGTGCCCGGCCTCGTGGCGGCGTGCGAGTCCGAGTCGCGCGGTGGGACGCTGCTCGCCGTGCCCGGCGCGGAGGTCACCCACGTGCGGCCGGGCGAGATCGCCGCGTGCGTCGCGCGCGCGCGCGAGCTCGGCGCGCGGCTCGTCCTCGTGCACGGCGAGACCCTCTCCGAACCGGTAGAGGTCGGCACGAACCGCGCCGGCATCGAGGCGGGCGCGGACGTGCTCGCGCACCCGGGGCTTCTTTCTCCGGAGGATGCGCGCCTCGCGGCCGAGCGCGGCGTGCGGCTCGAGATCTCCTCGCGCAAGGGCCACTGCCTCGCCAACGGGCACGTCGCGCAGGTCGCGCGCGCGGCCGGCGCGAAGCTCGTCTTCGGCAGCGACGCGCACGCGCCCGGGGACCTCAACACGCGCGAGTCGGCGCTGCGCGTCCTGCGCGGGGCGGGGCTCGACGAGGCCGAGGCCGCCGAGGCGCTCGCCGAGTCGGCGCACCTCCTCGAAGCGAAGCACGGGGGGACGTAGCGTGGCCAAGAAGAAGCACGCGCCGCCCGACGCCATCGAGCGGCTCCTCTCGGGGTTCTTCGACCGGCTGGGCCGGTCGTGGCGCGCGGTCGCCGCGGGCGCGGTGCTCCTGCTTGTCGCCTTCGTCGCGGCCTCGCTTATGGACCGGCGCTCGCACCGCAGCGGGGAGGCCGCGCATGCCCGGCTCGAGGCGGCGCTCGAGGCACCGAAGGACCGCGGCCGGGCGCTCCTCGCGGTCGCGGACGAGTTCGCGGGCTCGGCGGCCGCGGCCGAGGCGCTCCTGCGCGCGGCGCGCGAGCTGCGCGAGGAGGCGATCACGGGCCCGGAGGGCGAGCGCAAGCTCAGTCTCGATCTCGCCGCGGACGCGCTGCGCCGCTTCCTCGCGACGGGACCCGGCGAGGACCTCGAGCTGCTCGCGCGCGAACAGCTCGCCTTCGCGCTCGAGGACCGCGGGCGGCTCGCCGACTCGGCCAAGCTCCTGCGCGAGACGATTACGGAGTACCCCGACTCCTTCCTCCGCGCCCGGCTCAACTACGAGCTCGGCCGCGTGGAGTTCGCGCTCGGACCCGATCACCACGACGACGCGCGCAGCCACCTGCAGCTCGCGCTCGACGCCTCGGACGCCGCTCGCCGGTCGGACGCGGACGCGTCCTGGCAGCGGGCCGCGCGCTTCCTCCTGGCCGGCCTCGAGGGGCCGGACCGGCCGGTTACGGTCGAGGTGCCGATTCCCTCCGGGGAGGAGGGGGCGGACGAAGAGGAGGAAGGGGAGGACGCCGCGCCGGAGGAGAAGGCCGAGGCGCCCGGGGACGGGCCGGCGGACTGAGGCGCGGCGAGATCGAGAATCCGCAGCCCCCTCGGGGGGGCTGCAGCCTGGAACGGGAGTCGTACGATGGCAGACCTTGAGGCGATCAGCGCAGCACTTCAGAAGGGCAAGGCACCGGACGTCGAGGCGGGCGTGAAGGCCGCCATCGACGAGGGCGTCGGCCCCAAGGAGATCCTGGACAACGGCCTCATCGCGGGCATGGCGATCATCGGCGAGAAGTTCAAGAAGAACGAGGTCTACGTGCCCGAGGTGCTCATCGCCGCGCGGGCGATGCACGCGGGCCTCAAGGTCCTCGAGCCCGTGCTCGTCAAGAGCGGCGTCGAGCCCGTCGGGAAGGTCGCCATCGGCACGGTGAAGGGCGACCTCCACGACATCGGCAAGAACCTCGTGGCCATGATGTTCAAGGGCGCGGGCTTCGAGGTCGACGACCTCGGCATCGACGTGTCGCCCGAGAAGTTCGTGGCCGCGGCCCAGGCCGGCGCGCAGCTCGTGGGGCTCTCGGCGCTCCTGACGACGACCATGCCCCAGATGAAGGAGGTCGTCGGCGCGCTCAAGGGGGCCGGCGCCTCGGCCAAGGTCGTCATCGGCGGCGCGCCGGTCACGCAGGCCTACGCCGACGAGATCGGCGCCGACGGCTACGCGCCCGACGCGGCGAGCGCGGTCGACGTGGGCAAGTCGCTCCTGGGCGCGTAGCGCCCGAGCGAACCTCGACAAGTCGGGGCCCGGCCCGCGCACGGGGCCGGGCCTCTTTTATGGAGGAAACGCGCATGCGCGCCGAGCCGGTCGAGCGCGGGAGGAGACGGCGGCGCGTCGCGCTCACGCTCTTCCTCGCCGTCGCGCTCGGCATCGCGGTGGGCGGCTTCCTCGCGGGCCGCTCGCTATTCCCCAATCTCGGAGGGGAGGATGCCCCCTCCTCCCGCCCGGGCGGAGGGGCGCAGGGGGGCGCGCGCGACGGTCTCGCGCCTTCGCCCGACACGAGCGATACGGGGAGCGGCAGCGGCACTTCCAGTCCCCCACCGCGCGCGACGCGGGTCCCGCCCGAGGAGCCGGGCACCGTGCTCGTGGCCGCGATCCAGTTCCCCTCCGCTCTCGGCGCGGTCGAGGAGAACCGGAAGGGGCTCCTCGCGCTTGCCGAGGAGGCCGCACGCGCGGGCGCGAAGCTCATCGTCATGCCCGAGGCGGCCGTGACCGGCTACACGAGCACCGCCGACGTGGGGCTCACCTGGCGCCGGCCCGGCAAGGCGGGGGAGGGCCCCTCGCTCGAGGGCCGCGCCGAGCCCGTCCCCGGGCCCTCCACCGGGGCCTTCGGCCGCGTCGCGAAGGACTACGGCGCGTATATCGCACTGCCGCTTCTCGAGCACGACGCCGCGCGCAACCATTACTTCAACGCCCTCGTCCTCATGGGACCCGACGGCGGCATCGCCGCGCACTATCGCAAGCTCGAGATCTGGCCGCGGGTGGAGGCGCGCTGGTGCACGCCCGGCGACCGCGGACTCTCCGTCGTCGAGACGCCCCACGGCCGCGTGGGCCTGATGATCTGCTACGACGTCCACCACGTGCTGCCGAAGCTGGCGGAGGCCAGGGCCGAGATCGTGCTTCACGCGGTCGCGTGGGTCGGCGACGGCACACCCGGCAAGTTCGAGCGATTCCTCGCCGGTCGCGCGAAGACCGCGGGCGTCGCGCTCGTGAGCGCGAACTGGAGCGTCCGGCGCCGGCCGAGCACTTGGCGCGGATACGGGAACTCGTGCGTGCTCGCTCCGGATGGCCGCGTCCTCGGCCGCGCGCACGGCAAGATGGGGAGCGAGATCGTCTACGCGCGCGTTCCGGTGAAACCGTGACGGACACCGCCGGCTCCGTCGAGCGCGTGGAGCTCCCCGTGCCGCCCGAGGCGACGGGCGAGCGGCTGGACCGCTTCCTCGCCTCCGCGCTCACCGACTACTCGCGCACGTATCTGGCGCGGCTCGTGAAGGACGGCCGCGCGCGCGTGGACGGCGCGGGCGCGAAGCCCGCCTGTCGGCTGCGCGGAGGCGAGCGCGTCGCGCTCGAGATCCCGCCCCCGGCGGCCGACGCGGAGAGCGCCGTCGCGCCGGAGGACATCCCGCTCTCGATCCTCCACGAGGACGAGGCGATCGTCGTCGTGGACAAGACCCCCGGCATGGTGGTGCACCCGGGCTGCGGGCACCGGACGGGGACGCTCGCCGCGGCGCTCTTGGGGCGCTTCGGCGCCCTGAGCTCCGCGGGCGGCGTCGCGCGGCCGGGCATCGTGCATCGCCTCGATCGCGAGACGAGCGGCGTCCTCGTGGCGGCGCGGACCGACCGCGCGCACGCGCTTCTCGCGCGCCAGTTCGCCGAGCGCACGGTGCGCAAGGAGTACCTCGCGCTCGTGCACGGCGCGCCGCGCGACGCGGAGGGTACGATCCGCGGCGCCCTCGCGCGGGGCCGACACCCCGCGCACCGCAAGGAGATGGTCGTGACCGAGGAGGGCGGCCGGCCGTCGGAAACGCGCTACGAGGTCGCCGAGCGCTTCGGCCGCACGGCGCGCGGGAGCGTCCGCTTCTCGCGCATCGCGGCCTGCCCGCGCACCGGCCGCACCCACCAGGTACGCGTGCACCTGGCCTTCCTCGGGCACCCGGTCCTGTGCGACCCGGTCTACGGCCGCGAGCGCACGCTCGACGCGACGCGCCTGCGCGGGGAACGGCCCGGCCGCGGCGAGGCTCCGGGGGAGCCGGTGCTCGCGCGGCACGCGCTCCACGCGCGGCGGCTCGAGTTCACGCACCCGGAGACGGGCGCGCGCGTCGCCTTCGAGGCGCCCGTGCCCGACGACCTCGCGCGGGTGCTGGCGATCCTGCGGGGAGAGGGGGGTGCGTAAGGATGCCGCGCCCCGCGGCGGGGCGCTACTGCGCGACCACCCAGCCGGCGGCGCGCGCGTTGGCCGGGTAGACGAGGACCGGGGCCGTGGCGCCCTGGTCCTGCGCGTAGACGATGCCCTCGGCGCTCATGATATAGGTGTTCACGCCGCTCTTGGCGTAGCGGGTCGGGTTCGCCGAGATGCCGTATTCGGCCTCCTGGTTCCCGCCGAGAACGTACGGCCCGGTGACCGAGTCGCTTATGATGTCCGTGAAGAAGTAGCCCTGCAGAGGGTTGGCCGGCGTGGAGGCGAGCATCAGCGCCTCGGAGATCAGCTTCAGCATGTTTCCGTCCGGGGCCACCTGGCTGTAGAGGAGCGTATAGGGCGTCACGTACTCGTGAATCGCGTCGCCGTCCCAGTCGGTCCGGTGGTAGACGCTCTGGGCGAAGCCGATCTCCTTGCAGGCGGCGATGGCGTTCGCCTCGTTCGCTTGGCGGCGCGAGGCGAGGAGGTTCGGGATCGCGATGGCCGCGATCACGGCGATGATGGCCACGACGATCATCATCTCGATCAGGGTGAAGCCGGCGCGCCGCATGCGCACCTCCTTTGAGCTTGGTACCCCGAGGGGGACTCGAACCCTCACACCCGGCTCCGGAGGCCGGTGCTCTATCCATTGAGCTATCGGGGCATCCGGGGACATTGTAGCGCCTCCGGC
>Ga0272441_10009379_pt1 | contig 15144 bp, 9 predicted proteins | sample SSMProp6N_FD_193582 | JGI IMG/M metagenome (GOLD analysis project Ga0272441, IMG submission 193582) | Marine sediment archaeal communities from Little Sippewissett salt marsh, Falmouth, MA, United States - SSM-Prop-6N | ecosystem: Environmental > Aquatic > Marine > Wetlands > Sediment ... | reverse complement strand
CTTTTCGAGAAAGGACCATCGGATCCGGCGGTTCGCCGGCGTCTCAAGCGGCAGTTGGAATCAGAGGGGGCCGCCGTCCTGGCCCGTCGTCTGAAAGCGATCGACAGGTCTGCGGCCGAAAGGATCCACCCCAATGATACTTATCGCATCATCCGGGCGTTGGAGGTGTTCGAGGTCACCGGCGAACCGTTAACGGTTTTTCACCAGCGTCACGGGTTCCGTGAAAAGCGCTTCAATACCCTGGAATTTGGCCTCTCCTGGCCCCGGCCGGTTCTCTACGAACGTATCAACCGGCGGGTTGACGCCATGATGGCCCAAGGCTTTCTGGATGAGGTGCGGCAGTTGATGGCCAGCGGGTACGGCAGTGACCTCAAATCCATGCAGAGCCTGGGATATCGGCACCTGGCTCGGGTGGTCGGCGGCGATAACAGCCTGGCGGAGGCGGTGACGATGTTGAAGCGGGATCACCGCCGCTATGCGAAACGACAGTTGACCTGGTTCGCTGCCCGCCAGTCGGTCCACTGGTTGACCCCGGATCAAACGGAGTCGGCGGCTGAACGGATCCGAACATTCCTTTCATGACCGCCGGACACCGTTTTAAACGCAATTTCCACGGGCGATGGTTGTTTCAGGCTTCATTTCAGGGGGGTGTTTCGGAATTCGGACCCTGAAGACAGACCCCTCGCCCGGTTTGCTGGCCACCGTAATCTTACCCCCGTGCTGGCCGATGACACGATTGGCGATAAACAATCCCAAACCGGTACCCCTTCTCCCCTTGGTAGAGTAAAAAAGGCTGAAAATCCGGTCGCAACTATCCCTATCCATACCGATGCCGTCGTCAGCAATGGAAAAAACGATTTCATCGCCCGGTTCGGTGATGCTGAAATCGATTCGGTGGGTTGGCATGCGGTGGTCTTTCAGACAGGCGTCCACGGCATTTTCCATAATGTTGACCAGGGCTGCCTGCAGGTAATCGGCATCCACCTGCATGGTGCCTGTGGTGTTCTCAAAATGGCAGGCCAGCCGGATACCGCAGCCGTCAATGCGGGGCTGGATGACTCGAACCAGATCCTCGGCAAAGTCTGCGATCCGGACCGAAACTCGCTTCAGTTCCCGTTCCTTGGCATAGTATAGGACATCCAGCACCATCTTGCGGATGCGTTGGACTGTCTCCTGGGCAGCCTGGCAGCCCTCTTCCACGCGCCTGAAGTCTTTTTTCTTCAACCCCGATGACACCAGGTAGAGGCCGCCGTCCAGGCTGGTGAGCAGCCCTTTCATGCCGTGGGAGACGGACCCGATCATCAGGCCCAGGGAGGCCAGGTGATCCTGGAGCTCGGTTTTCTCTTTCACCAACTGCTCCAGGTTCCGGGTGTAGTCCTGCAGCTTCCGGCGTATGGCGATCTTTTCCCGGGCCCGGCGCAGGGCAATTTCCAGGGCATCCACATTGATGGGTTTAGTGATAAAATCGGTGGCCTCGTATTTCAGGCTTCGGATGGCCAGATTCATGTCCCCGTGGCCGGTAATCATGATCACTTCGGTTTCCGGATTTTGGTGTTTGATTTTGCGCAGCAGTTCGATGCCGTCACCCCCGGGCATCTTGATGTCGGTGACCACGATCTGGGGCTTTTCTTTTTGAAAGCGGTCGAAGGCCGTTGCGGCGTTTTCCGCCTCCACGGTGCGGTAGCCCATGTCTTCCAGGGAGATGGCCAGGACCTCCCGGATATCCGGTTCGTCGTCGACGATCAGGATGGTTTTGCCGTCGGTATCATTCATGGGAGGTCTCCGTCTTGCCGTCAGCGGGAGCGCTTGTGGCATCCGTTGCATCGATCAGCGGGAAACGCAGGACGAAGCAGGTGCCATGGGGCGTGTCGGGCACTGCCTCGATGGTGCCGCCACACTCCTTGACGATGCCGTAGCTGATGGAAAGCCCCAGCCCCGTGCCTTTGCCAACTTCCTTGGTGGTGAAAAAAGGCTCGAAAACCTTCTCCACCAGGTTGTCCGGGATGCCCGTGCCCGTATCGCAAACCCGGCATGCCACCCACGGGCCCTCGATGCCCGTCCACAACCGGATGGCCTTTTCCCCGTCGGCATCACCCGCCGGCTGGTTTTCGCATCTGGATTCGATGGCATCCCGGGCATTGAGCAACAGGTTGATGAACACCTGTTCCAGCCGGCTGGGATCGGCATGGATGCGTGGCAGCGTTTCCCGGATTTCCCATACCACCTGAATACCCCGCACCTTGAGCTGCTGGCTGAAAATTTCAAAGGCGCTTTTCAACACATCATTGAGCTGAACCATGACCATTTCCATGTCCGATTTCCTGGCAAACTGGCGCATGTGGTTGATGATCCTGGCGGCCCGGTCGACGTTGCCGTCCACCTTGACCAGCATGGCCGAGAGAATGTCCGGGGCGATCGTTTCAGACCCGTTGAGCTTTTTTATGAAAAAACTGCTGACTGTTTTAATCACAGACAGTGGCTGGTTCAGTTCGTGGGCCACACCGGTGGCCATCTCGCCCAGTGTGGCCATCTTGCTGGCCTGGATGAGCTGTTGTTCGGTCTCAAGACGCTTGGTGATGTCGCTGGTGGTCACCAGGAGCACCTTCTGACCGGAGTATTCCGACGGCGAGATGCGGATGTTGACAAACAGCCCCTTGCCGTCACGATGCAGATGGCGAGCCTGGTTGATGACCGAACAGGTTACGACCTTGAAGGCATAGTGGTCCTGTTCGTCAGGGGCGAACAGGGTCATGAAGGAACGGCCGATCATCTCCTCGACGGTGAACCCATAAACGGCGGTGACGCTTTGGTTGCAGTCCACGACCTGCAGGGTTTCCACATCCAGCACGAATACCGGATTGGGGATGTTGCTGAAGATGGCGTGATACTTCTTCTCGGATTTTTGCAGATCCACTTCCAGTTGCCGGCGCTGGGTGATGTCCAGGGAGATCTCCATGGCGGCGACGATCTTGCCGTTGCCGTCCTTGATGGGTGACGTGCGTACCAGCCAGTGCTTGGGCGAGCCGTCCTTGTCCACGCCGCTCTCTTCGGTCTGGTGGGACAGGCCATCGGCAAAGGTTTTATCCACCGGGCAGGAAACGCACCGCTCCCTTCTTCCCTTGTAAGCGTGGTAGCAGTAGTCGCCGGGTTCGGGGGCAAAACGCTGATAGAACTCCCGGTTGAAGCGCAGCAGCCGGTAGTTGCGGTCTTGCACGGTGATCAGGCAGGGGACCCGTTCAAAGAGGTTCTGGTACTCGTCCCGCTGCTTGTTCAACTCCTTCTGGCTGGAGGCGATCTCGTCGGACATCTGGTTGATCGCTACCGCCAGTTGACCCAGTTCGTCGGCCTGAGGCATGCTTACTTTGCTGGCGTAGTCGCCCCGGGCGATGAGACGCGTGCCGTCGATGAGGCGCTTGATCGGGTAGTTGACGAAGCGCAGAACGAACAAGAAGATGATGGCCGCGGTGATGAGAAAAACAAAACCGGCCAGGCCAATAATTCCCCGCTCTTCCATCAGGATCTTGCGGTCGGTGTTTTCCAGGGAGATGACCACGTCCAGTGCGCCGAGGATTTTCTTGTCTTCGGGGTGAACGTGGCAGTCACCGGTGCTGCACCCGGGTTCGTTGGAGATGGGGCTGATGATGCCTAAAAGCCGGTAGCCAGCCGGGGACAAAAAGATGCGGGTTCGCTCTTCCAGGGGGACCACCGCCATGGGTGGATCGGTGCGATGGCAGATGTGGCAGGCTTCGGCCTTGATGTTGGTCGTCTGCTCCACCTCGTCAGGGTTGTTGGAGTATTTGATCTCCCCATCCTTGTTGTAGATACGGATGTTCTCGATCTCCGGCTGGCGGCCGATGTTGTTGATGATCTGGTTGATTTCGTCCCGGGCGTTGAGCATCATGGCGTAGTGGGTACCCAGCCGGATGGTGGTGGTGAGGCGGTCTGTGCCGGCCAGCATGTTTTTGACCATCTTCTCTTTCTGATAACGGATGTTGAAAAAGGCCCAGGTGGCGATGGTGACCAGCAGTACGATGCCCACAGTGAGGATGAGTTTGGCGGCCAGGCTGTTGCGTAGTTGTTGGATCAGACGAATCATGTTGTCTTTCATTAATACCCGTACACCGTTTTATTTCGCTATTTTTTCCCGAAAACCATCCAGAACAGCCAAATTCAAATCGAGGCCGAGTTCACCACTGTCCAGTCCCATGGCCAGCCCCAGCAACTGTGGCAGATAGAGCACGGTGATGGAGAGATCCTCTCCGGCCATTCGGGATGCTTTGGCCTGCCAAGCGTCAAGGTTCATCTGGCACATGGGGCAGACGGTGACGATGAGGTCCGCACCCCTTGCGGCCTTCAGGATGGCGCAGACCCGCTTGAGTCCGGCTTCCGGCTGGGTGCTCACCAGTGATGCCCCGCAGCAGCGGCCGCCCATTTCCCAGACGTGAACGGCGGCGCCGGTGGCCTCGATCAGGGGCTCCATGGAGACCGGTCGCTCCGGGTCATCGAATTCCCGGTAGGGCCTCAGGCACTGGCACCCGTAGTAGGGGGCCACGCTCAGGCCGGACAGGGAACGGGTCACGAGGGGGGCCAAACCCGCGGCACCCAGGTCCACGGCCAGCATGTCCAACAGGTGGCGGACCCGGACACTGCCGGTGGCATTAAGGTTAACGGCCGCCAGGGCGTCGTTGATCGTCGTCCGGCTCGCGGCATTGTTTCGCAACGCCTCGTGGGCCTTTTTCAGGTTCAGGTAGCAGGCGCTGCACGGCACAAGGACCTGACCGCCCGCGGCCGTCTGCTCGGCCAGGGCCAGGTTGCGGGCGCTCAGGGAGAGGGAGAGCAACTGGCTGATTGGGGCAGCCGCACTGGCACCGCAACAGGTCCAGCCGTCAATTTCCGTCAGGTTCGCGCCGACAGCCGTCATCAGCGCGCGCGTGGCCAGGTCGTATTCACGGGCCGAGGCGGTGAGGCTGCATCCCGGGTAGTAGAGGTAGTTCATGCGTGGCTTTCCTTCTCAAGGGGTGCGGCCGCTGTCCGCTCTATGTCCGCCACTTTATCGAACAGGGCACCCAGGGGCGTTGCGGCCGATTTACCGAAACCCATCTCCACCTTGCCTTTGCCCATCAGTTTCATGCCCAGCGGTGCGAAGCGCAAAGGCGCCAGGGGACTTTTCATAGCCGTGAAATAGCCGGTCATGAAGGCCATTTCGCGGAGACGGCCGTGACGTCGCACGGTGTGCATGAATTTTTCATAGAACAGACGACTGCTGCGGTGGCGCGCTTCGTGTCGGGCAAAGGCGATGCCTTTGAGGGTCTCCATGGCTTCGGTCAAGGGCAGTCCCCGCGGACAACGCAGGGTACAGGTGTAACAGTCCGAGCAGAGGATGAAAGTCCTGCTGGCCATGACGTCGGCAAGACGTCCCATGATCACAAGCCGCCACATTTTCCTCGGGGTCAGGTCCATTTCCAGCGTGTTGGGGCACGAACCTGTGCACGTGCCGCATTGGATACAGGCGCTGACCATGTTGCGGACGTGATCCAGGGCGGCGCTGCCGTCATCGGGCCTTGGAGACCCGGTCGTGGGGTGTGGCTGCATAGATAATTACCTGTATTAATTTAGTATGTTTGTCAATTTTTTACATGGTCATCGCTCCGTCAATTGACCCGAACAGGCTCCGATGGGAGAATCCCTCCACGATGGATGCGCTGTTCGGGCACACCGTGGCACAGTCGCCGCACCCCTGGCACATGGCCGTGTTGACCTCTACCCGCTGCCCGGTTTCGTTAAGGAAGCGGGCGCCATAGGGACACGTATCGATGCAGCGCAGGCACAGGGTGCAGAGGCTGTGGCGTACGCTGGCCGTGACGCGTGCAGCCGGCAGCCGTTCGGCCATCAATAATGCCAGGGCGCGCCCGGCGGCGGCTTCGGCCGTGGCCACGGCTTCGGGAATGGAACGTGGTGACAGGGTGATGCCGCAGCCGAAGACGCCGGCCTTCAACGCCTCCACCGGGCGCCACTTGGAATCCGCCTCCTGAAAAAAGCCGTCCCGGTCCCGCTCGACGCCGTAGGCCTGGGCCAGCGTTTCGGGCAGGTGGGGTGCAATACCGGTGGCGAGGACCAGCAGGTCAGCGTCAATTTTCACCGGTGCGTCCAGAATGGGGTCTTGGAGCCTCACCGTAACCGGCATGTCTTCATTGGCATCGATGCTGACTTCCGGCTTGCGGTTCGGCTCGTATTGGAAGAAGAGCACGCCTTGCTTGCGCGCCTCGGTGTACCAGGCTTCGTTCAGGCCACAGGTCATCATGTCCCGGTAAAGGATGTAGACTTGGAGATCGGGGCTGCGGCTTTTCATCCAAAGGGCCTGTTTCAAGGCCGTGGGGCAGCAGACGCGGCTGCAGTAGTTTCTCGGTTCCTCACGGGAGCCCACGCATTGGATCATCGCCACGGATGTCATCCCATCCGTGTTCAGTTGGTTCTCATGGATGCGGATTTCCAGTTCCCGCTGGGTGACCACGGCCTGGTTGGTGCCGTACCCGTAGGCATCGGTGGGTGCCTCGATGCCGCCGGTGGCAAGGATCACGGCCCCGTGTTCCACGGTCATGGTCGGCGCGCCAGCAGTTTCGATGGTGGAGAAAAAGTGCCCGGCCTGCCCGAAGGCACCCACCACGCGGCTGTCGGTCATTACCTCGATCTTGGGATGTTTTTCGATCTGACTGATGGTGTTCTCCAGGAGAGGTGCGATGGGCGTCCCGTCGATGGTCTGATGAAGCCAGGAGAGATTGCCGCCCAGCCCTTCGGATGCCTCCACCAGGGTGATGTCTACACCGTGGTCGGCGATGGCCAGGGCCGCATGCATACCGGCGATGCCGCCGCCCACCACCAGGGCCCGGTTGACTACGGCAATGCCTTGATTTTTTTCCATGGAAACATTTTTCAAGCGGGAGATGCCGGCCATGATCGTGGCGACGGTGGCCGGTCCGCCCAAACCCTGGTGGTGGTCCATGGCCACCGTTTCGATCAGCGCCGGATCCAGACCGAAGGCCGTGGTTAGGCCATGGGCTTTTTTGCCGTAGGCAAAGGTACGGCAGGCACCTACCAACACCCGATTGACATCGGTGGTATCCGTTTGCGTCAAGGCGTTCCAGCCGTCGGCTGTGCAGATGCGGTCCAGGTTCACCACCCGGGCCACCGCCGGGTCCTGCTTCAGTCGTGCGGACCAGGCTTTCAGGTCCATCTCTTTGCCGGTATCGCAGCGGCAGAGCACTGCCAGGATGCGGGGCGGCTCCCGGGATACATCCCGGGCGGTTTTGGGGGCAGCCGTTTTATCGGCCAAACCGCCCCCGGCCCGGTGGATCGTCCGGGAGGCGTTGACGGCTGCCGAGGAGGCGCGGATGACTGACTCGGCGATATCGCTGGGACCGGAAAGGGTCCCCCCGGCAAAGATTCCGGCTCGCCCGGTGCGGGTGTCGGAAAAAGGGGCGGTTTTCAAGAAGCCGAAGCCGTCGCAGGCGACCTCCAGCCGCTCGGCCATCGATGCCGTCTGGGCGTTGGGCCGCTGGCCGACGGAAAGCACCACCAGATCGAAGCGCTCCTCGTGGATTTCTCCGCTCGCGGATGTCCAGCGTATGGCCACATCGTCACTGCCGGGGGTGGGGGCGATGGAGTGGACCCGGCCCCGTTCCAAACGGACGCCTTGGGTGGATTCGGTGTGTTGGCCATAGCGCTCGAAAGATTTGCCGAAGGTGCGCATGTCCATGTAAATGATGGTGGCCTGAAAATCATCGCCGGCGACCGTTTTGGCCACCGCCGCCTCCTTGAGGGCGAACATGCAGCAGACCGTGCTGCAGAAATCGGCGCCGGACTGCAGGTCTCGGGAGCCCACACACTGGATCCAGGCGGTTTTTTTCACCGGCTGCTTGTCGGATGGGCGCAACAGGCGGCCGCCGTCAGGCCCGGTGCCGCTGAGCATGCGTTCGAACGCCAGGCTGGTGACCACGTTGGGCACGACACCGTATCCCATGGGGTTTTTGCCGACAGACGGGTCAAAGCAGGTGGTGCCGGTGGCCAGGACGATAGCCCCCACCGTCTCTTTGCGGTAGCCGGCTTCTCGAAAAGCCTCATACACGGCCGTGACCTTGGGAATCAGGGCGTCGGGCTCGAAGGGCTTGATCAGGTAGTCCATCGCCCCTATTTTCATGGCCTCCACGGCGGTTTCTACGGTGGCGTAGGCGGTCATCATCAGCACCTGAAGATCCGGCTGGATGACCTTGGCTTTTTCCAGTACCGTCACGCCGTCCATACCCGGCATCTTGATGTCCAGAAGCATGAGATGAAAAGGGGCTGCCGCGATTTTTTCCAGGGCTTCGGCGCCCGATGCCGCCATTGTGACGCGGTAGCCCTCCTCATCCCCCAGCCAGGCATCCAGCGACTGTCGAATGATGGACTCGTCGTCCACCACCAGGATATGAAAGGCCTGGCGGCCCATGGCCGACAGGTGAATGGCTCCGGTGGGGCAGACGGGTTCACAGGCCCCGCAGCGGGTGCAGGCCACCGGGTCGATGGCGTAGGTGTTGGGGATGTTGTGGGGTACCGGCAGATAGACCGCCTTGCGCTGGGTGAGACCGGCGTTGAAGGCGTCGGGGACCGTCACCGGACAGACCTCGCTGCATCGGTCGCAGCCAATGCATCGTTCGGGATCGATGGGGCTGGAAAGCTGGTTCAGGGTTACCTCAAATTTGCCCGCTTCGCCCGCCACCGATGCCAGGGTCGTGCCCAGCAGGATATCGATATTTTCGTGAAAAAGTCCTTTGCGCAGGCAGGTCTGGGTGCTGGCATTCCGGTCCACCATGGGCAGCATCCGGCACATACCGCAGTGGTCGGTTGGAAACTGGTAGTCCAACTGGCTCAGGATACCACCCATGTGAGGCGCCTGGTCGGCCAAGGTCACCCCGTATCCCATCTGGGCCAGGTCGATGGACGCCCGAATACCGCTGATCCCGGCGCCGACTACGAGGGCGCTGCCGATTTTCCGATCCATATGTTTCTCCCATTCATCTTACTGGAAACCACAAACCAGAGCATGATAGCTGATAAGCTCATAAGCTGGTGAGCTGATATGCTCGAAGCTCGAAGCTCAAAGCGATAACCCCGAACCCAGAACCCAGAACCCCAAACTAATCCATCCCCACCACCTCGCTATACTCCTCCTCCTCAAAGCCGCACATGGGCGGCCGTTGGGACAGATCCAGACCGGCCCCGTAGCCGAAGGCTCCCTGGGTGTGATGGGCCACCATCGTGAACAGGTCGGACAAGGGGATGTCGTTGGGACAGGCATTGGTGCACTGGCCGCATCCCACGCAAGCGGTGCTGATGTGGGCCATGCGGGTCAGGTGAAAAAAAAGCGTGTCCGTGGGCATCTTGACGCCTCCCTTGCGGCGGGCCCATTGCAGGTATTGAAACGGTTCGTGACGAAACGTGTCGGTGGTAAAGACACAGGTGGTGCAGTAGCACACCGGACAGGCAGCGCGGCAGTTATAGCAGTTGACACAGTCCGCCAAGTAGGTGGAAAGCCCCTGGATGCTGCCGGTGGCCTCCGCCACTGCGCTAAACATCTGTTCTCGGTATTGTTTGCGCTGTTCCAGGGTGGCAGCAATCATGGTTTTGCGTTGCGCTGGCGGCGCCTCCGCTGGCGGGAGGTCCAGGCCCGTGAGCACCCCTTCCCCCGTTTTGGTGAGGGCCCTGGCCGTAAGCCCCTTGGTCGGGTTGCTGCCGAAAAGTTCAACGGCGATGTCGGCACCGTCGGGGATCGGATGGTTGCAGGCCTGGCAGGCGCTGGTGAAAGCCAAGGCTCCATGGTCCGTCTCACCGGAGAAAACCGCCGTGCAAAAGGCCTGGGTGGCGACATCCGGTGTTTCGTGTTGATCCGCAAAGGTCCTGAAATCGGTATTGGACAGGGCACCCGGGCAGTCGAAGCCAACGATGACGATGTCATCCCGCTTCCCCTGATTCAGCTTGACCAGTTCGTTGAAGGCGCGAATTTCACAGGGGCGCAGGACGGCAGCCAATTTGCTGCCTGCCGGCAGTCGCGTGAGCCGGGCCAGCTGTTGGGCCCCGTTCACCGGAAAGGCCGGCGAGAGCGGGTCGGCTTCTGCCAGCCGTGTCGGATCCGACACCAGCATGGGCATGATCCGGTTCTTCATGGCCAGACGGGTAGGGACGAGCATGGCGTCGATGCCCGCCTTTTCCATGATCGTGACCAAAAAGGATCGAATACCGGAAAGCCGGTCTTGGTTGTCGATGTCGATGCGAATTGCCTGTGTCATAACTCCTCCAGAATTAGATCACCATCTTCAGGTCGGGAAGCGTCGGCCCCAGCTCGCGGGTCTGGGCCACCAGATCCCCCATGATGCCGGCGAACTGGATGCCGTCGCTGGCACCGATCCAAGTCAGCCGCAGCCGACGGCTGTCGATGCCGAACTGGGGCAGGATCTCCTTGAGCAGTTTGACCCGCCGGCGGGCCTTGAAATTGCCGTTGATGTAGTGGCAGTCACCGGGGTGACACCCGCTGATCAGCACTGCGTCGGCCCCTTCCAAAAAAGCCTTGATGACGTACTGGGGATCCACCATCCCCGTGCACATCACTCGGATCAGCCGGATGTTCTTGGGATAGGAGAGCCGGGAGGTGCCGGCCAGGTCGGCGGCCGTGTAGGTGCACCAGTTGCAGACAAAGGCGATAATTGCAGGTTCGAAGGTGTTCATAGAAAGCTCTGATTCCTAACGATTTTAAGTTTTTACAATCAATCTCGATTAGCCAGAAAATCTCAAATCACAATGTTCAAATTACAATTACCCGACCGCCGCCAAGGCATCCAAAATTCCATCCAATTCGGCAAAAATCTGTCTTCCCTGGAAGTGCCGGACCTGGGCCGCATTGGCCGGGCAGGCCGTGCTGCAGCTGCCACACCCTTTGCACAGGGCGCCGTTGACCACACTGATCTGGCGCCGGGCGTCGAACGTTATGGCACCATAGGCGCACAGGTCGATGCAGGTTTGGCAGCCGGAGCAGATCTCCGGGTCGATCCAGCTGATGGCCGACGGCACTGCCACCACCCCCCGGGTGGCCAGGGAGAGCGACTTGGCTGCCGCCCCGGAGGCCTGGGCCACGGTGTCCGGAATGTCCTTGGGCCCCTGACAAGCGCCGGCCAGAAAGACTCCGTCCGTGGCCGTGTTCAGGGGGCCCAGCTTGGGATGTTCTTCCAGAAAGAACCCGTCCGCGCCCGGGTTGACCCCGAACAGCCGCCCCACCTCCGTGGTGTCGGCGCGTGCCTGCATGGCACTGCACAGCACGACCATGTCCACGGGTACCCGCACCTGTTCGCCAAGCAGGGTGTCTTCGGCGATGGCCACCAGTTTGCCGGCCTCGGCTTCGGATTGCCCCTGATCGGTAATTTCGGCCACCTTGCCGCGGATAAAAACCGTGCCCTCTTCCTGGCAGCGGCGGTAGAACTCCTCGTAGCCTTTGCCGAAGCAGCGCTGGTCGATGTAAAAATCGTAGACCTGAGCATGATGGCCAACCTTCTCCTTGATCAGGTGGCTGTACTTGAGGGCGTACATGCAGCAGACCCGGGAACAATAGGGGTGGTAGTTGACGTCCCGGCTGCCAACGCAGTGAACCAGGGCCACGCTTTGGGGCGGATCGGTAAACCCACCGGCATCGTCGCGCATGAGAATACGACCGCCGGTGGGACCGGTGGCGTTGCTCAGGCGCTCGAACTCCAGGCTGTTGAAGACGTTGGCATAACGGCCGTAGCCCAAGGGTTTGATGGGGGTGGGATCCAGCAGGTCGTATCCCGTGGCCAGGATGATGCTGCCCACCTGGAGCGTCTCTTGGGTCGCCGTCATGGTGTGGTCGATGGCCTTGGCCTCGCAGACCGACACGCAGGCCATACACTCGCTGCACACCCCGCAGTTCAGGCAGCGCGCTGCTTCCTGGTGGGCGTCCTGCTCGCTCATGCCCGGATCCACCTCGTCAAAGGTGAGCGCCCGGGTAGCATCGAAGGTGTGGGCGGGCTGCACCCGGGGCAAAGGAGAGATGCCCTCGGGGATGTCGGCCCAGTCGCTTCCCGTCGCGGGCTGGGTCGCCAGACCACGTGCGAATTCCTCCAGATCTTCCTCGTCGAAGAAGCGTTGGATGGCTGCCACGGCCTTGTGCCCGGCCGCCACCGCCTCGATGACTGTGGCCGGTCCGCTGACCGCATCGCCGGCGGCAAACACATGGGGGATGGATGTCTGCATGGTCTGGGGATTCACGGCAAGGGTGTTGCGGCGGGTCAGGTTCAGGGCAGGCACCTTTTCCGCCCAGGCCACGTCGGTTTTCTGGCCGATGGCCGGGATCACCGCATCGCAGTCGATGACGAATTCGGACCCTTCCACGGGCACCGGTCGCCGTCGGCCGCTGTTGTCCGGCGGGCCCAATTCCGTGCGCATACATTCGAATCCGCTGACCCGGCCGGCCGTGGCCAGGATGCGCACCGGCGCCGTGAGATAGGCGATCTCGATACCCTCATCCCTGGCGCCCTGGATCTCGTCGGCATAGGCCGGCATCTCCTGCTCGGAGCGACGGTAGACCACGGTGACCTTGCCGGCGCCAAGCCGCTTGGCCACCCGGGCAGCGTCGATGGCCACGTTGCCGCCGCCCACCACCGCGATCCGTTCACCGGGCAGCTTTCGGCCGCCCTGGTTGATCTCCCGTAAAAAGGCCATGGCGTCGACTACGCCCAGGGGGGTCTCTTCACCGGGAATGCCCAGCTTCAGGGAGGCGTGGGCGCCGATGGCCAAAAAGACGGCCCCATATCCCTGGTCCCTCAGGTCGGTCAGATCGAAATCCGTGCCGAAGCATTTGCCGGTGCGGGTTTCGATGCCGTGGCGCAGCAGGTAATCGATTTCACCATCCAGAATGTCCGGAGGCAGCCGATAGTCGGGGATGCCCACACGCAGCAAGCCGCCAAGTTGGGGAAGGGCCTCGAAAAGGGTGACCCGATAGCCCTGCAGCCGCAGATAATAGGCGACCGTCAGTCCGGCGGGGCCAGAGCCCACCACGGCCACTTTTTCGGGCCGGTCCTGGATGGCCGGAATCGGCAGGTCGTTGGGGCTGACCTGATCGGCGGCAAAGCGTTTCAGGTCCCGGATGGCTATGGCTGCGTCCACCTCTTGGCGCCGGCATTGGGATTCGCAGGGATGCGGACAGACCCGTCCCAATACCCCGGGCAGAGGCAGGCGTTTTTGAATCAGTTCAACGGCCTCCTTATACTTACCCTGGCCGATCAGTTGCACGTAGCCCTGGACGTTGATGCCGGCCGGACAGGTGGTGGTGCAGGGTGCGCGGTCTTTCTTGTCGATGGTGAAGCTGATCGGCACCGCCTGGGGAAAGGCCCGGTAGATGGCCTTGCGGTCGGCCAACCCCTCGTCCCACTCGCTGGGCAGGGAGACCGGGCACACCTTGGCACACTCGCCGCAGCCGGTGCAGACGCCCTCTTTGATGTACCGCGGTTTGCGGGTGACGGTGACCTCGTAGTTGCCGATGTAGCCGGAGACATCGTTTACGTCGCTGTAGGTCAGCAGCCGGATGTTGGGATTCTGGGCCACCTCCACCATTTTGGGTGTACCGATGCAGGCCGCGCAGTCCAGGGTGGGGAAGGTTTTGTCGAACTGGAGCATGTGACCGCCCACGGTGGTCTGCCGCTCCACCAGATAGACCGTGTGGCCGGCGTTGCCGATGTCCAGGGCGGCCTGCATGCCGGCGATGCCGCCGCCCACCACCAGGACGTCGGGGTGGACGCTGACAGACCGCGCTTCCAGCATCTGGTGAAAGTTCACCCGGTTGACGGCGCCGGCGGCCAGGGTCTTGGCCTTGTCTGTCGCTTCGTCTTCATCGCTGGTGACCCAGGAGACCTGTTCGCGCACCGAGGCCATCTGGAACAGATAGGGGTTCAACCCGGCCCGTTGGCAGGCATTCTGGAAGGTCTTCTCGTGGAGCCGGGGCGAGCAGGAGGCCACCACCACGCGATTGAGGCCGTAGTTGCCGATGTCGTTTTCGATCATCTCCTGGCCGGGGTCGGAGCACATGAACTTGTAGTCACGGGAGACGACGACGTTTTTCAGGCCGCGGGCGAAGTCGGCCACCTCGGTCACCCTTACCCGGTGGGCGATGTTGATGCCGCAGTGGCAGATGTAGAATCCGATTTTGATGGTCATTCGTAAAATCCCCTCAATTCCCTGATCCGGACAAACCGGAAACAACAAATTTCAAGCACCCAATCTTAAATAAATAACAAAACACAAATCCCAAATCCCAAATAAATTCCAAATTAAAATATCCAAATCTCAAACAAAGGCAAAAAACCAACGGTTAATCATCATTCTTTTCTCCAAATATTGATCTTTAATCCATATTTGTTGAACATTCGGCACACAGTCGGTTGACCACGGCCAGCAGCTCGTCAGCCTCCGGCGGTTTTTGCAGATAAGCCTCGGGCTCAGGAAGCTGATGGCCGGAAGGCGACCGTTTGGCCCCGGGACAGCGGTAAAAGGTACTACTGTCTAAAGTAGATAACATGACGACCGGTATATGGCACAGCCGGTGGTTGGTCCGAAGGTGCTGGTAAAGGCGGATGCCCGCTTCGCCGGGCAGCATGGCATTGATGATGATAAGGTCGGGACACCCGTCCAGCGCCTTTTTGAGACCTTCGGTCAGAGATCCGGCACAGACCGGGCAGAAGCCGTTGGCGCTGAGCAGGTTCGACAGGAAAATGCTCATGTCCGGTTCGTCTTCCACCACAAGAATCGTTTTGGCGGGCCTATCCGGAGTCACCAATACCTCCGCTTCTGTCATTAAATCGGATCGCCTGTGAAAAATCCCGCGGCATGCTAGAAAAACGGTTTACCATCGGGTGTCGGCTTTTTTAGCGGCGTTCGTCACCTCGGCCGCCTGCAGTTGAGTATGTTTTTGTAGATGGTGCGTTGCCGGTGAAATGCCCACTGAGAAGCATGGAATGTGCCACCCACCAAAAAGGTTTGTAACCAATAGAAATAAATATGAAAATAGAGTTATCGGTCGATTCAAGGGTGACGGCACAAACGTTGCGTTGC
>Ga0272441_10009378_pt1 | contig 15144 bp, 11 predicted proteins | sample SSMProp6N_FD_193582 | JGI IMG/M metagenome (GOLD analysis project Ga0272441, IMG submission 193582) | Marine sediment archaeal communities from Little Sippewissett salt marsh, Falmouth, MA, United States - SSM-Prop-6N | ecosystem: Environmental > Aquatic > Marine > Wetlands > Sediment ... | reverse complement strand
TGAGCCTCGTCTTGCCTCCGCCCAGATGTTGCTCATACAAATCAAGCGTCTTCCAAAACTGGTAGAACTCAGAGTCTTTGCCGTAGGCCTTCGCGTAGATATCGACCGCCTCTGCGTCGGCGGTACCCTCGATCTCCTGCGCCGTCTTATAGGCTTCCGACAGGATGGTCTTCACCTCTCTCTCCTTGTCGCCCATGATGCGCTCATACTCTCCCTCGCCTTCCGAGGTGTATTTCTTCGCGATCCGTTGCCTCTCCTCGATCATCCGGTCTTCGACCTTCTCCTTGACCTCCTCCACGTAGTTCAGCCCTTTGACCAGGACTCCCGAACTATGGATTCCGATGCCGTATTCCTCGCAGGCTTTCCGCGACGTTTCCGTGATCTCCGCCACGATCTTGGGTCGCCCTTCTGTCACCGGGTCCACCCTGGCCGTCTCCCGAAGCTCTTCTTCCGCGACTTGCATCTGGCGGTTGTCCGTCCGAACGATTTCGATCAGGTCCCGACCCGTGATCGAATTCCTGGTGCTGGAATCGATGGTGTCGTCCAATCGCGCGTGCGCCTGCTCCTCCGTACCGACGGAACGCAGAAACAGGAGGGGGTCCTTGATGTACCACCGGGCGGTGCAATTGACCCAGATGTATTTCTTGTCCTTTGTGGGGATCTGTTCGGGATACCCGTTCCATCGCAGGAGTCGCCTCTCGAACCTTCTGACGTTCTGAATCAAGGGGATTTTGAATCGTAACCCTGCGCCGTCGCCGACGGCAATCCCTTCTTCCGCATACTTGCTCTTGAGTTGTGCCAGGAGTGCCTCCTTGTCCCGGCCCTCGATCGGGTTGATGATCACCCGCACCGGCTTGCCGAACTGCGTGACGACGGCCTGTTCCGTCTGATCCACGATGTACATCGAAGCCGACAGCAGCAGAAGAACAGCCACCAAAACCACGATAGCGATTATGCGAACCATTGTTCGTTCCTTTCCGGCGTAGACCTCAATCGTATGACCATGCTCAGGGATTCTGCCTGTCCTCATCGAGGCCGAGCCTCATGAGAATGCCCCCTTCCGCTCCGCGCTGCTCGATGATCCACTTCTCGGGGATCTGCGGCAGAAGCTTGGACATCGTCTCCAGGTACATCCTCTGCCTGGTGACCTCCGGCGCCTTCTGATACTCTTCGTACACCCGCTCGAACTTGGCCACGTCGCCCTCGGCGCGGTTCACGCGCTCGGCGGCATACCCTCTGGCCGTCTCGATGAGTTTCTTGGCCTCCCCCTTGGTCTTCGGTATGGCCTCGTTGTAGGCCCGCATCGCCTCGTTGATCCGCTGCTCTTTCTGCTGAAGGGCCTTGTTCACCTCGTTGAAAGCGGGGCGGACCCGTTGCGGAGGGTTGGACGACTGAATTTTGACCGTCACAACATGAATTCCGGATTCGTATTCGTCCAGCAGCCGTTGAATCATCTCTTGCGCGGAATTCTCGTATTCGATCCGGCCGATCGTTATGGCTTCATCGACGCTTCCGTTGCCCACGAGCAGTCGCATCACGGCTTCGCTCGCGTCTCGGATGCTCTCACGCGGTTCTCGAACGTTGAACAGGTAGTTCCTGGCGTCCTTGATCTTGTACTGCACGATCCACTCGACATCCGTTATATTGAGGTCGCCCGTCAGCATGGCGTACTCGCTGCGGAGCACCTCCTTGGCCTGTTCGGCAAGTCCGCGGCTTCTGGTCCTCAAGTCTCTTTCGCCGCTCTCCTCGATCAGTCGCTGCAAGTCCGCCGAACCTGACCTTCCAGCGTCAATCTCCTCCACACCGAGGTACCGCGAGTCCACGCCCGCCTGCAGTGTCCGAAAGCCGAATTCCTCTTTCTGCACCTTCTTGACCGGGACGGCGGTTGCGGTCTCCACCCAGAAGGGGATCTTGAGGTGGATCCCCGGTTCCGTGGTCCGACTGTACCCGCCAAATCGCCGTACGACGCCCGCAGAGTCCGTGGGTACGGTGTAAATCGAGGTCACCAATGCAAGTGCCACGACGACGACCAGGAAGCCAACGGTTCCCCACTTGGCACCGAGAGCGCCGTACCGTCGGTCGTATGTCCATCCCGTTCGATCAAGGATGTCGTTGATTCTCATGGTTGACCTCTCCTTCAATTAGGAACCCTGGAAACCCCAAGCCGACGGCATCAAGCATCCTACGGCGCCTCTTCGAGTTGGGCTTCGTTGCCATCATAGTAGACAATGATGCCGGCCTGTAAAGGCCGTTCTCCGGATCTGCGTAAACTTGGCCAAAATCGTAGGGCTCGTCTTCTCGCTTCGAGAGCAACGATCTCGCACGGAACTCGGACTCGCGGAGCCGGCTCCGATCTCAGACGCCTTTAGAGGCTACAACGTGTGAACTTGCCGGATTGTCTTCCGCAGGTGTTCCAGAGCCTGCTCGTAGTTGTCCGGTCCGACGTACTCCAGGATGAGCGGCGCCTGCGGCGTGTATCGCATGGCCAGAGAAACGAACTTCCGATAATCAAGGTCGCCCTGCCCCGCGGCTACCCCTCGATCCACGTGCAACTTGCGGTCCTTCGCGTGCAAACAATCGATCCAAGGCGAGAGCTGTTCGAACATCTCGTCCACGTCGTTCAGCTCCAGCAGATTGGCGGGGTCCAGCAACAACCGAACTCGCGGAGACCCAATTTCTTCCAGATACACGCGTGTCCGCTTCGCACTGGCGAGAAAATGGCGATAGAAGGGCTCGAACAGCACGGTGGCATCGTACCGCTGGGCCATCCGCGCCAAGTCCCTTCCCATCGCCACCATCATCTTCCAGACCTCCTCCTGGAAGTGGTATTCGACTCGGGGCGCGGGCTGATCCGGAGCGTAATAGTGCCCGGCCTCGGTGATAAACGTGCTGACGTTCATGTGGGCGCCGACCTTCATCATCGCCTCGAAGTAGGCCATGTTGGCCTTGCGCTCGGCCGGGTCCGGATGGATCAGGTTCGTGTAGACACCGATGCTGTGGATCGAGAGGCCTGCCGAGCGGTACGTCTCGGCGATCTCTCTGCATCGACCGGCCGTCAGACCCTCAAGATCGCTGCGGGAGTTGTACTTCCAGTAGTTGCTGTCCGTCTGGGTCAGGAACAATTGCACGGTGTGCACGCCCTTCGAAGCCAGTTCGCTCGCAAGCTGAGCATTGGTATACGTCCGGAAGTCCGTGGTCGCCATACCAATCGTCAACTCGTCAGCAGGCTTGTCGCCGGGATCGGTGGCCAACACCGTCGATGAAGCGGCACCGGAGGCGACGAATGCGCCCGTCTTGAGAAGCTCACGACGAGTGATCTGAGGCTGGGTTGTGGATTCGCCTTGTTCCTTAGCCATTCTGATTCTCCCAAAATGGACTGCCCGCCGCGATCATCCGACTACAACGTCCAACCGTCTCGATATTTCCTGTGCAGATACTGGTTGGCGGACTCGTCGTTGGTGAACCTCATGTTCGGGCCGTCCCACTTGAGCTTCTTCCCGAGGCGAACCGCGATATTTCCCAGAAGAGGCGTTTCCGTCAGAAGGCCGCCGTGGGCCACGAAATCCGAGCCGGCGGGCTCGCCGCCCCGGCAGGCATCGATCCACTCCTTGTATTGTCCCGGTGAGCGAGAAAGCACCTTGGGGGGCCGCCCGTAACTCTTCATTCTGGATTCGGGGACCAGGCGATGCCCCATGAGCGCCCCCTGCTCGCCAATGTAGATGACACCTGACACCCGTCGCCCGGGCTCGAGGCCCTTGGGTCGCGGCGCTTCGAAGCCACCATCGTGCCACGTCAAAGCGACCGGCGGCATACCTGCACGTGCAGGAAACTCGTATCGTACCCTGTACTTCCGCGGGTAGACCTCCGGGCCAAGCTCGACGCACTCCCCTTCCACGCTGATCGGGTGGGTCAATTTGAGTGCCTTGAACACGGTCGACAACACGTGGCAGCCCAGGTCGCCCAACGAACTGGTTCCGAAGTCGCGCCAGTCGCGCCAATGCCACGGGTGGTAGGCCGGGTTATAGGGCCGCGCGGGCGCGGGCCCCAGCCAGAGGTCCCAATCGAGCCCCTCCGGGACCGGGGGCCTCTCCGGCGGACGGCTTCCCCACGCGGGTGGATCCCAGAACCGCGTGCCCAGGGCAACGTGCACTTCGTGCACCGGGCCGATCGCTCCATCCAGGATGAACTCCTGCACGAGGCGAGCCTCCTCGGTAGCCTGGCCCTGGTTGCCCAACTGAGTGGCGACTCCGGCCTTACGCGCCGCTGCAGCGACTCGTCGCGCTTCATAGACCGAGTAGCTCAGCGGCTTCTCGCAGTACACGTGTTTGCCCCGCTTGATCGCCGCCATTGTGACGACCGCGTGGGCGTGGTCAGGGGTGGCGACCACGACGGCGTCCACGTCCTCGCGTTCGAGAAGCTCACGATAGTCGGCATATGCTCTGCAGCCCCGGTACGTGCCGGCGTCTTTTTGGGCCGCATAGTGTTCGTTGACTTTGCGCTGCGCCGGTTCGCGTCCTCCCACCCGCTGTTCTTCACCCTTCATCCAATCCCACGAGATATAGCCGCCGCCCTCGCGGTCAACGTCGCAGACCGCCACTACCTGAAGTTCCTCGAACTTCAGCAGGTTGAACAGGTCGATATGGCCCTGGCCACCCATGCCGATACACGCCAGCGTGGTCTTCTCGCTGGGGGATACCCGGCCGGGCCCGCCCAGCACGTGTCGGGGAAGCACGGTGAACGCCGACGCGGCCACCGCCCCCTTGAGAAATCCGCGCCGGGAGGTCCCGGCGGCGCATGTCCGCCGGCCACTACACTTCGAGGAATTCGCGTTTGTCATATTCTGGGGTCTCCTTTCAAATCATGCACGGGACGTCCCACGATCTTGAGATGCGGCACGGCGCGTTTCAATCGCTTACATTCTATCGCGGTGCGTGTCCTGTGGCAATTGTTGAATGAGTCGACTCGCGTGGCTTGTGCAGCCGTGATGCCGTTCGATGTGTTACGGCCGCCTCTCCCGTCGGCCTCCGTTCCTCTCGCGCCTCTCCCCCGCTACAAGCGCCCCGCCAGGTTGTGCTGGATCGGGCCTACTGTTCGGTGACGGAGTAGCTGGCTTCGATTTCGGAGTAGAGGTCCCATTTGGCGGGCATCCATGAGTAGATGGTGCCACGACCGGTGATTCCCTTGAATCGTCCCGTCCCGGCCAAGAAGATGATCGTCCCCATTTGGCGCGTGCCGGGCTCGCCGGAGACGTCCACCTTCGCCAGAATGCTGGAACCGTCGTCGAAGTCGTACATGACGAAACCCTGGTGGAATTCCTTGCCTTCCGGGGAAGTCGTGTGGACGAGAGAACTCCACAGGCGGGCGAACTCGCCGTCGCCGAGCACGACGAAACCGCCTCGGTGAATGCCCTCGACCGCCGTCATGCGACTGCCGAACTGGTTCGTCTGCTTGGCATAGGAGAATTCCCGCCAGCGAGTCAGCTCCATGGGCGTCTGAGCGGGGCTGAAGCGAACGGAGAAACAGAACAGGGAAATCAGGCCGACGAGAAGGATTGCCGCCAGCGGTTTCTTCGACCGCAGATCGGAATGGCCGGCGCCGTCGTTCGTCGGATGGATCGTATGCCTATCGCTCATTCTCGTCCACCTTCATTCGCGCGGAACGTTGCTGTGCTCTGGGCCCTGGGCAGACGTAATCCCCAGCGGCGTTGAATCCCATCGGTGTATCGGCTGATTGGTCGCCTCAGATAACCGCAAGACAATGGGGGTCTGTCAGAAAAGAGTCCGAAATGACGGGCGGGCGGTGAGGACGTGGCAAACACACAGCGGCGATGCGCGGACTTACAACCGCGCTTGCAGACCCTTCAGAGTGGGATACAACTGCGTGTAGATGTCAAAGCGAGGAAGGTAGGCCGCCGTACCTCGCGGATCGGGAACGACCTCCCGGCCAAGGCGGAGGGTCTGCCCGATGGCTGCCTCCAGGTCCGGATAGACGCCACAAGCCACGCCTGCGAGAAGGGCGGCGCCGAGACAGGCGGCCTCCGTCACCTGCGGAACGCGCAACGGTACACGACCGATATCGGCCTTGAGCTGAAGCCACAGCGGGCTTCGCGCCCCGCCGCCGACCGCACGCAGCTCGTCGAGCGCGATGCCCGAATTTCGTAGCAGATCGAGGTTGATCCGCAGTTCAAAGGTGAGCCCTTCCAGAATCGCCTTGGCGAGTGTGGGTCGGTTCGTGGCAAAGGTCAGGCCGATAATCGCTCCTTTGGAGGACGTATCGAGTGTGGGCGTACCCGCCCCTGCGAAGTGCGGCAGGACCATAAGGCCCGTCGGCCCGTCCGGCGCATCCGCGAGCACCAAATCATAGGGATCGCTTCCTGCCTCTCGGGCTTGTTCCAGTTCCTGCCCGCAGAACGTATCACGAAACCACCGCAGCAGCAGGCCCCCACTATGATTGAGCGTCATCGCCAGGTAGAGGCCCGGCACAACGTGCCGATACACGGAGATACCGCCTTGCCGCAGAGCGTTGCATAGGTTCGCCTCGCGCATCGCAACCTCGACGACTTCGGCGGTCCCCGTCGAGACCATGGCCAAACCGTCGCGGACGACGCCGCTGCCGAGTGCGGCACAGGCCTGGTCGTGACCGCCCGCGGCCAGGAGCACTTCGCTCCGCAGGCCCAGATCGCCCGCCAGATCGCTCCGGAGCGTGCCGACCGCGCCGTCCGATGCCAGGGGCGAGAGCCGCCCCGGATCGACGCCGCACTTTTCGAGAATGTCGCTCGCCCATTCGCCCGCTGCCAGATCGTACATCTGGGTCCGCGAGGCCAGGCAGTGGCTGATGACGGCCTTTCCACTCAAACGGCGGAGAAAGAAATCCTCGTACAGCAGGAATTGATGGGCCTGCCTCCACAACGATGGCTCGTGTCGCTGGAGCCACAGTAGCTTGGGCAAGGTGTTGATCGTGTGTACCGGCATGCCGGTTCGGGCGAAGAGCGTTTCGGCTCCGAACTGCTCGAGGAGCCACTCGTTCTCCTCACCCGTGCGGGTATCCATGCCGAGGATGGCGTGACGAAGCGCCCTGCCGTCGGCGTCCACGGGGATCACCGCCTCACCCTGGCAGGAAAGCGCCATGGCACGCGGCGGGTCCGCCGGACTCCTGGAAACAGCCTCCTTCAGCGCCGCCCAGGCCAGGGCCCACACCTGCTCGGCATCCTGCTCGGCCCAGTGGGGCTCAGGCGTGAGGATCGCGTACTCCCTCGCCGCCTGCGACAGGATTCGTCCGTCCTCGTCGAACAGGATGGCCTTGCAGCCCGTGGTCCCTATGTCCAAGCCGATCAATGACATGATTACCAGTAGGTCTCGTGATGATACACGTCGAATCCGAAGTACGTATCGAATGCCTCCGCCAGGATGGCCGCGGTGTGACCCGTGTTGATCGCCACGTGGTGCTCGAAGCCGTTTCGGCAGATGTATTGCATGAGCGTTTGCAGGTCCGGAATTTCCGCAACCGCCCGGCTGCCGAACGTCTTGAGAGGATCCTCGGTCAACATGCCGTCGCCCACATAAGCCTGTATCTCTCCGTTAAAATCGTCGGTCGAGATTCGCGCGAAGCTGAACGGCCCGGACGAGACGCGGCCGGTCACGGCGCCGCAGGTATTCTCCATGCCGAGTGTCGTGCCGAGGATCTCCGCGGCCGTCATTTTGAAATCCTCGGGCGGATAGAAGCTCTTGGCCCAGTTGCCGCAATGGAACAAGACGCACTTGTCCGGATCGTCGCCGTAGTTGTTGTTCCAGTCGACAAGGGCGCTTGGCGTACCCGAAGCCAGTTGCAGAGCGTACATGGAGGCCACACCCGTGACGTCCACCTCGCAGGCGCTGGGCATCAGCCTCTCGCTCATCATGCTCATCAGGGTGCAGGCGTTGATGCCGTAGTTCTGCTGGATCGAGTTCCAGCACTGAATGGCGGTTGCATCGAGATCGTTGGCGGTCATCCAATCATCGATCACGATCCCGAGCCTGGCCATTTTTGCCAGAACGTCCCGGGACATCCCCTTGGAAGAGACGTACCGGTTTATTTCATCGACGCGCTGTTTGATCCTCGGGTCCTCCTCGGCCAGCTTGCTCGCCGCGCCGAAGAGTTCCGACAGATCAATCGTGCTGACGCTGATCCCGCACGCCTGCAAGAGCTTCTCGCTGTAGCGGACCGTGTTGAACGCGTTGGGGCGGGCGCCAATGGCGCCGAGTCGGGCCTTACGCAGCCCCTTGACGACGCGGCATACCCCAAGGAACTGTTCCATGTCCGCCTGGAATGACTCGCTGCCGGGCCGGATCGTGTGCTCCGTCGTGAGCGAGAAGGGATAGCCGTACTGCCGCAGATTGTTGCAGACGGAGATCTTGCCACACCAGGCGTCCCGCCTACGCTCCACCGTGAAACTATCCAGTTCATCCGGATAGGCCTGGACGAGGATCGGAACATCCAACTCCGAGAGCTTGATCGTCTCCGCGACGCCCTTCTCGTCACCAAAGTTGGGCAGCACCACAAGGATGCCGTCGATCCTGTCACTGTTGGCCTTGAAGAGATCCGCGCATTTCTTCGCCTCCTGCCAGGTCTCTACACCACCGAGGTTCGTGGCCTTCTCGTCCAGAATAACGGGTTCGACCTTCATCCGCTTGAGCAAAGCCAGGACATCCCGCCGGCCCTCGGTAACGAGCCGATCGGGGAAAAAATCGCGATTACCGACAATCACCGCCAGTACTGCCTGTGACATCGTGCACCTCCTTTGACAGATGCTAATTTGAATCCGCGCGGCTATTCGATGGCCATCGCGTCCATGGACAACTCCAGTGTTTTCTCGTCTGCACGGCCGGCTATCCAGGTATCCTGCAACCGCCGCAGATCCAGGATCGTGGACGGCTCATGCAGTTCGACGTCCTCGTATGTGATGGGCTGGTCCTTGTCGACCGCTCTCGTGAGCCGGGCCCCCTTGGCCAGCCCGACGGGCAACAACCCTTCCTGCTGGGCGACTTCGTAAGTGTCGATCAAGCTGTAGAAGGTCGCGCCGCCGATCCCGTCCAGGGTATCGCCCGCCCGCAACGGCTGCTTCGCCACCGCAAAGACCTCCGAGACCAGCCGGTTCAGAGGCACCATGTTCGATTTCCTGCGAATGACGAGCATCGCGCAGGTCAGCGGCACCTCGATGCTGCACAGGTGGTACGGGCGAAAGAGCGTGTAATAAGGGCCATTGCCCATATCGCGATAGACCAGCGCTTGTCTCAATCTCGGATGATCGGTGGTGACGACCAGAAACACGCCGGGATGGATCCCGCCGATCCCGTAGTCCACGACGCCGGTGCGGCCCAGGACGCCGCCGTGCTCCTGGAGGGCAAACACCTCGTTGAGCTTGTCGCGGGTGGTTTTGGGGCCGTGCATGCCGCGCACGTCCGGCACTAGGCCGGTGGCGTTGGAGACCGCGGCCATCTCGATCATCGTCTTGCTGCCGTCGACGAATTCGATGAGCATGTTCGGGTTGAGGCCGCGGCGCTGAGCTTCGGCGGCCCATTTCTCATCGGTCGGCGCGGCGTGGCGATCCAGCGGGTTGTTCTTACCCTTGCCGGCCGCCACGATCGCGAACCCGAGCGAGTCGGCAAAATCGTACAGTTCCTTGCACGCCGCCGGCTCGTCGCCCGCCGCCAGTGCATAGAGCACGCCCTTTCGCTGGGCGTACCAATGAAGCAACGGGCCGACGGTGACATCCGTCTCCACGTTCATCATGGCGAGCTGCTGCCCCGTCCGCGCCGAACGCAGAGCCGCCTGGGCTCCGATTTCCGGAACACCCGTGGCTTCCAGCATCACGTCCACCTGTTTCATGTCCGTAACGACGCGGTAGTCGCCCGTGAAGACTTTCTTCCCCGCTGCCACGGCTTCATCAGCTTCCTCGGCCGATCCGGCCTCGACGACCTCACCTTCCATCATCGCGATCCGGTACGCCTCTCTGGCCCGCGCTGTATCGAGATCGGCAATGACCGCGACCTCGATCCCCTTCATCATCCGGACCTCGGCCACGACGTCCACGCCCATCTGGCCGGCACCAATCAGGCCGATCCTGACGGGATTGCCTTGTGCCTCGCGGACGGCTAATTCTTCATTCAAACCTATCACACTGATTCTCCGTATCGCATGAGGCGTGAAACAGACGAATCCGAAGCACGCTTCACGAATTATGTCGTAACCACCACCTTGAGTGCCTCGCCTTTCGCGGCGATCTCAAAGGCTCTGTCAATTTCATCCAAGCCAAACGTGTGGGCCACCAGCAGGTCCGCCGGGATCACCTTCCGATGGATCAAGTCCAACGCCGATTCATGCATCGTAGGGTGATACGAGAACGCGCCAAAGACTTCGATCTCGCCGTAATGAATCCGGTTGCTGTCCAGGGTCACCATCGGATTGGCCTTGGGCAAACCGCCGAAGAGGATCACCTTGCCACGTTTGCGCACGATCTCGACCGCCTCGGTTTGGGTCTGTGCCACGGGATTGGCGCAGATCACGATATCCGCGCCAACGCCGCCTGTCATCTCTCGCACGCACGAGGCGAGGCTCTCAGAAGTCGGATCGACAATGGCTTTCGGGCCAAATCGCTCCGCGAGCTTGCGTCGGGTCGCGCTGGGCTCCGAGATGATGACGGAAGCGCCGTTGGCCCTGGCGACCACGATGTGCAGGCAACCGATCGGTCCGGCCCCCATAACCACAACCACGTCCCCGAGCCCCGTGCCGGCCCGCTGGTGGCACGCCAGCACCGAGCAACTCGGCTCGGCCAGGCTTCCCTCGATGAACGACATGCCCTCCGGCATGCGGTGCACGATCCCGTTGGTCAGCACTTCCTCCGTCAGAACGAGCTTCTCCGCCAGCCCGCCTGGAAACTCCGGGTGGATGCCAACGAATCGCAGCTCGTCGCACAGATTGTAAAGCCCGCGCTTACAGTAATAACAACGACCGCAATGCACGTCGGGGGCAATCGCCAGAAGGTCGCCGGCAGCGTGGTGCGTACAGCCCTCCCCCACATCGACGACCACGCCGGCGGCCTCATGGCCCGGGATGACCCCCTCGACCCCTTCGGGCGGGCCCTCCTTCCACCGGCGCAGGTCCGAGCCGCAGATGCCGCACGCCTTGACGTCGAGGACCAGCCCGCCGGGCGGTGCCTCAGGCGCAGGCATATCGCGCAGCGCGACGACTCTCGGTCCTGTCAGGTAAACCGCTCTCATTCACAATCCTTCACTTGCCTTCGGCGATCTTCTTGCCCACCGCCCCTTCCGGGTGGGTGACACCGAACTGTTCTTTCGTGTAACCGCGTATCTCCAGCAGCAGGATGCACAGCACATCGCAGGCCGCTCCATTGACCAGTGAACTGCCGGTCGCAATCATCCCGTAGGGGTCCACGTCCTCGGGTGCCTGGACCTTGTAGACGGCATCGCTCATCTTCGCGAGCGGCGAATCCGGATTCTCCGTGTGGGCGATGATCCCGGCGCCTTTACCTCTGGCGATCTCGACGAGACAGTTGATCTCCCGGCTCCGGCCACCCTTGGAGATCACGTACAGAATGTCTTTGTTCGTGATGGCGCCCGCCCCACCGTGCAGGCCGTCCGCCGCATTCAACGGGATCGCCGGCGTCCCGCAGCACGACAGCAGATGCGCGAACCGCTGCGCGATCGCCCGGGAGGTACCGGCGCCCGTGACCAGGATGTGACCCTCACAGCGGAACATCATCTCCGCAACCCGGACAGCCGATTCGTCAATTTGCTCCGTCAACCGGCAGACGCCGGCCGCCTCGCGGGCAATCGTTTCCTGCGCCTTTTCTACCAACTCTTTCACCGATCTTGATGCCATTACGTTAGACTGCCTCCGGACTATTGTTGCCTCTCGAGTATCAGAACCATGTCACTATCCCGCGGAGATGTCAATTCAATCAGCCCGCTTCGATACGCAACGACGGCCTTCGAGTATTTGTTCGTGATCGGATTGAACCACCGGCCGCGATACTGGCGGCCGAGTGGGTTGAACAGCATAACCGTGGACTTGACGGGGAGGTAGGCAACGATGATCCCGTCCTCGTCGGCCTTCGACACGGAGATGAACCGGTTGTAGGTCTTGTCGCCGGGCTGCTTCACAAGCAGTTCCTGCGCCGGCCTGAGCCGCCACCAGGGAAGAGCCCGCATGAAGCCCGCCAGGTAGCCGATCTGGATACTGCCGAGCAGGTCGATGCTCTTGTGCCAAGGAGAGACATCGGGAGCGGGCCGGTGGTTCAGGATCTGCTCGCCCGGCCTGATCCAAGGCCAGATGCCGTTGGCCCCGTAGGTGATGCCGCCGGTCGGCGTCGCCAGGATGCTCCAATAGCATGCGTTACGAACGTCCCTGGCGGTAATGCGGGAACCGATCTCCTCATAGCACGGCTCCATGTTGATGATCGGCCGGGCCGGGAGCTTGTCCCAATTCTCCACCATCGGGCCTTTGGTGATCCACTCCACCGTCCCCTTGGCGTTGCTGTGACTGGACTGGTACCCGACGACGTCCAGCCAGCTCTCGTCGGCATAGGCGTTGCCGATCCAGGACCGACCGTGCGGGTGCTGAGCGACCACGCCGGGATGCTCATCGCCGAAGACGCCTCGTCCGATGTTCTTCCATCGCTGCTCGTATTCGTCCACGTAGCGACCGTCACCGCCGAGAATCCAGATCACGTGGTGTCCGCCGTAGCGGGCGACCATGTACCGGGCCAGCAGAACGGCGGCATCCTCCGGGAGGTAGTAGCCCGGGCTGAGCTCCCTGCCCGCACCCCACTGGAGCGTCCAGAGCAGCACGGGGGCCGCCACCAGGCCATGCTCATTGATCTGGTCCACCTTGTGGTCCAGCCGCTTGTAGAAATCGGGATTGATCCGTATCCGCCCGCTGCCCTCGAACGCGACCTGACCTTCGACGTCCTTGTCGCACCCGCGCCACTGGGTCGTGACGAACTGGATCACGTTGTACCCATGCTCGACGCGATGATTCAAGTACTTTGGCCACTCCTGGTCGGTAGATTTCAGGGCGCCGTTCCAAGCGGTGCACGCCGTGAAGAAAAACGGCGTCCCGTCGGCATAAGTCAGGTGGTAGCTGCCCTTCGGGCGGACGATGCTACCTTTCGTGTAGATTGCCAGGCGGCTGTCGTTGGCCACGCACTCGAACGAGCCCCGTATCCCGTGCAGACCCTTGTTGTTCTCATCGGAGCATGTCGTTCGAAACGTCCACGTCCCCTTCTCGTCCGGGCAGAAGCGCACCTTCCAGTCGCGGCCGCCATCCCAGAAACCGCTGATCGTCCGGACCCGCCCCGTCGGCGAAGTGAACCGAACGCGGAACGCCTGCACGTCGTACAACGGGTTTTCGTACGATTTCTCGCTCTTGAACGATTGCTCATAGCGCATCCAGACGCCGATTTGCGCCTGCGCAAAGCATGTACCGCCGATGGCGAAGACCACCAACCATATCACATGATGCGTTCTCTTCATGTGTCAACTCCCGGAACAAAACGATGTGCCCAGCACACTACCGAAGTTCCATCCAAAACTCAAGTCTTCTCGACGCGGATGTGACGGCGGGCGAGCCTGGCAAGCTGTCGTGTCCGAAGGCTGTCCAGAAGGACCGCCAGGAAGATGATGGCCGCCGCAATTAGTGGCTGGAGGTACAAATCCACCTGGGTGGACACGAGTCCGATGGTGACCATCTGGATCAGCACGGCCCCGAGGACGGTGCCCGGCAGGACGTTGCCGATGCCGCCGAAGAGGCTCGTCCCGCCCAGAACGGCCGCCGCGATCGCGTCGAATTCCCGGTACTCGCCAAAGCCCGCGTTGACGATTCCCAATTGCGCGACGGAGATGAAGCCCCCCAAAGCCGCCAGAAGACCGCAGATCACGAAAGCCATACCCTGCACGCAGGCTGTACTGATGCCTGCCTTCTTGGCCGCGTCGATGTCGTTGCCCACCGCGTAGATCTGACGGCCGAGCGTCGTCCACCGAAGCAGGATCGAGGCACATATCGCCACCGCCACAAACACGGCGACGGGAAGCGGCACGATGCCAAACAACCGCTGGGCGCCGATTTGCGTCACGCTTTCCGGAAACTCCACCGGTACCGATTTCGTGAGCCAAAGGCCCAGGCCACGACCTACCCAGAGCATCCCAAGAGTCGCCACGAACGGGATGATCTTCAGCCTCGTGATGACCAGGGCGTTGACGATGCCGAAGAGCAGGCCCACAGCCAGGCAGAGAACCAGCGCCAGCGTGACCGGCAGGCCGTGGTCCCGGATCAGCACGCCCGCGACGACAGCGGAAAGGTACATGTTCGAGCCTACCGAGAGGTCGATCCCGGCGGTCAGCAGAACGAACGTCATCCCAACGGCGACGATACCGATGTAGGAAGCCTGCTTGACGATGTTCTCGAAGCTCTGGTAGCTGAGGAACCGCGGCGACAGCAAACCGAAGATGACGAAAACGAGTGCAAAGAGAATCAGCGGCGTGTGCCTCAATGCCATGACCAGGATTTTGCCGTGTGTTCTTCGCATCGTTACGCCCCGCGCTCGTGTCGCTCGTGGCCCTTGAAGGCGGCGTGGAGGATCGGCTCCTGGGCGAACTGCTCGCGCTCGAACGCCCCCTGGATCTCGCCCTTGCCCATCACGAGGATGCGGTCGCACATGCCCATCAGCTCCTCCAACTCCGATGAGATGAGCAGGATACCGGCCCCCTGGGAAGCAAGCTCGTTGATGATGGCGTAGACCTCGCACTTGGCCCCGACGTCGATGCCGCGCGTCGGCTCGTCCATGAGAAACACCGCAGGCCTCGACAGGAGCCATTTGCCGATCACAAGCTTCTGCTGGTTGCCGCCGCTGAGGTTCTTCGCGAGGGTCCGATGCACGGGTCCGCTCTTGATCCGCATGGACTGCGCCACTCGCCCGACCGCCTTCTTCAAGCTCCGGTGCCGGAGCAAACGGGGAAACCGCGCGACGGAGAACGCCGGCAGTGCGACGAGTCCGATGTTCTCGACGAGGGTCGCCTCCATGAGCAGTCCCTCCTCGCGGCGGTTTTCCGTCACGAAGGCCATGCCTCGACGAATGCTGTCCGTGGCCGT
>Ga0272441_10009376_pt1 | contig 15145 bp, 9 predicted proteins | sample SSMProp6N_FD_193582 | JGI IMG/M metagenome (GOLD analysis project Ga0272441, IMG submission 193582) | Marine sediment archaeal communities from Little Sippewissett salt marsh, Falmouth, MA, United States - SSM-Prop-6N | ecosystem: Environmental > Aquatic > Marine > Wetlands > Sediment ... | reverse complement strand
CTAATGACACCCAACAATTTTGGGGGATCGTAGCTCTTGATCCACAATCCACTGATATGAGAAAGCTTCTGGCTGGTGATCTGCGGGGATTGTCTGACGTCGAGTTTGCCGCTGGCAACAATTGGTGCCTTGTCTGCGAAAAAGGAGAGAGAAGCGATATCTCCCTTGCGTCTTTTAATGAGTCTGGATTGCATATTGCTGTTGCAGGTAAAGTGTGGTCACTGATTGATAAGGAGAAGAAGAAGGATGTTCAGTTAATCGCAGAATTATATCGACTGAAAGGGGATGGAGTCATCAACTATTGTGATGGACAGTTTGCTGCTGTCATTGCTGATGAAAAAAATAGTCGTACCGTTCTTACTGTTAACTGGCCTGGTGGATTCCACAAACTTTATTATTGTACTGATGGCCACACACTAGCCTTTGCCACTCGTATTGACCTGCTGATCCATCGTTGCGGTTGGCTGGCGAAAGTTAATGAGCAAGCAGTGGTTGACCTTCTCCGTTTTGGTGGTCTGGTGAATGAGAAATCTTTGCTTGAAGGTGTCCATCGCGTGCTCCCTGGTTATGCGGTGGTTTTTGAAAATGGACACGTTGCTCAGCATCTGGTTTACGAATACCCAAGCCAGGAAAATAATGATCCTTTGGACACTTCAGAAATGGTACGTCTTCACCGCGAAGCAATTAAAAAAAGGATTTCAGACTACGATGATTTTGGACTTTTTCTGAGCGGTGGACTGGACAGCGGTATGAATGTTGCTGCAGCCGCAGAACTAAGCTCTAAACCGGTTAAGACGTTTAACGTAGCGTTTGACGCTAATGAATTTGATGAGTCTCTGTATGCACGACTTGTAGCGACGAAGTATAATTCTGAGCATCATGAACTCCGACTCAACACTGCTGGTTGTTTAGATCGACTTCCGGAAATGGTCTGGGCCATGCAGGAGCCGATCTCAGACTATTCCTATATTCCGACATTCTATGTAGCCGAAGCAATCAAAAAGCATGTTGATGTGGCTATTGGTGGCGATGGCCCAGATCATTTTCTTGGACGTAATTACCAATATGCTGCATGGTATGACCTGCTGCGTCAAATCCCTTTCGCTCTCAGTGTGGCAACCTGGTCTGTCAAAGTTAATGAGCATGACGGAAAGATTCGACACGTCTTCTGGCGGCATGCTCGCAGGAAACGTTTAGGACGACAGCTATGGCAGCCTCTTGCATGCGTGAGCGATCCGTGTGGATCAGGCATGTTAGATGATTTCTGCAATGTCCTCTGGGGAGATCTTCCACCAAACGACTTGGTGAGCCTCCTGTTGCCCGACCTGTTACGGCGCACAAGTGTAGAAACATCCAATCACAAATGGATCGAAAGGTGTCAGCAGTATCGGGCGTCTAGCACTCAAAACAACTTCATCATTGCGGACGCTTCTCTCGACGGTCTTTGCGGCGTGTTTGAAAAAGTTGGTGCTATGTGCTCTGCTCACAACCTCATAATACATGAACCATATCTTTCCAGCCCTCTTATTCGATATTTCTATGGACTCAAGGACTCCTGGAGGGTTGGTGGGAGTTGGTTGAAGCGACTCAGCCGTACAATTCCAGCCTCGGAGACAAAACGCATTCTTCGGCGAGTGGCAATGGAATACCTTCCCGAGGAGATCGTCCTGCAGAAACAGAAACATGGATTCCAATTCCCTCTCGTACAGTGTTGGCAACAATCTACAACTGGAATAAGTGCCGAACGAATTTTCGGAACGCTTCTAAATTCTACTGACTGGTTTAATCCTCTTTACCTGGACAAATTAGTCCAGGAACAGGCATCAGGTGCACGTAACCACCGTTATTTGCTGTTGTTGCTTGCTGCCCTCGACCAATGGTTTCGCATTTTCATTCAAGGCGATGCGAAACCACCCACTTGGCGGTGGTCGGACAGTTTCTGATCTGTAGGAATACATGTAGGCCAATTCCTGATAGGCTGTTCATACTAAAGTAAGCAGAGATAATGGAACGGATAATTAGAAGAATCTGCGTTGTTCTCGTCATAGATGATCTTGGATATGGAGGGACTGAACGTCAAGTCATTGAACTGGCGAATAACTTGGACCCAGATCAGTTTGACGTTCATGTATGCTCCTTGTCAGATCATGTCCCTCTAAGCAGCAAGTTGAGAGACGCAGGACATAGACTTCACGTGATCAATAAGGCTCATAGACTTGATCCTATAATTATCCTACGTCTTGCTCATCTGCTGCGGACACTGAAGGCCGATATTGTGCACGGGTATCACTTCGGTACAGAGATAATTTGTCGGCTTGCTGGTCGAATGGCTCGTACTCCATTGGTAGTTGGTTCGGAGAGAAATGCCAACTGTCCTATTAGAAAGGACCATATCCTTGTTTTGAAACTGACGCGCCGATGTGTAGACATCATCGTGGCAAACTCAAATTCGGGCGCCGAATCAAACGCAAGAATATTCAGACGACCACAGTCAGACTACCGGGTGGTTCATAATGGCGTGGATACCGAGCGGTTTAGACCTATGGATGGGAGTAAGATTCGACAGGAACTCGGGATACCAATACAGTGCCCTGTTGTTGGCGCTTTCGCCAATTTCAAAAAACAGAAGAATCACCCGATGCTATTCCGTGCATTTAATCTGGTTCTTCAATCTTTCCCAGATGCACGGTTGCTCCTCGTTGGGGATCAACCGGTTGATATTAAAGGCAGTTTTGATGGCTATAGGGCTCAGTTGGACCACTTGATCGACGATTTAGAAATTCGTCACCGTTGCATATTCCTAGGACACCAGAAAAATGTAGAGCGTATCTACTCTGCCTGTGATATTACGGTGCTTTCATCCTTTCACGAGGGGACGCCGAATGTTCTGTTGGAGTCTATGGCTTGTGGTGTTCCAGTTGTTGCAACGAATGTATGTGATAACGCATACATAGTGAAAGATGGTGAGGTTGGCCACCTCGTTGCGGTGGGAGATGAGGCGGCAATGGCGAATCGCATGGAATTGCTACTAAGCAAAACCGCCCTACGGCAGGAGATGGGACGAAAGGCACGTAGTTGGGTAGCCGGGGAGTTTTCAACCAAACGGCTGGCTGAAAAGATGGAATCTGTTTACATGGAGTTCTTAAAGGCAAAATCCAAGTGACATCGCTTAGATAGTAGGATTGACATGAGCATAGTTCGGAAAGTAGCAGTCTATATCTTGCTGACCAGCACGTATGGCATCACATATCTTATAGCTTTGTTGGGCAGCATCATACCGCGTCGGTCATGGAATCCAACTGGTCGTGTTCTCGTAACAGGGACTTTTTATAACGATGGATGGTATTTATCGCACGTAACTCCGCTGTCTCGCTGCGGTATGAAAGAGGTGATTATGGTTACTGACGAACCCCAGTTGCCGCTTGAGAGAGTCAAGGTCGTGTGCCCACCGAGCTGGGCTCTGAGACTGTTTGGTAGGATCGGTGCCAGAACGATCTGGGTGTTCATAGCCGGTTTCCGCTATCGACCGGACCTGTATATGGGATACTATCTCGCTCCTGGAGCCTGTACAGCACTTGTGGTGGGTAAGTTATTGGGACGGCCCTCTTGCTATCAGATGACTAGTGGTCCTGTTACAATAGTGGGCGGTGGCTTTGCTGTGATTGATAGCATTGAAGGAACGCTTGGACGTCCTTCCAAATTAATTGAGACATTAGCTCTTAGAGTTATTCGGAAATTTGAGCTTGTAATCGTCCGTGGAAATAGGGCCAAAGAGTTTCTTGCGACCCGAGGCATAAAGGATTCCGTGACCGTTATTACCGGAAGCGTGAATAGCTGCAGGCAACAGCTCCAAAATGATCGGGATATCCATCTGATCTTCATTGGGCGATTGTCCCCAGTAAAACAAGTTGATCAGTTCATTAACATCGTGAGAGAGGTTGCTCAAGCGATTCCATCCATTCGGGCTGTAATCATTGGTGACGGTCCTCTGGCGGATGATCTGAAGACGCAAGTCACTCAGTTGGGACTTAAACACAATATTCAATTTTTGGGTAGGCGAAAAGACGTATCCGAACTTCTTGCTCATTCAAAGATATTTATCCTGCCCTCAAAGACTGAAGGATTGTCTATTGCACTGGCAGAGGCGATGACGAGCGGGGTTGTTCCTGTTGTTGCGGATGTTGGAGAATTAGGTGATTTGGTAGAAGATGGTGTGAACGGTTATCTTATTCAACCTAATAGTATTGAGGACTATGTTGACAGAGTTATGTCAATCCTTGGAAATTTTGAGCATTGGCAGGAATTATCTGGGAAGGCATGCAACGCGGCCATGCAACTTTGTGATGTCAGCGTAGTCTCTAAGAGATGGCATGATCATTTGCAGGCGACAATAGCCAGGGCACCTGGTTTTGTGTTTAATGAAAACAACAGGGACTTCAAGAGTGTAGATAGTACAATCGAGAAGCCATATATAGGGAATGCCAAGGAAAACAATGCATGAAGAAAGCTGAGTTAATATTTTCGGATCCTGAGCACTTCTTCGTAACACTACATAAAGATTTTTTGCAAGAAAAAAGCAAGGGCTTGATTTCTCCTCCGGAAATTCCGAACACCTGTATCGTGGAACCGGATATTGTCCATTGGATAGTTGGTGTTACCTCTTCACCTTCTCGCTTGTATAAATATAAAACAAAGAAGCTACTTTCATTCATTGCCATAGAGGGACTCTGCCGTACAGCGAAGAAAGTTCGAGAGGCAATTCTGGTTGAAAGAGCAGAATCAAATGAGGCGCTAGTTATTGTTGTCGGAGCATTGCGAGGAACGAACCTGCGATGTGTGGCGTATGGCCGTCAGTATTCACCTTGGCTATCTGAAATGCTCTTCCGCCGAGAAATGGTCTTTCCAGTGGACGAAGAATCAGATGCAATTAGTTTGGCTAAGGAGCTAATCTGCTTATTCAAGCATAATGCAGATAAACTAAAAGAAATACTCCACTTTCATGCGTATTCAAGAGAAGAACCGCCTAAATTGAAAATAAGAAGGTCATGTGCGAAAGTCACATGGTGTGCAAAAGCCTCTCCTGTGAAGCCTGTTTTCAATAGCCAGCCTGATCAGCCAGGATTGCCTCTAATTTTGATAGGAGGTGGGGGCTATCCATGTATGTATACGTTACCCCATGTGCGTGGTCATACGCGAGATACTCTAGTCGAATACAACCCGATTCGGGCAAAGTATTTGGGTAGACGTTTTGGCTTTAAATATGTTGAGACAGACTACCAAAGGGTCTTGGAGCATGTTGCATGCCTGGTGCAACCTTCGGTGATTATAGCAAGTTATGATTCAACACATGTTGATGTTGCCGTTGCTTTTCTAACTGCGAATACTGGAGTTCGACTGTTCATTGAAAAACCTCCTGTCATTAGCTATGAGCAATTTGAAAGACTATTGCCCTATATACGTGACGAGAAATACTTTGTTGAAATAGGTTATAATCGGCGTTACATCCCAATGATTAGAAAAGTCGTCAGTTTACTTAAAAACAGACAAGGCCCAGCGTATATTACTTGTATCATTCGTGAAGATGACATGACTGATTCTCATTGGAACTATTGGGCTAGTGAGGGAACGCGAATTCATGCCAATCTTTGCCATTGGATTGATCTCGGTGTCTTTCTAACAGGTTGCCGTCCTATTGAGATAACCTGCTTGGCAGGGAGTGATTTTCAGTTTTTCTCACAAGTGTCGATTCGATTTGAGGACGATTCTATTGTTACTTTAGTAGCAGGTATTGCTGGTAATGGTTTGCGGGGAGTGCAGGAATACATAGATATTCGTACAGACTACCTCACAATCAAAATAGATGATTTCCTCAAAATGGTCGTATACGAAGGAGGGTATAAGAGAATATATCGATCCTGGCCGCGCAACAAAGGACACGTTGAGATGTACAATTCCTTTTCAACTGCCTGTAGAACGAAAGGATCCCCTAAATATGGTGTCGTAGACTTTGTTCGAAGTTGTGTGTTAAATGAAGAGATCTGCCAAATGCTTCGAGCGGGAGAGCATCACCGCATGATTGATGTCGACCAACTCAGAACCTGGGAGCAATTGGATGGTTAATAACGCTCCGCTGAGAGAAAACGCTAAACAGATGCTGGGAAAGACAAATAGCATCATGACGGCGAGCAGGGTCGCCGTGGCTCATGGCAATGGTGGATACATGAGAGAACTGCCATATTCGCCCAGCGAGACTTACCCAGAGTATCCATTTGATGTGGCCAATGCCGCAACTGGAGTAAATACTGGTTATGAAGGTGTTCGCTGCGCATTGCAGTTTACAGGGTTTGATGCAGCTCAATTGAACAGAGATTGCTGGAATCCGTTGGGCGAGATTGTCAGCCATGGCAATACAGTGGTGCTGAAACCAAACTTTATTCGCGATTTTCGCGAAACACAATCAGGCCATGAAGACTGTCTGATAACCCATGGTGCAATTATTCGAGCAGCTCTGGATTACGTCTATATTGCCCTTGGCGGCGAAGGTAGAATCGTCATTGCGGACGCTCCACAAAATGATGCGGATTTTGATGCCATTCGACGGATGGCGGGGCTGGATGAGATTCAGGATTTCTATCGCCGGCATGCAGGCTTTGAAGTAGAAGTCTATGATCTTCGGCCGGAGAAAGCTCGAAAAGTGAACGGTGTGATTATTGGTCACGAACGATTGCCCGGTGACCCAGCCGGTTACGTGAAGGTGGATTTAGGCCGAAATTCCGCGTTTAATGAGATTTCGAACCTATGCCACTTGCTGTACGGCGCGGAATATGATACTGGCGAACTGCTATCGCACCACCATGATGATACCCACGAGTACTTGATCTCGAAGACTGTTCTGGAAGCTGACTGTGTGATTAACCTGCCAAAGCTCAAGACCCATAAGAAAACCGGTATAACAGTAAGCATGAAGAATCTGGTAGGCATTAATGGAAACAAAAATTGGCTTCCACACCATCGGTTAGGTACACCTGCCCAGGGCGGGGATCAGTTTGCTGATGACGGTACAAAACATCGAATCGAACAAAAGGCTATGGCCTGCTTCAGGAGTCTATTTCCATTATTAGGTCCTTTGAGAGGAGTTATGGCCAAGCCGTTAAAAGCCCTCGGAACAAGCATCTTCGGCGATACGAATACCAATACGATTCGTTCCGGCAACTGGTACGGCAATGACACTACTTGGCGGATGGTAATTGATTTGAATCGAATACTGATGTACGCGGATAAAAACGGATACATTCAAAACAATCCCCAAAGACGTATATTCTGCATCGTTGACGGCATTGTGGGGGGTGAAGGCAATGGCCCGCTGGATCCAACTCCAAAACCGGCGGGGATAGTTCTGGCAGGAATGAATCCAGTAGCAGTTGATTTAGTATGTGCCCGCTTAATGGGTTTTGACTATAAGCGGCTACCTGTGTTGTTCGAGGCAATGTTAGATCATCCTTTACCTCTTTGCACATTTGAATATGGCAACGTAGTTTGTAAGTCGAATGATTCACGGTACGGCCGACCCTTAAGTGAATTTGATGGTAGAGGCTTTGCCTTTAAACCCCACTTTGGGTGGAAAGGTCATGTAGAACTCACACAAAGACACGGAGCCACAGAGTAAAAGATGAATAAAGAGATTGGAACCACTAATCTACACTAATTGACACTAACAGTTTTTAAATGATATGATTTTAATATTAGTGAGGATTAGAGAAGATTAGTGGTTAAATGAATGTACAAACAGGAAGGATACAACATAATCGGTGCGGCAATTGAGGTTTACAATACATTGGGACACGGTTTCCTTGAAGAAGTTTATCAGGAATGCTTAGAAATTGAGCTAAAGTTGAGAGACATACCTTTTCAGTCCCATCCAAAACTCATCTTGAGCTACAAAAGCAAACAACTGGAAAAGTACTATATACCCGACCTGTATGTGTATTATGGCATTGTTGTTGAGTTGAAAGCAGTTAAACAGCTTTCAGAAGAACATTTGGCCCAAATCATGAATTATCTCAGAGCAACAGAGAAGCCCGTAGGTTATCTATTGAACTTCGGATGTACTGAAAAACTCGAATGGAAAAGAATCATAATGAACCACTAATTTGTACTAATTGACACTAACAAAGAAATATTGTTTGGTTTTAACATTAGTGAGGATCAGCGAAGATTAGTGGTTAGAAAAGAGCTTTTCTTTGTGCCTCTGTGTCTTTGTGTGAGCCATTTCATTTCAGATGAAAAAAGCATTATCAAAAAAGAACTTGTGGGATAAAACGCCGCTGTTGCTTAAATCCACGCTGGGGGTAGGATTGGGATTGTTTCCAACGAAATGGCTTTTAGGAAAGAGTTTTAGAGAAAACTGTAAGTTTGTAAATGATGCTCAATGGTGGCCGGCGGAACGTGCACGTGAGTATCAGTTGAACAGGCTACGTGAGATGCTAGAGCTCGCTTATGAAAGGACAAAATTCTATCGAAATATGTTTGACTCCATCGGATTCCATCCACAAGATCTCAAGTCCCTCGATGATATGAATCCACTGCCCACGATTAACAAACAGATCGTCATTGAGAATCTTTTGGATATGTGCACTAAGAGTGTTGAAGACAGGGATGTTGATTTTGGGTCTACTGGAGGAACTAGTAGTACTCCTTTGCATTTCTACATGAGTGCAAGTCGCTCAAGGGTAGAATATGCTTATCTTACGACGAGTTGGGAACGGATCGATTATAAACTTGGGATGCCTATGGCTGTACTGCGAGGTCATATAGTTGATCCTGATCGAAACGGGTTTCACCACGAATATGACCCAATTCTCCGGCACCATTATTACAGCAGCTTTCACATGTCGGACGAAAATATGGTCCGTTACCTGGAGCATATCGCCACTATTGGGCCCTGCCTTCTCCATGTCTACCCATCTACTGTTGCTGCCCTGGCCCGTTTTATCCTTCGAAATGGCACTAATGCCCCGATGAACATAAGGGGTATCATTGCCGAGTCCGAAATCGTATATCCCGAGCAACAACAGATGGTTGAGAAAGTGTTTGGCTGCCGCTATTTTTCCTGCTATGGTCAGTCGGAGAAGGTCGTGCTCGCCGCTGGTTGCGATAAGTCCGACGGTTACCATGTCTGGCCGACATATGGCTACTTCGAGCTTCTTGACAAAGACGGCAAACCAGTGACTATGCCTGGCCAACGGGGGGAGATTGTGGGCACTAGCTTCATAAATACGGTGATGCCATTCATCCGCTATCGGACAGGCGACTTGGCAACGTACGTGAGCGATCGTTGTGATGCATGTGGACGCGAACACCCGATCATTCTCAATATCCGCGGGCATCGAACCCAAGAAGTCCTGATCGCTACCGATGGTTCTGAGATTCCCTGGGCGGCTCTGAATATGCACGATGATACATTCATAAACGTTAGGCAGTTTCAGTTCATGCAGGAAACGCCAGGACGGGCTATCCTGCATATCCTGCCAGCCGATAGATTCAGTGAGGAAGACGCCCGTCGAATACCTCGAAGCCTGGGACGCAAACTCCATGGCCGACTTACTTTTACCATTAAGTTCGTCGAAGCGATTCCGTTTTCCGTTAGGGGCAAGGCCGTTTATGTGGACCAGCGCATTCCGCAGGATCATGCGAACTGGGAAACATAAAGTGCATCAGGGCATTTTGGGTAAAGATATTGTAGACGTTTGACAAGGGTCTTCCGATGAAAAGACATGTTACGATCTTGACAACGTGGGATGTCGACCCAGCAGCAGAAGTGAGCATCGACAGTATGAAAGAGGCCTTGAAGCAAGTCCGTTGGCTCCTTGGTGATCTACAAATCCCGAGCACGTTCTTTTGCCCTGCCAAAATGGCTGAGCAGTTCGACACAGAGGTTGTTAGTTTTCTTCAAGATGGCCATGAAATTGGGTGTCACGGCTTAACTCATGGAGACGAAGAAGAGTACAATAGAATGCCGGATGATATGCAGCGCAAATACTTGTGCAAGGCTACGGATATACTTAGTAGGATTACTAGACGGAATGTTACCAGCTTCAGGGGGCCACGATTGAAGACTTCTCACATTACACAGAAAATACTTATTGAACTTGGATATATTGCGGATTGTTCCGTGGCGTCCCAGCGAATAGATTTCGTGAGTTCCAATCTTGTCAATATTGGTTGGATTTTTGCTCCACGCCTGCCTTACCGACCGAGCAACCGAAGCGCGTTTCGCAAGGGAGATAAGGACATCTGGGTAGTTCCGCTCTCAGCGGCAATAGTGCCATTCATTTCAAGTGTTCTTTATATCCTGAAGACAAGAGTAATGAAAAGCCTGTTCAGAATTCTCTATATGGAGTCACAACGTACGGGAAAGCCTATTGTGTACCTCGTGCATCCTTATGAATTCGCTCCCTATACGGGAACCTGGAAACCAGAAGACTTGTCTACAATTCAAAGAATCCGTACACATGGATTCTTGTTCAGGGATAAGTTCTATGAGAAGAACCATCAAGAAAGGTTTAGAATGAACAAGGAACTATTTAGGTACATGAAATCATTCCCAGATGTCCGGTTCAAAACTGTACGAGATTTCGTTTCTGATACGCTTGTGCGGCATAGGAATGAACCTTTAAGATGATGATCCCTTGTTCTTCTCAAACATGTAAGGCGGAAGGTTTAACCACAATTGGTATAAGATATTAGCTTTAACCTGCTCAGCAGATAGTAGGCGCGAGATATGATACCGCAAGCTGTCTTCCTATTGACCTGCGTGGTACTTTAGACATCATTGAGAGGACTCTTATTGAGTACTAAAGATCATGCTAGTCAATAAATCTAAAGTTGTGAAAATAGGGACTTGCTTTGATACATCTTGTTCTTAGTCTTGATTATGAGCTTTTTGGCAATGGCTCTGGCGATGTGCGACGAGATATGATTGAGCCAACAGATCGCCTATTGGCGCTGTGTGATCAATACAGTGCGAAAACCACGATCTTTTTTGAGGTAGGAGAATATTGGGCCATGATAAAAGCCGAAGAGTCGGGTTCTTTGTCTTTGGAGTATTCACCTTCAAACGAGATCGAAAACCAGGTTCGCAACGCGGTACGCTTGGGCCACGATGTGCAATTGCATTTACACCCCTGGTGGATTGGAGCTACATTTAAGGATAACAACTGGCAGCTAAATCCGGATTATTTTCGAATTACTGATTTACCCCATGGCATGGGCTCTGAAAACGACCCAGTCTCAATTCTTGGTGTCCTAAGCCAGGGCAAAAAGACTCTGGAAGCTATTATTAATCCAACCTGTCCTGAATATGAGTGCCTCGTATATCGGGCAGCTATGTTTTGGGGACAACCATCGAAAGAATTAATAATGGGTATGAAAAGGGTTGGTCTGGCAGCAGACTCATCTGTTATTAAAGGTTTACACGAGACTACCCCAGTGCCGACGAATTATCGTCAAGCAAAGTCCGCAATGGGTTATTGGTGGACCTGCGAAGACGACATAAGTCAATCAGGACCCACAGGTGAAAACATTATTGAGTTCCCGGTTTACTCCAGGATGAGACCCTTTGTGTGTAACTTCCGATGGACTAAACTTTGTGCCACTCTCAAGAGGCGGCAAGTCGAGAGAGCCGATAAGCATGGCCACGGCATGATGGAAGCGCGACAAAGTACGGAATCTCCGGGGAAGGTCTTGAGGAGACTGGGCACTTTGCAGCCCCTGAAGTATGACTTCTGTAAGTTGAGTGCCGGGGATATGATTCGGGAACTGCGGCACGCGATGAAAAGTGACCAAGCAGGGGTAAATAGCCTCGGCACTCCGGTTGTAATGCTGGGACATAGCAAGGATTTTTGGAACGACCGGAATCTTGAAATGTTTCTAAGGTTTATCAAGAAGGAGTGTGAGGATAGAGTTCGCTTCAGCACATTAGGGGAATTAACAAAAAGGATCTTAAAGAGGGACACTCAATTTGCAGAAGGCGTACCGCGCAGAGTCATTCTTTAGTTGAAATAATATGAAAAAACTGTGTAAATCCGTGTCCCTTGTTATTTACTATTTCCGATTTACTATTGACTATTGTTTTTACCATTCGGCTTTGCTCCGGGTGGGGTTCGTGGAGAACAAAGAACCGCGTTAATCCGCGTTAATCCTGTCTAATTCAGTTGGTTATTGATCTCTTCTCGGTGTCCTCTGAGCCCTCTGTGGCCAAAGAATCGTGTTAAACCGTGAAATCCGTGTCTGAAAAACGTTCCGCCGAAGGCAGTTAATTTAGATTTGATGGATATAAACAGATGGAACAAGTGACGCAGCAATTAAAATCTGGTGAGATAATCGTACAAGAACTTCCCTGGCCCACTGTAGGTTCAGGAATGGTATTGGTTCGCAATCATTATTCACTGATTAGTGCCGGGACTGAGGGTTCTACCGCCAAGACCGCCCGTAAGAGCCTGATTGGTAAGGCTAAAGAGCGGCCACAGCAAGTCAAACAGGTGCTCGATACCCTCAAAAAGCAAGGACCTGTGCAAACGTACCGTGCGGTAATGAAGAAGCTGGATGCTTATTCGCCCTTGGGCTATAGCTCTGCCGGAAAAGTAATCGAAGTCGGAGCATGCATTCATGATATCTCCGTCGGCGATAATGTGGCATGTGCAGGTGTTGGCTATGCCAACCATGCCGAGATTGTGTGTGTTCCACGAAATCTCTGTGTGAAGCTTCAAGAAGATGTAGATCTAAAGAAGGCCAGTTATAACACGCTTGGCGCAATTGCATTGCAGGGCATCAGGCAGGCAGATTTGCGACTCGGAGAAAGCTGTGCGGTAATCGGTCTGGGGCTCTTGGGACAATTAACCTGTTTAATGCTGAGAGCCAGTGGGATTCGAACCTTCGGAATTGATATTAACCAGAATGCTGTTGAAACAGCTTCAAAACATTGTTGCGATGAAGCTTGGATTCGTCAATCACCAAGCCTATCTTCAAAGGTTGAGAATCAAACCGGTGGATTAGGCGTTGACGCCGTAATTATTGCTGCAGGTACTACCAGCCTTGATCCAATTAATTGTGCAGGGCAGTTAGCCCGTAAACGCGGAAGAGTCGTCGTGGTAGGAGCAGTGCCCACGGGATTCGATCGAGATCCTTATTGGTACAAGAAAGAACTGGAACTGCGCATGTCATGCTCCTATGGGCCCGGCCGTTACGACTCCGAGTATGAAGAAAAGGGTATTGATTATCCGGCGGCTTATGTCCGCTGGACGGAGAAGCGGAACATGCAGGCTTTTCAGGAGCTTGTCCATAGCGGCAGGATCGACCTGGACTATCTAACAACGCATGAGTTCACTCTTGAGCACGCGCCGCAAGCTTATGACATGATCGTCAACCGCAGCGAGCCCTTTCTTGGCATAATTCTCAAATACGATATTCAGAAACCGATCGCACGGAATCGCATCGAGGTCAGATCTGCTACGCCTGCAGGCAAGGTAAATATTGCCTTTGTTGGCGCAGGCAGCTATGCACAGCAAAATCTTCTGCCGAATATACCACGCAATGATGACAATGTGACCTGTTTCGGTATCCTGGACAATTCAGGTACAACATCGAAGCGTGTCGCTGAGAAGTTCAATTTTCAATTCTGTACATCTGAACCAAAAGACATCTTTGAAAACAATTCCATCAACACGTTGTTCATAGCCACGCAACACAACAGCCATGCAGAATATGTCAAGTTGGCCCTCAAGGCCGGTAAGCATATTTCTGTAGAAAAGCCGCTTTGCCTAACCGAGGAAGAGTTGGCTGAAATTGAAGAGCTATACAACAGTTCAGATAATTGCTGCCAGTTAATGGTCGGATTCAATCGGCGATTTGCACCACATGCTGTGGAATTGAAGAAACATTTGGACAATATTCCAATCTCAATGCTTTATCGGGTCAACGCCGGTCCGATTCCAAGGGATAGCTGGATCCAAGATAAAGAGATTGGTGGCGGGCGCATTATCGGGGAAGCTTGTCACTTCATCGATTTTCTAACATGGCTCTGCGGAGCTCTTCCTAAACAGGTACATGCTGTGGCCATCCCAGATCCTCATGGTTTGAACGATACGGTTAGCATCAATCTGCAATTCGCAAATGGCTCAATAGGTAATCTCTGCTACTTTTCGAACGGTTCTAAGGAGATGCCCAAGGAGTACATTGAGGTATACAGTGCCGGCCTTACTGGTATCATCAGAGACTTCAAAGAACTGGAGATCCATTCAATCGGTAAACCCCGCCGCAAGAAGAGCTTTGTCCAGGACAAAGGTCAAGCCTCTATGGTCAGGGCTTTCATTAAGAGCATTAAAGAGGGTGGATTACCGCTCATCCCCGCCGATGAAATCTTTGCCGTCACACAAGCTACTTTTGCCGTATTAGAGTCCCTCAGAACGCACCAAGCAGTTTCTCTCTGATTTTAGATGATTCAGGTAAATGTCGAAAACTGCATCGAAGAGATGTTCTCTTATATCGAGTCGGCAGACTATGCCGGTTACGATCCTTATGATGCGTTGAATAGTCCGTTAATAAGATTGATAAGTTCTAAATCCAAGTACCTAAGGATTGCGTTTACTCAGTTCTTCCGCCGATGTCCTGTAAATCTTCGGCCTCTATTTGGAGTAAAGAAAGGGCATAACCCTAAAGGTATCGGCCTATTTCTTTGGGGCTATTCCAAGCTGTATGCTCTTACGAAAGAGCCGCGATATCTGGAGAGAGTTGACTATCTCCTCAATATACTGGAGCAGATTCAGAGCAAAGGGTATTCGGGTAACTGCTGGGGTTACAATTTCGACTGGCAATCACGAACGTTCATGCGGCCAAAAGAGACGCCCACCATCGTAAACACCTCCTTCATTGGCCATGCATTGCTTGACTGCTACGAACTAACAGGCAGGCAAAGAGCCCTGGATATGGCAATCCCGATTAAGGACTTCATACTGAACGACCTCCACAGGACCAGCTTGGATGGTACGTTCTGTTTCAGTTACACGCCGGTGGACACTGAAGTCGTGCATAATGCGAACCTTCTGGGTGCTTCGATTCTTGCTCGTTTGATGCGATATTGTGACGATGA
>Ga0272441_10009375_pt1 | contig 15148 bp, 8 predicted proteins | sample SSMProp6N_FD_193582 | JGI IMG/M metagenome (GOLD analysis project Ga0272441, IMG submission 193582) | Marine sediment archaeal communities from Little Sippewissett salt marsh, Falmouth, MA, United States - SSM-Prop-6N | ecosystem: Environmental > Aquatic > Marine > Wetlands > Sediment ... | reverse complement strand
CGGACCTACCGCCGCCACCAAACCGATCACCGCGTTCGACGCGCCAAGCAGCAAGGCAAAGGCGACCAGGAACGCCCCGCCCGTCAACGCGCCCATCACTTGAGAGCACGTGCCGTCAAACAATAGCAATCGCAGGCCCGCTTGGACGTCCGAGTTGTCCAGCTTTTCCTTCGGCCGTAGCCAGCCCAGCATGCAATCACTCCCTGCGGTCCTCTGACCGACCGAAGGATATGATATCAGCGATACGATCGAAATGTTGTGCCCACCGCCAACAGCCCGGCACGCGCCCGCCCCATTGGTCGTGCTCGGCATGGCACAACGTTGGCTCGACCATGTCTTCCTCATCAAAGAGCACGAGCTGGTTCCCGAAAAGCCCGTTGGGCAAGCCCGGCAGCACCAACACCATCGTGGTACACACTCTCTAGACAAGGCTTGTTGATCCGACGTTGGCCCGTTCACAAACGCCTTATCCGTCGCACTTGGGACCGCGCAACGCTGGGAAGATCACTTCTTCTTCATCAAGGCGCGCCAGCCGGTGGCCGGGACGGCCGTGGGGCGTCGCGCCAGCGAGGTGTCGCGAACGTCCTCGACTACCGTAATGACCTCATGGTCCACCGCACGGGCAATGCGAAGGAGCACCGCGGTACGTCGGCGCGGCACGACCGCAAAGCACATCGCCACATCGCCTTGACGGCCGCGGGCAGGGATTTCCGTGACAATGAACTCGGCCAGACGCAGTCCGAAGGCTACGGCATGCGCCTTACCACACGAGATCATCAGCACAAGTTGCGTGCCAAGCGCCATCTTCTGTTCGAGCCATACCCCGCATGCGTTACCTAGGGCAAAGCCCAGCCCATACGACAGGATCTTGACAGCCGTCAAGTCGCGAAGCACGCCGGAGACGGCTGCCACCCAGATCACCACCTCACAGAAACCCAGGCACGCAGCCAGGGTACGGAAGCCCCGTACCACACAGATGGTGCGCATCGTGCCGAGCGAGACGTCGACGACACGGGCGCACACGATGAAAACGGGCCAGAAGAACGGGTTCGCGTCCAGAAAGCGCATCACCTCGGCCATAGCAAAACCACCCAACCAAGCCCAAACGGATCCTCAACGAACCTACCAGCAAATACTATGCTCGCCGATCGGTCCCGCACAACAGCCAACTCTCCTGCCGCGACGCCGACGGTGTTCGCCGGCGCCGTGACCCCCAACTCGCACACCTTCGGGCGTTGTGAGCTCATGCTGGCTCGCTACAATAGCCGGCCGAGAGCAACGAAAGCCGTAGTCAGGCCAAGCGGTGCGATGCTGCCCGCTCTGCGGCGGCAGCATAGGGCTCGGGAGACCACGCCCATGTCCAGACGACGCGTAGTCTCGTTCCGGCGCAACCTGCTTTCAAATATCCTCATCATGATCATTCTCCTCAGCGGCGCCCTGATGGTTACGACCTTCGTCGGTGCCAAGCAGAGGGCGACGAAGCTGGCGCAATCTCTTGCCAGTCAGACGCTTGACAGTACCGAGCAACAACTGCGACATTTCTTCGGCCCCATTGCTGACGAGTTACTGGTCATGCGATCACGGGGGGCTGCCAACCTCTTTAATTTCGATGACCCCGTCGCGTTGACTCGATTCTTCGTCCCACTTATCGAACGGCATCCCGCTGTATCGGCGGCAATGATAGCCGATCAGAGAGGGCGCGAATTCATGCTGCTGCGTGCCGACAGTCAGTGGTGCACGCGTCTGGTCCAGCGTGACGCGTGGGGCACGCGCTCGCGACGGCTGGAGTGGGCCGACCCAAGCGACGATCCGGTCGAGACGTGGCAGGAACTCGACTACGACCCGCGCCTCCGACCGTGGTATCAGGGAGCCATCGCCGAGCACGACCGATGTGCGGACGCGCCTGCCTGCGATCCGCACGAACGGGTGTATTGGACGGCTCCGTACGAGTTCTTCACGCTGAAGGAGCCGGGCATAACGGCCTCGATCGCGTTCGACACACCAGACGGACTTCAGCGCGTCATCGGGTTTGACCTTCTGCTGCGGGATATATCCGCCTTTACCCGACAACTCGTGGTGGGCCAACGGGGCAAGCTGTTCGTGCTGTCCGACGACCGTCGGATCATTGGTCTGCCCAATGACCCGCGCTTCGAGACCGCCGAAGCCCGCAGAGAGGCTATTCTCAAACGTCCCGTGGAGTTGGGGATGCCTGTCGTGATCGACGCCGCCCGGGTCCTGGCCGCCAGCGGCGGTTCGACGTCCCAAGCCGGCGCCGTGTTTGATGACCTCCTCGACAAGCCGTTTCCGTTTGCCAGCAGGGGCGAGGCATGGTGGGGGGTGATTCGTCCGTTCCAACTTGCATCCAAACGACAGTTGTGGATGGCTGCTGTCGTCCCTCAGGTGGATCTGGTAGGCGACGTGAGGCGAGTGCGCATCACGATCCTGCTGGCCACCCTCGGCGTCCTGGCCGTGGCGATCGCCCAGGCCATAAGGGTCTCACGGCGATACAGCCAGCCCGTCGAGGTCCTGGTGCGACAAAGCGAGCGTATCGCCCGAGGCGATCTGGACCGACCCGAGCCGATCGCCTCGCCCATCGCCGAAATGCGACATCTGGCCGAAACCCAGGAGCGCATGCGGGTGGCTTTGCAGTCGTTGCTCAAGCTCGAGCGAGACCTCCAGCTTGCCGCGCTGATCCAGCGAAGCACGTTCCCCGAGCACCTGCCTTCGCTGCCTGGGCTCCAAATCGACGCATACAGCCAGCCGGCCGAGGAAACGGGAGGCGACACCTATGATGTGATCGGCTGCGAGCGGCCGGAGGCCGGACCGATCATCGTGTCCGTCGAGCAGGCCGATCGCGCCGTCTTACTTATGGCCGACGCTACCGGCCACGGCATCGGGCCTGCGCTGTCCGTCACGCAGGTGCGTGCGATGCTGCGTATGGCTGTCCGCTCGGGCGTGGACCTGGCGACCATCGCGTTTCATATCAACGAACAGCTGTGCGACGACCTCCCGACCGGCCGTTTCATCACCGCTTGGCTGGCGGTCATGGACGCGGCCGACCGCACGCTCACCAGCTTCAGCGCGGGGCAGGGCCCGCTGCTGTACTACTCGGCCGAGAAGAATGCTTTCGACGTCTGGCAGGCCGACACGCTGCCGTTCGGGATCATGCAGGGGTGGGACGTCTCGCTGCGCGACCCGCTGAGGCTCCGCTCCGGCGACATGTTCGCCGTGCTCTCCGACGGCCTGTTCGAGGCGACCAATCCCGAAAGCGAACAGTTCGGACTCGACCGCGTCACGCAAGTCCTCTCGCTCCACCGTCAGGCAGCCCCAACGCAGATCCTGCATGCGCTGCGCGCGGCGGTGGCCGAGTTTGCCCGCGGTGTGCCCACAGCCGACGACCAGACCGCCATGATTGTCAAGTGCGTCGAAGGATAGGAAATCCTCCGTCCGCGCGGCATCCGCCAGCGGACCCCCGCGAAACGTCTCGGAGCGTTCTTGACCCTCTGGGCGACAGCGTCGCGACCGTGCACCAACGTGGGCAATCCGCGCTGGGTGGTGCCCCAACATGAGCACGAGCCACCCGCCCATGTGCATATTCATGCTTGGGCCGTCCGTCGCTACAATGCTCCCCGCCTGACACAGGCGGTGAGAGAAACATAGATGACGCTTTACCGCCCCCACTGCGGGGCCAGCCCGACACCTTCTGATCACCAGGCATGCGACGCGGGGGGTTCGCGCCTCACTGACCCGCCGGTCGCCCGGCTCGCCCACCTTCCGTCGAATTTCTGGCAGCCCTTCCTTTCAGCGACTGCGCTGCCGCAACAGCGCATCGGCAGACCAACGCGGCCCGACCGCGTGACCGCGTGGAGACCGACATGAACCTGGGTGTGCAATACTACCGACCTCCCTTCCCGCAGCCGAAGTATTGGAAGGACGACTTCGCCCGCATCAAGGATTCGGGACTCAATACGGTCCAGCTCTGGGTGATCTGGGCGTGGGTCGAGTCCACGCCGGGCCGGTTCGTACTCGACGACTATGACCAACTCGTTGAGCTTGCCGAGAGCAATGGTTTGGGTGTGATCCTCAGCACCATCGCCGAGGTCCAGCCCTACTGGATCCATCGCGAGGTGCCCGGCAGTGAGATGATCGACCACATGGGTCGCACCGTCGTCTCTTCCAATCGCAACGAATGTCACTTCGGCATCACGCCCGGCGGATGCACCGACCATCCGGACGTCTGGGGAAGGATGCGCCGGTTCCTCGAGGAGGTGGCCACCCGCTACCAGCCCGCCCCCCACCTGCGCGGCTGGGACGCCTGGAACGAGCTGCGCTGGAACGTGCAGGCGGATGGTCTGGTGTGCTTCTGTCCGCACACGCTTGCCGCTTTCCGCCAATGGCTGAGCGACACGTACGGCGGGCTCGACGGCCTCAACGAGGCCTGGCTGAGGCGTTACGGCTCTCTCGAAGAGGTCTGGCCTGGCAAGTGGCACGAGCGACCCTACACCGAGATGATGGCCTTCGAGCATTTTCTCACCTGGCGGGCGAACCAGCATGGCAAGGCCCGCTACCAGGTCATCAAGGCTATCGATCCCGATCGCGCGGTGACCGTGCATGCGGCTGCACCGTCGGCGCTGACGGCGGGCCATCCGGAAGATCAGCCGATCAACCGCGGCAACGATTGGTTCTTTGCCGACGACCTCGACGGTGTGGGATGTTCGAGCTTCCCAAAATGGCAGGGAATCGACGACGCCGAGTTCGGCGCCCGCGTTGAGTTCGTACGGTCGGCGTCACGGGGCAAGGCCGTCTGGCTCAGCGAGGTGCAGGGCGGGCGTTCGGCCGTGGGCTTTAACGTCTTCCAGCGTGTCGACGCCTGCTCTCAGCAGCGGTGGATCTACAACGGCATCGCCTGCGGCGCCGATACGATTCTGTTCTGGTGCTGGCGCGACGAGGTGTTCGGCCGCGAGTCGGCCGGTTTCGGCCTGGTTGGCAACGACGGGCTGGCCGACGAGCGCCTGGCGGCTATGAGGATCACCGGTCAACTCGTCGAGCAGCACCGCCCGCTGCTCGACGCCTATCGTCCGTCCCAGCCTGATGTAGGCGTGCTCTTCAGTCCGCAGACCTATTACCTGACCTGGGCACAGGAGGGTTCGGCCACGCGGGCGGCGCGGGCGTTGCGCGGGTATTGCCGGGCGCTGATCCGCCGGAGCATTCCCTACCTGGTCGTCGAGGAGGAACACCTCGACGTGCTGTCCGATCTGAAGGTGCTGTTCATGCCGCGGACTATCGTCACCAGCGAGGCCACGCAGCAACGGTTGGCCGCCTTCGTCAACGCGGGCGGCATGCTCGTCTGCGAATCGGAGTGCGGGGCGTTCAGCCCGCAGGGGATCTACCGCTATCCCGAAGATCGCTTCGTCGCCGAACTGACCGGCATCCGCGAGCTAGGCCGGCGCGATCTGCAACCCGACACCATGGAAGTGGCCATTGACAGCAGCCGGTTCAGGCTGCAACTGTCGCAGTGGATCACACCCATGCAGGTCGCCGGCGATGGCATCTTCGCCGGGCACGCCGACGGGGCGCTGGTGGCCGAGGCGCCGGTCGGCAAGGGACGCGTGATCCTGTGCGGCAGCTACCTCGCGGATGCGTACCTGGAGGACGAATACCCCGACTTCGAGGGCTTTGTCGAACTGCTCGCCTGCCGGGCAGGTCACCAGCCGCAGATCGAGGTGATCTCGCCCCAGCCCGAGCACGATGCGTTCGTCTACACCAGGACCGGAACCGCCGACGGCAAGCGCGTCATCTTCGTGTTCTTTCCCCCCGAGCATGACACCGTGCAGTTACGCATCGCGCCGGGGTTTCTTGCCGGCCACACATGCACGGAACTGCTTACCGGCAGCAACGTCAGCTTGACAGACGAGTTCGCCGGCAGAACGTGTACGCTCGACCAGGCGTCCTGCCGGCTGGCCGTCCTGGTGGAGCAATAGGTTCGTTACAATCAACCGATAGCGACGTACTCGCACACGCCTTCGATGTGCGGCGCCAAGGGAAAGGTGACCAATATGGAAACTCAGACCGTACGAACGATCGTGGTGTCAGCCGCGGCGGCTGCGCTCTTGCTCAACACGGCCCAACTTATCGCCGGCCAACTGACGGTGTGGGCCGTCGGTGAGAACGTCCGGGTGAACCCCGAGACCGGTCGCGCCTTCGAGGACAACCCCCGGACGCTGCCCGGATGTTTCACCGGCGACTACCGCAGCGCCAACTCCGCCTGGTCGGGCAAGGACAAGACCGTCCACCTGGCCGGCGGCCGAAACGAGGTGGTCGCCTTCCAACTCATCCTCGAAGGACAGGCCAAACGCGTCGTCGTCGATGCCTCGCCACTGGCCGGAGCCGCCTCGGCGACGATCGACCGCAAGCAACTCAAGCTGTTCCGCGAATGGTATATCTGGATCGACGGCAAACGCGGCACCGAAAAGGACAGGGCCTGCATGGCGCCGCTCGGCGCGGGGTGGTATCCCGACGTGGCAATCCCGCTGTCCGAGCCCAAATACGGCAGCGGCTTCTCGATCCCCAGCAAGGACTTCCACGATCCAGCCGGTACCCGCTTCTGCGATCAGAAGAACCAAGCCGTCTGGGTCGACCTGCACATCCCCGCCGATGCCGCGCCCGGCGACTACACCGGGCAAATCACCGTCGACGCCGACGGCGCGAAAACCTCGGTCAACCTCCGGCTTCACGTCTGGAGCTTTGTCGTCCCGCCGACGTTCAACATGCAGGCCGAATTGATGAACTACGGCGAGACTTCGCGCGAGCCCGACCCGAAAGTGATGTACGAGTACTTCAGACTCGCGCACGAACACCGCCTGGTCATCAGCGACGACAAGGTCAAGCCTCCCTACGATCCGGCCAAGGGCTACGACTGGAAGGAGTTCGACGCGCGGTTCGGCCCGCTGTTCGACGGCTCGGTGCTGGCCGAAGGGCCCTGCGCGGGTACACCCATCCCCTATTGGACGCTGCCGATTACCTATCAGGTTGACCGTCCCGACAAGACCAAAAAACGCACCGGACGCGATTGGCCCGTCCTTGCCCCCAAGACGCCGAGCAACTGCGGCGTGCAGTTCACCGACGCGTTCAAGAAAGAAATGGGACAGGCCCTCAAGCGGTGGGAGGCCCACTTCGTCGAGCGAGGCTGGACGCGAACCGTTCACGGCGTCTTCCAGAACTGCCTCGATGAGCCCGGCTTCCACAAAAGCGGCAAGGGGTTGGAGGCCGGAAAGGAACAGGGTGCCGCCATCTACGAGACCGCGCGGCTGATCAAGGACAACGGGCTCAAACTCGTCATCTACAAGCTCGACATCGGCAGCGGCTTCCGAGACAACAAGCTCGATCTGGACGGCAACGGCAAGGCCGAGGGCCCGCGCGACGTGGCCAACTACCTCGCACCGGTCGTCGACATGTTCAGCATCCACGGCCTGTGTATCGACCTCGACGCACTCGAGCCGCACATGAAACGCCTCGGAACCAAGGTGATCTTCTACAACGGCTATCACCCGCGCATCGGGCCCAATACCATCCACGGCGAGATGATCGGCCTGCGGACCTGGGGTGTGGCCGCCTGGCGCAGCGGGCTGTCCGGCTGGGCCGACTGGCAGTTCCGCCGCGAGACCAACAACAAGATCTTCTACGAAACCAACGACGCCGTGGGTCGAACGCTCTACGTCTACCGCGGCGACCACATCGGCCTGCCGGGCAAGGTGTTTGCGTCATTGCGTCTCAAGAGCATGCGGCGCGGCGCGCAGGACTACGAGATGCTGCGGCTATTGGCCGCCAGGGACGGTCACGATCGCCGCGCCCAGGCGCTTGCCGCGGCCGTCTGCGGCGCCGGCTTCAAAGAGGTCAAAGTCGACATCAAGGACCTCCAGGACGACGCAGTGGGCATCGACAAGCCCTATGCGGGCGTCGACCCCAACGCCCACTGGTCGCACGACGTCGAGGCCTGGGAAAAGTTCCGCCGCGCGCTGGGTTAGGCGCTGAACGGCAAAAAGTAATCGCAACAGTGCTGTATTCGGTCCGGGGATGCAGCGTGCGCTGACCCGCCGTCTGACGGCGACGTCGCGCGCAAAAGGACAACTACATTCGGCCGAAGGGGTCGCAGCAGGTCAATCTTCGCACGGGACGAGCGTCCTCTTCGGGCCGGTGTCCTGACGCTGCAATTGGATATGACATCGCCAGCGGACGTCGTCGGTGTCGGGCAGGTCGGTGCGGAAATGCACGCCGCGGCTCTCCAGCCGCGCCGCCGCCGACATGGTCACCAGCCGACCCACCGTCAGCATGTTTTGCAGCTCCCAGCCGCCGGGCTCGTCGAACAGCTTATCCAGCACGTACCGCGCCCAGAACTCGATGATCTCGACCGTCTCAGCCAGCCGCTCGCCCATCCGTTCAATGCCCACGTTGCGCCACATCACGCTGCGCAGGCTGTTGTGTACGTCGGGCAGGTCGAGCGCCGTCCGCAGTGACGGCTCGATCTGACTGCGAACGTCGGCCGGACGCTGCTGATTGGGCAACTCGGCCAGCGCCGCACCGGCCGTGCGACCGGCGATCTGCCCGAAAACCAACCCCTCCAACAGCGAGTTGCTCGCAAGACGGTTCGCCCCGTGCAGGCCCGTGCAGGCCACTTCGCCGCACGCCAGAAGGTTCGCCACGTTGGTCCGCCCCTCCAAATCGACAGCCACCCCACCGACCATGTAGTGTGCGCTGGGCCGGACGGGAATCCCCTCGCGAGCCACGTCGATATCGAACTCCTCGCAAAGCTGGGCGATCTGCGGGAACCTCGCGACAAACTTGTCACGCCCCAGGTGGCGGACGTCGAGGTACACGCTGGTTGCCCCCGTGCGAACCAGCTGCGTGAGAATCGCCCGGCTGACCACGTCGCGCGGCGCCAACTCGGCGTCCGGGTGGAACTCCGGCATGAAACGGTCGCCCTTGCGATCGATCAGGTAGGCCCCCTCGCCGCGGACGGCCTCGCTGATCAGCGCCCGCGTCGCCCCCGCCACGTACAGCGTGGTGGGGTGAAACTGCATCATCTCCATGTCCTCGAGGATCGCCCCTGCCCGGTAGGCCATCGCCAGCCCGTCGCCGGTGGCGATCTCGGGATTGGTCGTCTCCCGGTACAGCCGACCCGTTCCGCCGCTGGCCAGAATCGTCTGCTTCGCCCACAGAACCTGATGCCCGTACTTGGGGTGATAGCTGACCACGCCGCTGCACTGCTGGTCGACGCCCAGCAGATCGATGACGAAACAGTTCTCGAAGATGCGAATCGCGGGATCCTCGCGCACTCGCCGGATCAAGGTGGCAGCCACCTCCTGACCGGTCGCGTCACCCCGGGCGTGCAGTACACGATTCGCGCCGTGTCCCCCTTCCCGCCCGAACACCAGCCTGCCGTCCTGGCGGTCGAACTTGGCGCCCCAGTCCAGCAAGTCCCCAATGCGGTCCGGACCCTCTCGCACCACCTTCTCGACAGCCTCGCGGCGACACAGCCCGCAGCCCACCCGCAGCGTGTCGCCCACGTGGGCCTCGAAGCTGTCGGACTTATCCAGCACCACCGCCACGCCCCCCTGGGCCTGCCAGGTGTTCGACTGCTCCAACTCACCCTTGGTTACCAGCAGCACCTGGCCATGGCGGGCCGCTTCGATCGCGGCACACGAGCCGGCCACGCCCCCGCCGATGACCAGCACGTCGGTGAAGATGTGCGGCACGCGGCGCGGCTCAAAGTTGGTCAGGTAGCGTCTCGATTCATATAGCCCTGTCATGCCGGTGCATGCTAGTGCGTTCCCACCATTACGCAACGTCCGAATCGGCCGCTCACGTTATCGGACCCGTCGGGCCAGGGCCCACGGCGGAGCGGTTCCCGGTTCCGAGGGCCTCCGCTGCGCGTCTACGCCGAGGCCACCGATACTACACCGGACGCCGATTACTCATAAGCGCCTTATGTGTAAAGCTTTACGGGGAGTTTCACGAGATCATCCTATGCTGGCAAGAACCACTCGTAGCCTCTCCGGGCGAACTCGGACTGGACAGAAGCCGTTAAACTGGTAAGGATAGTTGGCGGCCGGTCGATAGTGCTCTTGCTTGGCGAGGGGAAATGAGCGGATCTTGAGCCTGGGGTCCGTACCGGGTTCGGGCAGGCAGGAAGCCTGATCGGGCACGGCCCGACCATCGGCGACCCAAGGAGGAAGCGGATGCTCGCATTTCTAGGTACCTACCCGCCTCGTCAATGTGGGATCGGTACGTTCACGCAGGACCTTTGCGACGCCATTACGCAGCATGATCAGCAGAAACGTGGGCTGTTCACGACGGCGATTACCGACCGGCCCGGGGGGTACAAGTATCCCGAGCGGGTCAAGCTGGAAATCCGTCAGCACGTACAGGCCGATTACGTGCTGGCGGCCGATTTTCTCAATCACAGCCGGGCCTCGCTGCTGTGCGTCCAGCACGAGTACGGGATCTATGGCGGCACGGAGGGCAGCTATCTGCTGACCCTCTTGCGAGAGCTGCACCTGCCGGTCATCGTCACGCTGCACACGGTCCTGGAGGACCCCGACCCGGCGTACCGCGAGGTGCTCCGCGAGTTGGCCGACAGGTCGGACCGGTTGGTGGTCATGAGCCACCGGGCCTGCAAGATGCTTCAGGACCAGGACGTCGACGCCCGGAAAGTGGTGCAAATTCCCCACGGCGTGCCGGATCTGCCCTTCGTCGACCCGAACTACTACAAGGATAATTTCCGCGTCGCCGGGCGTAAGGTTATCCTCACGTTCGGGCTGTTAAGCCCGAACAAGGCGATCGAAGTCATGATCGACGCCCTGCCCGCGGTGGTCACTCGGCACCCCGAGGTGGTGTACCTGGTGGTCGGCGCGACTCACCCCGCGCTGCGTCGCGAACGCGGCGAGGAATATCGTCTGAGTCTTCAGCGCCAGGTTCAGCGGCTGGGTCTGCGCGATCACGTTGTGTTCCACAACAAGTTTGTCTCCAAACAGGAGTTGCATGAGTTTTTGTGTGCGGCCGACCTGTACGTCACGCCCTACCTGAACCGCGAGCAGATCACCAGCGGGACGCTGGCTTACGCCGTCGGCGCGGGCAAGGCCGTTATCTCCACACCGTATTGGTATGCCGAGGAACTGCTGGCCGACGGCCGAGGCAAACTCGCCCCGTTTCGCGATTCCGAGGCGCTCGCGGAGGCGGTCCTCTACCTGCTCGACAACGAGGTCGAGATGCACGCCATGCGGAAGCGGGCGTACCAGCTTGGTCGCGATATGGTGTGGTCGAACGTGGGCAAGGCCTATCTGAACCTGGCCGAGGAGGTACTGACCAGTCATCAACTGCGCGGCGGCAGGGCGGCGGCGCGCCGCAGCACCATCATCTCGCCGCGAAGCCTGCCCGAGCCTTCGCTGTCTCACCTTCAGACGTTGACGGACAATTTCTCTCTGCTCCAGCACGCACGGGGTGTCGTGCCCGACTATAGCCACGGCTATTGCGTGGACGACAGCGCGCGGGGGCTGGTGGTAGCAACCAAGTACCATCGATTGACACAGGATCCGACTGCGCTGGCCCTGTTGCAGCGGTATCTGGCCTTTACGGCATATTGCCAGCGCCCCGACGGGGCGTTCCGCAATTTCGTGTCCATCGATCGTCGGTTCCTCGATGAATTGGGTTCGGACGACTGCCAGGGCCGTGCCCTGTGGGGGCTGGGATACGTGATGGCCTCGGGGCTGCCCACTTTTGCATCGCTGGCCAAAGAGTGCTTCGATCGTGCGCTGGGCGTGGTGAGCGATTTGAACCTTCGTGGCTCGGCCTACGCGCTGCTGGGTTTGCATTACTACCTGGAGACGTATTCCGGGGCGTTGGAGATCCGGTCGTGGCTGGCTCGGTTGGCCGAACGCCTGGTCGCCCAATACAAGGACCACGCGAGCAGTTCGTGGCAGTGGTTCGAGCCGATCCTCACGTATCACAACGCGGTCATCCCGCAGGCGCTGTGGCTGGCCGCCTGGCATCTCGAGAAGAAGCCCTGGCTGGCGATCGCACAGGAGTCGGCCGACTTCCTCTTCGATCGCACGACGCGCGACGGGCGGGTCAGCCTTGTGGGCAACACCGGGTGGCATCCCAAGGACGCCAAGGAGAAAGCCCACTTCGACCAGCAGCCGATCGACGCCTGCGGGCTGGTCGAACTGGCCAAAGTGGCCTACCGTCGGACCAAATCGCCGGAGTACCTGGCGCGGATGCAACGCGCGTTCGACTGGTTCATTGGCGACAACGACGTCGGATCGCTGCTGTACGATCCCAAGACGGGCGGCTGCTTTGACGGACTCGAACCGGACGGCGTAAACCACAACCAGGGCGCGGAAAGTACCCTCTCCTACGTCATGGCGCTGCTGACGCTGACCGAGGTCAGCCCGGAGGATGATGAGCATCGCATCCGCCGGGTGCGCACCGCACGTCAACGCACCGCGGCCGCGCAGAGGGATGCAGGGGTCCCTGCGTGAAACAACCGGTAGTGCTGGTTAGTAGTTGGCCTCCGCGCAAATGCGGGATTGGCACCTTCGCGGAGGAGGCGGCGGAGTTCATCCGCAAGGCCTTCCCCGAGCACCCCCTGAAAGTCGTCTGCCACACCGACGGTGCGGGTACGGACGTCTACCCCGTCATCGATATTGCCGACGGCGCGTGGCACGAACGGGCCTTAGCGCAGATCGAGGAGCTAAACCCCTACGTCGTACACTTCCAGCACGAATACGGACTCTACGAGTACGTCGATCAGTTGGGCCAGGGAGACGGGAACCGACGGTTTCTACGCCTGCTCGACGAGCTCAAGCAGCGACATATCCCAACGGTGGTCGAGCCGCACACGGTGCATGGCCGGCTGCGCGAAGGTGAGGAATTGTTCCTCGAGGCGCTGGCCGACCTGTGCGGCGTGCTGATCTTCAAGTGCGCGTATCAGAAGTGGCGCCTGGGCTGGACCTTCACCGGTCGCGGGGCTCCGCTGCCGACCAACATCATGATCATCCCGCACGGGGCGCGGCCCGATCGCCGTTACGCGGCCGATCAGATCCCGCAACTCAAAAGAGAGCTCGGGCTGGAGGTGTTCGAGGGCAAGCGCGTGGCGGGCCTGGTCGGCTGGATCCAGAACAACAAGCGGTGGGACATCGTTACCGATATGTGGGAGGAACTCCACGCCGAAATCGAGGCCATCAGCGGCGACGACTGGTACCTGCTGGCGGCCGGCGACATGCGCGACCCGAACCATCGTCCCGATTTCGAGAAGTACGTCGCCCGCATTGAACTGCTCGCCCAGAAGGGTCTGGCCCACTTCTACCAGTTCGTGCCGCGAGGCGACATCTACTACAAGGTGATGGCCATCTGCGACTACGTGATTCTTCCCAGCCTCGATGAAACGCAGTCGGGCACGCTGGCGCGAATCATCGCCCTGAACAAGCCGTACATCACCACAGCCCCACTCGAGGGGTTGACCAGCCAGACGGTCGAAAGCGAAGGGGGACTGCTGTTTACCGATCGCAGCACACTGCGCCGCCAGATGCTGCGCCTGGCGACCGACGAAGGTCTCCGCTGGGACCTGGGCTACAACCTGTATCACTACCTGACCGAGAAAGTGAGCTGGGATGTGGTGGCCCGACAGTACGCCGAAGCGTACGAATTGGCGCGGGCCTCGGCGCTCGACAGCGTAGCGGTTTCGATCGATCCGGAGTTCTAACTGTTTGCCCTCCATGCCTTAAGGCGTGCAGCGCGCGGCGGAGCGGGCAGCCCGCTTGCAGCACGTCCATCACGCAACCCGCCCTTTGCCAGCAGCCCGGTTGTCTGGACCTGGGCAAGCGTGTATAGTACCTCGGGTCGCGTCAAAGACTGGGGCTTGGAGGGCCGGTGATGAAAATTGCGCTGGTCTCCATGTACGTAAGCGTCGACGTATTGGGTCCGCGCTATATCAGCAGTTACCTCAAACGCGCCGGACACGACGTTCGTCTGATCTTTTTGACCGGTCGGCGCGGCAAGCACGGCAAGAAAGGCTACTCACCACAAGTCCTGGGTGAGTTGGTGGACTTGTTGGACGACGTGGATCTGGTCGGCGTTTCCCTGATGACCAACACGTTTCGTCGCGCGACGGAGATCACGCGCGCCATTCGCCAGGCCAGAGGCGACCTGCCCATCGTCTGGGGCGGTGTCCATCCCACGGTAGCGCCGGAAACCTGCACCCAGCACGTCGACATGTTTTGTATCGGCGAGGGTGAAAAGCCCATGCTCGAGCTTGCCGATCGACTGCGGGACGGTCGCGATCCAGCCGACATACCGGGCATCGCCACCGCCCGCGACGGCAAGCTGGTCGGTGCAAGCGTCTGGCCGCTCGCCGACGACCTGGACAGTTACCCGTTCCCCGACTTCGACCTGGAGCAGCAATACGTGTTGCACGACGGGCACCTCGTGCCGGCCAGACCCAAGCTCATGCGCGACTCACTGAAGCGCTACCGCTTGCTGAGCACGCGCGGGTGTCCCTTCCAATGCGCATTCTGCAACAATTCGACCATTCAGAAACTGTATCAGGGCAACGGCCAGTGGGTGCGCAAACGCTCCGTCGAAAACGTGGTGGCCGAACTGGAGACCGTCGTCGCGCGGTTTGATAGTATCCGCGCCGTCAAAATCGTGGATGATCTCTTCTTCGTTCGAAACGAGGAGGAGATGCAGCACTTCTGCGACGTGTACTCGCAGCGTGTGGGGCTGCCGTTCGAGGTCGACGCCCATCCAGCCACCATGAGCCGGGGGAAAATCGATGCGCTCGTGGGTGCGGGCCTCTATCGCGTCAACATGGGCATCCAGAGCGGGTCGGACAAGACGAACTTCGATATCTTCAACCGACCCACCAGCCGTCAGAAGGTGGCAGCCGCCATCGACATCCTGGCCGACTATCCACACGTGCAGGCCGAATACCACTACATCGTGGCCAATCCCTTCGAGCCGGCCGAACAGATGATCGAGACGCTCTACTTCGCCGCCGAGCATCATCGCGGCTACTTCAAGGTGGACATCTTCCCGTTGGCGTTCTTCCCGGGCTCGCCGCTGCACCAGCGGGCGATCCGGGAGGGGATCATCAACG
>Ga0272441_10009374_pt1 | contig 15148 bp, 13 predicted proteins | sample SSMProp6N_FD_193582 | JGI IMG/M metagenome (GOLD analysis project Ga0272441, IMG submission 193582) | Marine sediment archaeal communities from Little Sippewissett salt marsh, Falmouth, MA, United States - SSM-Prop-6N | ecosystem: Environmental > Aquatic > Marine > Wetlands > Sediment ... | reverse complement strand
ACTCCCATGTGACACCTCCTAGATCCTTTTGTGTGTTTTACACTGGACCATAGCATCTCCTGCTATGGTTGGGGAGGTGTCATCTTTTATCCATCACAGCACCTTGATATGATTATCAGGTCTTGCACTGACACATTTCATCGGCACGGCATCAGAAAACCCCGTAATGAACTGCCACGCAACGCGCTGCCGAGGTAGCACTACCCCTCTCACAGCAGGCTGCCGGGAAGGAGCCCCGACAGAGATTGTTGTTCCGGCAATCAGACATATCAAAGCTCATGCCGGTTCTGATCCGGCATCCAGGCTATGCCTGGATTACCACTGTCACGGGACTGACGAATTAACATATGTTGTTGCCGGAGTAATATAATACGTTACTTCAAGACCTTACCCCATCCATTAGCCATTAATTCACAATCGTTTATTTTATAGTCGCTCGCTAACCTCGCCGCAGGCAGCGGGGAATAGCTCGCTGTTCAGTGCAAGACCTGACCCCACTTACCCGGGGGGAATTGAATTTTCGGTAGACAGGTATGGTACAGGAGTGGCGTTGTAGAGGGTGTAGGGGAAAACGTGCACTATGTGTAGTGAGTCTCATCGTCATCAGGAACGCAAACCTCACTTAGTAGATTTGTTTCTAACAACAAAGATGATCCCTGCGTTTCCACTTTACAACTATAACTTCAATGCATCATTTACATACTCACAGGTTCTTTTATTTGTCAAGCAAAACTATCGTGAGCAGAAGGGGTCACCCATGAAGGGTGACCCCTTCCATTCAGACAATCTCCTGCATCACCTCCCCGATGACCGTGGTAATGATATCACAGTCTTCGATGCTGAAGGTCAAGGGTATGCGAAAGTCACACATGAAATTGAGGACCTCCTTTGTCTTGGCCAGCTCGGGAAGATGAGAAATATATTGCCAGCTGTCGTAGGAACTCGTGTATCCCCGGGGTTCCTCCCAGCCGAACCACTTTATCTCGACACCCTGGGCGGCGCACCCGTCCAGGAACTGCTCCACCTTCTCCCGTGTCAGCCCCTCCAGGGTGAACTGGATGGAACTGCCCACGTAGGATTCCTTGGGATTCCTCCGGGGTACCGTGATGTGATCGATATCGTTGAGCGCCCCTTCGAGGAAAACATAACGCTTATTCCACCGGGCTACCTGTGAGTCCAGGGCCTTCAACTGCGGACGCAACAGGACGGCCTGCAGATTGCTCATGCGCAGGCTGAAATTGGGGATAATCCTCTTGTAGCGTTCAAATACATCGAGCGGGGGCCGGGAGAGGTGTGCATGATAGAGCATATAGGACCCTGAATAGAGGATGGCCTGGGCGATAACGTCGTCATCGTCGGTGATGAGCAGGCCCCCTTCCCCTGAATTCATGTGCTTGTAGGTCTGTGTGCTGAAACAGCCGATTTTCCCGAAGGTCCCCGAGTTCCGGCCGTCCCATCGCCCTCCCATGGTATGGGCGCAGTCCTCGACCAGAACGAGTCCGTGCCGGGCGACTATCCCGGAGAGCACGTCCATATCGGTGATGTGCCCCCTCATATGCGAGAGCAAGAGGAATGTCGCGCCCGTCGCTTCGGCCTTCCTGTCGAGATCTTCCAGGTCTATCGTGTAATCGTCCGTGCTCTCCACGAGGACCGGTTTCGCCCCCGCGTTCACGATAGCCCCCGGAACGGGAGCCAGCGTGAAGGCATTGCTCAAGACCATATCGCCCGGTTTCACACCGGCGCATTTCAGGGCCACATAGATCGAACTGCCGCAGGAGGAGAAGGCGGCGCAGTAGGTCACACCCATATATTCGGCAAACTCCTTCTCCAGAAGGGCCACCTCGGATATCTCGTCCGGTCCCGTGTTATAGCGGTGCAGCCTTCCACTGCGAAGGAGTTCGATCGCCCGCTCGATACCCTCTTCTGGAATGGACTCCTGTCTGGTAAACTCCCTGGTGAACACTGTCTTTCCCATAGTATCTCCTTCACCTTCGTTACCACCACTGGATGGTTTGTTGGTTACATACAGCCCCATGAGATACCCCCGCGCCGGCGGATACCTGCAATCATGTTATAGAGCCATGGCCGGTGTCATGCACCGCCACCGGTTTCACTTTCCGATATCGAGATGTGCCGGGTCATAGACCTCGAAATCAAATGTCTCATCGGGGAAAAATTTTCGCAACCGCACATCGGCGGCACGGGCATGTCCCTCCATACCCTCGACACGTGAGATACGCGACGTCACTGCGCCTATCTGCCTGTTTGCCTCTCGCGTCAGCTTCTGATAGGTGACTACCTTGACAAATTTGCTGGCACTGAGCCCACCACTGTACCGTGCGGCCTTGTTGGTGGGCAGGATATGGTTCGTTCCGCTCGTCTTGTCGCCGTAGGGAACAGTACACCCCTCACCGAGGAACAACGACCCGTAATTTTTCAGCCGTCCGAGCCACCAGTCGAGATCATCGGCCATGACCTGTACGTGTTCCGCCGCATAGTCGTCATTGACAGCGGCCATCTCCTCGCGATCCGAACAGAGTATCACTTCTCCATAATCGCGCCATGAGAGCTCGGCAACCTCGGGTTCGGGCAGGTCCTGTATGACCACCGGCATCAGCTTCATGACCTTCTCTGCCAGTTCCTTGGAATCCGTCACCAGCCACACCGGAGAATCGTATCCGTGCTCCGCCTGACTCATGAGATCCATTGCCACCAGGAAGGGGTCCGCCCCCTTATCGGCCAGGATGAGTGACTCCGAGGGACCGGCGATGATGTCAATGCCGATCTGGCCGAAGAGGATCCGCTTCGCCTCGGTAACGAACCTGTTACCCGGACCCACCACCACGTCGGCCGGCTTTCCCGTAAAGGCGCCATAGGCCATCGCCGCTATGGCGTGCGTTCCCCCCATCATCATGATTATATCGGGCTTGCAGATATACATGCCACACAACAGGGCGGGATTGACAGTGACACCATCGTGTGAAGGAGAACAGGCGACGACAAAGGGGACTCCCGCCGCACGCGCCGTGGCGATACTCATGATCGCCGATGCGGCGTGGGCAAAACGTCCGCCGGGGACATAACACCCCGCACAGTTGCAGGGGATGAGTCGCTGTCCCAGGGTGACACCGGGATAGATCTCGGTCTCAAATTCCCTCATGCTCTCACGCTGCTTCACCGCAAATCCATGGATCTGGTCGTAGGCAAATTCCAGATCGTCTCGAACCCTGGCAGGAACGACAGCGATCCTTCGTTCGATCTCATCCTTCTCCAGTATGAATTTCCCCGGCCAGTCCTTGCCGAATTTTGACCCGTAATGGCGGATATAATCGGCCTCACCATTCTCCTGGATCCGTGTCAGAAGCTTCTTAACGATCTCTCGTGTCTCCGGACCTTCGGTCTCGGGTGTCTTTGCGGCCTTTTTCAAATACGTCGCCATGTCTTTCTCCTTTCACTGTCTAAGATATTTGTTTATACACATGCTCCTTATTCACATACTGCCGTGCCATCGACCTGTCTTTCCGGGACATCGACAGCCCTCTTGTCGTCTGAAGCCGACAGGGCACCACCATCCCCGGCAGGGACCTCAACTGTCATGGCCGGCGTTTCGCAGACGGTATGTAACACTGCTCTTGCTGTATGGGTGAAATAATCGGTGAATCTATTACGCAGTATCGTCATCAAGAGTAACAACCCCATCTGATCGTTTTGCCTATAAAGAAGATGACACTTTGATGCTACATGCAGATGAATACTTAAACGTTTAACTATATCTTTATTAAAAAATTGATTCTCTGTCAAGAAAATAAACCGTAAACATACCCTCTCATCACGATTTGTTTACATGACTAAATATACATACTAATGCGTCCTGTCATTCCAGGGGGGGGTACTGCCGCTTCATATATTTTTCTTGACCTTTCAATAAACAGGGGGTAATAGTTCAAATAATTAAACGTTTCAGACATCATGGGTCCCTGCCCCACGCCTCGGGTCAGGTCATGGCATCGCTTCATGAAAGGGACATACAATGGGAGTCACCATCAAGGACATCGCCAGGGCAGCCAGCGTATCAACGGCAGCGGTCTCTCTGGCCATAAACAATCGTCCCGGCATCAGCGAGAAGACCCGCAGTAAGATTCGCCGTATCGCAAAGGAACTGCACTATATCCCCAATCTGGCGGCACGGAGCCTGATCAGTCAACGAAGCCTGACGATAGGGGTCATCATCACCGATATTACCGACCCCTTTTACCCTCAACTGGCACGGAGCATCGAAGAGACGGCGGATGAACGGGGGTACAGCATGATATTGTGTAACTCCGACGGTGATTTCAGGCGTGAACGGCATGGTCTTGAAAATCTCATGGGTAAACAGGTCGATGGCATCATACTGTCATCTACCTTTTCCGAGGGACCGGCCATAGACCTGCTTGTGGAAAAAGGATTCCCCTTCGTTTTCACCAATCGTATCCCCGTCAATCATCCCCTCGGCGATGATATCGATTACGTCATCATTGACAACTATGCCGGCGGATACCGGGCGGTAGAACACCTCTATCGAATCGGACACGATAAGATCGCCATTATCGCCGCGCATATGACTGCATCGAACATGATTGAACGTGCCAGAGGGGCTCGCTCTGCAATGAAAGAGTATGGCATGCACTGCAATCCCGATTATTTCATTACCTGTGAATACTCCCGGCGAAGGGCATTGCTGGCAGCGAAGGGTCTCCTTGCAATGAAAGATCCTCCCACCGCCTTCTTTGTGCAGGACGACAATCTGGCACTGGGTGTTCGTGAAGCCATCCTCTCTTCAGGCGCCAGGATCCCCGAAGATGTGGGCCTCGTCGGTTTTGATGACATAGACTTCGCCGGCGTTACGGGTGTGGAACTTACCACTGTCAGCCACAGGAGTGATGAGATGGGGACCCTCGCCACTGAAATACTGATCAATAAGATTGAAAACAGTGCTGTCGGAACGATGAACAAAATAGTATTGGAGGCCGAATTAATCATACGAAAGACCTGCGGCCACCATCTCAAGGGCTATGTGCGCCCATGAAAAACGGGCAGATGGGGTCACACGATGTCGCCCCTTTTACCCCCCCTCACACCAACCGATTTAAGAATATCGACGTGATAGACGATATAAAAAAACAGCAGGCTGCAGACGCCGCTATCGATTCCGAGTTATATGGTCGGTACCGGGCGGCATCGATCCGTGGTGTGCCTGTCTGCAGGCACCGGCGCCTTCGCATCGGCTCGCCGTCGCCTGATTGATGGGGATACACGGTGGTTCTATGGCCCCTGTGGGATAGCGGATAGGCCTGCCGCGTTTTTACAACAGGAACACAGGTATCCCGGCATATCATTCATTGATTGAAAGGTATCGCCTATGACCGGGTAACAAGCCGATACGTGATCATCATAAAGCAGTATCTGATCAGGGGAGACAGGAATACAAGAAGACAAAGGGCATACCGAACCGTGCAATCACGGGCAGGAACGTAGGTGGTTCCTTTTCAACAGGGAGTTTCAGCACACCGTACAAGGAGGACAGCGCAATGGCAAAGGGAGGCGTCAAAAAGAGAACATCTCGCCGGTTTGAGATACCGGGAGCACAGGCGAGATTCAAGAAATCGGGACTTAACTCTCTCGTCAAGGGCTTTTCAGTCAATTATCCTGTGTTGAATGTCAGCAAAGGGGGACTCGCCTTTGTCTGCGACAGAAAATTTCGACGTGGCGATAAAATAATAGTGCAGTTGCTGATTCCGCATGAACGGCCGTTGCACCTGCATGGCATGGTGAAACGGTACGACCAACATGCAAACAGCTCCAACTATATGGTAGCTGTCGAATTCAAGCCTTTTAACAACTTCAGAAAGTACAACACCATTGATTCACTGTTCATGCTCAGAAATCTCGATTCACAGTATGGGAGGGAAATCAAAGGCTTCTGGGCCGGAATTTAATATGTCACCTCTGCCGCGATAGCGTATGAGGCTTACAGTGCAGATGGGGTCGGCGGCCCCGATGGTCCCCCTGCAGGGGATCAAAAGAACCGGAAGATCTCTGCGGGAATCCTGTCTTCGAGAGCTATGAAATTCACGGCAAAGTGGGCGAGCACGATCGGCGGCAGGGACCGTGTTGTTATATAGATCCCCATGAAAACCGCACCGATGGCCGCCGTGATCATCACCCTGTACAAACCGCCACTCCAGTGAATGAGACCAAAGGCCACGGCAGAAACAACGACGACCAGCAGACTGCTCTGGGTGTAGCGGGCCAGAAAGACGCGAAGGTACCCGCGGAACACCAGTTCCTCACCTATGGCCACCGTCAAGAGTCCCGCCGTGAGATCGATGCGGGACCACAGAGGGCTGTCAATGGAAGGTATGTGGCCGAGAGGCGGATATCCGGAGACCCCGCCGAGGATGCCGTATCCGTTCTGATCGATGAAGACTGCCGCCAGTGTGGCTATGACAAACACGACGCCAAAGGAAATCCCTGAAGGGATCGAAAGCCCCCACCGGGAAGACGGCATGGTGTCGCTGAGGATCAGCCAGAGAACCGCAAGCAGGGGGAAAACCCGCACCGAAGCATAGTCAATAAAGAGCCACCAGCGCCAGTTGGAGACGTAGATGTCGGAATAATCATTCAGATAAAAGGGGAGAACGAGGAGGAGCAGGACCGGGAGACTTCGCTGATCCGCACCGCGGGTCCACGCACTGTCCGGGTATGGTCTGCGGTCCCCTTCCGCTCTCAGGAACCGGACCAGGGAATACCCCCCGCCCACACCGATACCGAGGGGCAGAACCGATACCGCAACGGGCCAGGCAAGAAACGCCGGCAGGACGGTCTGCAGCCCATCACCGAGGAGATTGCTTGCAGGAAAGGCAATCCCGAAACTTATAGCCCAGGGGACAACGGAAGGGATCACCTCCCGGGACGAGGCATTTTCAAAGACGCGCCGCATCATGAAGGCCGTCGCGGTACCCCCGAGAGCGCCGGAGACGGCAAAACTGTACAGGGCAAGTACGGCCATTTTCGGTGCCGTGCCAAAGGTAAAAAACAGGGGGGTGACGGCACCAACGCAACTCAGTGCCCATACAACGGAGAAAATCAGGCTGCGGCACCGGGAGATCCTGCCGCCGACCCCCCGGATGAGAAGGGAGTGAGACAGGCCACCGGCAAGGCCCACAGAGGCAGCGGTAATCTGGCCGGCAGGCAGGTTGGAGACATGGAGCAGTTTCGCCAGTACGGCGCCTGCCCCACCGCAGAAGACCGCGATCGTCCATCCCAGTACCGATCGAACGATGATGGCCGCCGTATCGGGCGGTCCTTCTCCCCCTTTCAGCCTCACAGGGGATCCATGCCGGTCAATGGGGACGGGGGATCTCACAGGAAGGGAGTTTCCTTCATGCCTGTTATGATAAGACAGTATTTCCTGACAGTGGAACTATAGGGAAGTTCCCCCTGCCTGTCAATATCCTTTTCCACAGGATGTTTGGTTCGTCGCCGCCGGTGCCATCTTTCGTGAAACACCTGTTTTCTTTGACACGACGGGAGGTCCCGTCGGGTGAGAATCTTTTGTAGCTCATGCCCTGTGGTCATGCCGGCTCTCAGGGCCCGTATCCGTCGGTGAAATGACTATGGCAGATATACCCGAAGCGACACCGCTCGTTCATGCAATGACCGAGATGGTCGTCTGCCGTGATGTGGAGCAGAGTGCATGGCAGGCATATCGGTCTCTTCCCGCTCGAACTATCCCAAAAATCTTCCGCCGCACCTGAACTTGCTCTTGCTTATTCTTTCATTTTTCTATAGATTATAGTATCTTATTGATGCGGTGCCGTTATGGTTGCCATCAATTGAATGACCGAAAGACACTATTCCTGATTGAACTTGGAGGTAAAGCGATGAACATGTATTTTTACCAGAAGAGTCTCTCAAAATTACCCCTCCCTCCCCTTGAACAAACATGCCGGAAATTCATGGAATGGAGTGAAGTCCTTCTGTCAGAGGATGGGAAAGAACGAACCGGGAATGCGATTCATGCCTTTCAATCCGAGGAAGGCGTGGGACCAGTGCTTCAGAACCGCCTGATGGAATTGTCCCGCGACCCCCACTTAACGAACTGGCTGGAACCTTACTGGTCCGAATCGTATCTGAGCAACCCCGCGCCGCTGCCAATCGGAAGCAACGTGACCTTTATACTTGATAAAAATCCACCGGTGAAGGCTCTCCCGCTGTCCGAATTTCTCACCAGTCTCATCATCACCCTCTGTGAAATGAATGACCTCATAGTAACCGAATCTCTGGATATCGACTACCAGCGCAAACAACCGCTCTGCATGTCCCAGTATAAAACCCTTTTCAGCACCACAAGAATTCCGGGAGAGACAACGGATTCCCATTTCACGACCCCCCACAGCGCCCATGTGATTATCATTCATCGGGGTCACTACTACCGCCTCACGGTCCTCGACGACAAGCGGAACATCCTGAGTTACGACACGGTACACCGGGGAATTCTGTCGATTCTGGACTCCCCCAGAACGAACAATCAATCGGCGGTAGGAACACTGACAACGCTTCCCAGAAGGAAGTGGGCACATCTCCGACGCCATCTCATCGCCATTGATCCCGGAAACGAAAACAATCTCCATCAGATTGAAAGCGCCCTGGCGGTCTTTATCATCGATCAAAACCGGTATGAGAATGATTCACAGATGTTCAAGCACCTCTTTTTGGGAGATCATCACAATCGCTGGTATGACAAATCCCTGCAGTGTATTCTCAATGAAGGGGGTCATTTTGGCATTAACTATGAACATTCAGGGGTAGACGGCACCACCCTGGGTCATCTCGTGTCCTACCTGTATCAGAATATGCGCACCCTTGAACCCTCGTCCGAAGGGATTAAAAAGACACTCGTCGATGAAATCACCTTTACCATCGATGATCTCATTGAGTCGGCAATTAGAGAAGCTGCCATAGAGATTCAAGAGGCCTTTGATAATGTAATCTTCGAAGTTATGCCCTTTACAGACTTTGGCCAGGAGCACATCAAGACGCTCGGGGTCAGTCCCGACAGTTTTGTCCAGATCGGTATTCAACTGGCCCAGCATAAGACCTTCCAGAAGGTCTTCAATGCCTATGAATCTGTGATGACAAAGCAATTTTTAGGCGGCAGGACAGAAACCATGCGGCCCCTCACCAGGGAATCGCTGGCCTTTGTGAACGATCCCACGCTGGAAGGCCTCAGGGCCGCCTCTCTCAAGCATGTTGAGCGAATCAATGAGTGTAAGAATGGTCAGGGCATCGATCGACACCTCTTTGGTCTCAAAAAAATCCACGAACAGCTCTTTCCTGTAGAGCCGCTCCCGGAGATATTCGCTTCTCCCGGTTATAGGGCAATCACCACCGACTATTTTTCCACCAGCACCAGCAGTTCCGTCGGGATGCGCTATGCGGGGTATGGCCCTTCCGTCAACGACGGCTTTGCAGTGCGGTATCTGATATTTAAAGATCGACTCCATTTCGTTCTTTCATGTCACAAACATCGAGCCGACCTCCTGATGCCCTTGAAGAACTCCCTGGAACAGGCCCTCAGAGAAATGGGACGAATGGGGTCTGGGATCAGTCGTTAACTGTTGACTAAGAGAAAAATAGGGACAGCGCCCAATTTTTACGACACATGGTGTCAATCGTTGACTTGTAACGAATAACATGCCGTGCCTACCGGATGCGGTGAAGCCCAGTCAACAGTCAATGCCTGACCCCATGAACGTGACCTATTGTTGAAAGGTCTTGCTGCTTTCCCGATTCCAGTAGGCTATGGCCTCTTTCCCTACAGAGAGTTTGTGTTTATGAGATTTCCTGGCATCCAGATGCGCGGTTATGATTTTACCATTATTGGTCTCTTGTAAATGGACCTGGATCTCAACGAAATCACCCTGATAGATCATTGCGGTGATCCGGCCGGCGAACTGATTATCGGCCGTTAATTCCGTGGCACGGGGCGCAACTTTTATTTGCTCCGGATGGACACAGACGCCTGTAATTTCTTCACTTGTCAAGTCTTTGTTATCCCTCGCAAGAAGCATGAGACCGTCTGCACTTTCCAGTCGCACTGTTCTGTTGCTTCTGTCTACCACCGTCCCGGGGAAGATATTGGTAGCGCCCATAAAATCAGCGACAAATTGCGTCCTGGGGTTATCGTAAATCTGGTCGGGAGGGGCGATTTGTTCGAGCCTTCCCTCTCGCATGATTGCTATCGTATCGGAGATAGCAAGGGCAACTTTTTGATCATGGGTGACGTAAAAGAAGGTTATGCCGACTTCCTGCTGTATCCTCTTCAGTTCTACCTGCATATCCTTTCTCAGTTTTCTATCCAGCGCCGCCAGGGGTTCATCCAGAAGCAGGAGTTTTGGTCGTAAGACCAATGACCGTGCCAGGGCGACTCGTTGCTGCTGCCCCCCGCTGAGTTGAGAAGGATACCGGTCTTTCATGGTGTTGAGCCCCATGAATTCGATCATTTCATCTACTCTCTTGTGTATTTCCTGTTTCGGGAATCGCTTTCGTTCAAGGCCATATGCTATATTTTGCCCGATAGTCATATGGGGGAAAAGGGCGAGATTCTGAAATACCAGATTACAGTCTCTCCGGTAGGGAGGGACTTCGTTGACGACACTGCCGCCGATCAGGACCTCCCCTTCATCTGCAGTCTCCAACCCGGCGATTATTCGCAGAATTGTGGTTTTTCCACACCCGCTGGGACCAAGCAAAGAAAAGACCTCTCTATCCCTGACCTCCAGATCAACATGATTCACGGCGGTGACACCGGGGAATCTCTTGACCAGATTTTTCAGTTCCACGCAAATATTATCTTGTTTTCCTTTCATGAATCTCCATCCTGGTTTTTATTGAAGCTCGAAAAGCCAAAATATCTATTCGATAGTGTTATAGTAACGCCATGAAGTCACCAAAAAGCAGTGGCTCCTGACTGTGCGTGCTCCCCTTCAGGTGTTGTGTTTTCTTTTTCCTCGTACCGAGTAGACGAGCAAAATACACATGATCGGCACGATGATGAAAATGAGACTGATAACATTAATAAGCACCGGTTTCAGTGAATATTCCAGCATTGAATAGAGATAGAGCGGCAACGTGGTGGTACCGACGCCGGCAACAAAATAGGTAACGGTGAAGTCATTAAAGGACCAGGGGAATATCAGCACTGCCGATGCAAAAATAGCCGGAAGCAACAGGGGAATCGTCACCTTTCTCCAGGTGGTAAGCGTATCGGCACCCAGGTCGACGGATGCCTCTTCCAGGCTCCAGTTAATCCGCTGCATTCTCCCCAGGGTTACAAAGACGGCCAGGGGGGCACTGAAGCTTATATGGGCAATGACAATCGCCGGATAGCCCAGAGGTATATGTGCAATCCTGGTAAAAAAGACCAAAAGGGCCCCCGCCATGATCACATAGGGGACAGTAATCGGCAGCAGGACAGACATCCGCAGGACACGCCGTCCGGTAAACTGATATTTGAACAATCCGTATCCTGCCAGTGTGCCGATCACCGTGGCGAATACCGTCGTTATGGAGGCAATCAGAAGGCTCCGCAGGACCGCCTTGATAATAGCGGGGCTATGGAAGAAATCGACATACCATTTCAGGGTCAGTGATTCCCATTTGACCCCATAGGCATTGCTGTTAAAGGAGAAAATACCGAGGACGACAATCGGTCCCCAGATAAAGAGGTAGCCTGCTATTGCCAACAAGGTGTTTATCCTGCGTGCCGTGAGGACCTTCATACGATTCGCTCCATTGATTCCTCTCCCCCCAGTTTGATAAACATATAAATGAGAAGAACAACGGCGGCCGTCAGGATCACGGCCATGCTGGAGGCCATGGCGATTTTGCCCCGAACCACGAGGAAATGTTCAATCAGATTCCCGGCCATCCACACCCTGTTTCCCCCTATCAGGAGTGGCACAAGCCAGTCTCCCAGTGCCGGAATGAAGGTCAGTATGGTGCCTCCGAATATCCCCCCCTTGACCAGGGGAAGTGTCACTGTAAGGAATCGCCATCGCGGGGTTGCACCCAGATCGAGAGATGCCTCCAGGAGGGCTGGATTAATCCCTTCCAGAGAGGCATAGATGGGAAGGACCATAAAGGGAAGCCAGATGTAAATCAGGCCGAGCACCACTGCTGCGGGGGTATAGAGGATATTTATGGGAGACGAAATAAGGCCAGTGCCCAGGAGAAAATCATTCAATATCCCGGGATACCCTACCAACTGTTTCAGGGCATATATCCGTATGATATAACAGCTCCAGGAAGGAACGATAACCAGAAAGAGGAAAAATGCCTTGAATTTTCCCCCGTATTTCGAAATCCAATAGGCCATGGGAAAGCCGATAAAGAGACATGCCATGTTTGTGACAAAGGCATAGAGAATGGATCGAAGCACCGCCCGTGCATATTCACTTTCTCCAAAGAGGAGGAAGCGGTAGTTCTCGATAGAAAGCTGCGGCAGGATATCTCCAATGGGGTCTGAGGCCAGGAAGCTGATGAACACAATGACAGCCACGGGGGCCAAGACAAAGAGAAGAATCCACAGTGAGACAGGTCCCACGGTCACAAGGAGATGGAGATGTGCCTTTATTTTTGTACGTATGTTGGATGCGGCCATGTACCTTGCTCCGATTCCACGTATGTTCCGCTTCAAGGATTGATCTGTCTGAGGGGGAGGTATGCCGTCCTCCCCCTCGGGATGCTGTTATTTTTTCAGTTTTTCCCAGATCTTTGCCCGCAGTTTTTCACCCTCTCCCGTGAAGGCAGGCGGCAACAGGACTTCACATTTCTCCCGGTATCCCTCTTCGGGCGGTGTCATCCATTTGGTTACTTCCCCGTCAGTCAGATCCTTGATTCCGGTATGCCCATGGCCGTAGGCAATACCATTGATGAGTGTGGCAAAATTATTGGGTCGATAGAGATAGTTCAGAAAGAGGTGACAGGCCGCCGGGTTGTTGCCTCCCGTGGGGATGACGGCCAGCATGGGTGAAATGAGGCATCCATTGGGAGGATAACTGGGCAAAAAGGGATTTTCCGGCCCGGCCAGTTTTCCCAGGGAGAGATAATCGTGAACCACTCCCTGTACGACCCAGACCTCACCTGCCATGATCGCCCTCTTTGGCCAGGAGTTAAAGGCCATAATGTGGGGTTTCAGACGAATGAGGACCTTTTCAGCCTCTTCCAATTCTTTGGGATCAGTGGAATTGAGTGAATAACCAAGGTATTTGAGTGTGTTTCCAATAACCCGATTCATCTCATTCCTCATGACCAGCTTGCCCTTATAGGCATCCCACCCCTGAAAGATAAACTTCCACGATGGAATCCGGGGATCATTTCTATCAATGAAGCTTGTATTTACGACATAGGCATCATATCCAAGGCTGGTCAGAACCGTATATTTATAGCCGGGGTCCCAGCTCGCATTTTGTACATCCTTCGCCATGTAGCGATTGACGTTTGGTATCCAATCATGGCGTAACTGCTCTAATATTTTCCAGTTTTTCATATACCATACCGATTTTGGATTGGTCAGCCAGAAATCATATGGTGTCTTGGGATTCAATCTGAATTTTGCGAGTGCCTCATCGAGGTTGGGATAGTTGTCTCGTACAATCTTGATGCCGAATTCTTTTTCAAAACCGGTATAGATCTCTTCAGGCCACCAGGCAGCCCAGTCGTACATGGCAAATGTCTTCCCTGCCACGGCCTCTTCAAAACAATCGCGGGGCACCGCTTTGCACCCATCGGGGATGGAAGCCACATATTTTTCGTATGTCTTTACATGCCCAGCGGCGAAAGCACTATTTCCCATAAAAACAAATGCAAGCAGGAAGATCAGCCCGCTTACAAGACATATAGCCATTGACCTTCTATTTTCTCGTAGACCAAACATAATCCCTCCTTCTATTATCACGTGTTTTTAATGAGTTCCTGAGGAGTCTCCCATCACAAAATAGTGTTGCTGCTTAATAATGCTGTCCCCAAGAGCCCTCTTCAGCTGGAAATATATTTCTTTCCCTTTACACCTCCTTTTTGTTTTGCATTGCAGTCTTCACAACAGTGAAGACCTGTGGCGACACCCACAATCACAAACAACAATATCCCATTTCCCCCTAAGCCGTCAGTGGCTTGATCCCATAAGAAAATACGAGCTGCTCTGTGATAATCCGAAATTTTTGTTGTGATTTTTTAAGATGTGGATTTAACTAACATAATTTTTTCGATTTGTCAAATCAGCACCACCGTACGGGGTCAGGTCTCAACATTTGACAGGTGGCAATGGGGTCAGTCGTTGACTATTGACTGGGCATCTCCAGTTTCTCCTTGATTTCTCTATGCAGCCGCTGAATGGTTTCCTCTTTTGCCATCCGCTCTCTCAGACGGCGATTACTATGACTCAGTGCGGCGACACTCACATTCCCCAGTTTCCGCCCTATCTTCGTCATGCTCATTCGGTCGTTAATATACGAAGGACACCATTCCATTAAGAAGGACCGCGCCAGTGCCGATAGGCTTCGCGTTCCAGTCAATAGTCAACGACTGACCCCATTCTCTCCATTCTCTCCAATGAACAGTTAGCAACCTAGTATTTGTTATTTCTTACTTCCCTATCAATATATATTACTGCTCTTCTATAAAGTTCACAATGCATGCTTTCAGAAATTGAACTATTGCAGGTTTTGTTTGGGAACTCAGGACAGTACAAACTGGAATTATTTGGATCCTTCAACAGGGGCAAATCATGTATTTTGCAAAGAGGTATCCTATCAATCTCAAAATGTTTTTCTCTGTCGTTGTAGATTCGCATTTTCCATTTATAACCAAAAAACGTGAAGTAATGGATCTTATATCTCAGTTGTCTAGAATAATATGATCGAGTTTTCATACAAATATATACACCCACTAGAGACATCAAAGTAATTGTTACCCACAGTTGTCAACGGTCTTTATAAATTGAGCCATTTTCGGTCGTGAAAACTGAGCCACTTTGTTCTCAACTCTGGCCCATTTCCACACCCTCCTTTCCAACTTTTCCACGGAGTCGATAGCTGTTCCCACG
>Ga0272441_10009373_pt1 | contig 15149 bp, 13 predicted proteins | sample SSMProp6N_FD_193582 | JGI IMG/M metagenome (GOLD analysis project Ga0272441, IMG submission 193582) | Marine sediment archaeal communities from Little Sippewissett salt marsh, Falmouth, MA, United States - SSM-Prop-6N | ecosystem: Environmental > Aquatic > Marine > Wetlands > Sediment ... | reverse complement strand
AAGAGGTTTCGGGGATGAGCAGGCGCCTGGGTTTGGAGCCCAACTTCCGGGAGGGCATCCGCGTGACCACCGAAGAGGAGATGGAGGTGGTGGAGATGGTACTGTCCGGAAGCGTCAACAAGCGGCTGGTCCGGCGCTTCCGGGCCGCCGGCCTGCCGGCGGTGGGGCTGTGCGGGGCGGACGGCGGTCTTTTGAGCGCCAGTCCTTTGCAGGAGGGCGGGGTGCGCACCCGGACGGGAAAGATCGACAACGTGAACCCGGAGCTGACGGCTCAGCTTTTGGCCGGGGGCTGGTTTCCGGTCATCTCCCCGACCGCATCAGATTCCCGCGGCGGGGCCCTGAACATCAACGCCGACACGGCGGCCTTCGCCCTGGCTGCGGCTCTAAAAAGCGAGACTCTGCTCTTTCTTTCCGATATCCCCGGCATCCTCAGGCAGGGGAAGTGCCTGGCCGGCCTCGATCCCGCCGGCGTCGAAGCCGAGATTGATGCCGGCACCATCACCGGGGGAATGATTCCCAAGGTGAGGTCCGCAGTGGAGGCGCTGTCCCGGGGAGTCAAGCGGATCATCATCGGCGAGTTCCGCACCCCTGGCGATCTGGCGGCGCTGCTGGACGGGCGGCTGGGGACCAGAATCGTCAGTCAGTAAAAGGAGAACAACAGAATGACCATCGACCAAGGATACGTAAGCGACCATCCCTTTCCCAACTGCTTTGCAGAGCAGCTTCTGGTGGTCACCCGGGGGGAAGGGGTGTACGTGGAGGACCGGACCGGCAAGCGCTACCTGGACCTGGCCGGCGGCATCGCCGTCAATGCCCTGGGCTACGGGCGCCGGGACCTGGCTGATATCGCCGCCGAACAGATGCTCAAGCTGGCCCATATTTCCAATCTTTTCGCCACCGAGCCGGGGCTGGAGCTGGCCGCCAAGATGATCGCCTCAGGCGATTTCGCCGCAGTCCAGTTCCATTCCAGCGGCACCGAGGCCAATGAGGCGGCTTTGAAATTCGCCCGGCTTTTCGCCCGGCGGACCCGGGGCGAGGGCCGCCACAAGCTGCTCTGCTTCACCGGCAGCTTCCACGGGCGCACCCTGGGCGCGTTGTCCGTGACTCCCACGGCCAAGTATCAGGATCCCTTCCAACCCCTTGTTCCCGGGGTAGAGACGGCGGCCTACAACGACCTTGAGGCTTTGGAGGCGATCCTGGACGGCAGCTTTGCAGCGGTCATTGTGGAGGTCGTGCAGGGAGAGGGCGGGCTGGACGCCATGACACCGGCCTTCGCCGCTGCGCTGAACAGGCTCTGCCGGGCCCACGGCGTGCTGCTCATCGCCGACGAGGTGCAGACCGGGATGAGCCGGACCGGGAGCTTCTACGCCTCCCGGGCCGTTGGGCTGGAGCCGGACATCATCACCCTGGCCAAGCCCCTGGCCGGGGGCCTGCCGCTGTCCGCGGTGCTGATCCCCGCCCGGGTCAACGACCTGCTGCATCCGGGGGAGCACGGTACCACCTTCGGGGGAGGACCGGTGGCCTGCGCCGTAGCCGGGCGGGTGTGGGATATTCTCTCCGCTCCGGAGTTTATAGCGGCGGTGGCCGAGAAGGGAGAGTTCCTGAAGAGCGGCCTGGAGGATTTGCGCGCTTCCTTTCCTTTTTTAGGAGAGGTCAAGGGTAAAGCACTGCTGGCCGGCGTGGAGTTCACCGGCGAGGAGGGTGAGCGACTGTTAAGCGACGTGATGCAGGCCGCACCCGGAAAAGGTTTGCTGGTTCTGCGCTCCGGCAGGAACGTGCTGCGCCTGGCGCCGCCGCTTGTAATCTTGCAGGAGGAGCTCCAGCGGGGCCTGGCCCTGCTGGGCGAAATCTTTTTGGAATTGAAACAATAATTTAGATATCAAGGAAGGAACAATGAAAAACACCGAGATCAAGAAAATCGTGCTGGCCTACTCGGGGGGACTGGATACCTCGATCATCATCCCCTGGCTCAAGGAGAACTACCCGGGTGCCGAGGTGGTGGCGGCCTGCACCGACGTGGGGCAGAATGAAGACCTGAGCGGTTTGGAAGCCAAGGCCCTGGCTTCGGGGGCTTCAAAGCTCTACCTGTTGGACATCCGCGAGGAGTTCGTCCAGGACTACATCTTCCCCCTGCTCAGGGCCGGGGCGGTCTACGAGGACAAGTACCTGCTGGGTACTTCCATCGCCCGTCCCCTGCAGGCCAAGCACCAGGTGGAGGTGGCCCTCAAGGAGAAGGCCGACGCCGTGGCCCACGGCTGCACCGGCAAAGGCAATGACCAGGTGCGCTTCGAGCTCACCTACAAGGCCCTGGCTCCCCACCTGAAGGTGATCGCCCCCTGGCGGCTCTGGGATATCACCAGCAGGGAGGAAGCCATCGATTATGCGAAAGCACGCAAGATTCCTCTGGGAAACATCTCCAAGAAGAACATCTACTCCCGGGACGCCAACCTCTGGCACCTGAGCCACGAGGGCGGCGACCTGGAGGATCCCTGGAACCGGCCCCGTGAAGAAATGTTCCAGCTGACCCGCTCGCCCCAGGAAGCGCCGGACAGGGAGACCGAGGTCACCGTCGACTTCGAGAAGGGAATGCCGGTGGGCCTGAACGGCAAGCCGCTTGCGGGCCTGGCGCTGGTGGAAGAGCTGAACCGCCTGGGCGCGGAAAACGGCATCGGGCGCACGGATATGGTGGAGACACGTCAGGTGGGCATGAAGAGCCGGGGAGTGTACGAAACCCCCGGGGGCAGTATCCTCTACGCCGCCATGCGGGAGCTGGAGATGATCACCCTGGACAGCGACGCTCTGCACTTCAAGCGCATGATGGCCGCCAAGTATGCCGAGCTGGTCTATGCGGGCAAGTGGTTCACCACTTTACGGGAATCCCTGGAAGCCTTCATGGCCGAGGTCTCGGAGTATACCACGGGCTCGGTGCGGCTGGTGCTCTACAAGGGGAATATCATCATCGGCGGACGTAAATCCCCTTATTCACTCTACCTGCAGGACCTGGCCTCCTTCGGCGCCAGCTCCTATGACCACCACGACGCCACGGGCTTCATCAATCTCTTCGGCCTTTCCACGGGAGTCACCGCCATCGTACACCGGGGCATCACCCAGGAAACGGGGCAGGCGCCCTCCATCAAGGAGATGGCCGGCTTCCACGAAAAGTAAAGCGTTTTTCCGGGCGGGTGCCTCCGGCTTCCCGTCCGGAAGACTGTTCCTCCCGCCGGTTCAAGGGCATCAAAATTGACAGTCCGCCCTGCTTTATGTAACATATGCTGATGAGCCATCCGCACCGCAAAAAGAAATCCGCCGGCAGCTCCATCACATCGGGGATCGTTTTCACCCTGGCTTTCGGCATCGTCTGGCTGGTTACCGATGATTGGTGGCCGGTGTTACCCATGTTTTTCGCCGGGGTTCTGCCCCTGTTGGAGGGAATCCGCCGTCTGCTGGCGGAACGGCGCGGCGGCCGCGGCGCGAACCTGCCGCCGGGGGTGGCGGAGGAGAAGCAAATTTTGCACACCGCCCGGGAAGAGAAGGGCCTGGTCACCCCGGCACTGGTGGCCCTCAAAACCAGCCTCTCCATTGCCCAGGCGGAACAGCTCCTGGAAAAGATGGCCAGGCAGGGCCACGCCGTCATGCATGTCAGCGATCAGGGACGGATCGAATACGAGTTCCCCGAGTTCGTCACCCGCCTCGAGGACTAGGGGTGTATTGACACCCTGCGGCGGGAAGTGCTACATTAGGCCGTTGAAAGCGGGCTGTAGCGCAGTTGGTTAGCGTACACGTCTGGGGGGCGTGGGGTCGGCGGTTCAAATCCGCCCAGCCCGACTAGTATGCCTTACGGAAAAAGGAAATAACTTTTTGCGTAAGGCTTTTTTTTCTATTTTTTTCAGCGCTGAAGGAAAAGGAAGGAAAATCTGATGACCTCGAGACAACGGGTGCTTGCGGCCCTGAACCACCAGCCCACGGATAAGGTGCCCGTGGATTTCGGCGCCATGCGCTGTTCCGGGATCCACGCCCTGGTTTACAACCAGCTCACCCGCCACTTGAGGATTTCCAGCCCCGGGGCGAAGGTCTACGACGTCTACCAGATGCTGGCGGAACCCGAAGAGGAGGTGTTGGAGTACTTCGAGAGCGACGTGGTCCAGCTCATGCGGCTCAGGCCCGCCCTGGGTTTGCGAATCGACCGCTACGTACCGGGGAAGCTGACCGACGGAAGCAAGGCCCATTTCCCGGCCGAGTACTCCCCCCGCAGCGAAAACGGCTGCCTGGTGCTCAGGGATAAAAACGGTCTCGCCATCGCCAAAATGCCTGAAGCGGGCTTCTATTTCGAGAAGATCAATCCTCCCCTGATCAGTGCCTCCTCCTGTGCCGATATCGATGCTTTTAGTTTCCGCTCCCTGGACGCGGATGAAGAGGAGTGGCTGGCCCGGGAATCAAAAAGGCTGGCCCGGACGGACAAGGCCGTGCTGGGCTCCTTTGGCGGGGCTTTCCTGGAAGCGGGGAACGCCTGGTTCGGCATGGAAGAGTTCTTTGTCAGGCTGCTTAAAGACCCCAAGCTGGTCAAGCATTTCTTTGCCCGCCTGCTGGAGGCCTATATCGCCGATTTCGACCGCTACCGGGAAGCCGTGGGTGACCGTGTTCAAATCATCCAGGTCAGCGACGACCTGGGTTGCCAGAGCGGCCCGTTGATTTCCGAGGAACTCTACTGCCGGCTCATCAAGCCCTTTCATCGCCGGCTCTACGGCTACATCCGGGAGAACTCCGACATGAAGCTGCTGCTCCACAGCTGCGGAAGCATCGCCGCCTTCATTCCGCATCTTGTGGAGATGGGCGTGCAGGCCGTCAATCCGGTGCAGTACCGGGCGCGGGACATGGACACAGGCCGCTTGAAAAAAGAATTCGGCCGGGAAATCACCTTCTGGGGGGGAGGCTGCGACACCCAGCGCATCCTGGTCAGCGGCTCGCCGGAGGAGGTGCGCGCGGAAGCGGAAAGGCAAATCAAGATTCTGGCCCCCGGGGGTGGATTCGTCTTCACCCAGGTGCACAACATCCAACCCGGCGTGCCACCGGAGAACATCGTCGCCCTCTATGAAGCGGCCGACCCCCCGCTATAAAAAAGATTGCCCGCTCAGCTCTTGAGAGTCACCAGCTCGTAGGAAAGCCAGGCGCTGCCCGGGTCGGTTTCCTCGATATACCCCCGCAAAGCTTCGGAATCGTAGTCCACATCGGCGGAAACATTGTAATCCCAGTAGGTGGTGGTCTTCCGGCCCAGCTTATCCTTGTCGACCTTGTCCGGTGCGGCGTAGGTGATGGTGATGTGCCCCAGGTAGACCAGGCTGTTGGGAACGGGCGCGAATTTCTGGTCCACGTTCCTGCCTACATTGTATTCGCCTTTATCCGTGCGCTTTGTGTACTCGTAGCTTTCCAGCACATACTCGTCCGTGCCGTTGGAGAGGAAGTAGAAGTAGCTGTTGTTGGTGGTCAGCGAGAAGTGCTTACCGGTAGTGGCGTTTTGGATGGTGATCTTGACCCCGCGGGTGAAGCAGCAGGGGCTCAGGTCGAAGAAGCCGTCGGGGTAGTCCAGGACCAGGGAGCCGATGACCAGGGAGCTTCCCCCTTCTTCCGGTTTCGGCAGCCCGGCGCAGGCGGTGAGACACAGGAGCAGAACGACCAGAAAGCCCAAAAGCAGTTTCTTCATGGTTTTCTCCTTTTCCGAATCCTTAAAATATCAAAAAAAGCTAGCGTAGACGGCTGCGCAGGCTTTTTTGACCCGTAAGCAGGCGGCCGAATCCGGCCAGAACCTGGAAGCTGTTCTGCTTCCAGCTTTCCAACCCGGTCCGGTCGCTGTTAATCACCGGCGTCAGGCCCACACTGAAGCGCGTGTCCAGGGAAACGAAATAACCGCCGTGCAGGAAGAATGTGAGCCCGGCGCCGCAGACCATGCTCAAAAACAGCCGGGCGAACTGGTCCTCCGCATATTCGCCGCTGGCCACATAGCCGTTCTCTTCAATGCGGATGCCCACTTCCCCGATCCGCAGGCAGGGCGCGGGCCCGGCGAAAATCTTTAGCTCCGTGCGGTTGCGCTGCAGCCGGCCCACGGCCAGCAAAGGCAGCTCGAGGATGCGCAGCTGGTCGGTCATCTTCAGGGCGTAATAGTAGTCGGTTTCGTCGTAGCCGTAAGCCCCGCCGGCGGCGGTGAGCAGCAGCTCCGGCTGCAGGGCGAAGCCCCTTGTCAGGCCCAGAGTGAAGAAAGCCCCGGCGGTCAGACCCGTTTTCCATTTGCTGTGGAAGTCGAAGTCGAAACCATAGGTGGCTGTAAAGTCCTGTTCCTGGAAAGTGAGCCAGTCCTGGTAATCGTCGCCGGTAAAATAGGGTGAGGTGAGGCCGGCCTTCAGGCCCAGAGCTATATCATAAGCCTCTGCCGGCGCTGCAGCAGCGAGAAAGATAAGAAGTGCATGACAGGCAGTTTTCAGCACGTCTTTTGTCCCGGTAAAACCGCCTTTGCAGGCGAAGGAGCTCCTCCTTATTCATAAGTATGGCATCCTTAGCAGCGTTGTCAAGGAAAAGAGACTCCTGCGTTTGCCCCCCTTCCGCGGAGGCGAGGGTTTGACTTTTTCCGCCGTCCGGGCGAAGCTAATGGCGGACAGGGGAAGCAGCAAAATTGATGAAGCGGGGACAAGATGTTGAACCGGGATGTGGAGGCAAAGAAGAGGGAAGTGCGCCGCCGGATCCGGACGCTCCTGGAAGAGCTGCCCGCCGCCCGAATCCGCTCCGGCAGCCTGGCTGTCAGCGCGGCGCTCTTCGCCTCCGCTTTCTGGCGGGAGGCGGCCTGGGTCTTCTGCTTCATGACTGTTCCCGGAGAAGTGGACACCCAGGGCATCCTGAAGCGGGCCTGGGCGGAGGGCAAACAGGCGGGTATCCCCCGCATCCGGGCAGCAGAGATCCTCTTTCACGCCTATGCTCCGCAGTCGGGGCCTCTGATAAGCAACCGCTATGGGATCGCGGAACCGCCGCCGTCCTGGCCGCTGCTCACGCCTGAGCAGGCGCCCCCCGGGGGCCTTTTGGTGGTCTGCCCGGGACTGGCCTTCGACCGGCAGGGGCGCCGGCTGGGGCGGGGCGGGGGCTATTACGACCGCTTCCTGGAGAGCCTGAGGGCGCGGCCTGGCTTGAGTTTTACGGCTTTGGGTGTCTGCTTGCGCGAACAGCTGCTGGACAGCCTGCCCGCCGCCGACCACGACCAGCGCCTGGACGCCCTGGTCTGCGAGAACCGGGTCATCAAAGTCAGCGGCTAGCGGTACTTGATCTGCAGGCGTTCGGAGCGGTACATTATGAGCAGGAAAAGAATAAGAGCGAGGATACAAGCATGTCGGAAATAAAATCCGCCTGGGAGATCGCCATGGAGCGTACCCGGGATGTAGCGCCGGACAAGGAGGCCCTGGAAGCCAATACCTATGCCACTGAGGGTAAGAAGGCCGCCTCCAAGTTTTTCGCCGACGAGGAGGTGGACCTCAAGAAGCTGCTCGCATCATTCACCGCCGCCCAGCTCGTTCATGTCAGGGAAGGGCTGCTGGAGGCCCTGCTGGCCAACCTGAAGCTGCCTGCGGACGATCCGGCCCTCAAGCAGAGCCGGCGGGCCGGGGAGGGGCTGCATGCCGTGGTGCGGGACGAGAAGCGCCTGGATAAGCTCCTGAACCAGATGCAGCAGTTTTTGGGGGAGTTTCTGGAGGAGCGCGGCCGACTGATCCAGGCGGTGGAGCAGCAATACGAGCCGATTTTGCGGCGCAAAGAGGAGGAGCTGGCCAAGCAGATGGGCGCCAGGGTCAAGCTGGATCCGGCCATGGACCCGGAGTACAACAAAATCCTGCGCCAGAACATAGCCCAACTGGAGGAGCGCTACAACCAGGTGCTCGACCAGGTCAAGACGGAGATCCGGCGTATGGCCGAGGGCTGATCGTACCTTCCTTATAATTACAATGATCTGAAAAGTAAAAGGGCGGCGGGGGAAAACCCCCGGCGCCCTTTTTTCGGTGCAAATTAATGGGCGGGTTCAAACCCGGCCCAGGAAAACAGGCGGGATCAGCCGGAGTAGCCTGCCTCCGCGCGGGTGGCCGGAGCCACTACCTTGCCGGATTTTAAGTCGGCGGTTGCCGCCTCTACCGCATCCTTCACGGCCTGGGGGACGATGCTGTCGAAGCTGTGATAGGGAGCGATTCCCGTGGCGCCCTCGTTGATGCCGTAGGTAATGTTGCCGGGTGTAAAACTGCCTTCCACCACGTCCTTGACGGTCAGATAGGTGGCCTGGGTCACGCCCTTGACCGCCGAGGTGATCACCGTGTCGGGAGCCACTCCGTTCTGGTCAACGTCGACCCCCACGGCGCAGACGCCGGCTTCCTTGGCTGCGTTGATGGCGCCAAGCCCGGTCAGCCCGGCGATCTGGAAGATGATGTCGGCGCCTTTCTCGATCATGGCCAAAGCGGCTTCCTTGCCCTTGGCCTGGTCGGTGAAGCTCCCGGTGACCACGCTTAAGACCTCACAGTCGGGATTCACGGACTTAACGCCCGCGTAGAACCCGGCCTGGAAGCGCTCAACCGGCGGTATGTCCATGCCCAGCACCATGCCCACCACGTTGTCGTCGTTCAGCTTGGGAGAAGCGGAGGAGTGCTCCTTGGTCAGCAGGCCAGCCACCACGCCGGCCAGGTAACCTGATTCCTGCTCTTTGAAGAGAATCCCCCGCGCATTGGCGGGAGCGCTGGCGGGGTCCACGAAGATATCGATCCCGGCGAAGTAGGCGTCCGGGTTGTTGGCCGCGGATTCCACCATGGCTTCGGCCATCAGAAAGCCCACTGCGAACACGATCTTGGCCCCGTCCTCGGCCAGGCCGCTGAGGTTGGGCACGTAGTCCGTTTGTTGCTTGGACTCCACCACCCGGGCTTCCACGCCCATCTCGTCCTGGGCCTGGAGAATGCCGGCGTAGGAGCCGTCATTGAAGGACTTGTCCCCCAGCCCGCCGATATCGGTGGCCATGGCGGCGATGATCTTGGCTTCCATGGGACCTTCCTTCTGGCCGCCGGCGAAGATCAGAGCTGGCAGCAATAACAAAGCAAGCAGAATGCAACCTTTTTTCATACGGTTTCCTCCTTAATCTAACATGTTCTGTTTGTCACAAGTATACACTTGTGGTTGTTTCAATGCCAGCAAAAATAAGACGCAATCGGCAGGGAAATACCTTTCACTCTTCTTCCCGCTCGATAATGAAATCCACTCCCACCTCCTTGGGGGGGCGGCTGCGGCGGACCAGCCCGGCCACGGCCACGATGGTGGCCGCGTAGGGGAAAATGATGAACAGCTCCGGGGGGATGGGCAAAAGCTTTATAATCTGGAAGCGCACCTGCAGGGCGTCGGCGAAGCCGAAGAACAGGGCCGCTAAAAAGCTGCCGATGGGTGTCCAGCCGCCGGAGATGTTGGCCGCCAGGGCGATGAAGCCCCGCCCGCCGGTCATGCCCTCGGTGAAGCTCACGTTGTTTTCGATGGAGAGAAAGGCGCCGGCAAAGCCCGAAGTAATTCCGGAAATCACCACCGCCAGGTAGCGCATCTTGAAGACCGAGACACCGATGGTCTCCAAAGCCAGGGGGTGCTCACCGGCGGCCCGGATGTGCAGGCCCAGGCGGGTCTTCTTCATCAAAATAGCGAAGCATATGACCAGCACAAAGGAGATGTAGACGATGGGGGTTTGCTGAAAGAGCGCCCGGCCGATCACCGGGATGCGGGAAAGCCCGGGAATGGCCAGCTGGAACTCCGCCAAAGACCTGGGGATGGGATCGGTGGTGCCGGGATGGCCGTAGAAGAGGACCATCAAATAGCGGGCCACCCCGAAGGCTAAAATATTGACCACCGCGCCGGAGACCACGTGGTCCAGGTGGAAGCTGATGCAGCCCACGGCGTGGATCAGCGAGAAGAGCCCCCCGGCAACGACCCCGGCCAGCAGCCCCAGCCAGGGATTGCCCGTTAAAAGCGAGACCGTAGCGGCGAAGAAGGCGCCGATGATCATCAGCCCCTCCATGGCGATGTTGACGATGCCGGCGCGCTCGCAGATGGTGGCGCCGATGGCCGCCAGGGTGATGGGGGTGGCCAGGCGAATGGTGGCGATCAAGAGGTTCTCATTGAAAATCGAAAAGAAAGCGTCCATGATCAGGCTGCCTCCCCTGCCGTCCGCCGGCGGCGCTTGATGCGGTTCCTCAAAGCCACATACAGGTAGCGGGCCACCACCAGAAAGAGGATGATCCCCTTGATGATCTCCACGATGGCGTTGGGCGTCTGGGTGGTGCGGGCCATATACTGCCCGCCCGCGTCCAGGGCGCCCCAGAGCAGGGAGGCGAAAATCACGCCAATGGGGTGGTTGGATGCCAGCAAAGCCACCGAGATCCCGTTCCAGCCGTAGCCGGCCTGGAGGTTCTCGAACAGCTTGTGCTCCAGCCCCAGTACCTGGTTGGTCCCCGCCAGGCCGGCTAAAAAGCCGGCGAACAGCAGGGCGCGGAAGATATTCTTACCGACCGAGATGCCCTGCATCCGGGCGGCCTGGGGATTCTGGCCCACCGCTCTTATTTCGAAACCGAACTTGGTGCGGGTGAGGATATAGTGGACGAAGATCGCCATGGCGATGGCGATCAAAATCCCCGCATGCAGACGGTAGTTGGCCCGGGGCAGGATGCTCTGGAAGCGGGGCAGCCAGTTGGATTCAAGAATTGGGTCGCTGACATAGGGATGGGGTCCGGCGCTGTCCCCCCCCATACCGCGGATGAAGATGGAGCTCACGTAGCGGGCGATATGGGCGAACATCATGGTGGTGATCACCTCGTGAGCCCCGGTCCTGACCTTGAGCAAAGCTGGGATGAAGTTGTAGAGAGCGGAGAGCAGGCCGGAGACCAGGAAGATGAGAATTATGGAGAACAGCGGGGGGAGCTTCAAGAAGATCCCCAGGTAGGTGGCCACCATGGCACCCACGTAGTACTGCCCCTCGGCGCCGATGTTGAAGAGGCTGGCCTTGAAGGCAAAGGCCACCGCCAGGCCGGTGAAGATCAGGGGCGAGGCGTTGAGGATCGAGATGTGCCAGTTTTTGACGAAACCCCCATAAAACAGGGCGCGGTAGGCGGCCACGGGATCGTAGCCGGTGGCCAGCATGAGGATGCCTCCCACCAGCACGGCCACCGCGACGCCGGCCGCGGGAACCGAGAGGTTGCGCAGCAGGCGGCGTGCGTCCTCGGCCGCCGCCTCCTTTTCACCGCTGGCGGCACGGTAGGCGAAGACTATAATAACCGCCGCCAGCATTAAAAGCAGGCCAATAAAATAGGAGCTCAGGTAAAGCACCAGCCCTGCGAGCCCCAAAACCAAAGCCAGAATCAGAACAATCGGTTTCAGCCTGGTGATCGACATACTAGGGCTCCTTCGTTCCGCCGCCGGTCATATACAGTCCCACTTCTTTCTCGTTTGTCTTTTCAGGGATCAGCTCCTTGACGATCTTCCCTTCATATATCACCAGAATGCGGTCGGAGAGGGCGAAGATCTCCTCCAGCTCCAGGGAGATCAGAAGGATCGCCACGTTGCGGTCCCGCATCTTGAGGATCTGGGAGTGGATGTACTCGATGGCGCCCACGTCCAGGCCCCGGGTGGGCTGGGAGACCAGGAGGAAATCCGGGTCCCGGGAAAACTCCCGGGCTAAAATCAGCTTCTGCTGGTTTCCCCCGGACAGATGTCCCGCCTGGACCTCGATGGAGGGGGTGCGGATATCGAAGCTCGCCACCAGGTTCCGGGAATGCTCGGCGATGACCGGCAGGTTGAGATTGATCCCCTTGATAAAGGGCGGGATGTCATGGGTGCCGATGACCAGGTTCTCCGAGACCTTCATGGGCAGGACCAGCCCAAAGCGGTGGCGGTCTGCGGGCACGTTGGAGATCTTCTCTAAAATGCGTTCCTTGGTGGTCAGGGAGTGGATATCCCGGTTCTTGAAGACGATTCTGCCCCGGCTAAGCTCCCGCAGGCCCATGATGCCCTCGGCCAGCTCGGTCTGGCCGTTGCCGTCCACCCCGGCGATCCCCACGACTTCGCCGGGACAGACCCCCAGGGAGATCCCGGCCACGGCATCCAGTCCCTGGTCGTTTTGGATGACCATCTCCTCAAGCTTAAGGATGCACTCCGCGGAAATGGTCTTAGCCTGCTTGCGCACCGTGAGCACCACGTCGCGGCCCACCATCAGGTTGGCCAGCTCCTGCTGGGTCACCGCTTCGGTCTCCCGCTCGCCTACCATTTCGCCCCGCCGGAGGATATAGACCCGGTCGGATATGGATTTCACCTCTTCCAGCTTGTGGGTGATGATGATGATCGACACATCGGTGTCCCGCAGCTTGCGGATCACCTCGAAGAGCTGGTCCACCTCCTGGGGGGTCAGCACCGAGGTGGGCTCGTCCAGTATCAATATGCGGGCCTTGCGGTAGAGGGCCTTGAGGATCTCCACCCGCTGCTGCAGCCCAACCGACAGCGACTCGATTTTAGCGTCCGGGTCAATGGCCAGGTGGTAGCGCTCGGAGAGCTCCACCACCTCCTGGCGGGCCTGCTTGAGGTCGATGAAGCCCAGGCGCCCGGGCTCGGTGCCCAGGATGATGTTCTCCGCGACGGTCAGGGTTTCCACCAGCATGAAATGCTGGTGGACCATGCCCAGACCCAGACGGATGGCGTCCTTGGGAGAGGGAAACTGGACCTCTTGACCGTCCAGCAGGATGGTTCCGGCCGTCGGCTTGTAGAGCCCGTAGAGGATGTTCATGAGGGTCGACTTGCCGGCCCCGTTTTCCCCCAGCAGGGAGAGGATTTCGTTCTCGTAGAGCTTGATGGAAATGTCTTTATTGGCCAGGACTTTGGGAAACTGCTTGCTGATATTCCGGGTTTCCAGGAGTACAGCGCGGTTCTGTCCCTTGTTCATGCGCTTTCCTTTTTCAATTTATATTTACCATAGGTCAGAGGAATCCCCGTGTCAAGAAAAACATGTTGCATTCAGGAAATTTGCCGGGGGGCGGAGGTAGAGCGCTGCTCAGCGGATGTGCTTTTCCAGAAGTCCTAAAAACTCTTCCTCGCTGACGATGCGGACACCTAAGGATTGGGCTTTCTGCAGCTTGCTGCCGGCGCCGCTGCCGCAGAGCAGGTGGGTGGTGGCGGAGGTCACGACGCCGACTACCCGGCCGCCCCGCTTCTTGATCTCCTCGCCGGCCAGCTCCCGGGGCTTGAAGCGCTCGAAGCTGCCGGTGATGCACCAGCTCTGCCCCGTGAAAACCTGCTCCGCCCCGGGCGTGTCAGCTGTGGTTTCCGCCTGCAGGCGCAGCCCCGCTGCGCGCAGCCCTGCGACGGCCGCGAGAATCTCCGGATCGGTAAAGGCCCGAATCAGGAGGTCGGCTGTCTTGGCGCCGATGCCGTGGATGCCCAGGAAAGGCTGCGGATCGCCTTCCCTGGCCGCGGCAACCAGGCTGTCGATGTCCCGGAAGCCGGCTGCGATCAAAAGCTCCGCCACTCTGGGGCCCAGCTCGGGAATGCCCAGGGCCTGGAGCACGGTCCGGTAGGGTTTTCCCTTGCTTTTTTCGATACCCGCTCTGATGAGCTCGATTTTCCGGGGTCCGAAGCCGGGCAGTCCCTCCAGCTTTTGCGGGTCGAAGGTATAGATATCGACAATGTTTTTAACCAGGCCCCGGCCGATAAGCAGGTCCAGGGTCTCGGGGCCCAGGTTCTCGATATCCATCTGGTTGCGGCCGGCGAAGAAGAGGATCTTGCCCCGCGCCTGGGCGGGGCAGCCGCGGTTGGGGCAGAACAGGTGGGCTCCCTGGCGGACCAGCGCGCTGCCGCAGGAGGGGCAGGCAGAGGGCATCTTCCAGGTGGTATGGCCGGACTCGTTTTTTTCCACCACCCGCTCCACCGCGGGTATGACGTCGCCCCGTTTGGAAATACTCACCCTGTCCCCCAGGGCCAGCTCCAGGAGGTCGATGGTGTCCTGATTGTGGAGGGTGGCGTTGGCGATGGTCGAGCCGGACAGCTGTACCGGCTCCACCCGGGCCACCGGGGTGATCCGGCCCGTGCGTCCCACCTGGACCTCGATATTCACCACCCGGGTCTCCGTTTCCGGGGCTTCGAACTTGTAGGCCAGGGCCCAGCGGGGATGGTGCCCGGTGAAGCCCAGTTGCTCCCTGGCCTCCAGCTCGTTGACCTTGACCACCAGGCCGTCGATGTCGTAATCGAGGTCGCTGCGCTCCGCTACCGACTGTTCCAGATAGGCGGGGAGGTCGCTCAAGAATCCGGTTTGCCAGGCCCCCTGGACGGCCGGCGGCACGTCGGGCAGCTTTGCTGCGGCGGAGGCGAAGCAGGAGATGCGGGGATTGAGCTTGAAGCCCAGTCCGGCCAGGGCCGCCAGGGTCTCCAGGTGAGTGGGGTAGGGAGCGGTAAAATAGCCCTCGTAGACGAAGATGTCCAGGGGAACCGCGGCCGCTTCCCGGCTCTTTACCCGCCTCAGGGTGCCTGCGGCCAGGTTGCGCGGATTGGCGTAGGGCGTTTCCTGGTGGGCATTGATCTCGGCGAACAGGCTGCGGGGTAAAAAGATCTCTCCCCGGACGGCCACCGTCAGGGGGCGGGACAGGCGCAGCGGCACCGCGCCGATGGTGCGGACATTGGGGGTTACGTCATTGCCCACCTCGCCGTTTCCCCGGGTCACGGCGCGGGCCAAAAGCCCTTCTTCATAGTAGAGAACGATGGAGGCCCCGTCGATCTTTTCCTCCACGATAAAGCTGAGCTCCCGGGCGGTATTGCGGCAGCATTTTTCGATCCAGGTTTCGAGGTCGGCGGCGTTGTAGGCCTTGTCGAGGCTTAAGACCGGGATGGTGTGCCGTGCCTCCGGCAGCTGGGAGGTGAGGTCCGATCCCACCCGCTGGGTGGGGGAGTCGGGCTGCCGCAGGTCAGGGAATTGTTCTTCCAGGGAGGCCAGGCGGTCGAAGGTGAGGTCATACTCGGCGTCGCTGACGCTGGGCATGCTGGCCACATAGTACTCGTGCTGGTAGCGCCGCAGCTTCTCGGACAGCTCCGCAATGCGTCGCCGAGCCTCTTTAGCAGTCATGGGCTCAGTC
>Ga0272441_10009372_pt1 | contig 15150 bp, 10 predicted proteins | sample SSMProp6N_FD_193582 | JGI IMG/M metagenome (GOLD analysis project Ga0272441, IMG submission 193582) | Marine sediment archaeal communities from Little Sippewissett salt marsh, Falmouth, MA, United States - SSM-Prop-6N | ecosystem: Environmental > Aquatic > Marine > Wetlands > Sediment ... | reverse complement strand
GCTTCGCGGGGCACGCCAGCCCGACGCAGCGGCGCACCGCTTCGCCCTGCGGCCGCGGAGCGTCGGACCCGCAGACCGGGCAGCGCTTCGGCATCTTGAACGGCTTTTCCTTGCCGGTCCGGTCGGCAAGCACCGGCTCGACGACCTCCGGGATGACGTCGCCGGCGCGCTGGACGACCACGCGGTCGCCGATGCGCACGTCCTTGCGAGCGATCTCGTCTTCGTTGTGGAGGGTGGCCCGCCGGACCTCGACGCCGGCGAGGCGGACGGGCTCCAGCTCCGCGACCGGGGTCAGCGCCCCGGTCCGGCCCACCTGGACGGTGATGTCGAGCAGCCGGGTGGTCTCTTGCCGCGGCGGGAACTTGCAGGCGATGGCGTAGCGCGGGCTGCGCGACCGCACGCCCAGCTCGGCCTGCTGATCGAAGCGGTTCACCTTGAGCACCACGCCGTCCGCCTCGTAGGGCAGGTCGTCCCGGCCGGCCATCATCTCGCGGTAGTATTCGAGCGCCTGGTCCAGCGAGGTGCAGACCCGCCGGTCGCGGATGGTTTTCAGGCCCAGGGTGCCCAGGAAGTCGAGCGACTCGCTGTGCGCCCGGAAGAAAAGTGCGTCGGGCCGGGCCACGCCGTAAATGAAGATATCGAGCGGGCGGCCGGCGGTGACCTTGGGGTCGAGCTGCCTCAGGCTGCCGGCGGCGGCGTTTCGCGGGTTGGCAAACACCTTCTTGTCCGCCTCCGTCTGCTGGCGGTTGAACGCCTCGAACTGCTCGCGGGGCATGTAGACCTCGCCGCGCACCTCGAGCAGCGCGGGCACGATCCGCCCCTCCCGCACAAGCTGCATCGGGACCGATCGGATGGTGCGGATGTTGTTGGTCACGTCCTCGCCGGTCACCCCGTCGCCGCGCGTCGAGGCCGAGGTCAGCGAGCCGTTTTCATAGACCAGTTCGACCGCCAGGCCGTCCAGCTTCGGCTCGGCAGCCAGCTCGATTTCCGCATCCGTGCCAAGCTGCTTGACCACGGCGTTCTGGTACCACTCGCGGATTTCGGCCTCGTTCATTGCATTCCCGAGGCTGAGCATCGGGACGCCGTGCTCGATGGGGGCGAACTGTTCGGCGGGCGCGGCGCCCACCCGCTGGGTGGGCGAATCGGTGGTGACCAGCTCGGGATGCTCGGCCTCCAGGGCCTCGAGTTCCCGCATCAGCCGGTCGTACTCGGCGTCGCTGATCCGGGGCTCATCGAGGACGTAATACTGGCGGTTGTGGTGGTTGATTTGCTCGCGGAGTTGTTCGGCGCGCTTACTGGGGTTCGGCTGGGCCACCTGCTGCCTCCGCCTTTTTCTTCTCGCGCAGCGCCTTCACGGCCCGCAGGTCGCGAATCGAAAAGCCGTGCTCGTAAAAGTTGTGCACGCGCAGCGCCAGGCATTTCTTGAACAACGCCTCGGCCTTGTTCAGATCCCCCGCAGCCAGGTGGCAAGCGCCCACGTAGTAATAGGCCTCGCAGAGCTGCTCGCGGTTCTTGATGGGGTCCGGGGCCTTGGCGAGGCGAAAGACCTCCGCCTCCTTCATCTCGCCGGCCAGGTAACGGATCACCGGGGTGATCCACCCCTCCCGGTCCTTGACGCTCTTGGCCAGAAAGGTCTTGATGAGCCGGTCGGCCTGGGCACGCTTGCCGATCTTGCGAAGCAGGATGCAGCGCCAGATGGCGTAGTAGCGCTTCTCGGTATCGAGCGTCGCGGCGCGCTGGTAGTCGGCCAGGGCTTTCTGGTGTTCGCCCAGGATTTCGTAGGAGCAGCCCCGGGCCGCGAAGCAGAAGGCCGTGCTTCCACGCTCGTCGATCGCCTTTTGTGCATCGGCCAACGCCCGACGCCCGTCCCCGACGGCGCGATAGTGAATGCAGCGGGCAAGGTAGTAGCGCGCTGCGGACCGGGGCCGCCGCTCGATCAGGCGGGTCAGGTCGGCGATCGCATCCTGGTGCCGCCCGGCCCACTCGTAGGCGTCGGCGCGCACCGAGTATGGCAGGTCCAGGTCGGGCCGCTGCTCGACCAGCAGGTTCGCCTCCTTGACGGCCTCGTCGACTCGCAGCAGCTTGAGGAGCACGTCGATTCGCCGCGCCCGGACCCCGACGTTCTTCTGCTGCACCGCCAGGGTGAGTGCGTAAAGCTTAGCGGCCTCCGCATGGCGCTTCAGCTCCTCCGCCAGGGCGGCCGCTCTGTGGGTGATAGCCGCGTCGCCCGGCGCCAACCCGGCCGCGCGGGACAGGTCCGCGAACGCCCGGGGCTTGTCGTCCAGCGACGTGTAGACCAAGGACCGGTGCCGCAGCGAGGGCAGATGGTTGGGGTTCACCGCCAGCGCCCGGGTCAGAAGCGCGATCCGCTTCTGCGGGTCCGGCTCGTGAAAGGCCCGGCGATAGTAGCTTTCGGCGCTGTTGGCCATGCCTGCCGCGCGGGCGCCGCCCGCCCACGCCAACAGGGCCACGGCCAGCCACACCGGGCGCCCTCTACAGGTCACCGCATCATCTCCACAGGTCTTTCTTGGCCAACTGTGCCCGGGCCATTCGATACTCCCAGCTCTCGCGCCGCAGCAGGCGGCCCAGCTCGACGCACCGCTTCAGCGCGTCGTATGCTTTGATCTTCTTGCCCTGGATCAGGTGTTTCATGCCGATGTAGTAGTGGGCTCTGGAGAGCCGCCAGGCCTGTTTCTCGGGCTTCGAGTGCTTGGAGGCCTCGGTGAATTTTGCGATGCTCAGCATGTCCGCCAGGTGCCAGACCACCAGGCTTTCCCACGCGGCCACCTTGATGCCCTCGGCATAAGTGCCCAGCGCCTTCGCAGCGGCGGGTTTCTCGCCCAGCTTGCACTGGGCGACGAACAGGTTGGCGCGGGCGACCGGCTCGTCGCCTGTCCTCAGGTGGCCGGCCAGGGCGGACCGGAAGTCGGTCTCGGCGCGGCGCCAGTCGTGGGTGCAGGCCTGGGCGAACGCCCGGTTCAGATACCACGGCCCGCGCGCCCGAGGGTCGAGGGTCAGCGCGATCAGGTCGCTGTATGTTTCGACCGCTTCCTTGTAGCGCCGCAGGGTGCAGAGCGACGCGGCCAGGCCGGATCGTGCCTCCCAGGACTTTGGGTCGCGCTGCACTGCGGCCTGGTAATCCTTGACCGCCGCCACGTGGTTGCGCATCTGGGCGTGGGTCCAGGCCCGATAGCGCAGGGCCATCCCGATGTCGCGCGGCTCCTTGTAAAGCTCCAGCAGCGCCGTGTAGTCGGCGATGGCCATGTCGTGCTTGCCGGTCAGCGAGTAGATCAGGGCTCGGTTGAGGCGAGAGTCGGCGTGGTTGGGATTGATTCGCAGCGCCTGGGTGTAGTACTCGATGCGCTTCGCGTCGTTCTCGGCGTTCCGCGCCAGGCTGGCGTAGTCATCGGCCGTCTGCCCGCCCGCCAGCAGTCGCTTCATCTCGACCGAGGCCATGTGATATTCGTATGAGGCGGGGCTGCGCCGCTGCGCACACAGCTTGAACGCGGCCAGGGCTCCGTCCTTGTCACCGTTCGCGCGGCAGCAGGCTCCGATGTAGTAGCGGGCTCCTGCCATCCACATGGCCTGGGTATCGGGATCTTTGTGCTGTGACCGCTCCAGAAAGGTCTTCTCATCGACGCGGCCCGCGGCGTACCAGACCGCGAAGAAAATCCAGTCGGCCCGCTTTCCGGGACGGCTGAACTGGCGCAAGGTGCGAAGGGCGTAGGTTTCGAGCTGCCGGAACGCGTCCTTCTGGTTGCCGAGGCGGCACTCGACGAAGTAGCGGTTCAGCCGCGAGCGTGCCTGACGGCTGGCGGTCGCTGCGTTCGTCGCCGCGTGCTGAAAATCCGCTGACGCGGTCGCCCATTCCCCGGCACAGAAGGCCGCGTATCCGCGCAGGTAGCGCAGTTCCGCCTGCCAGCCGAGCCCCAGCTTCACGTTTCGCATCACATCGCGCTTCAGCATGGTGCTGAAGTCCTGGATGGCCTGTGCATACTTGCCCATCTTGAAGAACGTGCGCCCCCGCCGCGCGTAGGGGTTGACGAACAGCGGGTCCAGCGCCAGTGCCTCGGTGTAGGAATCGACCGCCGGGCGAAACTGGTGGGCCAGCTCCAGGGTCTGCCCCCGCTCGTACAGAATGGCCGCCTTTTCCCTGTCCGAGACGGCCGTGCGGTACAGATAGACAAAGTCCGCCAGCGCCGGATCGTACTTTCCGCGCTGCGTATAGACCAAAGCCCGGAGCAGGCGGGCGCGGCGGAAGGTCGGGGCCTTCTCGACCGCCCGGGTCAACAGCTCCTCTTGCTCGGCGGCGCTGGTGGCGGACCGCGCCGCTCGCAGGTACTCCTCGGCCGTCTTTCCGCAGCCTGCCGACAGGAGCGCCGCGAAGGCCAGGCACCATCGGGCGCGGTACAGCCTCCCAAGCCCGCCGGACCAGGTCTTTTCGTGCATGATTGAGTTCCCTGAAACCAGGCAAGAGGACCGATACGCCTCGCTCACCCCAGTATGATAAACCTGCCGCGTGGCGCTGTCAATTGCACGGTGTGCGGCACAAATCGCTTGACCGTACCCCGGCGGCGGCTATGATATGCGGATGTTCCACCCCGAACCGACGGAATGAGGAGAGGATCGTGATCGGCAAGCAAATCAGGCTGGAGCGGATCGTACACCGCGGGTCCGGGAAAACCGTGATCATCCCGATGGACCACGGCACCACCGTCGGTCCTATCCCCGGCCTCACCGACATGCGGCAGACCGTTCAGATGATCGTGGACGGCGGTGCCAACGCCATCGTCCTGCACAAGGGCATCGTCCAGTCCGGCCATCGCGGCAGCGGCCAGGACGTGGGGTTGATCGTCCACCTCAGCGGGAGCACCTCGATGGGGCCGGACCCCAATGCCAAGGTCCCGGTCTGCACCGTCGAAGAGGCGCTGGCCCTTGGTGCAGACGCCGTCTCCATCCACGTGAACCTCGCCGCGGAGACCGAGCCCGACATGCTCCGCCACTTCGGCGAAGTCTCCAACGCCTGCTCGCAGTGGGGCATGCCCCTTCTCGCCATGATGTACACCCGTGGCGAGAAGATCGACAACGCCTTCGACGTGAAGTACGTCAAGCACGCCGCGCGGGTGGGTGCGGAGCTCGGAGCGGACATCGTCAAGTGCGTCTACACCGGCGATTCCGAGTCGTTCCGAGAGGTGGTCGAGGGCTGCCCGGTTCCGGTGGTCATCGCCGGCGGCGAAAAGATGGAGACGGACAAGGAAATCCTGCAAATGGTCGCCGGTTCGCTCGAGGCAGGCGGCAGGGGGGTATCCATCGGCCGGAATACGTTCCAGCACGAACGCCCCGACCGGATCGTCGCCGCCATCTCGAAAGTGGTGCACCAGGACGTGCCCGTCGACGAGGCGCTCCGGTTCCTTCACGCCAGTTAAGGGAGCAGACCCGTGAAATCTGTATGGGTGAATGCCACTCCGTGGAAGCGGGACGTGGTCACCGCCGCGCTGGAGAGCGGGGCCGACGCCGTTCTGGTGCCCGAGGGCCATACCGACCGCACACACGCTCTTGGTGTGATCAAGACCGTCGCACCCGACGGCGATATCAAGCTCGGCCAGCAGGCGGTCATCTGCGAAGTCAACAATAAGTCCGACGAGCAGCGCGTCGCCAAGATGCCGCCCGGCCAGATCGTCGTGCTCCGGATGCGAGACTGGCGCGTCATCCCCATCGAGAACCTCATCGCCCAGCGCCCCAACCTGTTCGTCGAGGTTCGGGGTGCCGAGGAAGCGAAGCTGATGGCCGAGATTCTCGAAAAGGGCGTGGACGGCGTCGTGCTGCTCAGCCAGGACATCAACGAGATCAAAAAGACGGTCGGCGCGGTCAAGGGCATCTCGGACAAGCTCACGCTCGTGACCACGAAGATCACCCGCGTCGACCAGCTCGGCATGGGCGATCGTGTGTGTGTGGATTCCTGCACCGAAATGAAACCGGGCGAGGGCATGCTGCTGGGCAACGGCAGCAACGCCTTCCTGCTGGTCCACTCCGAGACCGTCCCTTCCCCTTACGTGGCCACTCGCCCCTTCCGCGTCAACGCCGGCGCGCTCCACGCCTATATGCTGCTGCCCGACGGGCGGACCAAGTACCTCTCGGATCTGCGGTCGGGCGACGCGGTGATGATCGTCAACAGCCAGGGCGAGACGCAGCCGGCCTACGTCGGGCGCTGCAAGGTCGAGCGACGGCCGCTGCTTCTCATCTCGGCCGAGGTGGGTGGCGAAGAGACCGGTGTGCGCCAGGTCGGGCTGGTGATGCAGAACGCCGAGACGGTCCGGCTCACGAAGCCGGACGGCGGGGCGCTCTCCGTCGCCGCCGCACAGCCCGGCGACGAGGTGCTCGCCTACCTCACCGAAGGCGGCCGCCATTTCGGCATGAAGGTCAAGGAAACGCTCACCGAACGCTAGCCGAGCCCGGCGTGACCTCAACGCGGCGACCGCAGAAACCTGGACCAGCCCCCGGCCCTCCGCCCCGCGTGACTCAGCAGGAAAGGAGCACGATGGACCGTCCCTGGTACGAGAAGCCGATGCGGATCGCAGCGCTCCAGTGCAACTACGAAGGCGGCAAGACCCTGGAGGTCGCCGGCCGCTGGGGCCAGCTCGGCTTCAACGTGGAACAGCTTTTCCATCCGATGGCCGACGGCTATTCCGCGCTGTTCGACCCCGCGGCGCACAGCGACCTGCTGCGGCGCTACATCGAGCGGGCCAAGTCAAACGGCCTGCGGATCATCGTCTACCTCAACGTCCACATCCTCGGCCCCTCGCAGGCCGAGCACCGCGACGCCTGGGCGCAGCGCGACGCGGATGGCGGCTTCCCGCTCAGCTACGAGACCTACTACGCCTGCTGTGTCAACAGCCCCTGGCGCGACCATTTTTTCTCCGTGCTCGATGCGCTGGCGCCCTTCGACATCGACGGCGTGTTCCTTGACGGCCCCGCCAACGCCCGGGGTGGGTGCCGGTGTGCGGCCTGCGCCGCACGCTTCCAGGGTGAGCACGGCGGCGACATCAACAAGGCCCGGAAGCCGGAGCTCGACCGCTTCTGGGCCGGCAGCCGCGATGCCTTCCTCAGCGAAAGCTACCACCGGTTCAAGGCCATCAAGCCGGACGGGCTGCACTATATGAACCTGGGCCTGCTGCACGCCGGGGCCTCGGCCATCTCGGTGCCCCGGGCGCTGGAATACAACGACATCGTCGGGACGGAAGGCGGATTTATGTTCTATGGTCCGCCCGCCCGCGCGCCGCTCTGGAAGCCGAGCACCGCGGCGAAGGTTCTGGAGGCCGCCGCTCCGGACAAGCCGCGCGTGGTCTTTATGGCCGGGGACCAGAAGCCCTGGTCGTGGTACACGCACACCCCCGCCGAGACCCGGCTGTGCATCGCCTCCATCGTCGCCAACGGCGCCAACCTGTGGTATGGGTTGCATGGCTCGACTCGTCTGCTCGACACTCCCGGCGGGCGCGCCGCGGGCGAGATGGTCCGATTTCTGGCCGACCACGAATCCGCCTACGACGCCACACGGTCCGCGTCGCGCGTTGCCGTGATGTTTTCGTTCGACACGGAACGTAGCTACCGCAGCTCGCCGGTGCAGTCCGACCTCTACGGCGAGGGGGACACGGCGGCGGAATTCCCCGGCGACTTCCAAGCCGCCTTCCACGGGGTCTGCAGCGCGCTCGCCAGGTCCGGCGTCCCCTTTGACGCGGTGACCGACCTGGAGGGCTCGCTCGACGAGTTGGGCCGGTACCACTGCCTGTTTCTGCCCACCTGTGCCTGCCTGGCGGACCGGACGGTGGACGCCCTGCGCCGCTACGTGGCGGAGGGCGGTGCGCTGGTGGCCAGCTTCGACACCTCGCTTTACGATGGCGAGGGCGCCCGCCGGCCGGACTTCGCGCTGGCCGACGTCTTCGGCGCCTCGACCGAGGGCGAGGTCATTCACCACCAAAACTGGAATTACATTTCGGCCTGTGCCGAGCACGATCTTTTCGAGGGCATCACTGTCCCGCTCCTTCCCGCCGCCGAGCTGGCGCTCGATGTGCGGGCGGGCGACGGCGCCGAGGTCCTCGCCAGACTGCACGGGGTGATGGCCGGCCGTTACGTGGACCTCACCCCGCCGCAGGGTCCGGCCATCGTGCTCAACCGGTTCGGCCGGGGCGTGTCGCTCTACCTGGCGGGTGCGGTTGGGGAAATGTGCGATTCGTACAGCCCGCCCGAGTACCGACGACTGCTGTGGAACGCGGCGGGGCTGTTCGCCACGAGCCCGGTGGTGCTGGAAGGCGCTGCGGGCAACGTGGAGGTCGTCGCGCGGGCCGCGGGCGACCGGCTGGTGGTCCACCTGGTGAACTATGCGGGGCTGGTGCCGCGGCCGTTCGAGGCGGTGGTCCCGCAGTGCGGTCTGCGGCTGCGGGTGCCGGCCGACGCCGGGTATTCACAGGCCCAGGCTTTGGCCGCCGGCGAGCCCTGCTCCTGCTTCAGCCAGCAGGGCGACCTGATGGTCGGCGTGCCCGAGCTGCACGAGTACGAGGTCGTTGTCGTCAGCTAGCGGCGCATCTCGCGCGCCCGTCAGGCCTGGCGGTGGGGGTGGTCCGGCCGGGCGGTGGTACCCGCCTCTTCCCTGACGGCGCAGGGCCACCTTGCGGCGGCCCGCCCCTCCCGGATTATCGTGCTTGTTGGAACCTGGCCGGTCGGTCAGGATCGTCGGCGTTTTATGGCAAGAACGGCCAGCCCGGCCAGCAGCGCGCCGGCTGGCTCGGGGATCAGCGCCCCACCCAGGTCGAGCGGGTTCTCGTCGAGCATCCGCAGCTCGTCGATGTACATCGCGTCATTCTGCCCCGTCAGTTGGAACTCGATCTTGCTGAGCGACGCCGCCGCCCCTCGGAATGCGACCTGGCCGCCCACGTACTCCTCTTCATCGAGCCACAGTCGCATGCGGTCCGTCAGGACATCCAACTCCTGGGTCAGCCGATGCCAGGCGCCGTCCAGGAAGTCGAACTGGGCCGTCGCCGGCCCGGCCGAGCCGCTGCTGAAGATCTGGAGCGTCTCGTCGCTGTTCAGGCGCACGGTGGTCGCGTAGGTGGTGCCGCTGACATAGGTGCTCAGGTCTGCCAGGCCGGCGGTGAGCGTGTCCACGCGGAACCAGAGGTCGAGGTAGACCACGCCGCCGGTCGCCGGGAAGTTCCGCTGAAGGGCGGTGGCACCGATGTGCTTCACGGCCAGGTCCCCCTCGTGCACGAGGACGTTCTGCGCCCGGCTGTTGTTGCTGCTCCCGCCCACCCGCGACCAGTTGCTCCCGCCCCAGCCGGGCTCGATGCCGCCCATCCCGGTGATCGACAGCGTGTTCTGATACGGTGTGCCGAACATCAGGTTCGAGTTGATGCCCGCCGTATCGTTAAACCCGGTCTCGAACAGCACGCCGGCGCGGGCGCCGGGCAAAGAGACAAGGACCAACACGGCGAGCAGGGCGATTGATCGGGGCAGAGCATGACGGCGCACTGTAGGATCTCCTCGTCCGAAGACACACCGGCCGGGGCTCGGGCCCAGGCCGGTCCGAGACCGCGACGTTCTTTCGCAGGGGAACGGCCTCCGCCTCCGCGGGGAGAGCGCCGTACCTCGCCTGTTGAGCGGACCACTCGCGCAGACCCGCTCGCCGGGCGCGTGTTCCTGCTGACCTGCTTACCTATAAGCACACCGCGTGCCGAAGATTGACCGGTCGCGAGACCAGCCGCCTAACCAGTTCCCGCCAAAGGCATTAGGAAATGTGCGGAGCTGCGGGGCGTTGGTGGCAGAGGGCCCGCATGTTGCCTGAGATCACCATGCCTTCCCCCGCCGCCACGACCAGACCTCCTAACTGACTTGACCAGAATGTGTTATGCCCATGGTGTCGTCGGGCAACACGCCCCGTCGGGCGCGCGAAGGACCGGTGCGTGGGAGGCGAGGCCGACGGTCAGCCAGATGGGCACGGGCGCCTTCAGGCACACCCGCAGGCCGACGGGGAGACACTCGACCGCCGGTCGCCCGCGCGGAACCTGCTTGCAATCGCGGCGGGTGCGGATACACTTGAGAGAGAACCGACCGCCGGAAACGGGAGGCCCTGTTGAACCTGCCAGAACGGATCGAGGCCGTGCTGATTGCTGGAGTCCTGCTGATGGGCGCCATCGGATGCCGCGCCACGCCGCCCAATCCGACCGTCGCAGACCCCCACGTCACCACCGACCAGTCCATCGATTGCTCGACTGTCGACCGCATCCTCGAAAGCCTGATCCGCGACGGAATGACCGACGAGCAAAAGGTCCTGACCGTCTACAACTGGGTCCGCCGGCTCATCTACCACGGGGACGGGCATCGCCGCCACGCATACGACTTTCACTTCATGATCAACGTGGCCGGTAACGGGAGCTGCGGACGGCAGACCACGCCCGCCGCGCTGCTCCTGAGCCGGCTGGGCTACCGCACGCAAAACTGGACGCGCGGCGGCCACCACCTGATGCAGGTGTTCTACGGCGGCAAGTGGCACTGCCTCGACCCGCACATGAACTTCTACGTTTATGACCGCTCCACCCCGCGATCCATCGCCAGCGTCGAGCAATTGCAGCAGGACCCCTCCCTGGCCCTCGACGCCGTGAAGGAGGGCCGGGCCTGCCCCGGCTTCCTGCTCTGCGGCGACTCGCCCAAGACCTTCGCCGGACAGGGCGGATGGAAGCTCTACGGCGAGTACCCCAAGGGCTTCCACAAACCACGCCTTGTCGAGCCGTTCGGACGCATTGTCCTGCGGCGCGGCGAGACCTACGTCCGGACCTGGATGCCCGGAACACACTGGTACAAGAAGAACTGCTGGATAAAGGACAGCGGCCCGTTCCACACCTGCGGTGGCCGCGACCGCAAGGACACGGTGAACTGGCCGCTCTACGAGCCGCACGCCGCGCGGCTGAAGTACGGGCCCGTCTACCGCCACTGGGGCGCCGGCCGCATCAAGTACGCTCCCGACCTGTCCGGCGACCACTACGCCGACGCGGCGGTCAGGCAGAACAATCTGCGCCCGGGCGCGTACCTGGGCGGCGGTGCGCTGCGCCCCGTCGACCCGGAGCAGGGCTCGGAGATCGTGTTCTCCGTCCAATGCCCCTACGTGATCACAGCGGGCGAGCTGTCCCTCGAACGCATCGGCCGCGGGGCGGTCGTCGCCTCGGTCAGCACCGACCGCGGCAAGAGCTGGCGGCCGGTCCAGGTCAAGGCCGAAGGACAGGCCGTGTCCGCCGCCTTTGTGGATGAAGTGAACGGTGCGCTCGACGGTTACTGGCTGCGGCTGGTGCTGAGCCCGGGCACGGGGCTGGCCGGGCTCAAGTTGACCAGCGAGTTCCAGCTCAATCCCTATTCGCTGCCTTACCTGGTCCCCGGCAAGAACGCAGTGACCGTCGCCGCACGGTCCTACGGCTCGCCGCTGACTGTAACATACGAATGGGCCGAAGGCCCCGACTGGGCGCAGCCCAGGTCGGCGAGCAAGACGTTCAGGACGGACGGCGCGTTTACCGTGCAGGTCGCCGGGCCGAAGTACCCGCGAATGAAATCGCTCACGCTCAGCGTGGCACCTTAACCGAGGAGGACGAATCGATGTCTGAATGGCTGGTCGCGGTGGCGGTTGTGTGCATGGTCTGCATGGTGACTTCGGACTCCGCCGCCGAGAACCCGAAAGTCGAGGTCGAGACGTCGAAGGGCAAGATCACGGTCGAGCTGTGGCCCGACAAGGCTCCGACCACCGTGAAGAACTTCTTGCGCTACGCCGACGCGCGCTTCTTCGACGGCACCATCTTCCATCGCGTCATCCCGGACTTTATGATCCAGGGCGGCGGGTTCACGGTCGACATGAAGCAGAAGAAGACGTCGGATCCCATCAAGAACGAGGCCCGGGCGGACTGCAAGAACACGCGCGGTACCCTGGCTATGGCTCGGACCATGGTGGTCGACAGCGCCACCGCTCAGTTCTTCATCAACCTCAAGGACAACGCATTCCTGGACCACAAGGACAAAACGCAGCGCGGCTACGGGTACTGCGTGTTCGGCAAGGTGGTCGAAGGGATGGACGTGGTCGATAAGATCGCCAAGGTTCGCACCGGCACCAAGGGCCACTACCGCGACGTGCCCGTCGAGGCGGTGGTCATCAAGTCCGTACGGCGGGTGAAAAAGTAACGCCGCGCGCTGCCGCGCGAACGGGGGCCCGGACCGCACCCGGCAGATGAACGGAGTGCCGGCCGATGAAGAGCCTTCTCCCCCTCCTCGCCATGCTGGCCTGCGCCGCTGCGGCGTCCGCCCGCCCCGGGTCCACCCACCTGATCGCCGATCCCGCCGCCCCGCAGCGGGTGGACTACCTAGTCGTCTGCGGCGATGCGTTCGCGGGCGGGCTCGACGTGCTCGCCGGGCACCGGGCCGGGCAGGGGCTGGCGGTGGGCATCGTGAAGATGTCGGCGGTCACCGCGAAGTTCAAGAGCATCCGCCCGTTCCTCGCCCATGCCGTGGCTCGGTGGACGAAGCCGGCGCCCCGTCACCTGCTGCTGGTCGGCGACGTGGACACCGTCCCGACAGTGGTGAAGAAAGGCCGCCTGCGCGGTTGGGGCGGCTCGAAGGACCTGGCGACCGATTTCGACTACGCCCGCCCGCTGGACGGCCGCGTCCGCCTGCACGTCGGCCGCTTCCCCTGCGACACCCCCGCCGAGCTGGCCGTGATGGTCCGCAAGACCCTCGACTATGAGACTCGCCTGGCGCCCGGGGGCTGGCAGCATCGGCTGAAGTTCGTGGCCAGCGTCGGCGGATACAGCAAAGAGATCGACACGCTGCTCGAATCGATCGGCATGCAGATCGCGGCCACCGGGGTGCCGGCGGACTTCGACGTGCAGGCCGCATACGGCAGTCCAAACTCGCCGTTCTGCCCGTACCCGCCGCGGTTCAACCGGCACGTGCTTGAGATGTTCAACGAGGGCTCGCTGCTGGCGCTGTTCGTGGGGCACGGCTCGCGCACCAGCGTCGCGCGGCTCGTCTGGCGGGGCCGCGGCTACCGGATCTTCGGCGCCCGCGACGCCGCCGCGCTGAAGGTTCGGCAGGGGCTCCCCATCCTCACCGTCATCGCCTGCCACACCGGCCGGTTCGACGCCGCCGACTGCCTGGGCGAGACCTACCTCAAGACGCCCGCCGGGCCGGTCGCCTTCATCGGCGGGTCGCGCGTGACACAACCCTACGGCAACGGGCTGTTCGCCCGGGCCTTCATTCTCGGGTTCTTCAGCAAAGCCCGGACGCTCGGCGAGGCGCTCACCAGCGCCAAGCAGCACGTGCTCGCCCACCCCTTCTCGCTGTTCCGGCTCCAGGTGGACACGGCCTGCGCGGGGATCCAGGGCAAGGACGCCCTGGGGCCGATGCGGGCGGATGTGGTGGAGCATTACAACCTGCTGGGCGATCCGGCGCTGGTCATCCGTCGCCCGAAACGCGACATCACGGTCACCCTGGACCGTACCACCCTCCGCATCCTTGCGCCCGGCCGGGAGGCGGTGGACCTGACGCTCGAATGTGCCCGGCTCGATTTCCTGCACCCGCTCCCCGCGATCGCGCCCGACGACCCGGACTTCGAGAAGAAGATATCCGACCGCTACCAGAAGGCGCACGACAAGGTGATCCGGCGCTGGGCGGTGAAACTGAAAGACGGGAAGGGTGCGGTGACGTTCGAGCCGCCCAAGCGGCCCGGGACGTACTTCTTCAAGGCGTCGGCGGGCGGGTCGGTCGGGTCCGCGAAGCTGACCGTCCCGCCCGTGAAATGATCCCCTATTGCCCGGCGGCGCGGGCCACCTTCGCCGGCCCGTAGACCACCTCGATGTCGGCGGTCGGCTTGAAGTCCTTCATCGTCCAGGTCAGGGTGCGGCCGTCCGCGCTCTTCTGGTAACCGTTTGGCGCGCAGCGCACGATGCGGTCCGCCGTCACGCCGTCGAGCTTGAGGGTGATGACTGCCTTTTCAATGGCGCCTTTCCAGGTCGCCCCGGTTTTCAGGGTGTAGCTATAGAACAGCGCGGGGGGGGCGTTGGGTTTCAGAAAGACCTCGGCCGGCTTCACCCAGTAGCTCACCTTCACGGTCTTCGCCGCCTTGGCGCCCATCGGGACGTCGAAGGTTTTCCATTGTTTGTAGGGTCCCTGGAACCGATAGGCCTCGGTCCCGGATTTTCCGCCGCGTCCGTACCGCATCGGGCCGCTCGGTTTTGACGATCCGGCCTGCGTCTTTACTTCTTTCACCGGCCGCTCGTCGACCGTGACCTCGAAGTCGTTCAGTTTCTCCTCGAACACGCCGAGCGGATAGCCCATCTTCACGGTGGCGGCGTCGCCGTGGTTGTACATGTTGAAGGTGGCGACCACCTGGACGCGCGACTCGCCCAGCGTGATGACCACCGCTTCGGACTTCATTTGCACCTGCGTCCACTTGGGCCGGGGCGTCGCGACATCGCCCACGACGACGCTGACGACGGCGGCCAAATAGGCGATGACCGCGACCACGACCAGCACATTCTTCCTGCCTCGAACCATTTCTGCACCTCCTTACTTTGCGAGCCGTACGTCCACTCGGGTCTCTTTGCCCGCCTCCACCACGACATCCCGGTCCGGCGGCTGGGCCAGGCCCAGGTCTTTCGCCCGTTTGGTGAGCACCACGCTCATTTTGTACGTGCCCGGCAGCACCGCGGTCGCCTGGAACGTCCCCCCTGCGTCGGGGTAGGCCGACCGTCCACTGCGGCCCGCCTCGACCGGCTCGAACCGGAGGCGAATCATGCCCCGGGCCAGCGGCTTGCCGTCCGCGCCCAGGGCCGTACCCCGGATTCGTCCGGTCTGCATCACGGCGATGGCCACCTTGTGCTCGCCCGTTCCGGTGACGGTTACCGTCGACTGCTCCGCCCGCAGCGACGGGTCGAGCGGAGAGCAGGTCAACCGATGGGCGCCGGCCGGGACGCCGGCGAACCGGAACGCGCCGGCCGCGTCGGTGTACGCGACGCTCTGGCGCGAGCCCATCCCCGGAATATAGACCTGCCTGCCGCGGCGGTTCAATTCGAGCCGGACCTGTGCGCCGACAACGGGCTTGTCGCCCGCCGCCACTCGGCCGAC
>Ga0272441_10009371_pt1 | contig 15151 bp, 22 predicted proteins | sample SSMProp6N_FD_193582 | JGI IMG/M metagenome (GOLD analysis project Ga0272441, IMG submission 193582) | Marine sediment archaeal communities from Little Sippewissett salt marsh, Falmouth, MA, United States - SSM-Prop-6N | ecosystem: Environmental > Aquatic > Marine > Wetlands > Sediment ... | reverse complement strand
ATTGCAGTAGCGTGCATATTCAGCTTGGCATGTATACATGAGGACCATCTGTCCTGGTAAGGAGACGGAATGTCATTTGTAAATCTGCACTGTCATACAGTGTTCTCAATGAAGGATGCCATAGGCAAACCGGAGGCACTGGCAACTCGTGCTAAGGAGATGGGACAAGAAGCACTTGCCATCACAGACCATGGACACATGGCTGGTGCCGTAAAGTTTACCCAAGCATGCCAGGAAGTAGGAATCAAACCCATACTTGGCATGGAAGGCTATCTAGCTGTAGGGGATCCGTATCCATACGATGAAGACGGTAATATAATTCGCGTCCAGTCCCCCAATCTGTTGACTCCTGAAGCTAAGCAACTGCTCGACTTCCATATAGTCCTGCTTGTTAAAGACCATATCGGATATCAGAATCTGGCATACCTGAATTCAAAAGCTCATATCTATGGGTTCTACGGTCACCCCAGAATATGTCTGCAGGACCTACTGGAACACTCAGAAGGGCTGATACTAATGACAGCCTGTGCTTCAGGCTATGTATACAAGGCTGTAGCTGAGTCACTGAAGGGCAGGTCTACACTACGTGGGCCGGCAACATACCTTACGAAGAGATTCAAGGAAGCGTTCGGTGATGATTTCTACATAGAGATTTTGTACGTGGGACATAACTGCCATGTACCAGGCACCAAAGAAACCATACCAGAACCGATAATAAACCAGTCTATAGCCAAGTTTGCAGACCAGTTCCAGGTGAAGCTCGCAGCCACAGGAGATTGCCACTATGTATTGGCTGAGCATAAGTTTGCACATGATGTGCTGCAGTGTGACACCAAGAACAGGTTTGCGATCGAACCAAACCCAAAGAAGTATCAGGGTCACTTCCATCTCAAGAGCAGGGAAGAAATGGAACAGGGGATCCCACGCAGGGATGCCATAGATAATACCGTTGAGATAGCACGCAAGTGCAGCTTCCTGCTCACCAAAACAGTCGTATCTGTACCAAAGCTGCCTAACATAGAGAATCCTGCTCAGACACTGGAAGAGCTGGCACGCAATGGCATTGCCCAGGCATGGCCTCATGCCAAGCCCGATATGCTGGAGAGAATAAAGAAGCAAATAGAGTATGAGCTCAAGGTTATTCATGACCTGAACTTTGACAACTACTTCCTCATTGCATGGGATGTTGTTAAGTGGGCAAGAAACAATGACATATTGGTTGGTGACGGTCGTGGATCAGGCGCAAGCTCCCGGGTTGCACGGGCATTGAATATTGTTACAGCAGACCCAGAGGAATACAACCTGTACTTCGAGAGGTTCCTGAACCCGGACAGAAAGTCAGCACCGGACTTTGACATCGACTTCCAAACAAACAGACAGGAAGATGTCTTCCAGTACATACGAGACGTGTTCGGTGAAGGACATGTATGCCGGATTGGAACCACACAGTCCTACAAACCACGGGGTCTGGCCAACCATGTGTTCCCCATACTGGCTAACCTGAAGGATGGATGCCCACCAGAGGAGAAGGAGAGCTGGGACGACCCGTACATCAGCTTGCGATCTAAGATAGGGTTCCAGTACGACAAAGACCCGAGCCAGACAGTAGAAGAAGTGTTCAAGGCAGACCCACAACTTGCAAATGCCATAGCATCCAACCCTGACTTCAGGGAGAAGTACTATAATGCCATGGTAGAACTGGAAGGGTGCCGTCATACATGGAGTACCCATGCTGCAGGCGTCGTAATATCAGGCGACCCCCTGTTACTCACCCATCCCCTGCGGTATCTCAGGGACAAAGATGAGATCAATACCCAGTATGATAAGGATGACGTAGAGTATGCAGGTCTACTTAAGCTGGACTGTCTGGCTGTCAAGACACTGGACGTGGTGGACGCAGCATGCAAGATAATAAAGATCACCCAGGGCAAGGACATTGACATACATAAGCTGGATCTCCATGACGGCAGAGTATATAAATACCTGGGTACCACGGAAGAGCGGGAAGAACTGTTCCAGATATCTACCCCTGGTATAGGTGGTCTCACGCACAAAGCGAAGCCGGAGAGCATCCGTGAGATAGCAGATCTCATTGCGCTCTATAGGCCTGGTCCACTGGATGCCAAAGACCCTGTGACTGGCAAGAACATGGTCGACATGTATATCGATCGTAAAGCCGGCATAGAACCCCTGTCATTCCTTGTTCCCCAGCTAAAGAATGTGCTGGGAGAGACCTATGGTGTCATTGTATTCCAGGAGCAGATCATACAGATAGCACGCGAGCTATGTGGGTGGACAGCACTTAAGGCAGACCATCTGCGGTATGCCATAGCCAAGAAGAAGAGAGACCAGCTGCCTGCTCTGCAGGAAGAATTTGTAAGAGACTGCAAAAAGGTTACTGGTTGTGATGATAATGCTGTCAACACACTATGGAGTCAGATAGAAACCTTCGGCAGGTATGGATTCAACAAGGCACACTCTGTGTCGTACGCATACCTGGCTTACAAGACAGCCTACCTGAAGAGCATATATCCAACAGAATATCTATGTGCCATGATGAATATCTGGATCAGAGACAAGCAGCGGATCGGTAAGCACATATCTGAAGCCAGAATAATGGGTATAAAAGTTGTGCCTCCTGATGTCAATGCATGTCATGCTATGTGCACTGTAGAGCCACCCAATACAATCCGCATCGGTACGGCAGGCATCAAAGGCCTGGATGCAGAGGCTGCAGAAGCAGTAGAGAAAACCAAAGAATTCGGTCCCTTTGAAAGCTTTGTGGACTTTGTGGTTGCCTACAGAGGGAGGACGATGGCCAAAGCTGCCTTCAAAGTACTGGCAAAGATAGGATTCTTTGACTCGCTTGCTATCCCACCAGGCCAGACAGAAGTAAACAGGAACTGGATCCTTGATAACATAGAAGATGTAACACGCAAGATCGGCAACGTAAGGAAGCGCAAGAAGACAGACGAGGAGAAGGCAGAACTGATGCAGTACATAGATATGCCTGAGAAGCCACAGAGACCATTTCTTGAGGAGCATAGGGATGAGACCTACCATCTCGGGTTTATACTCAGGGAAGACTGTCCCATCGTGCGGTATCATGGCGAAGAGGTGAAGCACCTGTTGAAGATGGGGTGCGTGAGCATAGCAGATGCCATAAAAATACACAAGGGTGAAGACAGCCGGAAGGCCAAGTGGGAATTCGTAGCCGTACCGTGTCTATTGTACACCAACATCGCAGACAACACGGACCTGCCTATGATGGAAGACAAAGAGACCTTCTGTGCCGTCAAAGTGGCATCAAAATATGCCAAGAGCAACATGCATAAGATGCTGAGCAATGCCATAGCGGATGGTGAGCCCCGGGTTGTGCTCGGGAAGATAGATACCAATCGAAGTAAGAAGAGATTTGAGTTCCGAATCGTTGACATGAAGAAGTTCAGCGAAGTAGATACCACAGAAGAGTTTAGGCGCTTCTCTGACAGGACAAAGAGGTCAAGGTGGAATAAATAGTCCCTTAAAATCCAAATATTCTCTTGACATTTGCCGGGTATAGCGTAGACTGTCAGTACTATGAAATCAACAAGTGATATTATTAACATCGTGGCAAAGAACACCGAATTTACCTGCGATCAGGCGAAGGTTGCCGTCGACGCTGTGGTTGACGCCATTAAGGACAGCCTTATCAGCGGAGAAGAGATCAGCATGTGGAAGTTCGGCAGGTTTGCGCTCTATGAACAGACAAACAAGTGTGGCTACAATATATACAAAGGCGAAGTCATCCGGGTGCCACGTACTACACGAATAAGATTCAGACCATCCAGGTTGCTACTGCGTGCAGTTAATGCGGACCGTAACAACAATGAGCAGCCCACTGACACCGATAGCAATGAGGGTTTTGGCATGGATGAAATAGACCGAGCGCTTTAATCGTGGCTATGCGTCCCGCCAGCTCCCTAAAGCGTGGGACGTCGACATCAGACAGAGCCACCTCGGTCCGTGAAGCAGGTGCAAAGGAGTAGATTTGGAACTTGGCTTTCTCCAGTTGGCGTCGTTCATACATACCGGACAACACCGTCTTGTAGAAAGCAAGCCTGAAGCTGTGTCTCAGTTGTACTCCTGTATGTATAGGCTTATTGGCATACAGGATAATGGATAGCCCACGAGGGCGTCGATAGGACTCAACCACGGCATCTATATAACCTTTGACGCTGTGATTGTATTCAATAGAAGATTCTACGGGTAGGCGTGGGAGAACATCGGAGGTAGGATCAGCAAGCTTGAATGCAAGTATAATGAATTTGTCGAACAGCATTGTCTCGGCTTCAAGCCAGCTTATGTCCCCACCTTCAGTCCTATAGTGCTCCTCAACGTACTCTATAAACATAGCTTTAAGGCGTGATCTGACAGTAGCTTTGCCTATATTATAGCGTGCATAGTACGCATCAAGAATATGGGCTGCTCTGGCACAGAATCCATCGCTCTCATATGGAATTGGCTCATGCTGTTCAGCAAGATACATCATGTACGGGCATATGGTACCAAGTTCTATGTCCCTTATATCTATATCCATACAACCATTATACCACAAAAATGACAGATGGCAAGAACTGATATTTGTACAACATGCGGTGAAGTAAAGGAGATACGCAGACGGTCCGGACAGTGTGACTCCTGCTACCACAGAGAGTATCGCAATAGGCCTGGTATAAGAGAAAGAATGGCTGCCAGAGCGACTGTCTGGAAGAGACAACACAATGAACATGTAAGAGCATACAACAGGCACTATTATGAAACCATGAAAGGCACAGATGAACGCAGCAGTGGACAGGCTCGAGGAACTGAAGAGCAGGATTAGACTATACCTGCCGGAGTATCTTAGAGAGCAGGGGAGGGACGCAAGTGACGGTAAGAAGTTCTTGTGTATCAATCCTGAACACAGAGACAAGAACACACCGAACTGCAGCATCATAGACCCGGATAATCCCATACACTTCTATTGCTTTGCATGCCTGGCCAAGGGTGACATCTTCACAGCCGCACACATGGTTGAAGAGCGCCCCATCACAGGCCGGGGGTTTGTTACAGATAACATATACTACCTGGCAGAGAAGTACAACATACCATTCGAGCGTGATCTCAGACTCACAGAAGAAGAGATCAGCTGGATGGAGCACAAGAACCTATACCGTACAGCCTACAATATTCTGAACGAACATGGCGACCTGAGGTTGGCCACGCAACGTGGTTGGACCCCAGAAGTGTGCAAAGAGATGGGCATTGCCAGCATATCCAGCAAGACAATGCTCGAACAGTTGTTTAACCATACCAGATTACCTTCCTCCAAAACACAATACCTTAACAACATGCTGTTCGGTCATTATAAGCTGACATTCACCATTAAGGATGAGCATGGCAGTCCCATAGCATTCGCAGCCAGAGATAACAGATGGTTTGCACCCAGAATAGGTGACGACGGCAAAGAGGAGATCTGCCCGTTCCCCAAGTACAGCAACTCACCTAAGGATGTGTACAACAAGCGCCAGTTCCTGTATGGCCTGGATGTAGCCAGAAGATACAAAGATATGCCGCTGTATGTCTTTGAGGGCTATGCAGATGTAGTGACGGCATTCCAGCATGGTATACACAATGCTGTTGGTACCTGTGGCATTGCCCTGACCAATGAGCACATGCAAAAGATATCCAAGGCCGGATTCAAATGCGTCAGGTTGTGCTTCGATTCAGATCCGGGTGGTCGTGTAGGTGTAGACAACTACCTCAAGAAGACAGCCCCGTCCTGCCCCGACATGCTATTCCAGATAGTGACGATACCTGAGCAGGAAGAGAAGGACAACTGCGATCCTGATTACTTCATACGCACACATGGCAAAGCAGAGTTCCTCAACCTGCCGGCTATGGATGCATTCGAGTGGTTGCTGAACCATATAGACCAGAGCCTGCCGCCAGAGCAAATCTGTGAGGATATGATCCCTTATATCGCTCATGATCCACGGCCATCCAGATGGCAGCGCAGGATGGATATGCTGAGTGCCAAGACAGGCATTCGATCAGAGCTAATCCTCAAAGAAGTAGAAAGCATAGTCAATAAGGAACAGGCAAACCTCGAGGTCAGACGTAGAAGCATCCTCCAATCCGCATTGCATAACGCCACGATAGACAAAGAAGATGCTAAGTCAGTGCTATCCAGTGCCATAAAGCAGCTGGATGACATAGATCGGCATCGTAAGAGGGACATGACCAATACTCAGGTTCATGCAGAGGACATCAATGACATATTCAAAACATGGGAAGACAAGGATCCATCACAAGACTTCATGGGGTGGGACTGTGGATTCCCTGCCATGAATGAGATACTGGACGGCATCCCGACCCGGCATTCATTCATAGGCCTGGGCGCCCTGCCATCCATGGGGAAGACAACCTTGTTTGCCAACCTTGTATGGAATATCGTACGCAACGAAGAGGCGAACCAGAATCTGTGCGTAGCTGTCTTCACGATAGACGATTCAAGAGCACAATTTATACCCAGGCTACTCGGCATAGAAACAGGGCTTTATTCACGATACATAACATTCCCCAAGAAATATATAAACGACCTGCAGCAGTTAGACCTGGTAAGACAGGCAAAGAGTAGACTGATGAGGTATATCAGTGATGGTAGGCTGTATGTGTTTGATCAGGACCATGGTACCATGTATGCTCAGATATCAAACCATATCTGTGCACTCAAGGAGAAGCACAGGGAGCGTAACATCCTAGTATTCCTGGACAATATGCATAAGCTGTCAGATGCCACAGGGAATGACGAACGCACTAAGTACAAGAATCTATCGCAGCGTATCAAGGATGATGTAGTTGTACACGACTTCACCATGGTTGCTACCATGGAGCTCATAAAGGAGATGCATGGCGCGAGACCCACTGTCAGAGGCATAGCAGAAACAGGACAGTTAGAATACGACTGCAACGCTATCATGCTTGGGCATAATGAGCTGCATGCCATTCACCCAGTGCATTGTCGTACATTCTGGCTACATCCGGATAGACCTGACTACAAGATGCCTGTGTTTGAGCTTGAAGTGGCAAAGAATAAGATAACAGGGGCCGAGGGAGAGATCCTGTTCAAAATGAATCCCTATACGGGTAAAATGCAAGAGGCAACGCGAACAGAGATAGATCATGATGTCAACAGATTCCAGTCAGATCAACAACGACAATGAAGGTGGACTGTTCGCCAGGCTCGTGGGCCCTGCGACAGGAAAGCCTGTTAAACAACGGAAGAAGCTCAAGTCCAATGAGAAGGACGTGCGCATTCATGAGCTTAGCTCTACCGTAAAGAAGGTCAATGCTCTGAACCTTATGATAGCCAGCAAGCTAAGGAAAGAGAAACAGAAGTCTGCACGGCTGGAATCAGAGCTGCAGATGGCAAGAGACCAACTGGAATCCTTTGTGGATGACACTCTTGCCGTAGAAGATATTGTTGACGACACAGATGATAACGATATATTAACTGACTTGGAATAGGGAGACAATAATGAATGTACTAGAAATATTTGATAGGCAGCTGACAGACCCTGTGATAAAGCCGGTGCGTCCATCCATGACGTTGCACCCCTCTGCTGCATCCATTAAGGTGGGAGAAGAGGTGCTCGGTAGTTGTAATCGCAAGGAATACTGGCGCATCAAGGGTATGGAGGCCAGTGATCCGGACACACCACAGGCTATCACCAAGATGGAGCTGGGTAATGCCTGCCACGAGATGGTGGAGCGCATCTTCAGGGGAGCACGCATGGTTGATGCTGCAGAGTGTGACATATGGATACCTGAGCACCATGTACACGGCAGAGTGGATCTCATACTCGCAGACGACCCTAACCACAATAAGATTGGTGTCGAAGTCAAATCCGTCTGGGGATACAATGGTGCCAAGCGGGTCATTGCACCTGATCGCGGGGTTCTGGAGCCCAAGGTGGAACACGTCCTGCAGTCCATGATATACCTGGCATTCTATGCGCGGTATGGCATGGAGGAATGGATCCTGTTCTATATATCCAGGGACAATGGGGTAAAGAACCAGCACACGCTCCGTCTGGCGAACAACGACGGCATCATAAGCGTGGTCATCAAACCAGGGCTGGAAGGCGAACCGACGGCATGGCCACATATAACCCTACAGGGTATCTTCCAACGCTTCGATGAGCTGTGGGGGTGCACTGAGAGCGAGACGCTGCCTCCCAGGGACTTCACACTGCAGTACAGCAAGGTAAAGCTCGAAGAGATGCTGGCAGCAGGTGATCTGAACAAAGGCGAGACAGCCATGGTTGGCAACGAACGCTTCGTGGAGAAGGGTGACTGGCAGTGCAGCTACTGCAGGTACAAGAGATTGTGTTGGGAAGGAGTGCCGCAGAACGAACTGTGGGATGGCTCACGAACAAAGGATGACTGACCATGGACAGGATCCTTTATGCCTCCGGGCGGAGAACGGGTAAGACTACGCTACTGTTGGCGGCTGCTGCTGTCATGGTAGAGCGTGGCCTCTTCCCCATGTGGGTGTGCGGTGGCCGGCGTCTGCAATGGAAGAAAGAGATACAAGATAAATCCTCTCAGGTTATGGCTAGCCTGGGACTGGAGCCATTGAATAGACGCCGGTCAAAATTATGCGTGCTCATAGACGAGGTATTTGAATGCGGGGCTTTAAACTTTGGACAAGCAGCACTTGTAACAGAAGACGATGTTATCGGTAACGTAGACGCGGTGATAGGCGTTGGTACACCCTACCCCAGCGCAAACTCCAGGATAGTAGTGAACATGTTCGGCTACAACAACACCAGGAAACCGGACGACCGGACACTAGGACTGCTGCCAAAATCAGAATGTCCCGTGTGTACGTCGCCAAAGATATGTGGTATACCATGTAAGTTTTGCGGCTCCCCCGACCGGTATAACGAGAGCATGACTGCTGCAGAATACCTTCTGGCCAGAATAGCGGCAGGTGAAGATTCTCGTTACCTTACAACACAGGGGATAATATGATAGTAAGAAAGCCCAAAGTAAGACTCGTGCTCAGCGGATCAGCTCTTGCACTGATACTCGGAATAAATGATGGACGAGTTCTGGGTGTTACGTATATTGCGGATGCTGACGTGTACGAAATATGCGTGGAGTCCAAGAAGCACGGAGAGGATGTGACGGAGGGTGCAACGGTACCCCGCAAAGATGTTTTGGTGCACGGAACATGCCGATATTGCGGGGCAGATACACCACTGGTGGAAGTGATTAATGATCTGCCAGCTACATTTAATCATCAAGACCCAATTGTTACTGTAACAGAAGTAGAGTTTAGTGATGTAGACGGCGAATTCATGCTGGATGATGAACCTATTCCGAGGGAAGATGATGTCCCATTCTAAATGGTTGTTGACAGTATTGCTCGCCGTGACGATCAGTGGTTGTTCACTGGTTGAGGTACAACAACGGCATTACAAACCAAAGATCAAGGACATCCCCCAGGAGAAGGAGCTGTCATTCAAGTCCAAGCAGCACCTGGCGGCTGGTGCCAGCCTGCAGAACGTGACTGCCGCTAAGGTATACTATAAAGGAACAGAAGCAGAATCAAAAGAAGCCAAGATACTATATGACATGAGCTACAGGTTCCTGGGCCTGGTAGGCGTGAACATGGACTTCGACCCCAGTGACCCGGAGTCAATCAGTAAGGTGTTCAGCGAAGCAGACAACGCCATCAAGGAGAAAGATAAGAATATACATGACCTGCAAGAACAGGTCAAGAAGATGAATAACGATCTGGCTACCCTGAATGCCACCACGCAAGACAAGATAGCCGAAGCCAAGTCAGAGTCCGGTAAGTGGAGGTGGCGGTTCGGTACTGCCGTATGGGGATTCTTTGGCATCATCATACTCATAGCCGGCGGCCTTCTGGCTGCCCAGATATTCACTGGCATTCCATTCTTCACGGGCGCCCTGGGTATGATACGTACCATATTCAAGGGTGTCAAGCAGACGGTGCATGGCCTGGAAGAATTTAAGCACAAGGTGCAGAAGGATATAGAACAGGCAAAGGCAGAGGGTCATGGATATGAGGCCATGGCAATGGAGAAGGCATTAAATAAGTTCAAAGAGACGATGCATAAGCATCAGGACTATCATGTAAAAGACTATGTGGAGAAGATAAGAGCACAGTATAAACCTAATAAATAATAACGGGCTGAAGGGTCACCTCAATAAGCGTCCTACCCAACCCCCTATTGGTCCGGAAGCCCGTTTCTTACTGATAACTATTACTATGGAGGAAATGATATGCAACTGAATGATTTAGAAGCAGGTCATGCGTTTAAGTATCCGGCAGAAGAAGATGGAGATCCCATCCTTATGGCGATTAAGGTCAGCAACATCGTCATCCCGGAATTCTGTCAGATCACACTGAACCCAGTGCCGGTGTTGATGAACCCCAGTACGCTGGTCAAGCCGGTGTGCATGATCGAGGAGTTCGATTCAGGCATCACAGAGATCGAAGACAGGCTACTGCCACTGAGCGAAGTGGCATCTGGACAGGTATTCCAGGTGCATAACCAGCAGACTGGACTCATTCGGAATTACTGTGCTACTGATGGCTGTGCTGTGTCAGGCCGCGTGGTACTTGACCTCAACCTGCCATCCACCATGGGTGCAGAGACAGAGGTGTTCGACTGTGGCTATGCAGGCCACTGGTTCAGCCCGGGAGTAGATAAATAATGCCTAAACCATGGAGATGCGACATATGCAGGAAGCGCTATGAATCAGATACTGAGCCGGCGATTAACTGCAACCTAAATGGTATGCCCGTATGGATATTCCAGCGCAACTTCCCAGGACATAGGCCAAAGAAGAACCGTAACACAATAGTGTGCCACGCATGCAGCAGAGAAGCAAAGAATAGGCACTAACATCATGGGGGTCACAGGCATTACCTTGTAGTCGAGTGTGCTTCAGCACCATCCTAGGAACAAAGCCATGGCCTCAGCCTAGGGCGACTAGACATGGAATAAAAGCCAACAAAGAGTCTGCCTGTGGATTGGCTCCCCCACCTTTTACTGGAGACGACAATGAAGATAAGCTTGATGTGGATACTTATAATTGTTTGCTGGGGTCTGTTGATGATACAAGACACATATGACTGCATATTACTGAACTACGTATGGTTCGTAGGCGCGGTAGCCATGGTAGATGAAATCATTATAGCTATATCAAATGCGGGGTTCACTATCAAGATGCAGAACAGCAGGCTGACCATCAGCCCAAATAAGGGAGAGAAAGATGTCGACACAAGCAACCCAGAGACAGGCACCCATTGATCAATGTCCATTCTGTGGCTCAAGTATAGAGGCCATGAATGCAGTCAGAGTGGCATCACACAGCCATAAACTGGAGACTATCAAAGATCGGTATAGCGGCAATAATATAAGCGTAGAAGAAATAGATGTCCATGAAGACACCGTAGATTTAACAGGGTTATCCCGCGACGACTTTGAAATGCTTATCAACATACATACGGATGTGCGATGGCTGGTGTCAAAACTAGAAGAGCTAGGGTTTGTTAATGATGGTGATGGTGACAGCTGTATAATGCGTGCATAGGCACAGGAGATACGTAATGAGAGTCAAAGTCAACGGTCATGTGTTTGACAGCACAGAAGAACCAATCGTAATCGTACTGTCAAAAGAAGACAAGCGCAACATAGCGAACATGCTGCCACAATGCCATAAATACTGTTCATATCCCGATGGACATGATGAACATGAGATAAAGAAATTCATGCATGACCTCCGACTGACCGTTAAAGATTAACATCCTTGTGTTGTTATTTATATAGAAGATAGGGGATCCATATTACCATGTTGAACTATAAGCTGTATAATATCCAGGCACAGATGAACAACGTGGTGAATGATACATACAGCTGGCAAGGTCAGATAGTGCCAGGAGCAGACCTTTCTGATGCCTTAAGCCATGCAGCCCTGAGTGTCCGTGATATAGCAAATGCAATGAACGATCTTATAATGACAATGGAGGAAGAACATAACAAGGAACATGTATGCCCCTACTGTGGAGCTAACCTGAAGGAGGAAACATGATCTGGGATCTTTGGTATACTATATGGCACAAGAGTTCAGAGAGGGCATCCTGCCTGATGATATCGCTATCGCAGTATCTAAATCTGAAGCATATGAAGGAGATGGAAGACTATCTCAGGGAATTACGCAGACTCAAAGAACAGGAGACCACCAAATGATTATGGAAGTAACGTTTGAATGCGAAGGCCGGGTAATCGCTACGGGCAACATGCTTGCGCTGCCGGACAAGGGTGAGATTATTAACTATACGGGGGAGAACCCGGCGACATTCCGCGTGAAGTATCGTGAGTTCACGATGGAGAACGGCAAACCCTTCAGGGTTAAACTCGTGGTCGAACGCATACCGGAGAGCAGCGAGTCGGGCTCAACAGAATCATCGTCAACAGAAAAGGGAGATACAGATGAGTAAGAAAAGTCTTGTGACCGGCATAACTGGTCAGGACGGGTCATACATGGCCGAGTACCTGTTGGATAACGGGTACGAAGTGTGGGGGATGAACAGGCGCAAGTCTGTACCCAACAACGATAACATTGCCGGCATCATCGACAAGATACACCTGGCACAGGGTGACCTGAATGACGCAGCGTCAATCCGCAAGCTTGTCGACATGGGATTCGACGAGATATATAACCTGGGCGCCCAGTCGTTTGTCAAGAGCTCATTCGATGAGCCGTACTACACGTTCAGCTCCAATGCTGTGGGTGTGCTGACATTCCTTGAGGCCATCAGGCAGGGGTCGCCACACACCAAGTTCTACCAGGCTTCGACGTCAGAAATGTTCGGGGGCATAGACGCCCCTCCATTCAACGAGGACTCAAAGTTCCACCCCCGGAGCCCCTACGGTGTCGCCAAGCTCGCCGCCTACTGGATGGTGAGGAATTACCGGGAGGCATATGGTCTCAGGTGCTGCTCTGGCATACTCTTCAACCACGAGAGCAAGAGACGTGGTAAGGTGTTTGTTACCAGGAAGATATGCGATTACGTCAAGGAATACAAGGCGGCATGTGAGCGTGGGGAATACATATCGCCACTGGAACTGGGGAACCTCGAAGCCTGCCGGGATTGGGCCCATGCCAAGGACATGGTGCGCGGTATGCATATGATCCTAACCGGCCAGGATGATTCTAAACCCATGAAGGACTACGTGTTAGCTACGGGTGTTACGCGCAAGGTACGTGACTTCATAGAGGTGGCATTCAAACTCGGTGCCGGCATAGACATAGAATGGGTCAGGAAAGACACCCCGGAATCCGAGATAGGAGTCGCTCAGGACACTAAGGTGATCGTTGTGTGCATCAACCCGGAGTTCTACCGCCCTTCGGAAGTAAACGTCCTTATAGGCGATGCTACGCGTGCTAGACGCGAATTACGATGGACACCACAGATGTCCTTCGAGGACATGGTGCAGGAAATGCTGGAGGATTGACAGATGAAGAACTGGAGAGACTACGAAGTCGCTGAGAGATGGGGCGGCTGGGCTATACAGACGAAGGCATATCCACACTGGATATGGTACAACTTCGGCAGTAATAAGAAAGCAGCGGAAGACTATCTGCATGCAAAGATGCTGGAGGATTGACAATGGCATGGGGCCAATGTAAGAACTTAGGAGAAGATAAGTGAATGCCGTAAGAAAGCGAGGGAATGATGGGAATTGAATGGGGTATGATATTCAAGATTATGAATATGAAGACCGGCGAGGAGAAACTAATCAAGAGGATTGAGGATGAAATTGAATGTCTAAACAAATTCTCCATGAAAACCCATACTGTAAGAGATTGCACAGCAATTCAGTTTGCTAAGTCAATTTTAAATGACATCCTCACCGAACACCGCAAGGATACGGCATGTGATAAGGATAATGTCGCCATTTGTGATGCGTGTGGAGACAAAATGCCCCTGAGTCAATATAGGAGCATCAGCGATAAAGAAGATGTGCTGAATATATGTGGCGTATGTGGGAAATCAGCACACCTTAATGGGTTTGAGAAAGGAGAGGAAGGGTGAGGCGTAAAATAGCAGTTATTAAATGCGAAGAACAAAAATATGAAAGAGATGTTGCTGTAATACATGCGGATCATGACCAGTGTGATAATTGCTATAGGACTCTGCCGGTCCTTTGTATAGACACTTCTGGCGAAGAGTATGCAACACTAAAGATATGTAGCGACTGTATTGATCAATTATTTGAGAAAGGATATGAAGAGTGAAGGAAGCCAAGTGGATAGATGTAACAAAGGAAGAATGGGACCGGATCGTACGCTTGTTCAAAGAGCGTAACCCTGGCTTTGAGTTCACCGGTGGGGTATGTGGTATTGGCGAACCGCCCTTTGAGTACTATTCACCAAAGGCAGATGGCAAGCAAGCATTTGAATCCAACTTCAGATTGTTTGAGATACTGCGCGAATGGATGGGGCCCAACGGTGAAGTAGACCGTGAAGGACACAAACGGTTCTATAAATACAGTATAAATACAGCCAGGGTTGATATAGAGACAGGAGAATTCCTGGGTTAGGAGAATCACAATGCACGAACCAGTTGAACGTATTGCAATAGACCCCAAGGAATATGAACCCAAAGGGGTAGCACTCTGTCTATCAGGTGGTGGATACAGAGCCATGCTGTTCCATGCCGGCGCCGTGTGGCGCCTGTGTGAGCTGGGTATCCTCAACGAGATAGACCGGGTGTCCAGCGTATCAGGCGGGTCAATAACGGCCGCCGTGCTGGGTATGAACTGGGATAAGCTGAACCCCAGCAACTTTGAGCGCCTGGTTGCCAAACCCCTGATAGACCTGGCAGGACACACGCTAGATGTATGGGCTATCATCACGAGTTTCTTCCTGCCTGGCACTGGCGGCGACAGACTGCCACGCATGCTAGCCAAGCACATGTTCGGAGACAGGACTCTCGGATGTCTGCCGTGCAAACCTGAGTTCGTGATTAATTCATCCAATATACAATCGGGTGCCATCTGGAGGTTCTCCAAGTACTATG
>Ga0272441_10009370_pt1 | contig 15151 bp, 15 predicted proteins | sample SSMProp6N_FD_193582 | JGI IMG/M metagenome (GOLD analysis project Ga0272441, IMG submission 193582) | Marine sediment archaeal communities from Little Sippewissett salt marsh, Falmouth, MA, United States - SSM-Prop-6N | ecosystem: Environmental > Aquatic > Marine > Wetlands > Sediment ... | reverse complement strand
TTTTATTCGCATTAGTTCGAGAGGTGGTTGGCGGACAAAGTTTTCAAATATGGAGTGGAGAATGTTCTTCTGTCCGGGGAAGGGGACCATTGATTTTGCTTGAGCAAAGGACACCCATTTGAACACTGAATGCTCATCATTCAGTGTTACCTTTGCAGAATCACTAACAAAGGCTACAAAAACAGGAGCGATCCAAATGGCATCCTTGTCTATTTCGTAGAACTGCTCCGAAACATCCGCTGAATACAGCTTGTTTGGGACCAAGTCGGTTTCCTCTCGGATTTCTCGCAAGGCTGCCTGCCAGGCGGTTTCACCTGGTTCATTGCCACCGGAGACTTGGCACCAATGACCTTTTAGAGTAGTTGCCCGTCTTAATAGCAGCACTTGATGCTTCCGCCCCGTTTTTCTCAATACTACGGCTGCGACACCATAGCACCTTACCGGCAACTCCTTGTACATCTTTAACTTCCCTGTACCATTATAGCATCAAGATCATTTTGCGGTACGGGTAAACTCCCCCACAGGGGATTACTTGCTTATCTCGTAGACCCTGGTGCTGGCAACGATCGGGCATTCCCGGGCGATTTTAACGGCTTCATCGAGGTTTTCCGCTTTGATGACCGAATAGCCGGTGATGGAATCTTTCGCCAACGGAAGTTACCTGGTCCCAGAGTGCGAAATTTCTCGTCCAACTGGGAGGTGCCCCCTGTCGACCTGTTTGTCTGTGATCGACTCGAACCATTTATTCCAGCAAGCGGACAATTCGCCTCGCTCAAAGCCCTCCAGGGGTTCCTCAGCGGGCTGCCTCCCGGACGTGCGGGATTGCCAGGTCGGATCCAGCCGTTGGTTGGGCGATCATCTTGATTCGCCGGCTAGAGATTCGAGAATATGCCGAGCATAACTGGAATGTCCATGCCGGCATGCAGCAGTATCGAGCCCCACACACTGTCTGTTTTTTGCATAATGTAGCCAAGGGCAAGCGCAAGAGGAAAGAGAACTGCAATAAATATCCTCTCATCCGCAGTATAGGAGGCCCAAAGATGTATTCCTGTAAAAACAATGGCGACAAGGAAATTCGATAAAAATCTGCCAAAGAAAGGCTGCAACTTGCGCAGGAATAGTCCGCGGAACAGGATCTCTTCCATGATGCCATTTGCCAGGACAAAGATCAGGATCCACGGAACCCATGGAATGATTCTGGCGAAACTCAAGTCTTGCGCTTTGAACAAACTCGCCATGGGACCGGCTCCTGCCGCAAAAACAAAGAACGAGACCACTCCGATAATGAGCCCTAGCTTCAGTTTCCCCCTTTGGATATAGATCGATCCCAGATTTCCACCCGACAACAAGTTAAAGATGATAATTACACTTAAGACCACGAAGCATTCATTTAACTTCAGGAGAGCCCAACCACTCGGGTTCGAGTCGGTTATACCCAGGTGTGTGATCAGATATTTGCCAAATACCAGGTCCAGGGAAACTGCAACGGTCAGGATAAAAAAGGCAAACGCCACCTGCCAGTATTTTTCATAGCGTTTGCTCTTGCGCGCTATCAATGCCGCTACCAGAAAAAAAATACTGACGCCGATTTTACTCAAGTAATCATCAACCCCGTGGAGCTTGGGCCCCTCCCCCCAGGGATTAAAAACAATCATGATAAACGATCCAACGGCTACGAACACCAAAGCCAAAACGACACGCTCACCCCATTGTCTAGCTGAGAGACGATTTCCTTTCACGCCTATACTCCCCTAATCTGATAGGATTCAAACTGCCAAACGCTAAGCTCAGCGTTTTGCCGACAGTGCGTCTTGAGATTCTCTCTTGCTTTTGCCACAGAGTCCACCGACCGCCCCGGCGAGTGTTTAGCAGGCGTAGCGCGTGGAGGAGAGTGCAGAAGCCTATATCTACCCTCGAAAGCGCCGTAGAACCTCATAGATCGCATTTGCACCAAAACCGACCGCTTCGACAGGAATGCGTTCGTCTGCAGCATGGATCGTTTGGGTGAAATTGAAGTCTTCTGGAAGCTGCATTGGCAGAAAACCGTACGTCTGAATACCCAATCGGGAGAAGAAGCTCGCATCGGTGCGAGCACTCAGCAGCAGCGGAACCGGAATCCCATCCGGATCGGCCTGGCGTAGAACGTCAGCCAATAATTCAAAGAGTCCCATGTCGGGCTCAGCCGGACCGGGATTGTGGCGTACAATTTCTATTTCGAGGTCTTCACCAACGATTCGAACTAGCTCCGCGATCAAGTCATCGGGGCTATAGCCAGGAAGCAGTCGTCCATCTAGCTCAACAGATACCTCGCTTGGTATGACATTGACTTTTGAACTTCCGTGGAGAATAGTCGGACTCACTGTGTTGTGTAAAAGCGGATCAAAACTGCGACCACGCTCGCCTAGAACATTCAGCACTCTGTCAGTTAATAATGGATTCGTCAATTGACCTAGGATCAAACCCCTCAATCCTCCACTTGCAGATGCGATGGTCTTGATCATGAGGCGTGCGATTGGTGTGACATGCACCGGAAGACGGTTTTTATCTAAACGTTGAAGTAGCTGAGAAAGCTTCGCGATTGCACCACCACGCACGGGTATTGATCCATGCCCGCCGGGTCCGCGCATCGTTGCTTTCATCCAGCACATCTGCTTCTCCGCAACCATGATGGGATAGAAACGCTTCTTGTTGACATAGAAGGTGAATCCGCCGAATTCTCCTATGGCATACCGAATCCCCTCAAACAGGTCGGCGTAATTGTCTACAAGATACTTGGATCCAAATTCACCACCTGCCTCCTCATCGCACACGATTGCGAGAACTACGTCCCCTGGCAAATGCAAGTCTTCCCGCTTCGCTCGTAGAAAAGCGGCCAACATCATGGCCACCCCGCCCTTCATGTCCAGGGCGCCACGCCCCCAGACGAATCCATCTACCACTTCGCCTGCAAATGGAGGGTGTTGCCACTGCTGGTTAGCTGTCGTAACAACATCCACGTGTCCGTAAAGCAGAAGTGGGGATGCGCTACCCTGGCCGTGCAACCTCGCGATCAAGTTGGGGCGTTGCGAGGTTCGGCCCACAATTGTCGTTTCAACTCCAGCTTCGGTCAGTAGGCCATTGATAAAGGAGATACATTTAGCCTCGTTACCTGGCGGATTGGTTGTATCAAATTGAATGAGGCGCCGGAGCAATTCTACGGGGCGCTTATAGATAGCTGACGAGTTGTGTTTGGATTCCAAGACAACCTCCTTTCGCGCTAGATATGGAGGAATATTTCGAGCTCGTGTGCGCCTGTTAACGTCTCCGCTGGCCTGCCGCGGCGATGTGTTGGAGATCTACCGGCACATGGAAAGATGCCAGTGGATTTATAATCCCGTAATAACGGCCCGGTCCAGCGGGATGTTATTTTCGGCTTTGCTTTCACCTTCCTTTAAGCCCAAGTATAATCCCCGGCCTGTAGGTCCTTCTGGATCGTACTCAACTACCAAGTTGGCTTTGCGCATTGCATCCAGCATCTGTTCTTGCGAAAACAGACCCATTTGGTGTAGTTCGGTAAAATGCCTTGTGGTTTTCGGCGTACACACAAGATAGTGCATTTCCATGTCTTACCGCGTCTGCAGATTCACCCAGAATTCCTCATATGTTCTATTATGGCATTTTGCACTCTGTAATTGCCACCGATCAACGGACTCTGACCTCCTTCCTTCATCGGAGCACCGAGTGTGTTGTACGTGGGCGGAAATGTCCGCGATGGCGGGGGTGTGCAGGCTGGGGTAATCTCAATCGATCGAGCATCTCGACCGACACGTTATGTCCAATCGTCAATCGAGAGTTGCAGATCTGTCACAGTAATCCGAGTGTATTTCGTTCGAGAATTATCAATCGCTGCACTACTTCCTCTGAACAAGTATACTGATTTCTCTTTACCGACTTACAAGACTCGTCTTTCCAAAACCGTCAGCCCAATTCTTTTCTGCTAATACATTTAGCCCCATCTGCTTGATGAAGCCATCGATTCCACCTTGACGTTGCCATTCTTTGAAATTCCTGTACGATTCTCTGCCTTCAATTATCTCGAGTAGTATCTGTCCCGCACCAATGATATTCTTCGGAAATGGCGAGACAAAATCAGTCAATATTAATTTTCGTGAAAGTCTGAAACAGTTCTCGATCACATCCTGTCTGACTTTGCATGACATCCCGTGCAGGCAAAAACAGATTATTGCAAATGAAAAATGCTCATCATGTATTGTTTGCATTTTTGATGCGTCTTCACAGACAAATGTGACATTAGTGGCTCTCATTTTCTCTTTTTGCTTTCTTGCATAGGCAATCATCCTATTAGATATATCGACACCAGTTACCCTCTTGCATTTAGCAGATAGCTTCAACACAAACGAACCCGGTCCGCATCCGATATCAATTACCGTACTTTCAATTGGAATGAGCTCATCTATTAGATTCATTTTTGCATCTGCAAGCGGGCTAATTAATTTGCTGTATAGAAATCCGTCGTACCATTTTGCAGTGCATTGTCTATTGTTCTTTATAGACATACATCACACCTTATACTGACAGGTCTTTATTTCCCACAACTACTGCTTTCCGGGAACAAGAGATTCCCTTTCATCGCCAATTAAGACTCAGAGAAAAAAAGAACAGCGCTAAAAATCTTTTTGGATATAAGCTTCGAGGGCCATACGCGCTGTTAAGGGTCCCCCGCACCCTCTTGTTGGCCATCAGCTTTGAATCCGTCGTGGAAAGTGACGGTGCCCTGCGGAGTGTGCCCTTCGAATGGCAGAGCGAAAAAAGCCTCCGGAGGAACACCCTCGTGCACAAGTTCAGGGATATTAGTGAATCCAAATTGTCTGTAGTATTCCGGATGTCCCACGAGGCAACATCCTTGAGCACGTATATCTCTAAGTCGAGAAAAACCTTCCCGAATCAGGGCCTTGCCGATGCCCTGCCGCTGGTACGCCGGCAGCACCGAAACAGGTCCAAGACCATACCAGTTCCGAGTGCCGTCTGATATTGCCACTGGAGAAAATGCAATATGCCCTATCACACGGCCATCCAATTCTGCAACCAGAGATATCGTGAGGGCCTTGGCGGCACGTAGAGCCTCTATGATGAATTGCTCCGTTTGATTGCTGATCTCCAAGGTCTTGAACGCTGCAATCGTCACATCGGTAATGGCAGCAACGTCGGCATCCGTCTCACTCCTGATTATGATTTCCTGTTTCATATATCTTTGTTCATTGTTCTTATTTGCCAGCATTTTAAGCTTCCAGCTCGACACTTGTCGGCGACTCATCTCGAAATATCAAACTACAACAGGTTACTGCTCCTTCAGCTTTCTGCAACTCAGATACATCAACAACCCTTATAACAAACCCCGCATCTTCCAGACAACGACGGGTTTCTGGAAACGCTGCCGGATACACTATCCCGCCGTTGACAAACAACGCATTGGCCGCATAGGGTTCACCGGGATCAATATCAATTAGGGACTTCCCTTCAAATGATTTCACGTCTACCCAGGATCTATTGACAAGCAGTTTATCTTCACCCAACGGGGTTGCTGCAGACTTCAAATGCAGACATCCATCTACCTGGACCTTTTTTACCTCGTACTCATAGGCAGAAACCAGGTCAATCAACTGCTCAATACCCGATTCATTTGACCTGTCTGTAGTACCCACATACAACGTCCTTCCCATCTGAAAAACATCCCCGCCATCCAATGTGCCTGGAGATACTATTTGGTAGATGACGCGATATTCGCTTAGCACTTCGGATACGCTTCTCGTTTCATCTCGTCGGGTTTTTGCACCTGGTCTAGAAAGGATTGCCATCTCATTCAACACAATTGCAGTATCTTCAACAAAAACTGAGTCAGGTAAAAGCGGCTCTTCTGTGAGCCTTTTCACTTTGCAACCTATATCCGACAATGCCCTTTCGTATTGAGCATGCTGCTTTCGCGCTAAATCAATATCGATATCCTGACGTGGTATGTGAGATAATTCGCATTGCCGCATATTGCGGCTTACCTCGCGGGTAATCGCAATGAACATAATGTCTCCTCCAGATATGCTGGATGCTCAACAACCAGTCCAGCTATCGCCTCTGTACTCCCGTCTCAAATCATGACGCACCTCGGCGAAGTCTTCAAGGATCTCCCGGGCGGCCGGATGGAACGCCGTACATCAAAATCATTAACGAAATCTTAGATAACCCGCATGATATTTCAACCGCCCCCGCTGCCGAACCTGCAAGCGCTGTAATCGGAATGGTCAACCAAAGGTTAACAACATATTCTTTTCCTTGGAAATTGCGATGCCGGTAGCCAAATTTCCTCTTATGCTGATCAGAGCAGATGTTGATATCTCCGCATAACCGCTTGTTTCACAAGTTTCCCGCGCAACAGCTATGCATAGAGCTTTGTCCTTCCTCCGAGTTGGACATGTCCGATCATTTCAGCAACGCGACGAGCAGAATGGTGAGAAATCCCACAACGAAGGCGGAAACCATGATACAGAGGGTCTTTGAATATCCCTTGGGGCTGATGTAACCGGCTCTATCCATTCGCCTAATCATGGGATACAAGCGCCAGTAGAAAGGCAGGATCGACATGATCAGCGCAACTACGGTGATCACCTGCAATCGGTGACTCCCGAAGACAATCGCCACGACGGCCACCATGATGAATATCAGCTTGGTACCGGCAACCCAGTTCACAAGATACTTGACCAACTCATGGATTTTTTCATACCGCTTGGATTCCTCCCAGGCCTTGAAGACACCGACACTATTAGCCAACTTTGAGCCCGGTCTAAAATAGAGCACGGCTACGTTTCCACATTCGATAACGGTGAAGACGAGAATGCCGATCTGTAAAATGCTCATGGTGACACCCCTTCAGAATTGTTCTGCCTCATCGTATCGTCTCTATCGAGATCGCGCTACACCGCCATATCGACCGACTGGGATAGGGTGTTTGAAGCATCAAGCGGATACAAATCCGCGGTCTGATCCCTTGCTTGGTTTTTCATTTTGACGATCAACCAACCTCGAAGTACGGTATTGCTGTCCCGGCCCTATGTTTGATAGAGTTGTGATGCAATTATCTGGAGACGATTAGCTCGTGAAGATCACAAACGATGAAAAATTTATCAAAAATGTTGAAAACCTGATCAATCCGGCGGAAGTTCACAATCTCTACTTCTTCCAGAAATTCAGAAAGCTGCTGCCTCAATCCCTATTTAAGAAGATACTGGTGAAGACCTCGCGACAAGCTCCTTATATGGGATTTGTCATTGAACCATACAGTCTGTTTCTTTTTTTTAAGCTCAAGGACATTGAAAGGGCAAAGTCATTACTGCCAGAGAGATACGAACTCAAGAAAACCAGGATATTCGAAGATGACGAGCCCGAACATTATCTGGGGATGGGGAATTTATATACTCGTGCAAGCACATTTTGGGGCGTGAGGTTGGAATGCTACCTGATCGCAGAAGACAAGGAAACAGGACATCCGTCCTGGATCTTCATTGATATCCTGAGCAATACCATCATTGCCCTGCCTTCAAAGGGCATCGCGGATCCAAACAGCCGAGATGCCATTTTCACGACCAACTCCAAGGGTGATGTGTTTCTGGATATTGGGGAAGACGGAACCAACCGGCAGATTGTGTTAACGGGAAACATAAAGAGGGGAAAAACGCGAAAGCTTCATCAACCGATCTGGTTGATGGGAAATACCTCGATTGCTCACAGCAAAGACCTTACAGGATATGATGACAATCCCTTCACCGTCATATTCGATCCGGCTGAAGTTGATGAAGCCTTGGATGTGCCAATCGAAGATATTCGAATAGAAAAAAACAATCTATTTCCAGGTTTTGCGGAAACACAGCTCAGCAAGGTAGCCTGTTTTCCTTTTGCCCAGCATTATATCGCCGACAGTCCAGGATGCAGTACGCATGTGAAAAACCGTGAGGACATGATCAGCAGATATAACAAAATCGCAGAACTGAACAACATGAGGACATTCTCGACCCGAAGTATCAGGAAGTTATTTTTCATTGGAATACCGATCGCTAATGCAGTTATAATAACACTGCTCGTCCTTTTTGGGTTCGTGTTTTGACAGGAGAAGAGCCGGAAGGTGTTTGGTGAATCCGGTGGTTATCAATGTAAACAGGTATAGATATCTTTGATATCTACGTGAGGAAGGCACACACAGGTATGGCAAATGATAGTTGTAGGTGACCAATGAAAAAAGAAGAGAACCGAGACTTTATCCGGAAAACAGAGTCACTTGTAAAACCGCAGGATGTTACGGCGATAAGTTTTCTGGGCGATTTCAACAGAATATTGCCGAAAAGAGTACAGCATAAAATTATGGTGCGGGGTAGCAGGAAGATTCCGTATATGGGATTCATCGTCGATCCATATTGTTTTTTCCTATCATACGGAATAGAGGATCCAGCAGCCGCACAAGCGATGCTTCCAAAGGGATATGAATTAGAACCAGCATCCATCTTCAGCGATGGAGAAAAGTACCCGCTGGTCGTTATCAGCGCATTTTCTGTCCGAACATCAGCGTTTATCGGAATGCGGCTGGAGTTCTATATCATAGCGCGCAATACGGAGTCAGGCTTGCTTTCCTGGGTCATTGCCGATTACGAAACGAACACAAACAGTCATGATCCTAAAAACGGGTTCTGCGGATACACGAGCGATCCCTCCGTGTTTACAACCACGCCCTACGGGGAACTATTGGTTGATTTCAGGGGACGCAGAACCAACAAGCGGTTTTCGGTATGCGCCGACATAAATACAGGAAAACTACAAAAGCTAGATAAGGCTCTTTGGATTGAAGGCAATCTATCAGTGGACTATGGCGGAGAGCTGAAAGATGAGTCTTCAAAGAGTTTCAGTCTTATTTTTGACCCGGTCATAATGCAAACAGCCATCAATATACCGATTAAAAATGTCAGAATCGAGAAAAACACATATCTGAACGACATCATCGATTCTGATAAACCGTTAAGTGCCGCTGTCTTTCCCTTTAGTCAACATTTCATCATCAAGCAGGATATCCAACCCAAAGAACTTAAAAATGAAACTGATTTATACCATCAGATAAGAACGTTCCTGAATAAAACAGGATTCAAGACAATGTCGGGAAACGACATAAAAAAACCGCTAATCGCAGGCTTTTTCTTTACATCCCTGTTTAATCTTGGCCTGATTCTATTTCTGATAATAAAACTGCTAAGCTAGTCTGCGGGCATCTTTTTGAATGGCAGCCGCTGCAATCCTTCCGGTGAGTATGGCAATCGGCACCCCGGAAGGGCTGTAGCTCCACTGTCCGGCTTTATAGGTATGTGGTATGTTGGTATTAACCGCCATAAAAACGCCGGCCAGGCTGTCGGGAACGGGCGGTTTGCCTTCAAGACTCCAGCCGGTAATCGCACCGTTTTCAGTGTTGAATCTGTTCGCTAACGTTATTGGTGTGGCTGATTTCACGAAGAGTAGCTTTTCTCTCAAACCTGGATATATCGATCCATCAAGGGCGTCGATCATATAATCTGTTGTTTTTTCTCTGAACTCATCATACCATCCGGCCTTTTCCACCAGCCGAAACAGTTCACCATCAACAAGAAAACTAATGATCAATCCGGTCCTGTTTTTCGGAGCCAGTGAAGTGTCCTTCAATACCGGTATTGATATTTCGTATGAATTATGAAAACAGAAATCTTTCAACCATTGATGCAACTCTTGTTTTGAAATCCTGCTGAAATCTGCCTTGATCCGGTCCAGTTGCTTCCGATGTGTATCGCCGAGCCCCCTCAACTGCGGTGTGTATATGAAATGACCCTTTGATATCTTTCGATATCTATCCGGCGACTCATCAACGGCAAGAAATATCGAGAATACTGATTCTCCGGTATTCACCGATAGATATTTCTGACCTTCCTGTCTGATGGCAAGCTCGAGCTTTGACGGGAGTTTCCTGGCATCGACGCGTCGATAAAGATCTTTGAGGTTGGCGGTCCATAAAAGTACGTCGTAGGAATACTCCTTTCCATTCCGGTCTGTTATTGTCTTTTCGGCTGGGTCAACCTTCACGACTTCGGTATTCGTCTGGATAACTCCTCCGTCAGACAAGATCTTATGAGCAAGTGAGTTTGGCAGCTTTGCGGTTCCTCCCAGCGGATACTTGTAATCCTGGTAATTTTCGAAGTATCCGAAAGCGAAATGAGCCGGAGTTCCTTTGAAGAAATGTTGGGAAACCATGTCGTTCAATGATTGATTTGCAGATATCGCCCCCAACACTTCCTCAATAGACCTATTGAACAGTCCGGTTCTGAATACTGTTGCCATGAAGGAGGGCAGCCATGGGAGCAATTCTGCAAACAGATATTTTCGGTCTTTCCGTATGTTTTTAAAAAAGGGATTGGCGACTTTATTCATGGTCCGTGCCATTCGAGTGTTTGACCTGATGTGTCTTTCGATTCTACCTATTTCTTTTTTGGCCTTGGGAAAAAGAGTTCTTAATGAGAGAATATAATCATCAATATTCCTATTGGATTCATAATGTACAATATGGTTCTTGATTCCAGTAGAGACTTCACCTTTCACCATGGGAAGATCAATGCCGAGATCCTCCAACATAGGAACTAGGATTCCGGCGTTGCCGACAGCCCGTGGACCGGTATCGAAGAGAAACCCCTCATGACTGAAAGAATTGACTAAACCGCCGTATTCCGATGTTTTCTCCAGAACTAGCAGGTCATGACCGTCACGAAGGATGTAGGCACCGGCGGTGAGGCCGGAAATGCCGGCGCCGACGACAACTATGGTCTTCTTCCTGCTCACAACAGACCGCATAGTTCAAGGCTTTTTTGCCATACCGGTTCAATCAAGCGGTAATCCCGAGCGTGTGGTGCGGGTTGTTCTTCCGTAGTCAGATTGAAAAACTTGCCGGAAATACCGTCAATTTCTTGGGAAGCGGCCAGGTAATGGAGAGCCTTTGCTGAGATGATCGGTTCTTTCGCGGTGGACAGGACAAGTTTCTTTCTCATCAGACGATAGAACCTGCCGTTATTGTTGCCCATATTCGAAACCACATTGCCCGGATGCATGGCATTTATTGTAACGGAGCTCTCTGAAAAGTATTCATCAAATTTCAGCATGGTCAGCAGCTGGGCAGTTTTCGCAGCCCCGTAGCTTTTCAGGCCGGTGTATATATGCCTTTTCCAGTACAGATCGTTCAAATGAACACCCGAGAGGGCAAAACGGTGGCCTTCCGAGTTCACATAAATGATTCGCGCCCTGTTTTCCGCTTTTAGCCTTTCTTTCAGCATGAAGTTTAGTAAAAAGGAGCCAAGGTGAATTACCTGGAATACCAATTCAATGTTGTCTTCTGAGAGAATTCTTCTGGTATTGAATACTCCGGAATTGTGAATAAAAACATCGATCGGTTTTTCAAGTTTTAACAATTCATCTGCACACTTTCGTACCTGCCTGAGAGAACCGAAATCCACCAATATAGTCTGTATAGCACAACCGAACCGTTCCCTGCATTCTTTTTCAAGATTTCTTGACTTATCGGGATTTCGGTTCAGGCAAATCAGATCGGCACCTTGTTCGGCAAACAATCGGACCGTTTCAAGACCTATACCTGAGGTCGCTCCGGATATCACTACCGTCTTGCCTTCGAGGCTGCTGCCACATTCCTGTGGTTCCTTATTATTGTTACGAATCAGTTCAACCATATCACGGATTCGGTAGTGGATCAGATATCGGATAAGCGGCATCAACCGAACCTTTTTCGCATGAATCTGCGGTAACCCTTGGCAATAAACTTTATATTGTCGAGGATGTCTCCCCAGAGGTCATAATAGTCGCGCTGATCGATTATTTTCCCGTCTTTCAGAATGGTCCGGCTGACACCGAAAATCGATGATTTCGGGTATTTTTTATAGGAAACAATTAATTCCCACTCGATAAAAATCAGATCGTTCTGCATGCTGCTGCTGTGGATAATCACTTCCAGCTTCCTTGATCGTTTGGCAAGACGTTGAGTCATTGCTCGGAAATCTTCGATACCTCGGATTTCCTGAACGGAGTCTTTGAAGTAAATATTGTCATCATAGAAGGGCAGGAAGTGGTCCCAGGACGGTCCTTGGGTAGATGAGTAAATACCCCGCCACAGTGATAGATAGTGTTCAAGGTCTCTTATTCGATAATTTTCCACAACTACAAATCCTTCTGAATTCTTGTGATGATTCGGATCTATCTTTCGTTCTGACTAAAAACTCGTTCAGCCACCCCGCACAGCCAATTTGTCCCGAATAGTATCATCGTATAGTAGTTCATATTGTGCTGCAACTCAATTTGACGCACTGAAGCCTTGTTTGTTTGAATAGTCCCTCTAAGTTTTGGTATGAACTCCATTTCCGCCGGAGGTAGCAGGAACGGAAGATTGTAGTGATGTTGGTCAGGACTCAGATCACATAAACATGGAGTGAAGTTAGGCATACGACAGTTGTATTTAGAGTAGTACAGCCATATAACGAGCCTGTGGAAAAAAATTCTATTTGTAGGATTCATTCTTCCAGACCACTGATTTTATCCTCTCGCATTTTTTGATCACCATGTTTTTCTATTCTCTCTTATGTCTCTGCATACCTCGCGATCTTCCCTATATTGTGCACAAGGCAGATTAACTTCCACTGAGGATCTACTTTCTCTCTACCACGCAAGATAAAATGATCCATTCCCAACGTGTGCCTGATATTGGAAAACACCGGCTCACCTTCGCAGCCGGAGAGCGTAAACACTTTTCTTGCAGCTTGCAAACACTGCAGTATTTTTCGGAACCTATAAATGTTTTTCCGGTGTATCCCTTTTTCTTGTCACGCCAATTCGGACATGATGATTTCATCGGTGTACCGGCAGGCCATATCAACACGCCCCTTGAATCGAATTGAAAGTCAGCGGCGCTGAAATACTTCCTTGCTGTCGAAGTGCCCTTGCGATCGGTGGTTTTTTTTGTATTCCCGTTAGCCGGCAAAGCGCGGATCCCGCTTCCGGAATCGCGGGTCTGCTCGATGGACTCCACCACCTTGCCCAGGTTCTTCGCTTCATGCCCTTCGCCGAATACTTCTGCATCAACAACTACCTGATACTTGTCGTCCACCGTGGCGATCCCGTTATTCCCCTTTTGATCCGGATCCTTTTTGCCCTTATCCTCCTGGCAGCGCCTTCTGATCAGCAGCTTCAACGTCAGATTGAGCGGTTTGGCTTTCCTGGCGCGCGTTGTCGCTTCTGCAAGAACCGTGACAATAGCCAAATCAGTTCCAGTTTCTTGTTATACATTGTATAGTTTCTGTTTTTTTAACTTGTGGCACTATTAAATCTATCTACATTTCAATAATTCTCATCAGCGATTGCTATGAGTCATGTGTCCTTATTTGTCCTTGGAGCAGGCCGCCCGAACCACCTAGGCGTATTGGCCATGTATCGCCTGTATTCATCTCCGAAAGTCTCTAGACAGATTTTCTCCTCTGCAAAAGCATTACGCATATGACTTATTCCCACAAGAAGTGACAAGCCAAGAAAAAAGTAAGATTTGGAAACAAACCCTGCTCCGATAAATAGAACTGCTGAAGAAATATATACGGGGTGCCGAGAAAATCGAAATGGCCCGTTAGAGAATACTTTTCCTCCTTCAGATGTAGCGATGGTTATCCATGCTGCCGAATAGAAAGCAAATCCAATGACGTAGATAATAAAACCGGTTATAGCGCATGATGCATCAAGGTGAGCCGGTACTACAATGGCATAAAGAAAATAGATCAGCATGATAATCTTTGAAACGATAAAAAGGGTATGCTCCCGTGAACTGCGCGAACTGGAAAAGCGGGACGATGTAGGATAGAAAACATGTCTATGGAAGATTATTGTGAGAAGGATAGGCAGTGCGTAGAGAACCATTAGAAGCCAGAGGTTGAAAAATCCGAAAGAGTGAACAGCAAAAATGTTCATTTCTTATCACCTATAATCTGAGATTGCTGCGGCCAGATTATTAGTTGTTTCTACTACCTAAAAAAATTTTCCGGCAGCTTCATATTCTTTTTACACATCTTTATGTTTGACGTTGATCTGAGTAGCCACGTTTCAACTTCTACCAGCGCTTGTCAAAGTAATTACCTGTATCCGTTTTCAGGAACATGTCGTGGCCTACCCAAGCGATAGGTTATGAAGCTGAAGATACAGAGACTCCTTTCAAACAGAATGAAGCACAGGAGCTCTCGGTATTTTTTTTAGCTCCTCTTCCAGTCGACAAGCTTCTTGTCTCAAATCGTACTCGTCTTGAATTCCTAACCAGAAATCCGGTGAGTTTCCGAAGTATCGAGACAACCGTAGCGCCGTATCTGCTGTAATCCGCCTTTTTCCTTTTAAGATTTGAGATATTCGTGTAGCAGGCATGCCGGTATCCTTTGCTAAACGATACGAGGAGATCTCCAGCGGTTTGAGAAATTCTTCGTTCAGTATCTCTCCTGGGGTTACAAGCGCAATCCTATCCATGGCAGTACTCCTAATGATAGTTGGTGATCTCCACTTTGGTAGCAATACCATTTTTCCATTTGAAACATATGCGCCACTGATCATTGATACGGATGCCATACTGCCCTTTCCGAACTCCTGACAAACGCTCAAGACGATTGCCGGGCGGAATCCGTAAGTCATTTAGATCCCTGGACCGATGTAAGATGATAAGTTTTCGCAGCCCAACGGTCTGTACTTCGCGCGGAAGCCGTTTTGAAAATTCACCTGTCCAAATTTTTTGTGTTGCTTTATCTGCAAACGATCCGATCACCCAAAAAAATAATAATGCAATTAGTTAGTGACGTCAAGCGTTAGTACAACACTATGGATTTGTACATTCAAGAAGAGCATCACTGACAGCTATAAAAGCGCTCTCGTATATCTCAGTCAGTGCTTTTGCCAGTCGGTTGGCTTCTTGATCAACAAGCTGAGCCGCCAGGCGATACAGGCTTTCCCCAATCGCTCAGAACCTCGACCTCAAACCCAGCCAAATCCCCAAGCCGCCTATGCAGGTGTCCAAATCCTT
>Ga0272441_10009369_pt1 | contig 15151 bp, 14 predicted proteins | sample SSMProp6N_FD_193582 | JGI IMG/M metagenome (GOLD analysis project Ga0272441, IMG submission 193582) | Marine sediment archaeal communities from Little Sippewissett salt marsh, Falmouth, MA, United States - SSM-Prop-6N | ecosystem: Environmental > Aquatic > Marine > Wetlands > Sediment ... | reverse complement strand
GACTCGATTCCCCCGCGCCCCTGCAGCCGGATCGATCTGAACCGGACACGAGTGAGTGTATGATAAGTACAATGTTATGAGTTGTTTATTCTTGCATTCTTGGTCAAATATCTCACACTCGGCCGAGCGGCGGCAGTCGGTTCTGGAGGGTGTGTCGAAGGAGGTCGTGATGCGATCTGTCGTGTGTGTCGCTGTCCTGGGCGTGCTGTTCGTCATTGTCCCGGGAGTTGCGGTGGGTCAGGTGGCGGTTGACGAGAGCTTTGATGCCTACCCGGTGGGTTCTCCGCCGGAAGCGCCCTGGTGGAACTGGGGAGCGGACGGTGTCACTCTGGTCGACGACAGCCAGTTCTGCGGGTCGTCCGGACACTCGGTCGTGCTGTCTCGCTCGGTGTTTCCGGGAGAATCTTTTGCCTTCGGGCGGCACTTTCCGAACAATCTGGACATTTCATCGTCGAGTACTCGTTTCGAATCACGGGCAGTCCGCGCGAGGTCTTGAGTGCCTTTCTGGTTGACGGAGACAACGCCGTAGGCCCGTGGGTCACGGTCGGATATCCTCTCTCCGGCCTATGGGTCTACAGCGAAAGTCTGGACTGGCTGTGGGTTGCCACCAGCATACTCGAGGACACCTGGTATCGGGTGCGGCTCGACGTCCGTGCGTTGGCCAACACCTACGACATCTCGGTCTGGCGAGAGGACGACCCCTCGGCGGTCACCAGCCTGCCCGCCGTGCCGTTCCGCACAGCCGCCGGGGTCGGCCCGCTCACCAATATTCAGTTCGGTGACTTCAACGTCTCGGTGATCCCCGATAGTCACGTCGCATGGGTCGACGATGTGCTGGTGCTTCCCCTGGTGTTTGGCGACAGCTTCGAAAGCGGTGACACCTCGGGTTGGTCTTCGACCGCGCCGTAGCCCGTCAAAACAGGGATGATCTCGAGCCGTGAGAATTCACAATCACGGGACCTGAATTTCGTGGGGGAGTCAGCAAAAGGGTCTTGATTTCCGCTTCGCCGCAACCCACATTCTTCACTGCCCCGACAAAGCCACAACCGGCGAAAGCCGGCGCCGGAAAGCCACGGGTCCTCGCTTCCTCCGTGATGGGCTGGCCGCTCGAAGGACCCAAAGACCGCCGGGCTGCCGAAGGCATGACGAGGTGGAAATCCATCCATCCCGTGGACCTCAACGGAGGCAGTCATGGCAAAACTCACCAGAAAAGCCACCATCCACGCGCCGGTCGACGAGGTGTACCACTTCCTCGAGGACAAGACCCACTTCCCCGAGTTCTGGCCGAGCATGTTGGAGGTGTCGGATATCCGCGACCTGCCCACCGGTGGCAAGCACTTCCACTGGGCCTACAAGATGGCGGGCATCAGATTCGAAGGTGACAGCGACGATGTGGAGGTGGTGCCCAACAAGAAGCTGGTCGCGAAGAACGAGAGGGGTATCGAGAGCACCATCACCTGGCTCATGGACGAGCACGGCAACGACACCGACCTGACGTTCGAGGTGGAATACCGGATCCCCGTGCCAGTCCTCGGGCGTCTGGCCGAGAAGGTCGTCGTCAAGATGAACGAGAACGAAGCCGATGCCGTGATGTCAAACATCAAGACCCAGATCGAGGCGTGATCACGTTGTCAGCCGGGAACAGCAATCCAGCCGCAACCAACCACACGAGGCCCGACGACGTCCTTTCCCTCACCCCGTAGGTGCCGGGATCGACCGATAGCCAGCCGATCGGCCCGAGCCCGGCACTTTTTGTCCCCCCGCATCTCTTCCCATCGTCCGGCCGACGTCGCGACTCGATCGTGATGACGCCGCATTCTCAATAGCGGAGGGAAACTCGACGTGTCTCGGATCGTATCCCTGGGGTATGCACGATCTCCGATCGAATTGACAAGGAGAGGCCAGATGAAGTCAGCCATTGTCACGAGTCTGTTGGCGTTGCTGCTGGTCGCGCCCGCCGCGTTGGCGGCCGGCGAGGCGGTCGCCGCGCCGGCCGGCAAGCCTGCGCTCATCGTCATGGATGTCCAGAACGCCTTCATGCCGCACATGGATGAGGAAGATGTGAAGATCGCGGTGCGGATGATCAACGCCACCATCGCGCTCTTCCGCGAGGCCGATCTGCCGGTGATCCGGGTCTACCACTCCAGCCCCGAGCGGGGCCCGGAACCAGGAACCGAGCCCTTCCAATTCCCCGAATCCATCGCGGTCAACGACGAGGATCCCATGGTGGTCAAGAGCAGGCCGAGCGCCTTCAACGGCACCGAACTCGACCAGGTCCTCCGCGATCTTGGATGTGACACCGTCTTTCTCAGTGGACTGAGCGCCGTTGGGTGCGTCCTGGCCACGTACTTCGACGCCGACGGTCGCGACTACCGTGCCTTCATGGTCAAGAATGGTCTCATCAGCCACGACGCCGAGCAGACGGCCAACGTCGAGGAGATGACCGGCGCGGTGGGTTACGGCGCCATCGAATACATGCTGCTCAACGCACCGAGATAGGACTCGGCCGAAAGTTCGTCGAGGAGGGCCGGCGGCTCGGGCCGCCGCGTCTCCGCCCTACCACCAGCAGATGGTCATCTCGGTGATGAGGGTGGTCTCGACCACACCGGGCCAGTCCACGTCGCCATCGAACAGCAGCACCGGAGTGCCCTCGTCATCGGAGAAGTTCTCCATCAGCTCGTGGGCAGTCTCGTCGGGTTCGGTTCGCTGTGATTGCGGTACGGTCATCATGGCCTTGGCCCTCCCGTGGTCAAATGGGGATTGACGCTGCCGCCGATAGCCGCCGCGACCGTGGTATTCCTCCCGCCACACTCCGGCCACCGCACGCCTCGTCGCCCCGCTGGTTGTTCGAATCGACGTTCTGCTGGAGCCATTCTACCTATAAATGCTCATTTTCTCAATAATTCAACCAAAAATGCAGCCGCGACAGCGGATATCTCACGATGGGATGTCCTGAAAAGCTCGGGGATGGCCGCGACCCTGCCGTGGTGGAATCAGCTCTCGTCGGGGTCTGCGGTGAGGATCCGATTCAGGCGTTGCTCCGCCGCCTGGCGCTGCGGCGGGTCCATGACGCCGTACTCGAGGAGCTGTCGCACCAGGCCCTCGGTCTCTTCACGTTCGTCCGAGTTGGGGTCTTCGAGTCGCTCCAATTGCGCATCGATCACCTCTGCCGCGGGAATCCGCGCGACCGCGGCGGCGACCGATGTGCGAAGGACATCGTCATCGACGTTGATCAGATCCAGTAGCGTCACCAGCGCCGCCTGATGGTCCTGAACCTCCGCCGGTTCGGCGTCGATTTCAGCCAGCAGCCCGGCCGCCAGGAGTTTCGAGTTGGGGTTGCGATCGGCGAGGGCGTCGACGAGGAAGGGGAGCGTGGGTGTTCCCATGCCGCTCAGAGTGTCTCGGCACGCCGTGCGCACGGTCTCGTCGCCATCCTTGAGCTGGGCCGCCAGCGCCTTGGCGGCCCGCGGATCTCCAAAGGCGGCCAGTCCAGCTGCCGCCTGGGCGCGGCAGGCCGGAGCCCGGTCGCCGAGCGCGGCGAGGATGGTGCGGAAGCAGAGCTCGTGCGTCGTCTCGTCGTCGGTGGCGGCGGCGAGATCGAGCAGCCCCGAGATGGCGCGGTGCCGGCAGCTTTCGTCGTCATCGGTGGCGGCGTTTGAGAGGGGCTCGGCGCAGGCGTCGCCGAGCTCCCGGAGGAGACCGAGCGCTCGGTCACCGATCGGCTGACCGAGGACGGATCCCAGCGCGTCCGCGGCGTCGGCGCCGAGGCTGCGAAGAGCGTGCTCTGCGGCCATGTCCACCGTCGGATCGCCATCGCCAAGAACCGCGACGAGAACACCGGAAGAGCCGGGGCCATCGAGTTCGACCAGGGCGCCGATGGCTGCGACGCGATCTTCGCTCTTGGCGTCCGATTGCAGGATGGCCTCGAGACCTTCCGCATCGCCCGATTCCGCCAGCTTTTCGACCCTCGGTTTGAACAGGCTTCCCAACAAACCCATGTCAGATTCTCCCTCGGCCCGAGTCCACGGGACCCGCCACCAGAGGATACCCCGGCCGTCGGGGGAGAATCAGAGCTGGGATTTGAAGTAGTTGATGGACTGCCTCAGGGTCTTCCAGAGGTGCTCCGCCTCGCCCTCCAGCTTGTCCCAGGACTCATCGCCCGAGGCCTTGAGTTCGGCCAGCTTCTTGAGGGCTGTGTCGCTGCCCTCGCGGGCCTTGGCCAGGTAGGGTTCGAGCTTCTCCCTGGCGGGGCCGGTGGCCTCGGCAAGCTTGGCCTCGAGCTGGTCGATGTCGCCGTTCCAGTCATCGAGCTGACGCTTGAGTTTCTCGACGTATTCTTCTCTGGTTGCCATTTGCGATCTCCTTTCCTCTGGGCCACCGTGTCGCCTTCGATCGGTTCGGCCGCGACCGTTTGCTGGAGGTAAGGCTGAAGGATAGCAGGCCGCGACCGAGAGCGCGAGCTTACGGACAGGGTGAGTCGAACCCTCGGTTCATGAGGAGATCATCCAGTCCTCGCGGGCGAACGATGGGCTGTGCTTGGATCGTGCCCTGTCGTTCGCCCATTTCATGAGCACGGGTTTGCGGGCGGCGGCGGTGCACAGCTTTCGCGGTGCGGGTCTGATGCCGACGCGGAGCAGGTCGAGCCGGTCGGCGTCCCAGCAGGTCTGCACCGTGGTGTGGGCCTCTGTGCCGCCGCGGGTGTGCAGAGTACAGGCCTCGGTCAAGAGGGCGAGTTGAGTCCCGTCGATGTGGAAGAGCCGACCCTGGTGGGATGCGGCCAGCTTGGCGCCCCGGTCACCGTGCCCCGGATCTCGGTCATCGTTGACGCGGCAGGCGTCGTGGAAGAGCGCGAAGAGCAGCACAACCTCTCGGTCGGCACCGGTCTCGTCGGCGAGCCTGAGGCCGTTTTCCAGGACTCGAGCCCAGTGTCTGACGCCGTGGATTCCTGACCAGGCCAGTGCATACTGATCTCTGATCACGCGGAGGATGTCCCGGATCTGCTCCGGCGGGAATGGTGGATTGACCGGCCTCACGCGTTGATTGTGACACGGAGCCGGTGTCCGGCGTTACCGATTCGGGCCGTGCCTTTCGGAGTCAGTGGATGCCCGATTCAGTACGTCGCGCTGCACACGCCATTGCGGCAGGAGCCGGTCCATGTGCGCTCGGAACTCACCGTTGTGGCGGCGTTCGAGCAGGTGGACCATCTCGTGCACCACGATGTACTCGAGACACGCCGCGGGCATTTTCGCCAGGTGCAGGTTGAGCCAGATCCGCCGGGCGTCGATATTGCAGGTCCCCCATCGCGTCTTCATCTTCTTGATGCGCCACTCGGCCACCGCCACACCGATGGCCAGTTCCCAGGTGGAGATCATGGGCGGGACGAGTTCTTTTAAACGCTGGCGATACCAGCCATCGAGTGCGGTCTCGCGTTCGTCTCGTTCGGTTCCCGGACGCACGCGCATCTCCAGGTTCGTGCCGTTCATCAGATCCACCGCCGGCGGACCGTCGTGTTCGACGACAACCAGTCGATATTCCTGACCGAGGTACGAGTGGCCTTCACCGGTGACCATCTCGAGTCGCGGCGGTGGGTCCTGCGCTTGAACGGTATCCCGTTGCCTGCGGATCCAACCCAAGCGGGAGACGATGGCGAGCCGAAGGGCCTCGTCGTCGAGCCGCCGTGGTGCGGCCACCCGCACCCTCCCGTCCGGTGGGTAGACATTGAAATAGATGTACTTGATGTTTTTCCGGACGACTTCGATCGGTATCCCGTGAACTTCAATCCGGCTCTGTTTCGCCCGCATACGTCACATTATCGTTGAACCGCCGCGCAGCGCCACATTGAGAGGTGTGGGCCCCGTATATCCGGCGCCCCTCGAGGCCGACCCACTTCGGATTGTGGGGCGTGCCTCCCTTGGGTGAGTTGAGAGGGAGTCGCGTATACTGGCGCAGGGATTTCACCAACACATGGAGCTTTCACCTGGGGCCACACTGTTGCACTACCGCCTCGTCGAGCCAATTGGCGAGGGTGGGATGGGGGCGGTCTGGCGCGCGACGGACGAGAAGCTCGGCCGTGAAGTGGCGCTCAAGGTCCTGCCCGATGCCCTTGCCGACGACCCGGAGAGGCGGGCACGAATAGAGCGAGAGGCCAAGGTGCTGGCCTCACTGAATCACCCCAACATCGCGACGCTGTACGGTCTCGAGGAGGTCGACGGCCAGCACATGTTGGTCATGGAGCTGGTCGAAGGGGAGGACCTGGCCGCCAGGATCAACCGTGGTCCCTTGGCGGTCGAGGAGGCGCTGCCGATCGCGTTGCAAATGGCCGAGGGGCTCGAGGCGGCGCACGAACGGGGGGTGATCCACCGCGATCTCAAACCGGCCAACGTGATGGTCGGCCGGGACGGTACGGTCAAGGTGCTCGACTTCGGTCTCGCCACCGCATGGGAGCCGGGTGGCGCCAACACTGATCTGTCGCGCTCACCAACGGTGACGGCACACATGACACAGGCCGGTGTGATTCTGGGCACCGCGGCCTATATGAGTCCCGAGCAGGCTCGTGGCCTGCCGCTGGACAGACGCACCGACATCTGGTCGTTCGGTGTGGTGTTGTACGAGATGTTGAGCGGGGAGAGCTGTTTTGGTGGTCAAACGGTGACCGATATTCTGGCGGCCATCGTCAAGGAACCGCCGGATTGGACGAAAATCCCCCAGCCCCTGCCGTGGGGGTTGCAGAAGCTCCTGGAACGGACACTGGAGAAAGACCCGTACCGGAGATTGCGTGACGTGGGCGAGGCGCGTCTCGCCATTGAAGGCGTCGTGAGCGGAGAGGATGGTTCGTTTTCGGAGCCGGTGGATGGCCCAACCGGTGGACTCGGCGGTCGTCGCACCCCGTGGGTGTTACTGGCGGCGGCGGTGGTGGTCGGTGCGCTTTCCGCCTCGGCGGTGTTTCACTGGGGATTCCGCCGTGCGCCCATCCCTGGTCCGACCAGGCTTGCTGCCAGTATCTCCCTGCCCGAGGAACTGCCGTACTACACGCAGGGCGGCCGGCCGGCACTTTCGCCCGACGGATCAGCATTGGCCTACACCGCCCGCCTCGTCGATGGAGTCACCGCCCTGTGTGTGCGGAATCTCGCGAGCGGTGAGATCCAACAGCTCGATGACACCCTGCACGCGCTCAGCCCGTTCTGGTCGCCCGATAGCTCCCGTCTCGGTTTCTATGCCGACGGCAAGCTCAAGGTCGTACAGATTTCCACGGGTTTGATCGAGGTGATCGCCGATGCGGCCTTCGACGGGGGCGCGACCTGGAATCACGATGGCACCATCGTTTTCAGCGGTGGCTGGTATCACCCCCTACAAAGCGTGCCGAGCAGCGGTGGCCAGATCAAGGAGGTTAGCAGTTTCGCGGCCGGCGACGCGGGGCATCACATCCCCCACTTCCTGCCGGACGGCCACCATTTTTTGTTCGCAGCCAGGGAGCTGGGCGGTGAGACCCAGGTCCGCGTGGGGTCGCTCGATGGAGGCGAGGGCATGTTGCTGTTTGATTCGCATTCCGCCGCGTTGTACGCGCAGCCCGGTGTGTTGGTGTGGTGGCAGGACGGCGTGCTCCGCGGCCAGAAATTCGACGCTGAAACCCTCGAGCTGACCGGCGAGGTCTTCCGCGTGGCATCCAACGTCTCCCTCGATCCGGGATGGGCGGCGCCCTTGGTCTCCTTCGCGGATACCGGCATGATGGTCTACCAGCCCGGATCGGGATCTCTGCCCTTCCAGATGACGTGGTTTGATCGCAGTGGGCACGAATTGGGAACACTGGGCCCAGCGGACAATTTGTACCAGCCGAATCTGTCTCCCGATGGCAAGCTGGTCGCCTTGGACATTAGCAACGAGGCGAACTCCGGGGATATTTTTCTGCTCGATGTCGCGGATGGCACCGCCACCCAGTTCACCTTCGATTCCGGTGACGATTCGGCGCCGGTGTGGTCGCCCGATTCGTCGAAGATCGTCTTCATGACGAGCCGAAACGGAACCCGGGACCTCTGGCAACGCGGTGTCCACGGTGGGGCGGAAGCGACGCAGTTCTTCGCCGACGAAAGGTACATTTGGCCCACGGATTGGTCGAATGATGGGCGGGAACTGCTCTGCACCATCAGAGACACCCTTGACGCACCCCAGAGTGTTTGGGTCTACACGATAGCGGACGGCACATTTTCTCCGGTTGCGGCGACCCGACACGACGAGTGGGACGGTTGCTTCTCGCCCGACGGCAGGTGGATCGCGTACACAACATCGGAGTCCGGGCGTGCCGAGGTCTACGTCAAGTCGAACCCGCCCACCGATGAGCGGTGGCGTGTCTCGAATGAGGGGGGACGGATGCCGAACTGGGCGGTGGAGGGTGAGCTCTTCTTCGCCACCCCGGATGGGACCATTATGTCGGTCGAGGTGGAGACCGATCCGCGGTTCAGCGCAGGTCAACCCCGCGCCCTGTTCTCCACGACGATCAAGGACCACCGGTACCGGCAGTTCAACGCCACCGTCGATGGACAGCGTTTTCTCGTCAATCGAGCCATCGAATTCAAGGACAAGGAACCCCTGGCCCTGCGTCTGGGGTGGGCTGACCCCCGGTAGATCGAAGGGGCGGCGGGCACGCTCTGGGTGGTCGGGGATCGGTGAGAGTCTATGAGCCGGTGGGCTAGGGTCGTATACTGGCATGCGGTACCCGGGAGAGCCAAATGATCAGGCGATTGGCAGCGACGGCGGCAGCCCTGGGATGGGCGGCGGTGAGCGTGCTGGCCACAGAACCATCCTGTCCTCGACTCGAGGGACACTGGGGTTGGGGCGGGAGCTACGCGGTGGGCACAGGTGGCGGATTCGGGATGTTCGCCAGCGGAGCGACGCTTGTTCTTGTCGAATGGCCGGGAGGGTCGGAACTCCGCGAGCTTGGTCGTGGCCGGGTTGATGGTTGGCCGACGGATTTCGTCATTTCGGGCATGACCGCCTATGTTTCGGTGCAGTCCTATGGCCTGCAGATCTTCGAGCTCGGGCGCAGCGGAGGGCCCTCTCTTGTCGGCACATGGCGCTCGACGGAATCCCCCCGCGCGCTGGCGGTCGGCTCCGAGCACGCATTTGTCGCGGACGTCGTCGGGCTGCGGGTGCTCGATGTGTCCGAGCCGCGGAGGCCAATTGAGGTTGCGGCCCTCGATCTGGGTTCTGAGGGAGGCGGGTACGACGTCGAGCTGAACGGGCATTACGCCTTCGTGACGACCGGTTATGAGCTGGCGGTGGTCGACGTGCAGCGGCCGGACGACCCCGTCGTCATCTCGCGGTTGGCCCTCGAGGGATATTTCCCGTTGTTGGCATTGGACGATGCGACGGTCTGGTTGGCCGGCGGAGAACCAGATCTGGTGGCGGTGGATATCAGCGATCCCCAGCAGCCGGAGAGGATCGATGGCATGAACCTGCCGGGCATCGAGTGGGATCTCGACGTTGCGGATGGTCTGGTGTACGTGGCTGCCGGGACGGCGGGATTGCAGGTGATTGATGGTTCCGACCCCGGCCGGGCGAGTCTGGTGGGAACGCTCGACGTGGAGGGCGTGGCGAACGGTGTGTCCGCCACCGCGACCGGGGCGCTGGTGGCCGGGGGCCACGGCGGGGTGGCCGCAGTGGATACAACGGTTCCAACCCATCCGACTCTGGTGGCATCCTGGGCCCCCCCCATGCCGGAGGTCGAGGCGTCGGACGTGGCAATTTCGGGCGGACATCTGGTGGTCGCCGATCACTCGTATGAGGCGGGTCGGCTACGGGTCCTGGATATTTCGGATCCGCGCCGACCGGTGGAGCTCGGTTTCGCCTCCCTGCCCAGCGACGCCGTGGCGGTGGCGGTGGATCCCGGATTGGCCATGGTCGGACACGTCAACCTCTACGTCGACATTTTCGTCGATGGAGGCCTGACCACGGTGGACCTGACGGATCCCTCCGACCCCACGGTGCTGGGAACCCTCTTCGTCTACGGCTTCGTCTCGGATGTGGCCGCCGAGGGGAGGATGGCCTACCTCGTCAGCAACGGTGATCTGGCGGTGGTGGACTGCTCGGTGCCGGCAGCCCCCATCGAGATCGGGAGGTACCAACCGGGGGGCGCCTATTTCCGAGCCGTGGACGTCGACGATGGATTGGCATTTTCAGCCGGAAACTACGGAAAACTGTGTGTGGCCGATGTGGCCGATCCATCCAATCCGGTGGACCTTGGGTGCACCGTGGTGACCCTCGAAACGAGCCGGCTGACGGCGGTCGACGTGCGCGGCGCGCTTGCCGCGGTCATTGCGGAGCATCCGGGCGCGGGTCCCGACACTCTTGTGCTGATCGACGTCAGCGACCCAGACAGCCCGATGGTTGTTTCCGAGGTGCCGACGTCGGGCCGCAGCGGTGTGTTCTCGGTTGCGAGCGTCGTGCTCACCGGCGATCTTGCCGTGGTCAGTCTGGGTCTCGACAATGGGATCCTGGTCTTTGACATCCGGGACCCCGGCAACCCCCAGTTTCTCGGTGAGCGGACGTCGAAGTTTCTCGGGTCGCACGGCATGGCGGTTGCGGGAGAGCATCTGTTCCTGGCCGGCGGCAACGCGGGGGTCGACGGCTATCGGCTCGGCAGCTGTCGTGCGCCGCGTCGCCCGGACCGGCGCCGATCTCCCTGACTCGGGTCCGGGATCTCCACGATGTGTTGCAGGACGCGACCACCGTGCCGCCGTGTTGTCGACCAACACACCGCCGTGTCAGCCGGATGGCTCGACGTTGTAGGTGCTCCGAAAGAGGTTGTCCGGATCCCACAAGGTCTTGAGCTCCACCAGACGCTGGTAGTTGTCGCCGTAGGCGGCCCGCACCCGATCCTCCTCGTCCGGGCCGAGGAGGTTGACGTAGACCCCGCCCGTCGCGTGGAGGGACATGGCGTGATGGAACGCGTCCGCCCACGCCGAGACCTCTTCGTCCTGTACCGACTCCATCCAGCCGGAGATGATGTGGAAGCCGTAGGTCGCGTCCCGGTGGGGGAAGGCCGTAGCGCAAGGATCCACACGGCCAAGTGCTCCGCCTGCGGGATCGAGGTAGGCGACGGTGAATGGACCGACCATGTCCGCGGCGTGGGTCATGATCGTATCGATCACACCGTCGGTTATGCCGGTCAGATACTGGGCCCGTGAGCCGTACCGCTGACCGGCGGGGAGGCCGGCATCGAAGGCCTCCATCACCGAGGAGTACGACTGGGGGCCCACCGCCGCGAAAACCGGCTTGCCGAGATCGACCAGAGGACGGAGCGCCGTCTCTCCGTCGGAGCCGGCATCAGTGTGGAAGACCACGAAGTCCAGCACCACCTGGCCGTGGAGTTCCTCGGGGAATGCTTCAATGGGCGGAATGCGCAGGAAGAAGGGGTAGCACTGCAGCTCGTCGGGCGCGTTCGCCATGATTTCGCGGAAGGACCGGAGCAGCCCCGGCGCATCCTCCAGGCGGTGCATGATCTGACCGGCCAGCACCTCGGGGCCGACATCGTGCAGTCGGAATTCGAAGGCGGTGACGATGCCGAAGTTGCCGCCACCGCCGCGGATGGCCCAGAACAGATCCGGATGCTCATCATCGCCGGCTCGGATGATGCGACCGTCAGCTGCGACCACCTCCACCGACAGCAGATTGTCGATCGCCATGCCGTGTTTTCGCGACAGATATCCACTGCCTCCGCCGAGGGTGAAGCCCGAGACACCTACGGTGGAGATGGTCCCGCCGGGGGTGGCGAGACCGTGTCGCTCGGCGATCGGGTTGAACTCGCCCCACTTGACGCCGGGTTCCACTCTGGCAGTCCTGTTCTCGGGGTCGATCGAAACGCCCTTCATGGACGACAGGTCGATCAGCAGCCCGCCCTCGATGGTGCTGTGCCCGGCATTGGAGTGGCCACCGGCCTTGACCGCCAGTGACAGACCCCGAGTGCGGGCGAAGTCCACGGCTGCCTTCACGTCCCCGACGCTGCGGCACCGAACGATCACGTCCGGGTGTCGATCGAAACGTCCGTTCCAGACCATGCGACCCTCGTGGTAGCCCTCATCACCGGCACGCGCGATGTCACCGTTGATCGACTCGGCAAGCCCGTCGAACGAGATCTCAGTCATTGGATGTCCTCCGTGGTGTCGATCGGATGCCTCAGATGCAAAGGAAACCGAGTCGCAGAAATTCCGGATTCGCGGTCGCCCGGGGGGGGGTGATAATCTCATCGCTCACAATGTGAAACGACCGCAGGAGTTGCGTCATGTTTCTGCCCCTGTCCGATGCGCCGAATCCAAAGGGAATTCCCTACGTGACGTGGGCGATCATCGCCCTCAACGTCGCTCTTTTTGTTTTCATCAATCTCCCCATGGCAACGCAGCCGGCGGACGTGAACGATCCGGCCTACGGGGAGTACATGCAGTTCCTGTCGGAGTACGTCGGGCGGGGAGCGGAGCTGGCTCAAGCGTCGACCCGGGTCTCCGCTTACGATCTCTTCGTCTTCAAACACGGCTACCGGCCGGCGCAACCGTCGCTGACGGACCTGGTCTTCTCCATGTTTCTGCATGGGGGCTTCATGCATCTGTTCGGCAACATGCTGTTCCTGTGGATCTACGGTGACAATGTCGAACGGCGGCTCGGCCCGTTCTGGTACGTGGTGTGGTACCTGCTGACCGGCGCGGCGGCCGTCGGATTCCACGCGGTCTTCTTCTTGTCGTCGGACGTGCCGTTGGTCGGAGCATCGGGAGCCATTTCCGGGATCCTCGGTTTCTACTTCATCTGGTTCCCCAAGAACACAGTGAGGGTGGCGGTCTTTCTGCCGCCGTTTTTCCTGCAGACCTTCCAGATCCCGGCGCGCATCGTCCTCGGGATCTATCTCTTCATCGACAATGTGCTTCCCTTTCTGTTCGCGGGTGAGGGCGGGGTGGCGCACGGAGCCCACATCGGCGGCTTTCTCGCCGGCGCGGCTGCCGCGCTTGTGATGAACTGGCGGGCGATTGCAAAGTCGCCAAAGGACATCCGGGCTCCGAAGGACATTCCGTCAGGTGGCCAGGCCGTCCGCGCCGCCCTCGAGCGGGGCGACTATGAAGAGGCCGCCTCGGAGTATCTGTCACTGTCTCCTGCAGTCGCCCGTGGCGCCATGTCGCCCGCCGAAGCGGTTCCGCTGGCCCAGTGGCTGCGGAAACAGGATCAGCCGGATGCGGCCTTGAAATTGCTGCAGAGGGTCGTCCGAGGCGCACGACGCGGAACCCCCGGCCTCGCCGAGGCCGACGCAGAGATCGGGTTCATCCTCCTCGACGACCGGCACGATGTGGCGGCGGCCTACCAGTACCTGGTGGCTGCGCTCCAGCAGGGTGTGGAGCCCGATACCGCCGCGGGAATACGGCGCAGATTGGCGGCCATCGAGGCGCTTCAGGGCCGGCAGGTGGGCCGCCTGCGCTCCCCCGGATGGTAGTGGGGCCTCGTCCACCGGGCCGATGAACCTTCGTGGAGAGCCCTGGTCAGGAGACGAACAACTTGTTGCTTGCGAAGCTCGGATCGCAGGTCAAGCGGACTCCGAGGCGGCGCAGCCCGCGCTCGTCTCCCGGCGTCGGCAGATGGGTCAGGTGGAGTTCGCACCCCGCCAGTCTGGGCAACTCCCGCATGGCCTCGTGGACCGTGGGGTTGGTGGTGGAGCTGATGCTCAGAGCGATGAGGGTCTCCTCGAGGTTGAGGCTGATGGACCCGTGGCCGAGGAGGTCCTTGCGCAGTGTGCCGATGGACTCGATGACCGCCGGGCTGATCAGATCGAGGTGATCGGGGATTCCCGCAAGGTACTTGATGGCGTTGAGCACCAGGGCCGACGAGGCGTGCATCAGAGGGCTGTTGCGTCCGGTGACGATGGCGCCGCCGGGCAGCTCGACGGCGGCGCCCGAAAACACCCCGCGATGCCCTTTGTCCGCCTTCCCCTCAGCGTCGCGGGCGCTGCTTCGTGCCGGCTCGACCACCGATCGGTCTTCAGGCTTGAGTTCGAATTCTTCCATCAGTGTTTCGATCCGGCGTACGGCGGCGCCGTCCTCGACGCCGAGGGCCTCGTCGCAGGCGTAGCGGAAGTATCGGCGGACGATCTCGCACTTGCCGGCCTCCCGCGCCTCGTCATCGTCGATGATGGCGAAGCCCGCGCGATTGACCCCCATGTCGGTGGGCGACTGGTATATGGACTCGCCCGTGATCTTTTCGAGGATACGTTTGAGCAGGGGGAATGCCTCGATGTCGCGGTTGTAGTTGACCGCGCGCTCGTCGTAGGCCTCGAGGTGGAATGGGTCGATCATGTTGACGTCGTGCAGCTCGGCGGTGGCGGCCTCGTAGGCGGCGTTGACCGGGTGGCGCAACGGTAGATTCCAGATCGGGAAGGTCTCGAATTTGGCGTAACCGGCCCGCACCCCCCGTTGGTGCTCGTGGTAGACCTGTGACAGACAGGTTCCCATTTTTCCGCTGTTGGGTCCGGGAGCGTTGACCACCACCAGCGGCGCATCGGTCTCGATGTAGGGATTCGCGCCGTAGCCCTCGTCGCTCACGACTCGGGAGACGTCGGCTGGGTAGCCGGGGATGGGTCGGTGGGTGTAGACCGTGACCCCTCGCCGTTCGAGCTTGTTGGCAAAGGTCTCGGCAGCGGGCTGGTCCTCATACCGGGTGATCACCACCGCCCGCACGTCGAGACCGCGGTCGCGAAGATCATCGATCAGTTTGAAGGTATCGGCGTCGTAGGTGATCCCGAAGTCCGCCCGCACCTTGCGGCGATCGATGTCACCGGCGTAGACGCAGAGAATGATCTGGGTTTGGCTGGCGAGTTGCTGGAGGAGACGCATCTTGACGTTTGGGTCGAATCCCGGCAGGACTCGGGCCGCGTGGTAGTCGTAGAGGAGCTTGCCACCGAATTCCAGATGCAGCTTGCCGCCCACCTGGCGCATGCGGTCGAGAATGGCTTCGCTCTGTTCGGCGAGATAGCGCTCGTTGTCGAACGCGATGTCACCCTTGGATTCAGCTGTCATCAACCCCTCCGGTACGTTGATCCCTCGAACGATCAAGAGAATAGCAGGACTTTCTCAATCAGAGAGATGTATGGTTCGGGATCGAGCTCCTCGTCGAGGTATCGATATCG